>Ga0193753_10003986_pt1 | contig 10732 bp, 10 predicted proteins | sample H1c2metaG_FD_144925 | JGI IMG/M metagenome (GOLD analysis project Ga0193753, IMG submission 144925) | Soil microbial communities from a riparian zone of the East river system, Colorado, United States - H1c2 | ecosystem: Environmental > Terrestrial > Soil > Riparian zone | place: USA: East... | reverse complement strand
TCGGTCGCGAAGATCACCGGCAAGGAAGGCGAGCAGTTTTCGGGCATCGCGAAGGTGTTCGACTCGGAAGAGGCCATGCTCGCCGGACTCGAGCAGGGCGCGATCACCAAGGGGATGGTCGTGGTGATCCGCTACGAGGGCCCGAAAGGCGGGCCGGGCATGCCGGAGATGCTGACCCCGACCTCAGCCATCATGGGCGCCGGCCTGGGCAAGGACGTGGCGCTGCTCACCGATGGGCGCTTCTCGGGCGGCTCCCATGGGTTCATCATCGGGCACATCACGCCAGAAGCGTTCGATGGGGGCCCCATCGGACTCGTGCACGATGGCGACCGCATCAGCATCGACGCGGCCGCGTGCGACCTGCGGCTGGAGGTCGACGACGCCGAGCTCGCACGACGGCGCGCGGCGTGGACGGCGCCGGCGCGCCCGGCCGTCAAGGGCGTGCTCGGCAAGTACATCCGCCTGGTCCGCTCGGCGTCCGAAGGCTGCATCACCGACTGAGGCGCGGCTGAAGCCGCGCCCTACAACCGTAGGGCGGGGCTTCAGCCCCGCCGGCACTGACTTACACCGCGGCGGCCGATTTCGTCTTCTCGAACCTTAGCTCCGCGCCGTCGGCGTCGACCATGATGCGGTCGCCCTCGCGGAACGTGCCCTCGAGCACTTTCATCGCCAGCGGATCCAGGATCCGCCGCTGCAGCGTGCGCTTGAGCGGGCGGGCTCCATACATCGGGTCGTAGCCCTCGGTCACCACGAGACTCTTGGCGGCGTCGGTCAGGTCGACGTGGATCTTCCGGTCAGCGAGCCGTTTCAGAAGCCCGGTCACCTGGATATCGATGATCGCCTTCATGTGCTCCATGCCGAGGGCATGGAAGAAGACGATCTCGTCGATCCGGTTGATGAACTCCGGCCTGAAGTGCTGGCGCAGCGCTTCAAACACCTGGCGCCGGACGCCTTCGCTGGGTTCGCCCTGGTTCTCGGCGATGTACTGGCTCCCAAGGTTCGACGTCATGATCACCACGGTGTTCTTGAAATCGATCGTGCGGCCCTTGCCGTCGGTGAGCCGCCCGTCGTCGAGCAGCTGCAGCAGCACATTGAGCACCTCCGGGTGGGCCTTCTCGATCTCGTCGAACAGCACAACGGCGTACGGGCGCCGCCGCACGGCTTCGGTCAACTGACCGGCTTCGTCGTAGCCGACGTATCCCGGCGGTGCGCCGAGCATGCGCGACACGGTGTGCTTCTCCTGGTACTCCGACATGTCGATGCGGATCATGGCCCGCTCGTCGTCGAACAGGAACTCGGCCAGCGCTCGCGCCAGCTCGGTTTTGCCCACGCCGGTGGGGCCCAGGAAGATGAAGCTGCCGAGCGGGCGATTGGGATCCTGCAGCCCCGCGCGCGCGCGCCGGATCGCGTTGGCCACCGCGGTGACGGCCTCGTCCTGGCCCACGACCCTGGCGTGCAGTCGTGTCTCCATCTGGATCAGCTTCTGGATTTCGCCCTCCATCAGACGGCTGACCGGGATGCCGGTCCACTTGCCCACCACGTCGGCAATGTCCTCTTCGTCCACTTCCTCTTTCAGCATGCGCGGACCCTTCGGCTGGCCGTCGCCCTCTTGCTCCGCGAGCCGTTTCTCGAGCCCCGGGATCCGTCCGTACTGCAGCTCCGACGCCTTGGTGAAGTCGCCGGCGCGGACGGCGGCCTCGAGCTCCAGGCGTGCCTGTTCGAGCTGTTCCTTCATGTCGCTGCTGCCGCTGATCTCGTCCTTCTCCTGCTGCCACTGGGCCTGGAGTCGCGTTTCCTCTTCCTTCAGATTCGCCAGCTCCTTCTCGAGCTTGGCCAGCCGCTCCTGCGAGGCCTTGTCGGTCTCCTTGCGCAGGGCTTCACGCTCGATCTCGAGCTGCATGACACGGCGCCGCGCCTCGTCGAGCTCCGCCGGCATCGAGTCGATCTCCATCCGCAGCTTCGACGCGGCCTCGTCCACGAGGTCGATGGCCTTGTCGGGCAGGAAGCGGTCGGCGATGTAGCGATCCGAAAGCACCGCGGCGGCAACCAGCGCTGCGTCCTTGAAGCGCACCTTGTGATGAATTTCGTAGCGCTCGCGCAGGCCGCGCAGAATCGAAATCGTGTCCTCGACCGACGGCTCGCCGACGAGCACGGGCTGGAACCGCCGCTCGAGGGCGGCGTCCTTCTCGATGTGCTTGCGGTACTCGTCGAGCGTGGTCGCGCCGATCGTGTGTAGCTCGCCGCGGGCCAGCATCGGCTTGAGCATCTGCGACGCGTCCATGGCGCCCTCGCTGGCGCCCGCTCCCACGACCGTGTGGAGCTCGTCGATGAAGAGCACGATCGCGCCGTTCGACTCGGTGATCTCCTTGAGCACCGCCTTCAGCCGCTCCTCGAACTCGCCGCGATACTTGGCGCCGGCGACCAGGGCGCCCATGTCGAGCGCGAAGATCTTCTTGTTCTTCAGGCCTTCAGGCACGTCGCCGCGGATGATCCGCTGCGCCAGGCCCTCGACGATGGCGGTCTTGCCGACGCCAGGCTCGCCGATGAGCACCGGGTTGTTCTTGGTGCGGCGGGACAACACCTGGATGACCCGGCGCACCTCTTCGTCGCGGCCGATGACCGGGTCGAGCTTGCCCTTGCGCGCGAGTTCAGTGAGGTCGCGGCCGTAGCGGGTGAGGGCCTCGTAGGTGCTCTCGGGGTTCTGCGAGGTGACGCGCTGATTGCCGCGCACCTGCGTCAGCGCCGTGTAGAGAGCATCCTTTGTGACGCCTTGCCGCTGGAGATACTGTGCCGCCGGTGAGCGTCCCGCCTCGGTGGCCAGCGCCACCAGCAGGTGCTCGGTGCTGATGAACTCGTCCTGCAGCCGCTTGGCTTCGGCCTGCGCGGCGTCGTAGACGAGCTGCAGCCGCGGCGACATCCGGAGATCGCCGCCGCGCACCTGCGGAACCGCGGCGAGCAGCCCTCGGGCGTCCTTCGAGGCGCGCGCGGGGTCGACGTTCATCTTGCGGAGAAGCGACGGCACGATGCCGCCCTGCTGCTCGACCAGCGTGACGAGCAGGTGCTCGGGTGTCACTTCCGCGTGCGTCAGCTCCCCGGCGAGCGATTGCGCTGCGAGGACCGCTTCCTGGGCCTTTTCAGTCAATCCATTGATGTTCATGGTGCCCTCATGCCGTGGTGGTGGGCGTGCCGCTGCTCGGGAGTTTGGCGAGCGCCTCGTAGTGCTCCCGTTCTTCCGCTGTCAGGGCCGTGGGTACTTGAACCTCCACGCGAGCATAGAGGTCTCCTTGCGGATGGGTGCCCCGCGCAGGCATGCCGTAGGTCTTCAGCCGGAAGACCTGACCGTTCTGGGTGAAGGAGGGGATCTTCAGGCGCACGCTCTTGCCGGCCATCGTCGGCACGTCGACTTCGCCGCCGAGCACCGCCGTCGGCACGGGCACGACGACCGTCGTGTGCAGGTGCTGTCCCTTGCGTTCGAACACCGGGTGCGGCGCCAGGCGCAGGCGCAGGTACAAATCGCCGGCAGGGCCACCGCCGGCCCCCGGCTCGCCTTCGCCTGCGACCCGCACCCGCGATCCGTCGCTGACGCCCGCGGGAATCCGCACGTCGACCGTGCGCGAGGCGCCGCCGCGTTCGAGGGCGAGCCGCTTGGTGGTGCCTTGATACGCCTCATCGAGCGTGAGCTCCAGTTCGTGCTCAACGTCGCGTCCCCCCCGCGGCCGGATCTTGGCCCCGCGGCCCGTGCGGCTGCCGGCCGCCCCACCGCTCCCGCCGAAGAACGTCGTGAAGAAGTCGGAGAAAGGGTTGGTGTCGCCGAAGAGCCCTTCCATCTCCTCCTGCGTCATCGTCCGGTAGCCGCCCGGCGCGCCGCCCGTGTTGACGTTCCACCCGCCGCCAAATGGGCTGGCGCCGCCCTGGGCTCCGGCCTGCTCGTACTGACGCCAGTTGGCGCCCAGTTCGTCGTACTTGGAGCGCTTCGCCGGGTCGCCAAGGACCTCGTATGCCTCGTTGATGTCCTTGAAGCGTGCCTCGGCCGCCTTGTCGCCCGGGTTGACGTCGGGATGGAACTTCCGCGCGAGCTTGCGGTACGCCTGCTTGATCTCCTTGTCGGAGGCCGCCTTGGTCACGCCGAGCGTCGCGTAATAGTCCTTGAACTCCATCACAGCTCCACCGTCACAAGTCCCATCCTCACAACCCGACCGTGTCGCTCAGCCGCCGCATCTCGCTCAGCAAGCGCCGGCGGCCCACCTCGGTCGACAACGCGTCTTCGTCGAGCAGGGGCCGGATGCGGCGTACCGTCTCGGCGACGAGCAGCAAGCGCTGGACTCCCGCCAGATTGATCCCCAGTTCGTCCACGAAATGCTTGATCGTGCGCAGACGACTCAGCTCGTCCTGTGTGTAGAGCCGCATGCTCCCGATCGTCCGCGACGGCTGCACGAGGCCGAGGCGCTCGTACTTTCGCAACGTCTGCGGATGCATGCCGAGCATCTCGGCCGCCATGCTGATGAACACGAGATCCTGGTCTACCGGCATGGGACTACTCCTGATGCGTGCCGCAGTACCTTGCTGACACAGCACGAGTGTATACATTGATACGGATCGTGTCAACTATGCTGAGGTAGGATCAGGGGGCCTTGGACGTACAGTCGGGAGACCTCGTCACTGTCGCGCTGCTCGTGGCCCTCGAGGGCCTGCTCAGCGCCGACAACGCGCTCGTCATGGCCATCATGGTGCTGGGCCTGCCGAAGCACCTGCACAGCAAAGCGCTCCGCTATGGGCTGGTGGGCGGGTTTGCATTTCGCATCATCGCCACGCTGCTGGCCTCGTCGCTCATTCAGGTCAGTTGGATCCGGCTCATCGGCGGCCTATACCTCCTCTACCTGACCTACTCGCATTTCCGGGGCGGGGCAGGTACGGACGACCGAAATCAGGTGCCGAGCGCGAAGCCATGGCTCGGCCTGTCGGCGTTCTGGGCGACGGTGATGCGCGTCGAGCTCATCAACCTGGCGTTCTCGATCGACTCGATTCTGGTGGCGGTCGCGATGTCGCCGAAGCTGTGGGTGGTGATCACCGGTGGCATCCTCGGAATCGTCGCGATGCGTCTGGTGGTGGGTCAGTTGCTCGAGCTGGTGCAACGCTATCCGGCGCTCGTCGACGGCGCGTTCATCATCATTGCGTGGGTCGGCTTCAAGCTGTGCTTCGAGTACCTCCACGAAGTGGGCGTCGTGCATTTCCAGATTCCGCAGTGGTTCTCGCTGGGCCTCATCGCCGCGATCTTTACGATCGCGTTCGTCTACGCGAAGATGCAGGGCCCGACTGCCGCCACGGCAGTGGTCGGAGATGCGGAAGATGCGCTCGAGGCCGAAGCCAACACGGTCGAGACGACCAACCACCCGGTCCACAAGTAGAACCAACACCCGAATACCTCAGGTGCCGGCCGGGACGCGGACCGACTAGCGATCGGTGATCTGCAGGGCCTGCCGCACGCGCCGGAACGCGGGTTCGTAGGAATCGGCGTCGCCTTCGGGCGCGACAGCGATCAAGTAGAGGACGTTCCCATTCTTGAGCTGCGTCGTGGAGAGCGCCACGGCTTCCGCCTGGCCGCTGACGTCCGAGATGTTCGACAGCACCGCCGTGATCCCTGCGCGGCCACCCAACGATTCCCGCCGCGTCAGCCGGGTTCGCAAGTTGGGATTGGTGCGGGCGAAGTTCTGGAGCAGCTGCTCGCTATCGCGCTGGAGATTGCCGCTGCCGCCCTGCGCCACGCCCAACTGCACGCCGTGGGTGAACGCCGAGCGCCCGTTGGCTTCCACGTAGCCGCCGTCGGGCGCGAAGGTGACGCCGCCGTCCCCGCTGTTGCGCTGCTGCCAATTCGCGGGCACCGTCACCCGCAGGAAATCACCAGGACGATAGGTGCGCTCACTCGTCGAGTGTGTATCGATACGAGCGTTCGTGCGCGCCGGGCTGACGGTTGTCGAGCCAGTACCGGCATTGGCCTTGTTCTTGGCGATTTCCGCTGCCGTCGGTGCAGGCGCCATCGCCGTCAGCCTGGACCGGGCGTTCTGAAACTCGCCCGTGTCGGGCCGCGCCGTCACCCGGAGTTTCGCGGCCTCGGCGTTGATGGAGTTGAAGCGGTTGCCAGGATTGGGGTGACTGCTCAACCATTCGGGGTCGCGGCCGCCACCCTGTTCCTCGATGGTCTTGAACATGTTGGCCATCTGGCGCGGGTCGTAGCCCGCGCGCGCCAGGATCTGCGCGCCCAGCAAGTCGGCCTGGCTCTCGTAGGTCCGGCTGTATTTCAAGAAGTACGTGCCGAGACCGAACTGCGAGCCCTGCGCGATGACGGCGCCTGCCGTGCCGCCGATGACGGCGCCGGCCACCTGGCCCAGGATGGCGCCGAGCTGAAAGCGTTCTCCTTTGGTGGCCTGCGCGGTGCCGTGACGCAGCGCCACATGGGAGATCTCGTGTCCCATGACGCCGGCGACCTCGCCTTCCGATTTCGCGGCTTCGATCATCCCGCGATTGAGGAACATCGGCCCGCCTGGAAGCGCGAAGGCGTTGATTTCCTTCTGATTGACGACCTCGAAGGTGTACTTGAACTCAGAGTGCTGGAACTCGGGAGGAATCGCCGCGGCGAGCCGCCGTCCCACCTCCTGCACCCACTCGTCGACCGTGCTGTCGTGCAGCAGGGGCATCTCCTTGCGCACTTGTGCCGCCGCGTCCTGGCCCAGTTTCACGTCCTGCGCCGGCGTGTACTTGTTCTTGTCCGGCGTCAGCCGCGTCTGCGTCGCCGGCACGCTTCCAGACAACAGCAGGGCGCAGGCGGTGAGCGTTGCTGCCCACCGGCACCTCGACGTGAAAGTTGTACACGTTATGTTGGTCATGGCGGCCCTTGTAGAACGCCTGGTGCAAAGGTGTCGCCAACACGGCCACACCCAATGCCGGTCAGTAGCGGATCACGACCCCGACCGTGGCCCGCCAGAGACCCAATTGGGCATGACGGTCTCCGGCAGTATCAACGCCCGAGCTGACACTTCGAATCTGGCGCAGGTCGAAGCGCAGGCCGGTGCGCGGGGTCAGGAACCCGATCGCGCCGCCTCCCAGGCTAATTGCCGTCAGATTGCGGTCGACCGGCGCGTTGCTCACGAGGTCGTCCGCTCCTGCGTGCATCACGCCGAACCCGGCCACGAGGTAGGGGCGCAGGGATTCGCGCGTCACGGTGAGCGGCACGGCGAGAATCACATTGCCTGTGAGCGTGGTCACATTGCTGCCGGACTTGGTGATATCAAGTCCGGAGTCGAACGGGCGCTGAACGTAGCCCAAGTCCAGTTCGGCACCGAGCACTCCGGCGCCAAGCCACGCCGCCGACGCCCCAAAAATCCATTTGGGGCTCGCGATGCCCAGGTCAGCGGTTTGAAACGTGGTCTGGGCTGCGAAGGTCTTGCCGAGGAAGGGCGTGGCTAAAATGTCGGCGCTGGCCGGAATAGCAGCCACGAACGCGCAGACGCAGATGAAGCTTACGAGTCGAGACAGCGGCCTCACATCAGGGGACGAAGAAGCGGAGGAAGGTCCGCACGAAGGGCGAGGTGGTGGCATCGCCCTTAGCCAGGGAAAAAGGCGCGGTGAGGCCATCGCTATTGGCCAGGATGATGAACGTGAGATCGCGGCCGGGCATCTTGACGATCATCGATGAGGCCGCGTCTTTGGTGAGGTCGAACTGCCAGATCAAGGGCTCGTTGTTGTAACTCTGCACGAACCAGCCGAGCCCGGTCGGAAGCGGAATCGTGCCGCCGCCGCCGCTCGCCTGGGTCCAGGCGGTGGTGAGCGCCGAGGGTGTCAGCAGAGTTCCGTCGCGCAGCGCCAGATCGAAACGCTCGAGGTCCTCGACCGTCGTGATGACTCCGGTGGCGGCGTCGACGGCCAGCGCGGGCGTGTCGGATCTGACAACGCGGCCGCGGTCCAGTCGATACGAGCGCGCGGTTTGCGAGATCACCTCGTTGTACGCCGCCAGCGCCGGCGCGGAGAACCTGACGCTTCCCGGCAGCGCCGGAGTCTCGAGCTGACGCCCGGGCACCGAGCGAGCCATACCCAGACGGTTGAAGACTTCGTTGGCCAGCACGTGCCGGTAGGGGAGATCCGCACACTCGACGACGACATCGGTGACGCCGGCAAACCGGACTGGATCGAAGGCAAAGGTGCCTGACCTGGACTGATGCGTCAGCAACTGCCCGACAGTGGTGTTCGATTCCGGATAGGGAGTCCACCGTGTGATCGGGTCGCTGACTTCGAGTGAGTCCTGATCGACGCACTTCTTGAGGAGCAGCGTCGATCCGAAGATCTGCGAGAGATTGCCGATGAAGTAGGGCGTGTCCGACGTGGCGTTGACGTTGCCTTCGACATCCTGCTTGCCCAAGGCGCTCCGCCACACCTCCTTACCGTTCTGTATGACGACGAACGAGAGGGCGGGGATGGAGTACTGATCGCGCAGGGCGTCGAGATAGCGATCGAAGAGCGCGACGGTCAGCGTTTGTTGGGCAGAGATCGGCGTCACAGCCGAGGCGGCAACGGCAACGAGCACGGCGATGACAAGTCTGGCTCTGCGCACGGCGGTCTGGATAGCTGAAAGCCGAGGTGGATCATAGCATCCAGCACGCCAACTCTGGCAGGAGGTGTGCTACAGTTCCGTCGACCAAGGGCGATGAGTCACAGTTCTACACAAAAAGGCAGCTCGGGCAGCAGGCTAGCGCCAACGAGGCTAGCGCTGCGCGTGGCATTCGGCCTGCTGACGGCCTTCTCGCTGCTGAGCGGGACCGCCCTGGCCCAGGGCCTCGAGGGCTTTCGCGTCGTGCCCCTGGTGCGCGACGATCAGGTTCTCGTCTCATTTACGCTGAACGACGGCTTCACCGACGAGGTCCGCGCCGCGATCCAGAGCGGCCTGAAGACGACCTTCACCTACGCGGCGGAGTTGCGGCTCGATGTACCTGGCTGGGTGGACCGCCTGATGGGGACCGCGACCGCCACCAGCAGCGTGGAGTACGACAATCTTACCCGCCGCTACGAGCTGACGCGGTCGATCGACGGACACGTCGTCGATACGCGCGTGGCAGAGGATGAACGGGCCGTCCGCACGTGGCTCACGGTGCTCCCGCGCCTGCCGCTCTTCCGCACCTCGTTGCTCGAGGCCAATCGCGAGTACTACGTCACGGTCCGCGCAACCGCGAGGCCCAGCAACGGCTCGATCCTGTGGCCGTTCAGCAGCGGCACCTCGGCGCAGGCCAAGTTCACTTTCATCCGATAGCTGTGGCGTCGGTCACGATCGCCGGGCGCGCCCGGCCCTGATGAGATGGGTGTGGCCCGCCATTACCTAATCAGCGGACGCGTGCAGGGCGTCGGGTTCCGGTATTTCGCCAAGGACGCCGCCGATCGCGAAGGCGTGACCGGGTGGGTGCGCAATCTTCCGGACGGGCGGGTCGAAGCGCAGGTCGAAGGGGAAGACGAGGCCGTCACGCGCGTGGAGCGCGCGCTGCGGCAGGGGCCCGGGGGCGCGCGCGTGCAGACGGTGGTTGTCGACACCGACGCGCCGTCGGGCGCGCATCACGGGTTTTCGGTCCGGGGACACTAGGTATCCGGGCCCACACGCGCGTAGGGCGCACGGTCACGCATGGATCTCAAGGCACACATTCGACACGTTCCTGACTTTCCGAAGCCAGGCATTCTCTTCTACGACATCACCACGCTCCTGCGGGACCCCGAAGGGTTCCGGACCACGGTCGACGCATTGGCCGCACCGTACCAGCGTCGCGAGGTCGACGTCGTGGTCGGCATCGAGAGCCGCGGGTTCATTCTCGGCGCGGCGGTGGCCCTTCGCCTCGGGGCCGGCTTCGTGCCGATCCGGAAGCCGGGGAAGCTGCCCGCGAAGACGCGGAAGGAAACCTACGCGCTCGAGTACGGCACCGACGCGCTGGAAATCCACGAAGACGCGGTAGTCGCCGGTCAGCGCGTGCTGATCGTCGACGACGTCCTGGCGACCGGCGGAACCGCCGCTGCCGCGACCAAGCTCGTACGCGACTCCGGGGGCGCGCTCCAGGGACTGGCGTTCCTCCTCGAACTGGGGTTCTTGGACGGGCGCGCGAAGATCCCGGGTGAGCAGGTCTTCTCGGTCCTGCAGTACTGACCGCCGTGCGCTGGGCTACTGCGCCTGGCTAAAAAGTCACCGAGGCCACATTGGTGCAGGTCTGTGTGCCAGTCACGCAGATCTGGTATGCGTAGGTTCCGGAGCCAGAGGGCGAGTCGGTCTCGCTGCCGTCGTTGTTGGTCACCGCGATCTTGGCCGCATTGCGGTAGACATCCACCGTCGTGCCTCCGATCAGCCCATTCCAGCTAAGGGTGACCCTCTGCCCCAGGAACCCGCGCACCGCCGTGAGGGTTGCCTGCGGTGAAGAGGTCGGTGTGATCGTAATGGCAATCTGACTCGAACCCTTCAGTCCGCCACTGTCGGTCACGGTGGCGACGATGGTGTGAGCCCCCGCCGTATTCAGGACTTTCGAGAGCGCGCTGCCCGTTCCCATGGCGAGGCCGTTGTCGGTCCACGTCAGCTTCGGGCTGATCGTGCCATCCTGCGCGTCCAACGCCGTGCCCGAGAAGGAGATCGACGTGCCCTGCACGAAGGTGGCGGCGTTGGCCGGGCTGGTGATCGTCACCACGGGTGCCAGGTTGGCCGGCGCGGCCGGCGGAT
>Ga0193753_10003985_pt1 | contig 10734 bp, 12 predicted proteins | sample H1c2metaG_FD_144925 | JGI IMG/M metagenome (GOLD analysis project Ga0193753, IMG submission 144925) | Soil microbial communities from a riparian zone of the East river system, Colorado, United States - H1c2 | ecosystem: Environmental > Terrestrial > Soil > Riparian zone | place: USA: East... | reverse complement strand
GCAGTGGGTCGCCCAATATTCGACCAGTCACCAGCATCCGGTGAACCGCGCCTGTCACACTCTGGGCATTCCGGCCATTCTTGTTTCGCTGGGACTGTTGCTGGGCGGTGTCTGGTTCCATCGCCTATGGATCTACGCTGCTGCCCTGTTTGTGACGGGATGGGTCCTCCAATTCATCGGTCACGCCTTCGAGGGCAAGAGGCCCGAGTTCCTGCACGATTGGCGGTTTCTGTTGGTTGGCGTGCGCTGGTGGTGGGCGAAAATACTGGGCAAGGCCTGAAAGTGAAAGAAACATCTCACCGGGTTCCTCGCGGCGGTGCGGGGTTTCGTTCTGCTCGGTCCCATGATTCACGCCCTGCGGGGAACCAGGCCGGATCTCGATGCGGTTAAAATACAGAAGCCGCTAGGAGGAGCGGCGCGACGAAATATGAGCAATCATTTCTCTAAACCCGGTCGTCCTGAGCGGAGATGCTTTGCGCAAAAACATGCACGGAGCCGAAGGCCCCCTACCTCCGCAGTGGTGCTGGTGTACAAGGTCCTGGTCCTGCTCGTCCCGACCCTGACCCTCTTCGCCTGTGCCCATTCGAAGAAAGTCCCCATGCAAGGAAAGGTGGTCGGCAAGAGCGCCACCACCAGCGAGATCACGGTCGAGCACGGTGACATCCCCGGGTTCATGTCCGCCATGACCATGCCCTATGTGGTGAAGGATCCAGGGGTGTTCCGGGAAGTCCAGTCCGGCGACAAGATCACCGCCTCCGTTGTTCTCCCCGCCGATGGAAGCAACTACTGGCTCGAGAATGTCCGCATCACGGACAAATCCGGGCGGGGGGAGACAAGCCATGAGCCCCACCTGCTCTTGCCCGGCGAACGCGTGCCTGACGTTCCCCTCATCAATCAGGACGGCCGCACCATCCACCTCGCCGACTTCACAGGAAAGGCTGTCCTTGTCACCTTCATCTACACCCGCTGTCCCATGCCAAATTTCTGCCCGCGCCTCTCCGCCGATTTCGCCAAGGTGGAGGCCGAGCTGAAAAAAAATCCCGCAGATTACAGTCAAACCCACCTGCTCACCATCAGTTTTGATCCGACATACGACACGCCGCCAGTCTTGCGCAAATACGGTCTGGGTTATCTGAAGGGCGACGGGCAGGGCTTCTCGCACTGGGATTTCGCCACGACCGATGGCAAACAGATGCCCGCGTTTTCCCAGGCATTCGGTCTGAAATATGTTCCCCAATCCGGCTACATTTCCCATACGATGAACATCGTGCTGATCGCTCCCGACGGGACGCTGGCGAAACTCTGGACCGACGACTGGAGCGTTGCAGAGCTAGCGGACACCCTGAAGCAAGCCGTCCACTCCCGGTCATGAGCGCGGGCCCGGTCCCCCGCGGCTTTGGCGGAAGTTTTCGGGCTTCACGGCGGGGGCTAGCATTGAGCCACCATGGGAAAATGCGGAGCACCACCAGCTAAACTAATGCGCAAGGAGACGCGAAACGCATGCGCTACGTTTTCATAGTCCTGGCGATCCTGGGTATCATCGCTTCCAGCCTGGCTCTGCGTGAACACTATCGCACCTATGGAGACGCTCCCTGCGACATCAACGAAAAATGGGATTGCGGCATCGTCAACCACAGTCCTTACGCCATGCTCGGGAAAATTCCCGTGGCCGACATCGGCATCGCCGGTTATCTTCTGTTAGCCATCCTGGCGCTGAACCGTTCCTATCTCCTGCTCTTGGCGGCCGCGCTCCCCGCCTTGGGTTTTTCCCTGTACCTGGCGCACATTGAGGCGAGCATTCTGGGCGTGTGGTGCGTCTACTGCGCGATCTCTTTGGGATTAATTTCCCTGATAAGCCTTTTGTCTCTAGGCACAGTCATCCGGCAATCCCTGCACAAGAAATCACCCTAGGCTGGCAGGGCGCCCGCAAAGGCTTCCCGCAAAATTCATGCAGCTTTAACAATCCTCGCCCGCCACAAGCCTTAACATTTCGCGATGCCCCAAGAGCCCCTGACCATCGATGACGTCCTAGGCGCAAAGAGCGGACAGCGCATTCTCCGCCTGAACGGCCCCCTCATCATCAGCAACCTGTTCGACCTCCAGGCCAGAATGCGGGCCAATAGGACGCAAACTCTGATTCTGGATTTCAGCCATGTGCCTTACATCGATTCGGCCGGAATTGGCGCCCTGGTCGGAGCCTACGTCACTCATCAAAGAGAGGGGCGCAAATTATTCCTGGTCGGGGTAAGCGAGCGCGTTCACAACGCTCTGATCGTCACTCGGGTGCAGCAGTTCTTCAGCTTCTACCCCACCCTGACCGAAGCCGAGCGCGCCGCCTGATTAAACCGAGCGGCGCGGATGGCGGCTCAGCTGGGCGCCCGAAATCTGGGGGAAAACGCCCGGGTGCAGCAGTTCTTCAGCTTCTACCCCACCCTGACCGAAGCCGAGCGCGCCGCCTGATTAAACCGAGCGGCGCGGATGGCGGCTCAGCTGGGCGCCCGAAATCTGGGGGAAAACGCCCGGGGTCCAGCCGTCCGTCAAGGCACCAACCCAACTGAGGGTTATCCCAGCGCCAGGGGTTTGCAGGTTTGACTGCCCCAGCTCATCCTCCTAAGATGAACGCTTCGCATGATTGGCGAATCCATTTCGCACTACCGCATCACCGGCAAGCTAGGCAGCGGCGGGATGGGCGTGGTTTACGAGGCGCAGGACTTAACCCTGGGCCGCAGCGTAGCCCTAAAATTTCTGCCTCCGGACCTAGCGAAGGACACCGCCGCACTCGATCGCTTCATGCTGGAAGCGCGCGCGGCGTCAGCGCTCAACCATCCCAACATCTGCACCGTCTACGCCGTCGAACAAGATGCCGGCCAATCCTTCATCTCCATGGAGTTGCTCGAAGGACAAAGCTTAAGCGACAAACTGACCAGCACGGCCCTGCCGCTCGATCGCCTGCTGGATATCACCATCCAGCTCGCCGACGCGCTCGACGCAGCCCACGCCAAAGGAATCGTCCACCGCGACATCAAACCGGCAAATATTTTCATCACCCAGCGCGGTCAGGTAAAAGTTCTCGATTTCGGGCTGGCCAAACTAACGCGCGTCGCCGAGATGGACACCATCGGCGCCACCCAAACCCATGTCGCGCACCTCACCAGTCCCGGCGCCACCGTCGGCACAATTTCCTACATGTCGCCCGAACAAGCTCGCGGTCAGGCCATCGACGCGCGCTCCGATCTGTTCTCGCTCGGCACGGTCGTCTATCAAATGGCCACCGGCCATCTTCCTTTTGGCGGCAACACCTCCGCGGTAATCTTCCACGCCATTCTGGCGAACGATCCCGTTCCCATCCTCCAATTAAATTCCGCGATGCCGTCCAAGTTACAGGAACTGATCGCGAAACTGCTGGAGAAAGACCGCGACCTACGCTATCAATCCGCCGCCGATCTCCGCGGTGATCTGCGACGCCTGAAGCGCGACACCGAATCCGGCCGCAAGCCATCGCCGTCACTTTCCCCGCAATCCGCCAGCGTTTCTGTGCCGGCCGCGATGCCGTCACCGCCCAGCGGTTCGGCAGCAGTCGCGGTGGCCAGCCAGCACAAGGTCGGATTGGGCGTCACTGCTTTGGTCGTGGCCGCCCTGATCGCCGCCGCCGCCTACGGAGTTTACGCTTTCTTCATGCGCCCGCACCCCGTGCCCTTCGAGAATATCTCCATCGCCAAGGTCACGGAAACCGGCAGGGCGGCCAGTGCCGCCATTTCTCCCGACGGCAAGTACATCCTCAACGTGGTGAATGACAGTGGGCAGGAAAGCCTTTGGCTGCGCAACGTTCCCACCAACAGCGACACGCAGGTCATCCCACCCGCACAAGTTCACTACACCGGCCTGCGATTTTCTCCCGATGGCAACTACCTCTATTTCGTCCGCAGCGAAGCCGGGAGTCAGGGCCTCGAATTTCTCTATCGTGCCCCGCTACTCGGAGGCACGCCGCAAAAGCTGGCAACCGACATCGACTCCAACATCATCTTCTCCCCCGACGGAAAGCAATTTGCCTTCATTCGCTACAACGATCCCACGCCGAACACCTATCAAATTATTCTGCAATCGCCCGACGGTGGTGAGGAAAGAGTGCTGGTCAGCGGTCCCGAGAATAAGTGTTTGTTCGGGGGGACCTGGTCCCCGGATGGCAAGACCATCGTCTGCGTGGTTCTTCAACCGGAAGGCGCGCTCACGGGATTGATTGCCACCGACGTTGCTACGGCGGGACAGAGAGTGATTTTCGCTGCCGACGGCATTCTCGCGAACCCCGTCTGGCTTCCGGATGGAGGCGGTCTCCTGGTCTTGTCCCGTGACCGCGAATCGAACTTCACCCGCAACCAGATCGGGTTGGTCTCCTATCCCGGGGGAAAGTTTCGGGCCATTACTCAAGACATCAACGACTACTCCGATCTCAGCCTGGCCGCCGATGGTCACACTTTGGTTACGGTATTAAACCAGCGCCAATGGAATCTTTATCTGGTGCCGGCAGCAACGGCCGCAAGTACTGAGCCCCGGCAGATCACATCCGGCAAACCCGTGACCACTTTCAATTGGACTCCGACCGGCCAGTTACTGCTCGCCGAAGAGCTCACGTTCAGTCAGCTGAATCCCGACACTGGCGCTCGTATCATGATTCCGTCGGAGGCGCATACCGTCGCTTCTCAGCCGGTGGCCTCTGCGGACGGACGATACATCGTGTTCACTCTGGCGGAGCACGCCGGAAAAAAATCGCAGATCATCGCCCGGATGGACGCCGGCGGCGGCAACTTAAAGGTGCTCAGCGACGGCAAGGTCGATCAGGGCCCGGTCTGTTCTCCAGACAGCCGTTGGGTCTATTACAAGGATTTTGGCGATGGCGGAAAGCTGATGAAAGTCTCGATCGACGGCGGGACGCCGGAACGAATTTCCGATCTGCCGGTGACCAGCAACCTGGACATTTCACCCGATGGACGGTTCGCGGCATTTGCGACCTTCCAGCATGTCGGAGAACATACGGTGATGCTGGCCCTCGAGACGCTCGATCACAGCCAGCCGGCCAAGCTTCTTCAATTTCAACATCCGGCGTACGGAACGATTCATTTCTCATCTGACGGCAAGTCGATCGTCTATCCGACTCGCGATCACGATGTCGATAATCTCTGGCTGCAACCTCTGGATGGATCCGCCGGCCGCCAACTCACCAACTTCAAATCCGAACACATCGGTGACAACTTCGCCTGGTCTCCCGACGGCAAGAAGTTAGCCATCATTCGCGGCCATATCGACGCTGACGTAGTCCTCATCCGCGACTCCCAGCAATAACCCGCCGGGCGTGATCCGGGCGCGGGTGTCGGGAACTGGAGCACCGACCAGAGCCGAAGGACCCGAAAACAAACCCCGCTCGATGGGCGGACGTTTTCTTCTGGTGAACGCCGGTCCCCTGCATCCTTGGGAGTTGATGAAATTGGTTTCCCCGTGATCCCCGGTTCGTTTTATGTTGAACCCCATAACTGAAAGGGGCGGCCGTTTTCACGCCGCCCCCAGACTGCGAACCTCTTGTAAAGTGGTTAAACCCCCTTCACATTCTCCGCCTGCCATCCTTTGGGTCCTTTGACCACGTCGAACTCAACTTGTTGTCCTTCTTGCAGGCTGCGGAAGCCTCCCGCTTGGATGGCCGAGAAATGTACGAATACATCCTCACCGTTTTGGCGGCTGATAAATCCATAGCCCTTGGCGTCGTTAAACCACTTTACTGTTCCTTGTTCTGCCATGATGTTGCTGTTCCTTTGTGTTGGAGGTTGCGCCGAGTCGAGCGCAGCGCTTTGCATTTTCAGGGAGGTCACGCCACTGCAGCGGGAGATTCTGGAAACTGCAAAAAGCCGCAAAAGATCAAACGCAGTCAGATTCTACCCGAAACCGAATCCCGCAAACCAGCATTATTTCCGCCTAATCCCGGCCCGAAGAAGCGCCGATAACCATCATGTTTCCAATGGTTTACGAGTCATCCCGGGGGCGGCAGAAGTTCAAAAAGTGAGGGTCCGCGGAGTCATCAGGAACCCCTGCCGCACTATGACGAGGTCCCTCTGCTGCTTGCGTTCGTGGCTAAAAGGCGCCGGAAGGAATCTGCCCTGACGCGTTGACGCGTTCCTCTTCCACTCAAGATGGCCGCCACCGCTATTTGTGAGGACTCGGCCGACTGCCCCACCCGCCGCTGATTTTCCGCAGGAACGAACGTCACCTCCATCCCTCCGACTAAAAGCCTCCGGTAAAAGCCATCCTGTGCCGCAGATGGGGCTGCTGAAAATCAATCGTGGCGTTGTCACTTCTCCCCGGATGAGATGCAGCCCGCGATGGAATCACTACAAGGTTCTTTGCCGTTCAGCAAACCCTTGCGCCCAGCCGCTCCATGATCCGACAGTCCCCTATCCGCAGGTCCTGATCCGAAGGCCCCGCCCGCCGGACGACTTGGTCGATCCACGCCGAACTGGAAAAGTCATACACGGCTTAGCAAATCCACAATCTACAATCTACAATCTGAAATCCCATGGATCCCGCCCGCATCGAAGATCTGCTGGCCCCATTCCTGTCGTCCCGGTCATTCCGGAGAGCCGCAGGCCCTGAGGAATCCGGGGTAGCGGCGAGGGCCCCGCTCTCGTCTCTCCAACTGGAAAGTATATCGACGTACATCGATTTACTTCTCCGCTGGAATTCCCGCATCAGCTTAACCGCCGTGCGCGAGCCTGAAGAGATCCTCACCCGTCACTTCGGCGAATCCCTATTTGCCGCCAGCCACCTGTTTCCCTTGACCGGCGGCCAAGGACGAACCGCCAACGGGGTGATCGACGTCGGCTCCGGAGCCGGCTTCCCCGGTCTCCCCATAAAAATCTGGGCGCCGGATCTCCACCTCACTCTCATCGAATCCAATCAGAAAAAGGCGACTTTCCTTCGCGAGGTCGTGCGCACGCTGACATTGACGAACATCGATGTATTCTCCGCCCGCGCCGAAGACTTCGCTTCCACCGCCGGGGTCGTGACCCTGCGCGCGGTCGAGCGCTTCGAACAAATTCTCCCGATCGCGGCGCGCCTGGTCGCTCCCGGCGGCCGTCTGGCCCTTATGATCGGAAACTCCCAAGTGGCCCGGGCCGAAGACGTGGCGGGGCGATTTCTATGGGATTCCCCAATTCCCACTCCCCGCGCAACCAGCACTGTTCTGTTAATCGGCAAGGCCCAGGCACCATGACTCCTTCCAGTCATGCGTCGGAATGGTTAACTGTGGAACAAAGTCGGTAAATCTAGCGATTATTTCGATCTGGAGTGGTCGTTTAAAACGCGGTTGTGGGAAATATTTCCATTTCGATCATCTTCAATCATCGTAAATCATCCAGACACAATGGTATCAGCATAGTAATAAGTGGGAGATGGCGGCCTACTGGCGGCGCGTTGTGGCTATCCGGAGCCAAATGAGGTTATTTTTGAGATTGAAAGTGGTAAGTTGACACAGATTCACATCTAAAGGTTGCCGACGTAGTTACCGCTTCGACTGCATGGTTCCGTACCGGAACCGTTCCATGGTTTGCACACACGTTTTGCACAAATGTTCCGCGCGGAACATTCTGACCAGGGGATGCAGATCACGTTAATGTTCCACGCGGAACATTCTCAGGAGTTGCAGCGCGATTTGCAGGTGTGTTCCAAGCGGAGCAAGTATGCGCCAACCTACGAGGTATTCGCGCTGTAGTACTTAGGCTCGTCCAGATCGGCCGAGTGTTCCATGTGGAACATTCTGTGCAAAGCCGGGTTGAAATTGAACGAATGCACTTATGATTCAACCGTATGCGTAATTGCAAGGGGTGCACTGAAATCCGGCATTGCATCGAGCATTAAATCGGCCTATGCTGCAACCATCTCTGGGTTCTCCAAAACTTACATGGGACGCGTAATCGCGGTAGCCAACCAGAAGGGCGGCGTGGGCAAGACCACGACGGCCATCAACCTCGCAGCGTCGTTTGCTGCGGCTGAAGTCAACACACTCATCATTGATTGCGATCCGCAATCCAACGCCTCGAGCGGTTTGGGCCTGGTCAAGGATCCCGAGCGCATCAGCACCTACCATCTCCTGATGGGGGCGGCGGCCGGCGAAGAAGCAATCCAACCGACGGAGCTGGAGCAGTTGTGGATTGTGCCTGCCCACAAGAATTTGATTGGGGCAAATATTGAGCTGGTGGCTGGAGAGCGGCGCGAGTATCGCCTGCGAGAAGCAATTGCGCCTCTGCGAGAGCGTTTTCAGTTTATTGTTCTCGATTGCCCGCCCGCGCTTGATCTGCTCACGTTGAACGCCCTGGTGGCCGCCGATTCTGTCCTGATCACAATGCAGGCGGAATACTTTGCCCTGGAAGGAATCTCCGAGCTGCTCGATACCATCGATCGGATTCGGGCGGTGCTTAATCCGGCGCTGGCGATCGAAGGTGTGGTGCTTACCATGTTCGATGAGCGCACCAATCTGGCGCAGCAGGTTACGGCTGAGCTGAAACGACACTTCGGGGAGAAGCTCTGTCAGACGACGATCCCGCGGAATATCCGCTTGGCGGAGGCGCCCAGCCATGGGAAGCCGGCGTTGTTGTATGACGTGCGGTCCCGCGGGGCGGAGAGCTACATACGGCTGGCGAAGGAGATCATTTCGCATAATTTGCCCGCGGAGGCTCCGGTGAGCGAGGTGACGGCGCAGGAGCAACCCGGCCAGCCTCCTGTCGAGGAGATGGACAAGTCTGCTTGATATATCGATGTTCATCGATATATATAGATTGATGAATATCGATATATGGCTGCCGCCACGGGGGGCAGGCGCGATTCGACTGCATCTCATCATTCGTTCGTTCTGCGAACGACCTGGCGCTCTGCGAACGACCTGGCTGCGCCCGGGATGACGATGACAAGGATTGGGGATGGGGAGAGATCTTTATGGCTACATCGGCAGAGAAAGCGGCAGGGGGCGGGACGGCGGTGGAGAAACCGGCGGAGAAGGTTGTCGACAAGAGAAGAGCGCTGGGGCGCGGGCTGGAATCACTGCTGGGCGGACCCCGGGCGGTCGCGACTCCGTCCCCGGTGCCAGCCGCCCTTGCAGCGGCTGCCTCCGAAGCGAACGGCGGCGTGATTGCCGAGGCCCAGGCAGCCCGGGCCTCCGTCGGCGACACCGTCCAATCGGTCCCGCTCGACAGCATTGACAAGAATCCTTATCAGACTCGGCTCTATTTTGATCAGGACGCGCTGCAAGAGTTGGCGGATTCGATTGCTGCGACCGGGTTGGCCCAGCCGATCGTGGTGCGTCCCGGCCAGGGCGGGCGCTATGTGCTGATTTTGGGCGAACGCCGTTGCCGTGCTTCGAAGCTTGCCGGAAAAGAAACAATTCCGGCGATCGTCCGCAGAGTATCCGATCAGCAAGCGGCGGAAATGACCGTCGTCGAAAACCTGCAACGTCAGGATCTGAATTGCATGGAGCAGGCGTCGGCGTTCGGCAAATTGAGCCGTGATTTCGAGCTGACGCAGGAACAGATTGGAAAACGCGTGGGGGTGTCGCGGGAGTCGGTGGCGAACTACATGCGTCTGCTGAAATTGCCGGGAACGGTGATGCAGTATCTGCAAGCGGGCCAATTGGATTTCAGCCATGCCCGGACGCTGTTGCGTCTCAACGACAACGACCTGATTGCCAAAATCGCTGATCAGGCGGTGGCCAAGCACATGTCGGGGATGCAGCTGGAAGACCTGGTCGATGACATCAGCATGAACATTCATAGGGGGCCCGATGAAAGCCAGCCCGGTCGGGCGCGCTGGGTGGATCCGAATGTGCGCGCGGCGCAAATGCAGCTAGAGCGCGTGCTGGGATTGCGGGTACGAATTCGCGATCGCAAGGGAAAAGGGAAGATTGTGATCGAATATTCGACCGTCGATGACTATGACCGCCTGGTTGCGATGTTGCGGGGTAAGACTTAGTCGCGGATCGGGGATCATTGGTTGCTGGCCCTCGCACCGCCGCCGCTGAAGCGCGTGTCGGTTGCCCTATGCTGTGCGGCTTGCCATCGGACCAACCGCCTTACCTGGTCGCCTTGTGCGAGCCCTTCGCTTGCCAATCCAGGCCCCATCCCCCATTCCCATTGTCATCTTGAAAGCAACTCGAATGGAGGCGTCGCCGGATTGTACGGGCGGCCCTGGGGCCGCTGGTGTTTGTGGCTCCTGAGGGAACCTCATTTGCCAAGGTGTGGGAAGATCGAGCGAAAATCGTGGGCGGCTAGCCACCTGGCGTCGTCATAAATACGCAAAAGTGGAAAAACACTGATTTCCAATAGGTGATTGAGCATCGGAAAGATTTGAAGAACCCGAAGGGTAATCTGTGGGAATGGAAAGCCGGTTTTGCCCCGGTTATTGCTGCTGGCACGCGGTCAGAACTCAGGGCGGTGTTAAAAGTGGAACTTCCCTCACCATTCATCCGCAGAAACATCAACGGATTGGTGAGTGCGCACGTGGAAATCGGTCCGCAGAGCACGAAACTGGTGGGCCAACTTTACAATTCGGGCTCAGATCGTGGGAAGGGAGAAAATCTGACCGGTATCTAACCAGTAAATGTGGGAATAATCTGTTGATATCAGGCATGCAAGTGAACGAAGCCCATTGTCTGGCGGGCCGGGTGGGAAATGTTTGCCAAATATTGGCTAACTACTGGGCAGT
>Ga0193753_10003984_pt1 | contig 10738 bp, 5 predicted proteins | sample H1c2metaG_FD_144925 | JGI IMG/M metagenome (GOLD analysis project Ga0193753, IMG submission 144925) | Soil microbial communities from a riparian zone of the East river system, Colorado, United States - H1c2 | ecosystem: Environmental > Terrestrial > Soil > Riparian zone | place: USA: East River... | reverse complement strand
TTGCCCTTGTTGGACCCAAATCCGCTCCGCCGTGCTTTTTTGAACCACCTACTAATGTCGGGGCTATTCCGTTTGCCTTGATCTTCCAGTTATCAGCATTCTCCCAACCTAAAGAGGCCATTTCGCCAAACAATAACTCACCGACAGTTTGAGGCGGTTTCTTTTGTTGCTTAGGCCATTTGAAATAAGGGAAATATCTTTTCTTAATAGCAACTAGGACAGCCCGTGGACGCAATTGCGATACGCCATAGTCTGACGAGTTAAAGATTTTCCATTCGCATTTGTAGCCAAGTTGATTTAGTTGCAAAATTATCTCTTCCCTGTAAGCTGAAAATTTACTGCTCAAAAGCCCTTTAACGTTTTCAAGCATTATTGCTTTTGGGTTGCATTGTTTTGTCAGACGGATGGCTTCAGGAAAAAGATCTCTGTCGTCGAGTTGTCCCAGTTGTTTACCGGCAATTGAAAAGGGGGGGCAGGGGACGCCACCGGCTAGAAGATCAACTCCTTTAAACTGGGACGCGGAAAATTTCCTCAAGTCTGCTTCAATAACGACCCATTTTGGACGATTCTTTTTCAGCGTTTGGCAAGCCAAAGGCTCGATTTCAACAAGTGCAAGATGGTCAAACCCTGCCTGTTCTAGCCCTATCGCTTGTCCGCCTGCGCCAGCGCAAATTTCAATAGAAGTAAGCCGCAATTTGATGGTTTTATGAACAAATATATAAGTAAGTTGGATATAAAGTGCACATAAGTATCACTTTATCACATATTTATCTCACTTGATATTTCCCCAGCAACTAAAGTATTTGCATAAGAAGAGTATAATTTATCAACAAAATCAGACTATTAGGGGAGGGAAATGTTCGAGTAATGTATTAATAGAAGCGTGAGCTTTCTCTTTCAAATCAGTCTCCGTACAATATTTAACATAATATAAATTATAGGAAAAATTTTAAACCTGATTTGGCTGATGATGGCCCTCATTTTCCAGCTATAGCAATATCCAAACGTCCACTCGGCTGTTGATTTTTTAACCACAAGGAACACTAAGATTTCACAAAGCGCACAAGGATATTCCTATCGAAGGACACCCTTTTTGAATTTTTACTTTTGAATTTTGACTTTCTTCACTTTTGACTTCCAACCGTCTCGTCATTCCTTATCGGCCTGTCAAATTCCTTAAATATCAATCGCAGATTCTGATCGTATGTAAAGTAATTATAGAGCCAGTTCAGGAACACGAAGAACCGGTTCTTCACGCCCAGGATCAGGAATAAATGCAGGGTCATCCAGATGAGCCAGGCCAGCAAGCCCCCGAAATGCAACTTCGGTTTCGTCGGGATATCCACCACGGCCAGGTTGCGCCCCACCGTAGCCATCGTACCCTTATCGAAGTATTCGAAGTCCTTCATTCCCTTTCCTCCATTGGTCTTCTGCATCTCTACCAGGTTCTTCGCCAGTTGTGCGCCCTGCTGGATCGCAACGGCGGCTAACTGCGGATGCCCCTTCGGATACTTCGGCGTCTCCATTGAAGAGACGTCGCCAATCGCATAGATGTTCGGAATGCCCTCCACCCTGGAATGACGATCTGTTTTTATCCTGTCACCCTTCACTACGAGACTCTTATCTATACCCACCGGGATATTCCCTTTAATTCCCGCCGCCCAGATCACCGTGCTCGCCGGGATCGTTGTTCCATCGGTGAGCAGTACGTCCTTTCCATCATAATCCTTCACCATGGTCTTGAGCTTTACCTGCACCCCCAGCCGCTCGAGATATTTCTTCGATTGCACGGAGGATTTCTCGCTCATTGCCGCCAGCGTCTTCTCCATACCCTCCAGTAAGAAGATATTCATCTTGGAGAAATCAAGCTCGGGATATTCCTTGGGCAGGATATACTTCTTCATCTCCGCCAATGCGCCCGATACTTCCGTTCCCGTGGGACCGCCGCCGACCACTACGATATTCATGCGGCGCTGCAGCTCCACCGGATCGGTGATCGTAAGCGATTGCTCCAGGTTTTGCAGCAGCCTATACCTCAACTGCAACGCCTCCACGGTCGACTTCATAGGAAAGGCACACTCCGACAGCTTCGTATTCCCGAAGAAATTGGTGTCGGCGCCCATTGCGAGCACCAGGATATCATAGCGTATCTCCTCCGTTGATGTGATCAATTTATTCTCCGCCTGCACGATCTCCGTCACCTCCGCGAGCCGGATCCGTACGTTACGGCTCTTCTGAAAAACCTTCCGTAACGGGAACGAGATATTGCTTGCATCCAGTGCGGCCGTCGCCACCTGGTAGAACAAGGGCTGGAACTGGTGATAGTTGAATTTATCGATCAGCAAAACGTCGAATCCCTTCTTGTTGTTCAGTTTCCGCGCAAGCTTCAGACCTCCGAACCCTGCGCCTACGATAACTACTTTCATGGTTGCGTCTTTTAGGATGTAAAATTACACAATTTTCAATATATTTTGAAAACATTATATCGCTAAATATTAGACCGGCAGGGTTACTTTTTCATTTTTATCGTATCAATAACAGTTGCCAACCATCAACCGCCTGCATATGAAAAAATATTTCCTTCTCGCACTGATCATCTCGCTATTTTGCTCGTGTGGTACAAACAGCAAGCCAGTCGCCTCCCTCCTCGGCCCGGACAATATCAAATCCCAGATTTTCGTGATCGATGCGGCAAAAGATACCCAACTGGTTACTTCTCATGGCACTTTTCTAAGACTAACGAAGGGTACATTCTCCTCCTCCACCCAGCCCGTTACCATCGAGATAAAAGAGGTTTTCACTCCCGCCGAGATATTTCTTTCAGGACTCGCTACACGCTCCGGTAGCAAGCTTCTCCGTAGTGCGGGCATGATATTTTTCAATGCGACTTCGGAGGGAAAACCTATCAAGCCGCAACTACCTGTCCTCCTATCGATACCGACTAAATCCGTTGACCCGGACATGAAGGTTTTCAAAGGAGAGACCATAGCGGACAGCTCCATCAATTGGATAGATCCGCAGGATATATCGTTCGACACCACGAAGAAGAAAGACTATCCGGCGAATACTGTTGCCCTTGCGGATTCGACAACAGGTCCCCGAACGAATAATACTTTCGCTAAGGATACGACGGCCCCCGCCCGTAATATTGATTGTGGAAACGATACGCTTTTTACTTCCGTCAGGGATAGCTTTCCGGAGTATGACACCAGCTTTCTCCAGCCCCCACTGATTGATACTACATACGAGAGATTCTTCCGGGATGTCCGCCAGGAGCAATATGAATTTACAATTACCGATAATGGATGGTATAATGTAGACGCATTCTTAAAGACAGGTGAAGACGGAATAAAGGAAGTACGCGTGACAGCCGATCTTCAGTTCGATGAAGATGCAGTACCAATGAACCTCTACCTCTTCGTTCCCTCCAAGAGGATCATGCAGTCCACCTTCAATAAAAAAGGCAACAAGTATTATTTCGACTTCGACAAGGGAACCGTTCCGCTGCCCTACGGGTTCAGGGCCGTGCTTTTCGCCTATGGCAGCACGAAGAACAGTATCGTCTACGGCATCTCCGAGTTTACCATCACCGACGATCAGCTCGTGCCGGTGGTGATAAAAGAAACCACGAAGGAAAAACTCCAATACATTCTACAGGGAAAGAATATAGATGGTGTACAGCTGGATGCTATTGAAAAGAAAATTGAAATTATTCCCAAACCATGCTTGGGAGATTCGTCCGTCATCCAGGGCAGCGACGAAACTCCAAGAAAATAGATGGATCATTATCAGTAAAGCATTCTCACCTTTATCGTATGCTTCACCTCCTTCAATAATTGTAATGCCTGCGAGGATAATTGCTTATCCACGTCAAGCACCACGTACCCGATATCCTCGTTGGTCTTCAGGTACTGTCCCACGATATTGATATGATGTTTGGATAATTCTGTATTGATCGCCGACAGAACACCCGGTACATTATTATGAATATGGAGTATGCGGTGCGATCCTTCCTGCGGCGGCAATGCCAACCCCGGTACCGTATGCGAACCGAATGTGATTCCTTTTTCGAGAAGGCGGATCAACTTCACGCTCACATCCTCCCCGATATTTTGCTGCGCCTCTTCCGTTGATCCGCCTATATGCGGTGTCAGGATCACGTTGGGAAGATCCTGCAGCGGCGATTGAAAGCGGTCGCCATTCTTCTCCGGCTCCCAGGGAAATACATCGATCGCGGCGCCACTAAGAGCGCCCTCGATGAGGGACTTGCGCAATGCATCCAGGTCGACCACCTCTCCCCTCGCATAGTTGATGAGGATGGAGCCCTTCTTGAAATGTTTCAGCGTTGTCTTGTTGATAATATTCTTCGTCTGGCTCGTCTCCGGCACATGAAGCGTCACCACATCCGACTGGCCAAGTACTTCCTTGAGAGTCTTGCCATCCATCGCATTTCCCAACGGGAGTTTCGTCTCCACGTCATAGAAGATCACCTTCATTCCCAGTCCCTCGGCAAGGACGCTTACCTGGCTGCCGATATTCCCATACCCGATGATCCCCAATGTCTTTCCACGCAGCTCAAAGCTTCCCTTGGCATCCTTCATCCAGATCCCTTCATGTGCCGCCTTGTTCTTGTCCGGTATCCGCCGGATCAGCATGATCGAGAGACCGATCACCAGTTCCGCCACCGACCTCGTATTGGAATAGGGCGCGTTGAACACCGCCACGCCATTTTTGGTGGCCGCCTTCAGGTTTACCTGGTTTACCCCTATGCAAAAGCAGCCGATAGCCTGTAATTTCCGGGCCGCGTCCAGCACTTTAGGGGTTATCTGCGTCTTGGACCGGATGCCCAGGATATGGACATCCCGTATTTCCCTGATCAATTCCTCCTCTGTCAGGGCCTTGGTGATCTTCTGTACCTGCGCATAGCCCTGTTGTTGAAAGTTTTTCACTGCGAGGTCGCTGATATTCTCCAAAAAGAGGATCCGGATTTTTTCCTTAGGATAACTAGTTTTTTTGCTGCTTGCCATACTGCAAATATAACCAGGCCGTTATTAAGATAAATAGGCGGTCTGGGGAAAAGTTGATTTGCGGATCAAAATTTGTTACGGCTATTTTTGTTAAAACGATCTCTATTGAAAAACATCCTGTACACTATCGGTTTTGTCCTGATCCTTTATGCCTGCAATGACGCCTCGTCCCATACGGAAAAGAAACCCGAACCCGAAGATTCTCTCCAGTATTACCCGGCCACGCCGAAGCCACTGGATAAGCAGGTGTACCGCCACTATTACAGGACCCTGACCTCTTTCTTCGACTCTCTCCTCATCAGGAGGGGATTCAACGGAGGCATCCTGGTAGCCAAGGAAGGCAGCATCATCTACGAGAAATACGTGGGTTTTCATGATCTCCGGAAAAAGGACCCGCTCACCGATACATCTACCTTTCATATAGCATCTACCAGCAAGACCTTCATGGGCATTGCCGTTCTTCGCCTGGTGCAGGAGAAGAAATTATCCCTGCAGGATTCCATCCAGACCTTCTTTCCCGGTCTCCCCTATCCCGGAATTACGGTGAAGATGCTGCTCGATCACCGGAGCGGCCTGCCGAATTACCTGTATTTCATTACCAATAAGAATTGGGACAAGAATAAAATGGTCACCAATGTCGATGTGCTGAACTTCCTATATACACAACATCCCAACCGCTCGGGCTCGCCTAACCGCGGCTTCAGCTATTGCAATACCAACTTCGTCCTGCTTGCACTCATCGTGGAGAAACTCACTGGTCAGCCTTACCCGCAGTACATGCACCAGAAGTACTTTGCGCCGCTGCATATGGATCATACATTCGTCTTCACGCTGGCAGACAGCGCGAGGGTCTCCCCTTCCTTTAATTATAATAGTACCGCCTGGGCCAACGATATCTTCGAGGGAACTTATGGCGACAAGAATATCTACTCCACGCCGCAGGACCTGTTGAAATGGGACCAGGCGTTATACACGGATCAACTGATCGGCAAGCCGCTTCTCGATTCGGCGTTTACTCCCAATAGCAATGACCGGCCCTCGATCCATAACTACGGCCTGGGCTTCCGGATGCTCATGCTGCATAACGGGAAGAAAGTGATCTATCACTTTGGAAGATGGCACGGCTTCAATGCCGCCTTCGCAAGACTGATCGATGAAAAGGTGACCATCATTATCCTCGGGAATAAATTCAACCGCGGCATCTACAATACGGCGCACAAGGCCTATGATCTCTTCGGCGATTATGGACAGGGCGGTAAACAGGAAGAGGAGGAACCGGAGACGCCGGTGGGGAAGAAGAAAGCCAATTAGTCAATTAGCAAATTAGCCAATGTGCAAATTAAGGCGTGCTACGATTCGTAATGACTTTACGAATAAGGATCATTGGCACATTTGCTAATTGGCACATTGCTTACGGCTAATTTCCTAATTTGCATGATGAAAATTCTCAATGCAGAACAGATCAGGCAATGGGATCAATTTACCATCGACAATGAACCGGTGGACTCCATCGATCTTATGGAACGTGCGGCCATACAGTGTGTGAACTGGCTCGAGCAGCACATTCCCCTCGCGGCAGGCTTCATGATCTTTTGTGGTAAGGGTAATAATGGTGGCGATGGCCTCGCCATGGCGAGACTCATGGCATTGAGGGAAATGGCGGTGAAGGTGTATATCCTCGAGTTCGGCCATAAGGGCACGGATGATTTCCAGGCTAACCTCGCGCGTCTTCATCAATATCCGCTCGTGGATATTCACTACATCCAATCGGAAACCAACTTCCCCGTTTTCCCGCCCGGTTCCGTTATTATCGATGCACTGTTCGGATCGGGATTGAACAGGAAGACCGAACAGGTAACGGCAAAGCTCATCGATCATATCAATGAGAGCGAAGCTCCTGTGATCTCCATCGATATTCCGAGCGGCATGTTCACAGACTCTTCTTCGAAGGGAAATACGATCATCGCCGCGACGCATACGCTGAGTTTTCAATCGCCGAAGCTTGCCTTCCTCGTTCCAGGCAACGCTGCATTCATTGGAGATCTTCATATTCTTCCCATTGGCCTTCACCCTGCTTTTCCCGCTACGGTGAATTCGAATATGGAGTTGACCGGGCTTTCCCGCATCCGATCCATCTATCGCCCGCGAAACAGTTTCGCGCATAAGGGCACATTCGGTCATGCATTGCTGGTGGCCGGAAGTTATGGCAAGATCGGCGCCGCGGTTCTATCGGCATCTGCCTGTCTGCGGAGTGGTGTGGGCCTGCTCACCTGTCATGTGCCAGGCTGCGGATATTCCATCATGCAGTCCTCCGTACTAGAGGCGATGATCCTAACCGATTTCAATTCTTCCTATGCAACGAGAATAGAAGGAGACCTTTCGAAATACAAATCGATCGGCGTGGGCCCGGGATTGGGTACTGCCTCGGAGACCAAACAGATGCTGCAGGAACTGTTTGAAAAATACCGGCACCCGATGGTGCTGGATGCGGATGCATTGAATGCGATATCGATGGATAAAACGTTGCTGGCCTCCATACCGGCGAATTCTATCCTCACTCCTCATCCGAAAGAATTTGAACGGCTTTTTGGCAAGACGGAAAACGACTTCGCTACGATCGCGTTGGTATTGGAAAAAGCAAGAGAGCTTCAGGTCATCATTGTACTCAAGGGGCACCATAGCCTGGTGAGCACCCCCGATGGAATGCAATACTTCAATAGCACCGGCAATGCGGGAATGGCGACGGGAGGAAGCGGAGATGTATTGACCGGTCTGTTGACGGGTCTGCTCGCGCAAGGCTATTCGCCGGCAGAAGCCGCTATTCTCGGAGTGTACCTGCATGGACTGGCCGGCGATATTGCGGCTGGTAAGTTTTCGCAGGAGGCGATGGTTGCGGGGGATATTGCGGGGGCGTTGGGAATGGCTTTTCTTGAATTGAGGAATGTGTAATTGTTAGTTGGGAGTTTGTAATTAGGGATTGGGGATTAGGCTTCAATTGGGGTTCTCAAAAGTGCTGTGTGAACTGGAAACGCCTATCTAATAATAGATTTACACACAAGACCGATGGTACTCGTACGGATTTCGGAAACCTGTCCCGTAGGGACATCTGGTTGGTAGAAAATTGAAAAGAGTGCACCTCTGCGTTCCTTCGGAACGCCTGACTTAGCTGAATAAAATTAATGAAAGCCCACACGCGTATAAATTTTGTGCGATTCTTTATCTGGAAGTTCTGATCAAGCGTTCCGAAGGAACGCCGAAACTCTTACGCCTGCAGTTCTACTGACCAGATGTCCCTACGGGACATGGCGTAGCATTCCTGATCAACCGCCCCTTGAGCGGATCCTTACTATTTGTCGAATATGTCCGGTAAACAATCAGCTCGAACAAAGAGAGTGAATCCATTTACAATCACGACCCGATTTCGTCTTTTTTTCGAAAGGCGATATGGTCTTAAAGGACAGGTAATCAGCATCGGAACGGCCTCTTGAACCAAAATTTACATTCTCTCCGCCCATATCTGAAATCTCCCCTTCATCCCCTATCTTTGCCGTCCTCCGAAGGAGCCCCTTCGGACCTTAAAACTTTTATTAAGAAGCTACTCTTATGGACAAATTGATCTACCTGGTTCCCGTCATGGGCATCATCGGTCTTCTTTACACCTTAGTAAAATTCAATTGGGTATCCAGACAGGATGCCGGCACCGATCGCATGAAAGAGATCAGCAATTACATTGCTGAAGGAGCCATGGCCTTCCTCAAAGCCGAATGGAAGGTGCTTGGTTATTTCGTGGTGATCGTAGCCATCCTGCTGGCCGTCATGGCGCAGGCCAACACCCACTCTCATTGGGCCATCGCAATAGCATTCATCCTGGGTGCGGTACTCAGCGCCACTGCTGGTTTCATTGGAATGAAGGCGGCCACCAAGGCGAATGTGCGCACGGCACAGGCGGCACGGACCAGTTTGAGCAAAGCACTCAATGTTTCCTTCACCGGCGGCGCCGTCATGGGCGTAGGTGTTGCGGGACTCGCCGTTCTCGGTCTCGGCGGTTTATATATTGTATTGAAACATTTCTTTGCACCGGATAGCGCACTCAATTCTGATGAGATGGTGCGCACCATCGAGGTCCTTACCGGATTCTCATTAGGTGCAGAATCGATAGCGCTCTTCGCGCGTGTAGGCGGTGGCATCTATACCAAGGCCGCTGATGTTGGCGCGGATCTCGTGGGTAAAGTGGAAGCCGGCATTCCCGAGGACGATCCCCGGAACCCGGCGACGATCGCCGACAATGTGGGCGATAATGTAGGTGATGTAGCTGGTATGGGCGCGGATCTCTTCGGATCATATGTAGCAACCGTTCTTGCCACTATTGTATTGGGACAACAAACAAGGGTACTGGATGCGGATACGCTTGGCGGATTCTCACCCGTTATTCTTCCCATGCTCATCGCGGGCATAGGTATTCTTTTCTCTATTGTTGCAACGCTGTTCGTTCGCATTAGTGAAGGCTCAGGCATCAACACGCATACGGTACAGAAGGCCCTAAACATGGGCAACTGGGGATCCATCGTGCTCACGGGCATCGCCTCGATCGGGCTGGTGTACTGGCTTCTTCCGGAGAGTATGGAACTGAGGAATATCATCTTCACCAAATGGGGTGTGATGGGCGCGATCGGCGTCGGACTCCTCGTGGGTGCACTGATGAGCATCATTACTGAATATTACACGGCCATGGGCAAGCGTCCCGTGCTTAGTATAATCCGCCAATCGTCTACCGGTCATGCAACGAATGTGATCGGCGGTCTCGCGGTTGGAATGGAATCTACCTTTCTTCCCATCCTCGTACTCGCGGGTGGTATCTGGGGTTCGTATGAATGTGCTGGACTGTATGGCGTGGCAATCGCTGCGGCAGGCATGATGGCCACCACGGCGATGCAACTGGCGATCGATGCCTTTGGTCCTATCGCCGACAATGCCGGCGGTATTGCGGAAATGAGCGAGCTTCCAAGTGATGTACGCGAGAAGACGGATGTGCTCGATGCAGTGGGTAATACTACGGCGGCGAGTGGCAAGGGTTTCGCTATTGCATCGGCTGCATTGACGGCTCTTGCATTGTTTGCAGCCTTCGTTGGTGTTGCGGGTATCACAGGTATTGATATTTATAAGGCGAATGTTCTTGCCTGTCTCTTCGTGGGCGGAATGATTCCTTTCATATTCTCCTCGCTTGCTATCCGTGCTGTGGGCGAAGCGGCCATGGCCATGGTGGAAGAAGTCCGCCGCCAGTTCCGCACGATCCCCGGCATCATGGAAGGAACCGGTAAACCGGAATATGATAAATGTGTCGCCATTTCTACCAAGGCCTCACTTAAGAAAATGATGTTGCCCGGCGCCATTGCCATTGTCTCTCCTCTCATTATCGGCTTCATGCCCGGTCTCGGTGCAGAGGCATTGGGAGGTTTCCTGGCCGGCGCTACGGTCTGCGGTGTATTGATGGGTATGTTCCAGAACAATGCCGGCGGCGCCTGGGACAATGCGAAGAAATCATTTGAGAAAGGCGTTGAGATCAATGGCCAGATGTACTATAAAAAATCGGAACCACATAAGGCATCGGTTACAGGCGATACGGTCGGCGATCCCTTCAAGGATACTTCCGGGCCATCCATGAACATCCTCATCAAGCTGATGTCGATCGTGTCATTGGTCATCGCTCCCAG
>Ga0193753_10003983_pt1 | contig 10738 bp, 9 predicted proteins | sample H1c2metaG_FD_144925 | JGI IMG/M metagenome (GOLD analysis project Ga0193753, IMG submission 144925) | Soil microbial communities from a riparian zone of the East river system, Colorado, United States - H1c2 | ecosystem: Environmental > Terrestrial > Soil > Riparian zone | place: USA: East River... | reverse complement strand
ATCGATTTCGGAGGCACCGATCAGCACAGCCTCCTTCAGCGGCTGCGAGCCCATGTGTCGATGGATGTTTTCGATGGTCACCGTCGCATCGTCAACCAGAATGCCGATGGCCAACACAAGCCCGCCCAGCGTCATGGTGTTCATGGTCTCGCCTATCGCGCTCAACACAATGATGGAGCTGAGAATGGAGAGCGGAATAGAGATCGCAATGATCATTGTGCTCCGCCAACTGCCCAGGAAGAGCAGGATCATCAGCGCCGTCAAACTCGCTGCAATTACTCCCTCGCGCAGGACACCTACGATGGAGGCCTTGACGAAGACTGACTGGTCGAAGAGTTCGGTGATCTTCAATCCCTTCGGCGCTGCGGCGCGTGATCCGGGCAGCACATCGTTCTTGATCTGGTTGACGATATCCAGCGTTGAAACCGAGCCGGTCTTCATGATCGTCAGCAGGGCGGCCGGCTTACCATTGGCGCGAGCGACATTTTGTTGCACCGACCAGCCGTCTCGTACGTGAGCCACGTCCCGCATGTATACCAGCGAACCATTGACCGTCTTGATGGGTACGTCGTTCAACATCAAGGCGTCTGCAGGGCTCGAGTTTGTGCTGACCGTATATTCACGAGTGCCAACCTTGGCCGTACCCGATGGAAGCGTGACGTTCTGGGCATTGATGGCTGCGGTTACATCAATAGGTGTTATTCCTTTCGCGAGGAGCGCATTCTGATCGAGGTCCACCATGATCTGGCGCGCGACGCCGCCGTAAGGCGTGGGCAGCAGGGTTCCTGGAACCGTCGTGAGTTGCTGACGAACGCGGAACAACCCGTAATCATAAATCTCGGACTCAGACAGCGTGTCGCTTGAGAGAGACAACTGAATAATAGGCACAGTCGACGCGCTGAACCGCAAAACAAACGGAGGGTTTACGCCCGGCGGCATTCGGAAACGGATGGAGTTGACCGCGGCGCCGACTTGGGACATGGCAGCATCGATGCGCACCTGAGGCTGGAACGAGATCTTGATAACACTGGCGCCATTAACCGTCTGCGAGTCGATCGCCTTAACATCATTGACGACGGCCATGACAAACTCGCTAAAGGTTGTAACTCGCTGCTCCATCTCCTTCGCGGGCAAACCCGAGTACGACCAGATTACGGTCACGACCGGAATGTCGATGTTTGGAAAGATGTCCGTCGGAGTCGTAGCGATCGACGAGAAGCCTAGTATCAGTATCAAGATAGAAGCTACTATGAAGGTGTATGGTTTGTTCAGCGCAAGTTGTACGATCCACATTTTGGTTCTCCAGCAGTGCTTCGAGGGCCAGCATTTACTTAGATGAGTATCGAAATAGATGGATTCAGATTTGTGCTTTATACCTCCAAGAACGTGACCCACGCATCTAAGTCAATATGCGAAAAATGAGGGATGACGAAGTTGCTCAGATCGGCAAGGCGTTGGGAGACCCGAATCGTCTAGCAATCTATACTCACATTGCGCAATCCGACGAATTATTTTGTGGCGAGATGCACGCCAAGCAGGCCATCTCTGCACCAACACTCTCGCATCATCTTAAGGTGCTGACAGATCTCGGGTTGATTGCGTTTCGGAAAGATGGTCTGAATGTTTACTACCGTGTTGTGCCAGAGAAATTTGCAGCTTATCTCAGGTACTTGACTAAGATCAGCCCGAAATCGCGCCGATAAGGATGCATTCGTAGTCAATTACGTTTCCGACCCAGACTCCGGTTCCCGAGAGTTCAAGCAGTATTCTGCGGACACCTATGCAATCGCGAATGAGTCACACCGGACTACCGTCGTCAGGAATGAAATTCGAGAAGTCGGTGTAACCTTTCTCTCCCCTCCTGGTGTACAAGACAGACCGGTCAGCATCCGCTAGCGGCCAATCGTTTTTGAAGCGGGCCACTAGATCCGGATTGGCGATAAACGGTCTACCGAAAGCAATCAGATCCACAAAGCCTGTGTCCAGGGCGTTTTGGGCGGTGCGTGGAGTAAATCCACCGCACCAGATCAGTGCACCATGGAACGCCTTGCGTATTTTCCGTATGAGATTGTCACTGAGGTGGGCTTCGTGGAACTCGCTGTCCTGCATGTTCCCTGTGGGCATCAACTCGTAGAGCACGTGCAAATAAGCCGTCTTGCGGAGGGTCAACTCATTGCGCAAGTGCAGTAACGTTTCTTCAACACGCGGGTCTGCCGGCATACTGTTGTACCTGCCGAATGGCGAAACCCTTACTCCGACATTGTGTGCGCCCAATTCCCGTATCGCAGAATCAACCACTTCGAGGAGAAAACGCGTGCGGCTTTGAGGCGTTTTGCCGCCGTAACTGTCAGCGCGCGTATTGAGAACTGAATTCATGAACTGGTCGAACAAATAGCCATTAGCGGCATGGATTTCCACGCCGTCGAATCCGGCGAGTTTCGCATTCTTGAATGCCAATGTGAATTCCTTCACCAACTCAGATATCTCTTCCGTCATGATCTGCCGGGGAGGGCTGGCACGCATGAAGGTGAGCTTGCCATCGGCATCGTGAGCGAATACATCGGACTCACTCGCTTTCTCGTCAGTAACTCCCCAAGGTGCTTCTCCATTCGGCATAAGCGAAGTGTGCGCCATTCTACCGACATGCCAGACCTGCAGAAAAATCTTGCCTCCACTTCGATGGACCTCTCTTGTCACCAACCTCCAACCCTCTACCTGGGCATTCGTATAGATACCAGGCGTCCGTGCGTATCCCTTGCTGTGTGACGACACATCGGTCGCCTCGGTCACAATCAGTCCGGCACTGGCACGTTGGGCATAGTACTTTGCCATCAGCGCATTTGGCACATCGCCATCAGACGTCCGGGTTCTGGTCATTGGCGCCATCACAATGCGATTCGTTACGGTCATTTTGTCGCCAAATGTGTAAGCGTCGAATAATGCAGGCTTGAATCGTTCTCCCTTCCGATACATCTCAAAAGAGACTAGATCAATCGGTTTTATGGATCTACACACAAGTTGGTTTGCATCATGAAGGTGATAAAAGAACTACCTGGCTTGCCCATCGAAAGGGCGCTGGGTGTCGTCTCAGGCCGCTGGAAGGCGGTTATTATCTATATCTTGTTGAAAGGCCCTAGGAGGACTTGTGAGCTCGAAAACCGAATAGAGGGTATCTCGCAGAAGGTCTTGATAGAACAGCTAAGAGCGCTGGAAGAACATGGCCTCGTCTATCGACAGAGTTTTGCCCAGGAACCACAACGTGTCGATTATGGGCTAACTGAGTTGGGGATGAGCTTAAAGCCACTCTTATCGCTTCTTGAGGAATGGGGCCGGGGTCACGCGGAGGAACTGAAGGAAACGGATAAACTTCTCCCGTGCGCAGCGGTCGTGCGTAGTGAGACATAAGTGTTAGGTTTGAGTTGGACCATCACTGTGATATCTAGCAATGCACGACTTTATTGGACTTGGCTTTCTTTCCTCACATCCACACGTTACAGAACGATAAGACCGCTCCTGCAGAATCGTCGAACCAAACGCAGGGTAGGCAATTCAGTCGACTACTGACGGGACAACAACTTTTAAACATTCTCCGTAATAGTCAACAGGGCAAGAAGTCCGATCAATACGGCGCTTCGCTACTCGCGACGGAAAGCTGAGGGGGCGTTTGCAGAACTCAATGCCAATTCTCGCTTCCTCAAAACGGCCGAAACGCTTTAACATCGACAAATTGAGTTAATCGAGGTTTCCCGGATGACAATTCCACTATCTCGCTTACCACCTTGAACTAAACTCTTCCTATCGAGTGAACTCGCAATTTTTCTTCGAGCCGTCAATAGACGGGATTTGGTAGCTGCTACAGAGAGGCCAACGATATTGGCGATCTCCTGAACGGAGCCACCTTGTGTATGCTGTATTTCAATGCACTTGCGAAGACCAGCCGGTAATTGTTGGATCGCCTCTCTTAGACGATGTCGCCTCTCACTTTGACAGTAGAGGTTCTCTGGGTCTGGCGCTAGAGCGGCGTATAGCATAGAACACCCCTTCTCAATTTCTAAATTGGCATCCAATGGAACTTCTTGATGTTTTCGCTCTCTGCGTCGTGCCATCAAGGCACTATTAATACCAATGCGCGTCAGCCACGTCGAAAAACTGGATCGTCCTTCAAAGGTCTTCAGGTGACTGAATGCCTTCATGAGCGTCTCCTGCATCGCTTCCTCAACGTCATCTTGATTCTTAGTTATTCGAGTCAAGACGCGTAGCACCATCGGAGTGTGGCGCCTTGATAGTTCAACGAATGCCGAATGGTCACCCTCTATTGCTACAGAAAGCAGGTAGTCATCGCTGTGTACCGCAAGTCCCTTCTCAGTTTCATAGCAATTCCGCTTCATGAGACCTCCTCGATATCGAATTTTTTGCATATCGGTGCCAGGCCACTCATGGATGGGCACTCGTTGTGCCTCCAGCTCAAATAGTTGTAAAAGCGGATGATGTCATGAGCTTGATTCATGGCTGTTGCGCCGATCATTGAGGCAATCTACAGACCGATTGTGTTTCCTTCATTCCACTAACCAAATTGATCGATTTGTAACATAAATTGGTTACTTCCGACGAACGACGTCGCTAACGCCATCTGTATTGGCCATGTTCCTCGAACGGTCCCGACCCACGATCCGAAATTAGTCATTGCCTAGCCGGAATCCAAAACGTGAACGCCATTCCGTGTCCAGGAGAGTTCACAGCGTCGATTCCTCCCCCATGGGCATCAAGAATTGCCTTTGTAATCGAGAGCCCCATCCCAGTCCCCTGCGTTTGCATGCGCTGGTTTCTTCCACGAAAGGATTTCTCAAAGATGAAGGGCTCATCCGCCTCATGAATGCCGGGCCCCTCGTCGGCGACCGTAACCATGAGTCGGTCACCTTCGATCCTGCCTGAAATCTCGATTGACGAACCCGGCGGCGAATAACCAACAGCATTCTCCAGCAAGTGTCGCAACACACGACCTACTAATTCACAGTCCATCGGCACGCTCGGGAGCGCCTCGGAGATTCGAATCCTTACGTTATGCTCATGCAACCACGGACGTGCTTGTCTCAAAACACGATTTATCAGCTTGCCCAACTTCTGCGGTTGTGTGTTAACTCGGACGTCGCCATGGACAAGCTGTGCAATCTTGATCGTTTGTCCAATCATCTGATCGAGGCGGCGACTTTCTCTTTCGACGATGCCAAGCATTTCTTTCTGTTTCCGCTTTGTCAATCCCGATTGGATTCTCAAGATTTCGGAGGCCCCGCGAATCGCCGTCAGAGGAGAGCGGAGGTCGTGCTCAATCGAGTCGAGCAATACGTCCCGCAACTCGTTCGTGTATTTCGACTCGCCGGTAGTATTGTCTGCATTCTTTACGTCCAAGACAGTGGGCATTGGGGTCCATTCCGTCGATGCTAAAATGCCAGTTCTCTTGATTTCGGCTTCGGCTGTTTGCATAAGCTGTTTTCCTCTCTTTTCGAGTCAGATGCCCACGACTTCCTAAAAATCATTAGCTCGTGACTAACAATATTTAATCTCCATCTCGAATTGGCGCGAGGTTCTCGTTGATCTCTTCAAATGGAACCTTTATGTTGTTTAAAGATCGATAGATTAGTCGTCATAAAACGGATAGTCGGTATAACCCCTTGAATCGTTGTTGTAAAACGTGTCGCGGTTGTAGCTGTTCAGGGGCAGCCCAAGTTGAATACGTCTCGGTAGATCGGGATTCGAGATGAAATAGCGCGCCCAAAGGCGACCATGTCGGCGTCACGTCGTTCGATGATGGCTTCAGCACTTTCGGGGTCGAAGCCTCCTGCGGCGAGGAGGTTTCCTTTGTATATTTTCCGCAACAGAGCTGACGCAGCCGGTGACTGACCCTCGCTAATTGTTTCAATACCCTTGACGCGGGGCTCAATGACGTGAAGATAGGCAAGTCCATACCTATTCAACCGCGCTGCCACATAGCCGAAGGTCGCCTCGGGGTCGCTATCGAACATTGAATTGTATGTTGAATTAGGCGAGAGCCGTACACCTACGCGGCCCTTCCCCCACACTTCTGCGGTCGCGTCCACAACCTCAAACAAGAGACGGGCACGGTTCTCAATCGGACCGCCATAGGAGTCCGTGCGCTTGTTTGTACCATCCTGAAGAAACTGATCGAGTATGTAGCCATTGGCGCCATGAATTTCTACACCATCAAAACCCGAAGCCTTTGCGTTCAATGCTGCGCTACGAAATTCCTCGACGACGCCGGGGATCTCTTCGATCCTAAGCGCTCGATGAGGTGAAGGCGATACAAAGCCATCGCGAGTGACCACGGTGCCTTCGAACGGAACGACTGAAGGTGCGACCGGCATTTCACAGTTGGTCATGTCGACATGCGACACACGACCAACATGCCAGAGTTGCGCAAAGATATACCCGCCCTTTGCATGGACGGCTTCGATAACACTTCGCCAACCTGTGATTTGCTCCTCGGAATAAATGCCGGGCGCGCCGAGATAACCACGGCCACCGATAGACACAGTGGCCCCCTCGGAGATGATGAGGCCGCCCTCTGACGCTCGTTGTTCGTAATATTCGACCATCAGATCAACCGGAATATCCCCGGGAATCTTCGAACGCAGCCGCGTCAAAGGCGCCATCACAACCCGATGCGAGAGGGTCAGTGGCCCTACGCGAATCGGTGAGAAAAGCGCTTTCACCGATTCATTGGAAACGGTATTGGTGGGAGTAGACATAGAGTTCCACTTTCCGAAAAGCGAAGACGATGGCTAGTGCGATTGAGCGTCGTACATGCGAGGCTTGAGAAGGTCACCGAGGCTGATGCGGCGTAGAAGCTCCGCAGGCACACGATCTGATACCCATTGACGACTTCCACGCCGTCACGTGTCGGATCGAGGTGAACCCCGCTTGCCAAATGGTGTATCGACAATCCCGTTCCTGGCTTCTCAGTCCCGGCTGGCACATCAAGAATTTCCGAGGCAGCACGAATCGCCGTAAATGGCGAGCGGAGATCGTGCACAATGGAGTGAACAATGCGGTTCGTAACTCGTCTTTGTCTTCGGGCCGGGATACAAATGCATCGTTTTCTTTTCTGTCGACATCGACTGCTTGCATCGCTATGTCTCTTTCTCATGCACGAAGTGTCTATAGTCTTTTTGACTAGTCGCTTTCTCGAAAGACTGTAGTTGTTACTTCTAAACATCATCACAGGGCTGCCAACGATTTCTCCGCTGCGGAAAAGCTCGAGGTTTCGCTAATATCTTCAAAGGTGGTTGGCCGTCCGTTCAATATCTGGCACTTCGACATCTTCGAGCACAAGAGCTTGTTTGTAGTCACGCTTTCGTGCAGTTCGTATAATTCTCCCTTGTCAGCGAACCGGCCCCTACTGGACTGTGAGGTTGAGGCTCATTCACAGAACCGGCAGAAGGCTTGTTTATTCGGCGGACCTACGCTGCGACTTGCAAACTTCGGGCCATTCTGCAAGTGATTGAAACCGGAGAGGGAGAGTAGGGAGTCTAAAGAGCATTTCCGCGAAATTCGCGATATTGCTGATTTTCGCGTTCTTATCTTATGCATCAACCACAAAAGGCCGCAGGCAACGAAAATTGCGGGGATACTCAGTGGCGTCTGAATGGACTGCCGAGAAGCTAGAACAGCACTTTCGAGAGAATGCGATCTTCGCAGATCCTAGGACAGCACTAGCCGAGTTTGAACCGATCCTTATAGATCCGTAGACTCCTGATCTTCGATTCAAGTGTCGAGGGAGGAATTCGAAGGTGCGCCGCGGCGCCGTTGGGGCCAGCAACTCGGCCTCGACTTTTCGCGAGGGCGGCTTCGATGATTTGACGTTCGCAATTTGAGTCATTAACCACGTCTTCGGGAGTTGGTGGTTTTGACGCCGACTGCCTGGTGTTCGAAGATAACCACGCTTCATCTACGCAAAACATGTCATCGGAACTTAGGATCACCGACCTTTCGACGACATTTTGCAACTCTCGGATATTGCCTGGCCACTCGTACGATCGAAATAGTTCGAGTGTTCGCTTATCAATCCGTCGAAATTCCTTACCCGTTTTCCTGGCAAAACGATGAACGAAATATTCCAAGAGCATCAACACGTCGTCACTGCGCTCTCGAAGCGGTGGAACTTCGATCGGAAACACGTTCAGCCGATAATAGAGGTCCGATCGGAAAGTTCCGTTCGCCTTAGCGACTTCTAGGTTGCGGTTGGTTGCAGCAATCACGCGCACGTTGATCTGGATGGGGCGCATACCTCCGACCCGTTCGAACTCCCGTTCTTGCAGAACCCTGAGTAGTGCAACCTGGGTATCAGCCGGCAGTTCACCAACTTCATCTAGAAAAATGGTTCCTCCGTCCGCCAACTCAAAACGACCGAGACGACGCTGAGCTGCACCAGTGAACGCGCCCTTTTCGTGCCCAAAAAGCTCCGAAGAAATTAAGGATGGCGCCAGAGCTGCACAGTTAACGCTGACGAAAGCGCGCTTTGATCGATCGGATTGTTTGTGGATGGCGCGTGCGATCAATTCTTTGCCTGTTCCCGTCTCGCCAGTGATGAGAACAGTGGAATCCGTTGGGGCAACTTTGATGACACGCGAGAGCGCGGCTTGCAACGGGTGCGAATTGCCCACAATCTCCTCAAACATAGAAACCCGATCGACTTCGTCTCGGAGAGCCACGTTTTCGTTATAAAGTTGCTCCTTTAGCGTCTTTATTTGTTCAACTGCGGCCTCGAGAGTTACTTGGGCCACACGTTGTTCGGTCACATCCATCGCGGTTCCGATGTATTCAGACACATCGCCTGAAGAGTTGAAAACCGGATGACCTATCGAAGAGATGTACTTCGTATCTCCATTTGGAAGAACAAGTCGATAATCGATTTTGAACTCCGTCCCATCAGGAGACAACGCTCTATTGAACGCTTCGATCACCCTATCCTGATCGTCTGGATGGATGCGTTGAATTAACATCTCGTTTGTAGGTATCCCTTGCGCGGGATCGAAGCCAAATAAGCGGTAGTACTCTTGCGACCAGTGAACGTTTTGCTTGGTCTCCAGATTCCACGCCCAACTACCCGTACGGGTCATTCTTTGTGCATCTGCCAGATAGCTCTCGCTTCGGCGCAGTTTTTCTTCCGCTTTCTTGCGCTCATCAATATCAGTAACCAAGGCGTACCAGCGAACAATGTGGCCTGCCTCATCTCGCACTGGAAGCGCACGCGTCTGGCACCAGCGGTATACTCCATCCGCGCGCCGAAGACGATGCTCGGAGTCGTATGGTTCTCCGGTCCTGAACGAGTGAACCCACAAATTCATCGACCGAGCAAGGTCATCTGGATAAACGGAGTCATTCGTCCCCCACCGCCTTAATTCCTCGAGCTCTTTACCAAAGTATTCCAGTATTCGGTGATTGACGACCTCAATCTCACCTCCAGATGTCAAAGTGCATACCTGGCCTGGAATGCTATCGAAGATAAGACGTAAACTTTGTTCATTCGATCTGAGCTCATCCTCTCTGCGCTTGCGGTCTTCGATATCAGTATTCGTTCCATACCATCTGACAATTCTTGCCGACTCGTCACATGAAGGACTGCCTCTGAAAAGAAACCAACGATATTCTCCGTCGCTGCGACGAAAGCGGCCCTCTACCTCGAATGATTGTCCAGATGCGAGAGCATTCTGGAAAACCTCCAGCATGTGGGGGAGATCGTCCGGGTGAATTGCGGCCTTCCAGCCCCAACCAAGTGCTTGATCCGGAGAGAAACCGGTATATTCTAACCATCGCAAATTGAAAAAATCCGCGGAGCCGTCAGGACGAGCTGACCACGCCAAAGTCGGAATCGCGTCAATGGTCCGAAAAATCTGGCCATCAGATTCGTTCATCTTGCCTTCTCGGAAAAGGTTTCTGCCCAATGCTTATGATCCGTTGAAGCTGCGACCGAACTCTGCGGAGGGCTAAGGATCAAACAATGATGTTAAGCCCACGAGACGGAGAATGGCTATAGGCACACCTGCAAACACCCCCACCAATTTTTGAATCCGAGATTGGGGGACCAAACATTGATAAGAGACATTTCAAGATGATCATGCCAATCCGTGAAGGAGACACGGAAATCGCGGTTCTCGCGAATTTCGCAAACTTGCGATCATGGGTTCTCGTACTTTCCTCATTCCTTTCAGGCGTTTACGAAGTGGCTTTCGGCTTGCAGGTAATGGTCATGCATTTTGACAAGATGCAACCCATGGCCATAGGTGCGAGGGGGCATTTCTTCTACGCAACCGAAGCTAAACACTTCTAGGAATGAGCGAGCTTGAAAACTAAGCCTGCTGATTGGATATCGGAGGTGGACTTCTTAGGAACGTCCGTAAGAACTAAAGCATTTCTTGAATTGGCATTTGCACTTAGAGCTAAATACAGAGCATCGAGAAGCGGTTCTGCTTAAGGCGGTTTCAATGACGTGTAAGATCGAGCGGCTCGCCAGCGGCGATAGCAAAATCGTGTTACGCGTGTGCGGGCGAATTCAGGTTGAGCACGTGGATACGATAAAGGAGTTGATCGGGAAGGAATGCCACGGTGCAGTCCTCGATCTTATGGAAGTGATGCTCGTTGATCGCGAAGTTGTGGCTTTTCTTGCGGCTTGCGAATGCCAAGGTGTCGAGTTCAGGAATTGTCCCGCGTTCTTGCAGGAGTG
>Ga0193753_10003982_pt1 | contig 10739 bp, 5 predicted proteins | sample H1c2metaG_FD_144925 | JGI IMG/M metagenome (GOLD analysis project Ga0193753, IMG submission 144925) | Soil microbial communities from a riparian zone of the East river system, Colorado, United States - H1c2 | ecosystem: Environmental > Terrestrial > Soil > Riparian zone | place: USA: East River... | reverse complement strand
TGGTAACCGTCGCCCAGCTCGGGCACCAGAATTCCAATCGTGAGTGTGCGGCGATTTCTAAGCGAACGCGCGAGCAGGCTCGGTTGATAATTGAGTTCCTTGGCTGCGGCTTTGATGCGATCACGAGTAGCCTGAGGAATGGTGCGGCCCGGCACGTCATTCAGGACGACAGACACAGTTGCAGGATTCAGGCCGAGATGCTCAGCCAACTTCTTAAGGCTCGTCGGTCCGTCGGTGACTGGTGCCTTTTTTTTCACGCTTGCGGCTCGAGTTTTGCCATTTCATTTTCACGCGCTCTTCAATGCAAAGAGCAGTCCATGCTTGTTTGAACGTCAGTAAGACCAGCCCCTTGGTCTGTAGTCCCTTGGGCGAACCATATGGTAGCGTAAACGAGGTTGCAAAGCAGAAATTCCCAAAGGTTTCAGGGCCGAACCGCGGGCCGGCAAAGCCTTCGCGATACGTGCAGCTATTGGCTTGCCGCCCAGAAGATCGAATTCTTGACGAGGGTGGTATAAGCCGGATTTTTGAAATGATCCGGCTGGTGTCCCATAAAGATATAGATATTTCTAGCCTTCTGGTGTTCATTGATCCAAACCACCGGATGATCGCCGCCCATCTTGATGGGCGTGGAGGGTGTATACGAATCCTCGCTAACGGTCGCCAGAACATGCACGTTGGGCCTCGGTGATTTATCGTAGGTGTACCACTCTTCCCGATCGATCACGAATGTTGGCGGCACACCCTTCATGACAGGATGATTTTTGTCCTCGACGCTTACGGTCCCGGTCACGAACGTGGCGATGTAATTCTTGTAGCGAATTCCTCCCATAAAATCAGAAAACCACGGCCACATTGGATAACCGTCGAATTCACCGAGCAGGGTGGCGTGATGAAATCCAATCCAGCCGCCTTTCCCTTCTTCAATATATTTCACAAAAGCAGCTGCCGCCGCCGGCTTCCAGGCGTACGGAGGGTAGTTCAGCTGAATGAATAGCTGGTATTGGGAAAGGAAAGAATCGTTGATCTTGTCGGTATCTTCAATGTAGTCGACGGCGAAGCTGTTCTCAGCAGCGAGTTTGTTGAGCCAGATTTTGGCCGCATCCACAAATGGCTGATGAATTCCGCCATGTTCTGCGATGGCAATCACGCGAAACTTGGGTTTGGCGGCCTGCGCCTGGCCCGCACCTGCGGCCAACAAAGCGGCCAGCGCCAAGCCAGCGAGCCGCGCGATGATTCCCAGGAGTAAAACGGAGCGATTCGATTTTGACACCGGAGTCCTCATTTCTCAGCCGGGCAACGGAGTGCCACGACAGTTAAATTACTTGGTTCGGTCCCGAACAGGAGTCATTTCCAGGGCCCAAATCGCCGCGGGACGCATGTACATTGACGCCCGGAAGTTGCCAGTGATGTCCCACGCCTCCGGAGTGCGGAACCAATAACCTTTGGTCTCATAAATTACGTGATACAGACCCCAGACCGTACGAAAGGCTTCCCGTTTCATGCCTTCGCTGTTCATCAGCGCCGCCAGGCCGAAACTCGTGCCGGCCCACACTTCGCGCCCTTGTTCGTTGTCGCTAAGGATGGCGCCCGTCGACGACATCCCGTTGGCGGCTCCCATATTCCCATCGCCAAACTTCATCACGTTGAATTCAAAAATCTTCTTCAGCGCAGAAGCTGCCATTGCATGGGGAACGATATCGCCGAGACCAAGCATGTTTGCGTACCACTGGCCGGCGAGCTGGTCGGCCTGCACGTCGTCCTTGGTTTGACTTTCCATGTCGTAATTAAAATATTGCCCATTCCAGAGTTTGCTGACGAACGATTTTTGTCCCGTGAGAAACATCTGGTGGTACTTGTCCGCTTCATCCGGTTCACCCAGGGTTCGTGCCGTTTCTTCGGCCGCCCGCAGGGCGGCCAGCCACAAGCCGCCGCAGTATGCGCTGACTCCGCGAACTGTCCAGGAATCATATGTTTGATCCGGATAACCGCTGTTTTCCGGAATGCCGCTTCCATGATCAAACTGTTGCAGATAAACAATGGCTTGCTTCATGGCGGGCCACATTTCGCGCAGGTAGGCGGTGTCACTCCGTCCTGTCAATACGTAGTCGCGATAGGCCATCAATACAAATTTTGAATTTAGATCCTTCCAGTCGTTGGTATCCTGCCATCCGGGTTCATTGACGGAAATAAATGGATCACCTTCCGGCACTCCCAAATCGTGAGGCACGGCCCCAATTTTCTTGCGTTTGTGGAGAACGGGCTCACCTGTTTGCTGCGTTTTCCAGACCCATAGCCCTTTTTCCGGCCATTCCCGCGGTACAGTCTCGGCAAATTCGCGAAGCTCTTGCTTTTCAATATCCGGCCAGAATTTCAGCAGTGGCATTGAGGCATAAAATCGAACATCGAGCGTTGCGTAGTACGCATAGTCAAAACACTCGAGAAGCGCAAAGGTAGCCGGAACTTGCTGGTCTCCGCCTTGCCGGCGACCCCAGAACGTCCCGCCGTCAGTGAGCGTGTACATTTCGTTGAAAAGCATTCCCCGATACCAGAGCGGTTTGCTTTCGTCATTCACGTAAGGCGCTTGCCAGGCGTCTATTTGAGCGCTCCACTTATCGGCATTCTGGAGCCCATCGCGCGCAATGGCCCAGGCGCTATTGCCACTAGCTCCGTAGAAATCCGTGTAGCGACGGTTCCATTTGCGGCCCTGACCAAATTCCACAATAGGAAAGTCCCAAGCGATCACCACGGGAACCGTTTTCTTTTCCCCGGGTTGCAAGGTGAAACGGACAGCAATCGCACCGGCCAGTTTTTCGCTGTCGCTCACCCAGCTGGTGTCATCGTTGGCGAGCCTTCCATCCTTGGAAAAACCGTTCCAAACCGGTTTTCCGTCGGCGTCTGCCAGAAAACTTGTTTGGTAACTGACCTCAACTCCAGGAGAGTCCACGGCAGCGACAACAAATTGTCCATCCCACTCGTTTTGGACCCCGCTCGCACGGAGACGGTCGAAAACGATTCCCTTCATGTTTCCGGATTTCCCGAGCGCTTCCGATTTCGCTGAATTGAAATTTCCCTGATTTGGTGTGCCTTTGAAATCGCGAAGGAAGGTCCGGAACCAACCAGACATGTTCGTCCAGGACAGCAGCACCGACACCGTGACTGCTCGATTCGTTGGATTGTCTGCCGTCCAGCGGTACACGGCGACCGGATAGCTGGACTCCTTGTAGTTGTCCGGAAGTACCGGAGAAAACTGCTCGACCACTACATGTGCCGGAAATTCTTTTGCTTGATAGTCGTACCAGGATTTCGGATAGAGGGCGGAATATTCTCCTGCTCCCACAGGATAGTCCCAGCGCCAACCGGAAAGCTGTCCGCCTTTTGGATGGTCGGTGAATAGGACTTGCGCCGTGCCTTTTTCATCGCCCGCCGACTGTTGAAACATGGCGAACTGATTTGCAAACGGCGTCTCGTATTTGTGAACGGCGCCTTTGACATGCCAACGCGCGAAGTCCCCACGATAGGTGCGCGAAAATGTTCCGGCGCCGAAGCCCCCCACCGGGACGCCTTGCCAGTACCCGTCATCAATTCCTCCGGGATCCTTTGAGACGCCGGCGTTAGCCAGCGGAAGTCCAATCGGGCGCTTCCAGGCAGCTTTCGGGATTTCATTGCCGAGGGAACCGGAAGGGAGTAGCAAAATCAGCAGCGCCGTCAAAGGGAGCGGAAAAAGGCTCTTCACGAATCCTCCAAAAATGTTGCTCTGGAAACTTGATCCTCGGGCGCTTGGCAATTCGTTCAGGAAGCGGAGTGGACCGGGGCCCTCATCCGTTTTCGTTACCAAACGTAGGTGGCAACGGATTCCGCCGGAAGCGTAGCCGCAAAATCCCGGCCATGATAGCGCACCGCAAAGGTTTGCAAAGTTTTTTCCGAATTCGCGACCACTAGGACCGTTTTGCCACCCGGTGTTTTGAACGCCACACTGGCAAGGGCTTCTGAGGTAGTCGAAGCAATTCGCACCGAACCTGGACGCACAAATTTCGAAAAATGCGCCACCGCATAAAATGCCAGATTGCGAGTTACTTCATTCCCGTCGATTGTGACCGCGCCCTGGCATATGCCGCAGCCTCCATTGTCGGTATGAGGCTCATACTTGGAGTTTGCCGCCAGGTTCCACAGCAGCACATTTCGGCTCCAATTGCGCGTGGCGCCAATGAAGGTCCCTGCGACTGGTTTCACAATGGAAATAGTGGGATGTCCGGCCGGATCCACAGCCATGAATTCCGTGAAATAGAGGTTCTTCGCCGGGAACGCCTCATGTACCTGCGACATTGCTTCTATCTTGCCGCCGTACAAGTGAAAGCCGGAGCCATCGACATATTTGGCAGCCGCCGGGTCTTTCAAAATGGCGAGAGCGTACTCGGGAACGTCACAGTTATGATCGTAGAGAATGATTTTTGTTTTGATATGTGCGGCTGCAAAAGCCGGCCCCAGATTGTTTTTTATGAACTGGGCCTCTTCCTCGGCAACCATCTCGAGGCTGGGCGTGTTCTTTTCATTCAGAGGTTCATTCTGAACGGTAACGGCATCGATCTCGATGCCTTCGGCTTTCATGGATTGAATATACGCAACGAAATACTTTGCATAGGAACCGTAATATTCCGGCTTGAGCTTTCCGCCCTTCACATTGCCGTTGGTCTTCATCCACGCGGGCGCCGACCACGGTGAACCCAGGATCTTGATTTTGGGATTGATCGCCAGTATCTCCTTCAGAACGGGAATTACCTCGGCGCGATCCTCGGCAATGGAGAACTTCTTCAACTCCTCGTCGGTTTGTCCCGCGGGCATGTCGTCGTAGGAGAAGACATGGTCGTTCAAGTCGGAAGCTCCGATGCTCACGCGCAGATAACTAACCCCGATATCCTTGCCGTCCGTTGCGAATATTTCCCGCAGCAGGGCCGCACGCTTAGCGGCGTCCATGCGAAAAATGTGCTGAGCACTTCCGCCCGTCAAAGCAAAGCCAAAGCCATCGATCGTCTGAAATGTCTGACGATCATTTACTTCTATGACTGGATTTTGTGTTGCGGAATTTGAAAAATGCAGGGCAACGCTTTGCTGTTCGAAGAGGACCGACTTGTCGTGATTCGTCAACCAAACGCTTACCTTTCCCTGGGCGCAAAGAGCCGGGGAATTGAGCAACATCAATACTAAGGAAAGCCCTGCCAGGACGCGTATTTTCACTGAAGTTCCCCCGAGACCTAAAACGGCTAACTACAGGTGTACTGCAAATCGGCGCTAATCGGAAAACGCCAAAAGTGCCAAATAAATTACCAAGTCAGCGTGGTGATGGAGTTCGACGCCAGCTCCAGAGCCAAAGCTTGCTGCGCTGAGCGGCAGGTGACTTTTTGCTTCTCTCCTCGATTGGTAAGGACCAGGACCTGACTGCCATCTGGGTTTTCCAGCGAAACATGATCTACACCAGTGACCTCGGAGTGGGAGTCGTACACCCGCGCCCCGCGCTGAATGACCTTTGAGAAATGCGCAAAGGCCCAATACGCAAGGAAAAGGACCGATGTTCGGATTGCCCTTTTCATCAAGCAGAAGATTCCAGCCCACAATGCATTGCGACCAGTTGCGCAGTATGTCGGTAAACGTATGAGACCACTTGGCCCAATCGGTGCCGTAGTCGGGGCTGCTGATATCGGGTCCACCTTCGGTCCAGTAGGTGTTCTTGTCCGGAAAAGCCTCGTGGACCTTTGTCATATTGCCGGCTAGGCCCATGTAGCCGTGCCACGCCACTCCATCAACGTATTTATTCAATAGGGGGTCACTCAACTCATCAATGGCGCGGCCAGAAAGATTGTAGTTGTGATCGAGAATCCAGATTTTAGTGTCGAGCGATGACCGTTCCAAGGCTGGCCCCAGATGCTTTTTTACGAATTCAATTTCATATTCCTGGCCCCACAGAGCCGCGGGCATCCGTCCGTCCTGATCCGTATCGACTTCGTTCTGAATCGTGATCGCATTGATCTTTACGCCTTCTGCAGAATACCCCTGCAGGAATTTCACGAAATAATCGGCATAGGGGCCAAAGTATTTCTTGCGCATAGAGCCGCCCAGCATGGAGCCGCCGGCCTTCATCCATCCCGGAGGACTCCAGGGCGACGAGAACAAGAACAAGTCGGAATTGATCTTGCGGGCATCGCGCAGCGTGGGGAGGATGTATTCCTTGTCGTGTTCGATGGTGAAGCGCTTGAGTTCGGGGTCCGGCTCCGGACTCTCATCAAAGCTATATACCTTCGTGGCGTAATCACTCGCACCCACGCAGGTGCGGGCTACGGAAAGTCGCAATCCTTCAGGACCGAACAGTTCGGATAGCAATCCCTGGCGGTCGCTGGCGTTCATTTTGCCAAACAGGTAGCAGGAAGCGTCCGTGAAGGCGGCCCCAAATCCCAGTATTTTCTGGAACTGGCGTTTGGGGTCCAGTTGAATGAGATTTGTCGGATTGCCGGAAGCGGGCTGCCAGTCCGGGACATTCATTGGTTGGTATTTCGAGTCCGGGGAGGTAACCCACGCGCGCACCCGAGGGGTGGGCGCGGCCTTCAGAAACGAAGAAGTTGAAGCGGTGATGGCGGCTGCAGCTGTAGCGCTAATTCGAATGAATTCTCGACGGGTGTTGCGACCCATTTTTCCCCTCAATCCTGCATGGAATAACCTTATTCTTAATCACGTACCCCGACTCGCATAAGACAAACGATTGTTTGTACCATATATCACCTCCCGCTTCGTTTGCCAACCTCTAGTCAAGCTAAACGGCCCGCGTACCACTTTTGAGGTAGGGTTTGGAGCCACAACGTTAAGACAAACGATTTGTCTGGCACCGTACTTTCTTTTTTGCCTTGACACTGCCTTGATTCAGGTTGTAGTGTCCCAAAAGCGTACACAGTTATCGTTGCAGCAATTTCAGACAAACGATTGGCTAGATTCGCCTAGCCCTGCTGACTGAGCGTACGAATGAAGTGGGAATGCGGTCTATCGGGGTAGGCAAGCTTCCAGTTTTTAAAAAAAACGGAACGTTGATTTGGGGAGGCGGTTCATAATGTGTAAAGCAACTCGATTTGTGGTTGCAGTGTGTCTATTGCTGTTAGGGACAGCGCACGGATTTGCCCAAAGCACAAACTCAGGCGATATTCGCGGCACCGTAATGGATTCGTCAGGAGCCGCGGTGGCAGGCGCCACTGTCACTCTGACGAACATTGATACCGGCGAATCTCAGGATTTTACCACCAACGAAAGCGGCATTTACGACACGGTTTCCACTCGCCCTGGAAACTACAATCTCACCTTCAAAAAAGAAGGATTCAAGCAGACCAGCCGCGGGCCGATCACATTGCAGGTTTCCATCATCACTGTGGACGCCACGCTCACTGTCGGTGAAGCCAGTGAAGTCATCCACGTTGAAGGCGAAATGGGCGCCCCCCTCCTCCAAACGGAAACCGGCGCGCAAGGCACCATTCTCGAATCGAAAACAATCAATGCGTTGCCGCAGATCGGCGCCGGCATCACCGGTAACGACTGGGCCAACTTCGCAATTCTCCTCCCAGGAACTTCGAGCGCCCCGTCACAGCCTGCTTCTGAAGGAAGCGGCGCGTACAACGCCGGTGACGCAGTTTCCGTCAACGGCAACCTCCCCATGTACACAAACATCATGGCCGACGGCGCCTCAGTCGTTCTCCCCGTCAGCGGCAACGTAGACAACTCCATCTTCGAAAGCATCTCGGAAGTTCAGGTCACCACTTCAGGTTTCTCTGCGCAGTACGGCATCGGTGGGGCCGTTTTCAACCAGATCAGCAAAAGCGGTTCGAACAGCTTCCACGGTTCAGCGTACGAATACTGGCAAAACGACGTTTTGAATGCTGGCGATACTTTTGTCAATCCCGGTACTGGACAAAAAAATAGACCCACCCTACGCTACAACGAATGGGGCGGGGCCGTCGGTGGTCCGATCATCAAGAACAAACTGTTCTTCTTCTTTGTCCGCGACAAGATTAGCAACAACGGTTCTGGTAACGTGCACTTGACCACTGTGCCGACTCTTGCTGAGCGCGGCATGGGAACGGCGAATCCTGGTGCCTATGATTTCAGTGGGCTTCCAACCATTTACGACCCGACGACAGCTGGCGTTAACGGCCCACGAACGGCGTTTGCTGGCAACGTCATTCCTGCAAACCGCATCGACCCAGTTGCACTGCAGGCGTTGGCGTTGTTCCCTCTGCCGAATGTCGGCGGACCGGATCTGCAGAACAATAACTTTTCGTTGGCGTCCCCGTCTTCGAATCCGAACCTGCGATATTTTGGTCGCATCGACTACGACTTGATGAAGAATAACCGAGTCACCTTCTCGATTACGCAGAAAGACAATCCAGGTCAGAACTTCAACGAGTTCCCCTGCCCCATCAACTGCTTCTCTGGGGACATTGACGGTTATAACGTTCAGCTTTCTGACACTTGGACCATTAGCCCCACCATCGTGAACGAGTTCCGCATGGGCTATACGAAACAGGGCAACTGGTTCGTACCCCAAAGCATTGGTTACGATGCAGCCTCGAGCCTCGGACTGCAGTACGCCAAGGCCGACATTCTGCCTCAGTTCAATATCAACGGCACCTGCTGCGGCACGATTCAGCCTGGCACGAACGCAATCTACATCGAACACCTCTACAATCCTTCGGACATGATGACCCTCATCAAGGGCAAGCACATCTTGCATTTCGGTGTGGAAGTCTTGATGGGTGACGGCAACACCACACCGTGGGGAAACCTGCAGTCGGGCGTGTTTGATTTCACCGGTGCTTACACGCAGCAGAATGATGGAAGCGGAGGTGCAGGTTTGGCTGACTTCCTGTTAGGCGACGTGTATCACTGGAGCGCAACGAACCAGGCTGTGACGTACATGCGCATCAAGAGTCCACAACTGTTCGTGCAGGATGACTTCAAGGTGCGTCCGAATCTGACGATCAACCTCGGTCTGCGCTACGTAGCGACGACCGGTATGAGCGAATTGCACAACTCGCTCGGCGGTTTCGACCCCAATCTGCTTAACCCGCTAGATGGGACGCTTGGTGGCGTCTATATTGCAGGACAAACCAATCGAAACACGCTTCAGAAACCGATATACGACATCTTCTTGCCGCGCGTCGGTTTTTCTTGGAGTCCGGGCTTCATGAAAGACACGACAATACGTGGTGGGTTCGGGATGTATTCCTACAACTTCAGCGAAGACACCTACGGCCAAGGGTTAGGCTTCGGTTCTGCTGGTACGAATAAGGGAGACACTACTGATCCGGATTTTGGACACGGACCGACTTCCTTCGTCACGTTATCGTCAGATGCGGCTACAGCTGATGGCAAGCTGAACTACATTGTCGGTTCACCTGCGGCTCGGCAACCTATCACTTACATCACGCCAGGAGCCGTGCAGAACCTAAATTATATCCCCTACAACGTTCCGGTGGGCAGGATCAACGAGTGGACCTTCAGCATTGAACATCAGTTCGCCAAGGACTTTGCCGCATCGATTGCCTATGTTGGTAGCCATGGCGAAAATCTGCAATTTCCGACAGACCTGAACCAAATTACGGATCCGACAATTTTGACTGCGGTTGGTTCCACGACGCAGGACCAACGCCCGTTTCCGAGTTTTGGGAACCTCCAAGGCAATTTCTACAATGGAATTTCCAACTACAACTCGTTGCAGACCTCAATCAACAAGCGATTCTCTGGCGGTCTCACCTTCCAAGTGAATTATGTCTGGTCGCACTTCTTGGACGACCAGGACTCGGCAGGTTGGGGCAGCCGCGGCGGCGATCAGCGCTGGCAAATTGGCAACGATCCCAAGCTGAACTACGCGAACTCAAACTTTGACATTCCCCACGCACTGAAGGGCATCGTGTCGTACGAACTGCCTTTTGGCCACAACAAGAAATATTTCAGCGGCAACCATGTTGAAGATGCAATCGCGGGCGGCTGGAGAATTTCTGGCACGTTCATCCACCAGAGCGGCAACCCGTTCACCGTGTATGACAGCGATAGCAAAGATCGTAATTCTCAGTGCTCAGGCTGCGTGCTATTTCTTGATCGTGTGAGCGATCCCTTCTCGAACGTTCCTGCTGGCGCTTACTTCAATCCGGCAGCGTTCGTGCTTCCCGGCCATGGTGAATTTGGCACCGAAGGCCGCAACACCCTCCGAGGTCCTCGCTTGACAGTTGTGAACCTATCCCTCGCCAAGGACTTCAAGTTTGGCGAACGGTTCGGCCTGCAACTCCGCGCGGATTTCGTCAACGCTTTCAACCATCCCAGTTTCCAACCTCCACAGGGAGATATCTCCCAGGCGAATTTTGGACAAATCGACAGATCACTCACAGCCAACGGCACCACGGTTGCTCCGCGTAGTGGACAACTTGGCGCCCGCTTCTCGTTCTAACCAAATAGCAGTCGAGGAAAAGGACGGCGGACTCCACCCCGCCGTCCTTTTTTGTTTAGGCTGAACCAATTAGAGAAGATCCATCCGTCTTATACTGGTGCCATGAATAAAAGAAAGTTAATGCCTTTGTTGGGCGTCTCTCTCTTCTTCGCGATAGCTCCTGCTCAATCACAAACGTCCCCGACTCGCGAACAACGAGTTCAGGTGCATAAGCAAAAGGCAGAGGAATATCTCGCCGCCAACAAACCGGACCTCGTTGTTCGCG
>Ga0193753_10003981_pt1 | contig 10740 bp, 8 predicted proteins | sample H1c2metaG_FD_144925 | JGI IMG/M metagenome (GOLD analysis project Ga0193753, IMG submission 144925) | Soil microbial communities from a riparian zone of the East river system, Colorado, United States - H1c2 | ecosystem: Environmental > Terrestrial > Soil > Riparian zone | place: USA: East River... | reverse complement strand
AATATCGGTTTTTGATCTATAATCGTTTAGGACAATTGGTTTTCAGCGCAACCGATGTAAATGCCGGCTGGAACGGAAAAGTTAAAGACGTGAAAACTGATAACGCCGCATTTGTATGGATATGTACCTACCAATTTGAAGGAGAAGAAATGCATACCGAAAAAGGAACGGTTTTGATGATAAGATGATGTCCATTTTTGCCAATACCAGGAGGTAGATTTGGCCATTCATCCTGAACTATGAGATGAAAATGACCGGCTGCTGAATTATTAAGGATTCTCGTCCTGAATGTATTGTCAAAGCCACTCCTTACTGCCACTCACCAGATACTGACAAGATACTTACCTGAATCTTACGAGATAGTTGCCTGATGTATGCCTGATATTAGCCTGATGTGGGGCCTGGCTACTTTGGGTTTGCAGGGGTTAACTGTAGGTACAATCTGGTTTTTTTTGGCAAAATTTAAGGATTCATTCTGAACCATCGGACGATTGGTTGTGAGAATTGATTGTCGGTTACATTGCCTGTTTTATCTCCATCCTTTCACTAAACCTTCACATATCTCAGTACAATTTTTGCGTAAGTAAAAGGAGAAATATTTCCAAATAAACAAAACAAAAGGAGTACAAACTATGTCACTTAAATCATCTTTATTTGGTTGGATGGGTGCCTTTTCTATTGCTACTGCGCTTTTTGCAACGGGTTGCGCAAGTACGGCCCATGTTGAAAAAGACAAGTCTGCTGACCTTAGCAGCTACAAAACGTATAGCTGGCTGGAGCAGAAGCAACCGAAGAATGCAAAATCCAATCACCGCAACGACATCCTCGACAAAAATATCCGCAATGCCGTGGATGAGCAATTACAGAAAAAAGGCTATACGCCTTCAACCTCCAATCCTGATCTGTTGATCAGTTCCGACCTTTTGGTTGAGAAGAACCAAAAGCGCCAAAGTAATGCTGTGTACAGTGATCCTTACACACGTACTTACTACAATCCGCGTTCGGGCCGCTACAGCAGCTTTTACTACCCCTCGCAGTTTGCAGGCTACGAAAACTATTCCACTTCGGTCAAAGAAGGAACGGTAACGGTCACCCTGATCGATGCCCGTACCGACAAAGCCGTTTGGCAGGGTTGGGCCACCAGGGAACTGGACAGAGGCGCTGTCACATCAAAAGACATTGATAAGAATGTGAGTTCGATCTTTAAAAAGTTCGACGAAAAATAAACCCCAGGGAGATCAAGAAAGTCCTGTCGCGAAAGTGACAGGATTTTTTTTGTGCTGAATTATGATTTTTTGATGAATGTCCGTCCCGATGGGAGAAAGAGAAGGTAGGGTGTATTTTCATGTATTTTGTTCGTTTTTGGGTGTTTTAGTGTGTTTTATTCGCATTTATGTATCATCCTTCGTTCTGCACTACGTTTGCACTACCGCTGCATGCCGTCAACCCCCCGCCTGACATATGACATCACTAGGTTTGCATAGGGTACACTCGCGAACTGGTCAGATACTGACCTTGGCTAAAAAGGGGCTCTCTATTGGTCCAGTTTTAGTTGCAGAGTAGTACAATATCACCTAAGTGAAAATTTGGAGGCTAAGGCAGACTTAAAATACAATGAAAATGAAGGCTGACGTCGGACTAGCCACGGGGTAGATACGGGTTAGGTACGGAGTAGCCGCGAGGTAGCATCAGGTAAATGTCAGGTAAATATCAGGTAGGGGTCAGGTGAACATCAGGTGAAGCTCAGGTGAATTTCAGGAAAAGTTCAGGAGGGCTTAAGTAAAATATCTCCCCCAAAAAAAATATGGAATTTGAAAAATTCCTGGCCTTTTTTGCTTTGTGAAAGAACTTACTTCTGATAGAAAGGTACGTAAAAAAAATAAAAAGACAAAAAATAATGCTCATTTTATTTCACTACGAAAGTATGACCTCACTTTTTTGCCGGCGTAGGCAGCCTCAATATTTTTTCGTAAGCCCGCCGTGTGGATGAATTTGGAATATTGTCACATTGGAACGGGAATTGAATGTTGGTAATGAATTAAATTTGTTACGTGGTGTGGGAGTATAAATGTTGAGCCGTTGGTGAGGACATCAGACCGTAAACGTTGAGGAGCTGGCTTGCGAAAGATTTGGGAGGCACCTACGGCGGCAAAAAATAACACGATTCCATATTTTAAGGTAAATAATAATTAAAATGGATAAACTTAAAGAACTACATCGGCAGAAAAGAATGTTGTTTCCTGAAATGAGAAGGCTTCAAATAAAAGCATCGCAAAATTTGCTCGACTCGGATTCTAAGGCCAAATTAGACAGAATTGAAGCTTTATACGATCAAAATTTTAATGAAATAATTCAACAAGAACAAAAAGTTATTGAAGAAAGATTTGGCAGTGAGGTATTGAACGAATGGAATGAATTTAAGATAATCGAAGGAAGTTCTTTCACAAATTCAAGTGAAGTTGGAAAGCGATATAATATATTGAAAGAAAAACTAAAAGAAATTTGCATCCTTTTAGAAAAGGTCAATGAGATAGAATATCCAAAATGACTTTTTGCCCGCGTAGGTAACCTCAAATATTTTTCGCAAGCCAACTTCTCAACTTTCAGGGTCTGGTGTCCTCACCAACGGCACAACCTTTACCCTGTTCCCATCATTGCCGGATTGTGTAAGTTTACGGAGGAATATCTTTATTCTTCAGCGAGATTTTATGAAACCGGTGTGGATGAATTTGGAATCTTTTGCCGGCGTAGGTGCCTCCCAAATATTTTTCGCAAGCCAACTCCTCAACTTTCAGGGGCCGCCGTCTGGTGTCCTCACCAACGGCACAACTTTCACCCTATTCCCATCATTGCCGGATTGTGTAAGTTTACGAGGAATATCGTTATTCTTCAGCGAGGTTTTATGAAACCGGTGTGGATGAATTTGGAATATTGTCACATTGGAACGGGAATTGAATGTTGGCAATGAATTAAATTTGTTACCTGGTGGTGGGAGTATAAATGTTGAGCCGTTGGTGAGGACACCAGACAGCGGCCCGTAAACGTTGAGGAGCTGGCTTGCGAAAGATTTGGGAGGTACCTACGGCGGCAAAAAAACGGAAATCAATTTGATTTCCACCCGTATAATCAAATAGCAAATTTCGGAACCTTTGCAAAGCGGAATGCAAAAGATGAAATACACAGTGGTTACTATAAAATCAGGATCGAGACAGGTATTTTTTATTTATCCTTAGATGATGAGGAGTATTTATTTAAAGCTACAGACATAGGCTTTGATTTAGTTTCGGGAGGAACTATGCATTATTCATTCACCAAGCATCAAGCTATTCGCTAATGTTTTCTACTTCCAAAGCACTCGCTTCAATGGGGTACTATTCAGTTTTTTTCCGAGCCTGTCTTTGAGATTGCAAATATCATCTTCATCTGTACTGATAAAATAGAAATTTGGATTTTCCTTGCAGAGTTTTTGGTATTCTTTTTCCTTCGCACCCCGTTTAATTTTATAATCATCTGTCGACATTCCAAAATGTTCAATGATTATAATATTGCCTTTCCGATCATCGACAACAAAATCCGGCCTAATCTCTTTAGAAAGGGTAAGGGGATGCTCATAAAGGAATATTACCTCATTAGCAGCAAAGAAATAGCAAATGAGAAGCTCGCTTTTAGATTTCACCATTTGAGAATTGAAATAGAATTTACCCTCATATTTATCTTTAAATTCTATTTCTTTTTTGTTTTTAATGTAGTCAATACTTTGTAGTTTTTTCTTTTCTTCAAATTTCTCCTTCCAATGAATTTTGCAAAGCGTATGACCTTCGGGAACTTCTATGTTACATACTTCACAACGGGGCTTTTGTTTTTCCTTTTCTGTGCAATCCCAACATAAAGCAAACCAAGGCTTTTTAGCTTTTCCGCAATTGGGGCATAAGGTTTTGTCCATAAAGAAAGATTTTGAAACTCAAATATATTGTAAAAAATAGAATTGAGGACTATAGTCTACAAGTGTATTGACTATAAATTTTGACTTTCGGTTTAATGAATAAAAACAAATCACTGGCTAAGGTATTTGGAGAAGTTCTTAAAGAACTACGCATGGAAGCAGGAATATCTCAGGAAAATTTAGCTTATGAATGTGATTTAGATAGATCATTTATTTCAATGTTAGAACGGGGGTTAAAACTCCCAACAATTGCAACTCTATTCCAACTCGCCAAGGCACTTAAAAAAGCACCGTATGAGATAATTCAAATTGTGGAGAAAAGGAATAACTAATTTTGAATAACAGATAGGTAGGGTATATAACGTCGCTAATATTTAAGAATATCTTTCTTCTAATATTTCTGCAATTGCTTTAGTTTCTCTACGATTTCTTCCGGTTGTCTTAATTAATAATGCGTATCTACGTTGAGTTTTATGCAATACAATTTCTATTGAGCCATCATCGTTTATCTTCCTGATAAATCTATTACCTCCAAAGTTGGTGGATCTCATTTCAGTAACATATAGAGACAATTTTAATTGATTACATAATTCTTTCAATTCTGCTTTTCCATGATGCGCTGGTAAATGAATAGGCTTTTGATTCGGACTAATTTGACTTTCTAGTAATATCAGATCACCCAAATTTTCCACATATTGGGCTATGGCAGGGTCATCAAAATTCGATGCTAATGCAATGTTTTTTACCGTTTGGAGTTCGATTTCTCCGTCAATTTCCACTGTAATTGACAAATTAATTGCAGACCAATTAATTGAACTATTTAAACTAATGCTTAATGTTTTGTTTAGATAGGCAGATGCCAGTCCAAGGCACTCCCTTTTAGTTATTCCACTATCGACATCTTCAAAATAATATTTTGCATTGTCATATTCCTCGAATATTTCTTCGTCCTCCAATTTTAAAAACGGATGTATCAAAACCCCGTACAAAACATCTTTGTAAGTTTTGGAAATATTTAAGTTTGTAAACCAATCTTGAAGTGAATAGTTGGCAGAAAGTGTTATTTGATAAGCTTGATATTCAGATCGAATCTTTCTGAAGCCATTTTCATGCGCCTTTTTGAAAGCTTTTACGAGATCAGTGACTTTTGTATTCGCAAAATCAATATCCGGACTCAACGGAATTAAACTTAATTCATTAAACATTAACTCCATGCTAAACTAGATTTATTAACTGATTACTCCATTCGTCCAATAGATTTTTTGGATACTCACTTAGCTCGCCATCTTTGTTAATTTCGATATCTGTAATCTTAGAATATTGCTCACTTTCAGATACTATTTTCTCGAAATAAAAAGCAATAACATTGTCTATCAGTTTAGGATATTGCTTAACGGCAACTCGAACTCCATTCAGAACATGATCACTATGACTTTCAATGATAACTTGTACATCATTCATGCTTACCAATGCAATTAATTTTCCTAGCTCTGCTTGCCCTCTTGGATGTATATGGGATTCTGGATTTTCAACTATGATTAATTCGCCTGATTTTGCCGTTAGTAACGCAGTAACTATTGGCAAAGCATATGAAATTCCAAATCCTACATTTGCCGGCTTAAATCTGTTTGTATTGCCAAAATTCGGTTGTTTATAAACGTATTCTAATAAGACATTTTCTGTATTGGGGATCGAAGTAGTTCTAACATTTACGCCAGGTGATATTTCGCCCATCCATAAATTAATCTGATTAATTAGAGTTCTATTTACTGTTTCTGTATTTGTTACCGCATCTATGGTTTTAGAATCTTTGTGGATCAGATTGTCAAATAGCACGTCATCATTTCCATGAACTTCGATAAAATGGGCAGTAAATTCACCGTGCATACCAACATTGTTCAATGTGACCACACTTGTATAGTTCTTGTTTTGAATGGACGTAGGTTCAAAACGGTTAGCATTTAAATATTGAAAATTGTCATTAAGTAAGGATTGGTTAGGTATATTATTCAAAAAATCATTCAAATCTATTTTGTTAGATTTCAGTTTAAAAATATCAGTCTCCATTTGATAATCAAATTCCAAAGAGTAAGCCTTGTTATTATCAAATTCTAAAAAAAATGATAAATCCTCATTCTTACTATATTGATATAGGGCATCTTTTGTATTGCCTAATTGCAAATAGGTCCCATTAAGCCTAAGTTCCGCCTGTTTCAAATTATTTGATTGACGAAGTAATAAGAGTGACTGAATAAAAGTGGATTTCCCCATCCCATTTAACCCTAACAATAAATTCAAATTTCTTAAGGGAAAATGCTTTTTTTTAATGGACTTAAAATTTCTTATTTCAATTGATTTGAGCATTATTGGTTGATTATATTTTGAATAAGATTTTCTATCTTGGAGAACCGATAATTAACTTTATTCTTGTCACTTGTCGAACTTGTAATTGCCCAAAAAAAAGTGTCATCATTACCATAATACAATAGATCTAAAAAACCTGCGATAAACTTATTTTTATTTTTCTTAAGTTTTTCAGAACTATAGCTGTCGAGCTTTGCAAAGGTTACTGAGAATACATCAAATAAGGCCTTGTTTATTGGACTTCTACCATCGCTTGGATATTTAAACTTCCTAAAAGCGTGCTTATTAAATATTTCCGTGTTGAGTTCCATGCTTTTTTGAAATGCAGTTATGATCTCATTTTTTTCCGTTTTTGTCATATGAGTTACTGCAGCCATTGCCTTACTCATAAAAGTATCCAAATCCGGTACATAATTTTCGTAACCCAAGTGATAAAAAGCTAAAAATCTGTTTGCAAAATCTCGGTCAAGCATCCTATCCGTTTTTATCGAGCCGCCTGTTGCATTAATAAATTCTGGTACTTTAGCTAGCTCTGCAACGAATTTTGCAGGTGCGCCTTGAAACAGCGCATGCCTTATTTCCTGAGCTTCTAAAATTAAACCGCCAGTATTGATTCGTTTAAAAATATTAAATTTTACATCCGTCGGAGTTCCCGGCAAAATGATATACGTTACCACCTGCGTTGACTTAATTACTCTTTGGAGATCTCTGCCTAGTTCGTCATACCCTAAGCCATTTAAGTTAGATAAAAACTCCAAATTGCGAAGCTTTAGTGTTTTCTTAACGATGAAGTTTCGAACGCTGCTTAATCTTTGCAAACCATCAACGATTAGCCAATTTTTGTTGTCAGTCCCATCAAAATAAAAAGCAGGAAGAGGGAACTGAATAAGAATAGATTCTATTAGGCGGCTTTGCTTTTCCTCATCCCATAAATCATCTTTTCTTTGAAAATACGACTCAGTATTAAGCTGAATCTCGTTAAACTGAATTCTTTCAATTAACGTGTCAAGAGAAGGTGTTTTAGTGTCTATATTAATTTTTGTGGGGTCAAATGGTTGCTCGTTGAAAGTTGATGAGATTTCAACCTCTTCAACCTCGATTTCTTTAGGACTAGAATCCGGATATGCAATTGCAATTTGATCATCAATGCCATCAAGAAGATTGGTTAAGCAATAAAATAGTTTACTTATATCTTGATCGGGCTCTTCGTTTTTTATTAATTGAACAGTCTGATTACTGTGAGTATTTAAACCTATTACTGGGATACCCGCGATACTTAAATAGGCTTCCCCTAAGAAGCGTATAAAATCTTGCTGTTTGACCGCTTTGGGAAATACAACCCCAATGCTCAAATTTAAAATCCAGTCATCATTATAAGCCGGCCCTCCACTTTTAGAATTAACTTTTCCGAATGCCTTTAAACCTTGCTGCCACTCAGTTGCCATGCCCTTATTATTATCAGAGCCAAGCCAAATGAAACAAAAAGTATTGCTATCTACATCGGAGGGGACTTGCTTGCATTTAACCGTGATGAGCATTTCCGGACTTTGCAAACCGGAGTTAGAATTAATTAATTCAATTTCTTGGACACTTTTACTCCCCAAACGTATTGTACAATAGTTCATTGAAAAAACATTTATTTAACCTTCGCAAAAGTATCATCAAGTTTCGAAAGTCTCTCTATTGCTTTTCTTAGAGGTAAGAATAATTCTCTATTTTGACTATCAACCCTCCTTAATATCCCTCTTGCAGCACCCGAACTTAGAAAATATTTTTCATCTACAGGTTCATTGTCAACAATATCTAGCAAATTGCTCTCAAGAGGGGATGTTGGACAATGATGTACGCTAAAATCAACAATTTTGTCGCCATATGCTAATCCCCCAGAGTGCCATTTTATTTTATTTGGTTCATTTTCTATGAACAATTTTTCCGAATTGAGTGCACTAAAAAATTGCGTTCTTACTTTTGGGTTTGAAAAATCTTTAAATTTTTTAATAATTGATTGTATGCCTCTATTTACTATTTTCTGATCCTTAACTTTCTTTATTCTGTCTGCAATCCAGACAACTACTGGCACCGAGACAGCATTGCCAGCCGAATGATATCGCAAACTGTCTAAATCTAGTGTACTTTTTTTCTTAAATTGACTATTCGGTATAGTCCATCCAGAAGGAAATCCTTGCAACTTTTCAGCTTCGTTAGGTGTTATCCGCCTTACTCTATTGTAATAGCTAATATATGTCCTACTCCAATCAGTTCCAGTATGTCGCCCGGATGTTGCGGCTAAACAATATGCAACTTCTGGTACAATGGCACCGCTTTCATGGTTTCTATTAGCTTTAACAAAACCTTCTCTTGGATTAGCTGGCTTTATAGAAGCGTCAAATTCATGTAAAGAATAAACTGCTTTTTCTAAATTTCCTTTCCAAGCAGATATATACACTCTTGGTCTTGATTGAGGGGCACCAAAATATCTAGTGTTAAACACTCTCCAAGAAACACCATAGCCGAGTTTAGTTAATGATTGGATAATGATTTTAAAATCGTTTCCGTTATGAGAATTTAAAAGGCCTGTTACATTTTCAATTAAGAGAATTTCAGGTTTTTTAAGTTCAATCAACTTAAAAAACTCATAAAACAAACCTGAATTTTTACCATTCAATCCATCCCTCCCTTTAGAGCCTCTAGCTACTGAAACATCCTGACAAGGAAAACCGCCACACCATATATCTACTTTAGGAATCGATTTGGCATCGATTTTTGAAATATCCTTTTCTAATTTCACATCTGGCCAATGCTTATTTAAAATGTTTATGCAGAATTCATTTATTTCACATTGAAATTCAATTTTGAATCCCATTTTTTCAAATGCTAAATCGAATCCGCCAATTCCGGAAAAAAAAGAGTTTACTGTTATTTCTTTGCTCATGACTATTATTTCGTTACTCTAAAGTATTGTCTAAATATAATTAACAGATAAGAAATAGGTTAAAAAGGTTATTAAGATTTGTCAATAAGTAAACTCGATATCAATCAGAAAATTTGTGCTGTTAAAGGATAATCGGTCATTTTATTGAACTCAAACGTCCCCTGTAACGTCCCCCAAAAAATAAAAAAACCTTGAAAGCTACTGCTATCAAGGCTTCTATTTTTCAACCAGTACCACGTACGGGATTCGAACCCGTGATTCCTCCGTGAAAGGGAGGCGTCTTAACCCCTTGACCAACGCGGCGTTTTTTGCTAAGGGACGGCAAAGATAATGGTAAACACTTTTTTAGCCAAATATTTTCAAACTACTGTATCAGTTTGTAACATTCGGGGTATATCAGATGGAAATGCAGGACTGTATTGGGTTTGCGGAGGTCACAGGTGGCAAAAATTCATCAAAATAAAACATATAAATTGTTGCACATGGCGTACTTTTGCACCGCAATTCCGATAAATACCGGAACACGTTCATAATTCACAATTAATAATTCCTAATCGACATGAGTACAGTAAAAGTTGCAATCAATGGTTTTGGCCGCATCGGCCGCCTGGTATTTCGCCAGATCTATAACATGGAAGGCATCGACGTGGTAGCGATCAATGACCTTACCAGTCCGGCAGTATTGGCTCACTTATTAAAATACGATAGCGCCCAGGGCCGCTTCGGACAGGAAGTAACTCACACAGAAAACTCGATCGTGGTAAATGGCCACGACGTAAAAATATATGCGCAGAAAGATCCGGCACAGATTCCATGGGGTCAACACGATGTTGACGTGGTGATCGAAAGCACAGGCTTCTTTACCGATAAGGCGAAGGCGGAAGCGCATTTGACCGCCGGCGCAAAAAGAGTAGTGATATCTGCTCCTGCCACAGGCGACCTGAAAACAGTGGTGTTCAATGTTAACCATTCGATCCTCGATGGTAGCGAAACGATCATCAGTTGCGCGAGCTGCACAACCAACTGCCTGGCTCCAATGGCAAAGACGATGAATGATAATTTCGGTATCATCACCGGTATCATGAGCACGATCCACGCTTATACTAATGATCAAAATACTTTGGATGCACCTCATCCAAAAGGTGACCTGCGCAGGGCAAGGGCCGCTGCAGCTAATATCGTTCCTAACAGTACGGGTGCTGCAAAAGCGATCGGACTGGTATTGCCGGAATTGAAAGGTAAATTGGACGGGGGCGCTCAGCGTGTTCCGGTGATCACGGGTTCTGTAACGGAATTGTATTCTATCTTAGAAAAAACAGTTACTGCTGAACAAGTTAATGCAGCAATGAAAGCCGCCAGCAACGAAAGCTTTGGTTATACCGAAGATGAAATTGTTAGCAGCGACGTGATCGGCATAACTTATGGTTCACTATTTGATGCTACACAAACTAAAGTACAGGCAGTAGGGGATAAGCAATTGGTGAAGACGGTTAGCTGGTAC
>Ga0193753_10003980_pt1 | contig 10741 bp, 8 predicted proteins | sample H1c2metaG_FD_144925 | JGI IMG/M metagenome (GOLD analysis project Ga0193753, IMG submission 144925) | Soil microbial communities from a riparian zone of the East river system, Colorado, United States - H1c2 | ecosystem: Environmental > Terrestrial > Soil > Riparian zone | place: USA: East River... | reverse complement strand
TCTTCATCCGTGAGTTCGCGAAGGAAGACGTCGGTCCAGAAATTCATGTCCTCCAGCGGAAGCGTTTTAAGCTGCAACCCGCATCCCGGACAGAAATCGTCGTTATCGATAAATTCATTCGGCTTGTTGGCGCGTTTTTTCTTGGTAGTGCCGGCTAGCGCTTTATCCGCGATGATCTGGTTTTCCTCGCGCAGCTCATTCTTCGCGAACATCACCGAGATGAGTTTTTCCTGGAAGGCGACGGCCAGTTTTTTTGCTTCTTCGGGACTGCCGCCCTTCGCGATCATCGCCTGCCAGTCCTTTACATACGGGTAATACTTCGGCGGCTTGGCAAGGAATTTGATCCAGCGATCGAGTAACTCGTAATCGACCTTGTCCTCTTCCACCGCGCTCGCCAGTTCTGCCTTCGGCTTGCCGGTCACCTTCCAGGCGGCCTGCATGTACTTAGCGGCCTGCAAAGCCAGCGATTGTGCCATGTCGTTGGTCTCGTTGGTTTGCACTTCCCCGAGCAGCTTCTGCTTATTCTCGAGCTCCTTGTCGTACTGCTTCAGACGCTCGACGGTAGCGGTCGGGACTCGCGGATACTCGTGGTAAACGGTGTTGGCGAAGATGCCGGCCAACGAATAGTAGTCGCTGCTAGGGATGGGGTCGTATTTGTGATCGTGGCAACGGGCGCAACCGACCGTCATGCCGAGAAACCCGCGGCTGATGGCGTCCACGCGGTCATGACGCTCGTCGGCGTGCGTAACCTCAACCGCGCCGTTATCGTAAAACCAAGGCCCGAGACCAAGAAAGCCAGTGGCCGGGAGCAGGTGGCCGCGATCCTTATCGTCCATGAGATCGCCGGCGAGTTGCGCCTTCACGAAAGTGTCGTAGCGCAGGTCGTCATTGAACGCGCGCACCACCCAGTCGCGATAGACGTAGGCAAACGGATAGGGGTTGTAACCGCGGCGCATGGGGTCGAGGCTGCGGTAATCGTCTTCGCCGTAGCGGGCAACGTCGAGCCACATGCGGCCCCAGCGCTCGCCGTAGTGTTGAGAGGCGAGCAGGCGATCCACTACTTTCGCGAAGGCGTCGGGGGAATCGTCTTTTTCAAACGCTTCGATTTCGCTATTGGACGGCGGAAGACCCGTCAGGTCGAGCGTGGCGCGGCGGATGAGTTCGAGCTTCGAAGCAGGTTTCACCGGCTTGAGCCCTTGCGCATCCAGCTTGGCCAGGATGAATTTGTCGATATCCGTTTTCGCCCAGGCACTGTCTTTCACTTCCGGAACGGGAACAGAGTGCAGCGGGACGAAGGACCAGAATTTCTTCTGTTCCGGACTGATCACGTACTTACCAGCCTTGGCTACAGGCTGAGTGGAAGCGGGCCAAACGGCGCCGGCCTTTACCCAGGCGGCGAGATCTTCCACTTCCGTGTTTTTCAGCTTGCCGCCCATGGGCATTTGCAAATGCGGATCGGTCTGGCGGACCGCTTTGATCAGCAGGCTCTTCTCCGGATCGCCAGGAACAATCGCGGGACCGGTATTGCCGCCTTTCAACAGAGCTTCGCGGCTATCCACGCGCAGCCCGCCGGATTGCCCGTCAGTGTGGCAGGTGTAGCAGCTTGTTGCTAGTATCGGGCGGATCTTGGATTCAAAAAAATCGCCGGAGTTCGGCGCGCCCGCCGGCGCCTGTGTTGGCGGAGTTGCCACGGGCCAAGCGGCGCCGGCATTGATCCAGGCCATGAGAATCTGGATGTCGGGATCCGCGAGCTTGTTGCCGCCCATCGGCATTTTGAGGTTCTCGTCGGTCTGGCGGACAGCCTTGATGAGCAGGCTCTTTTCCGCCTGGCCGGGAACGATGGCGGGTCCGCGGCCGCCCCCCTTTAGCAGGGCTTCGCGGCTATCGACTCGAAGACCGCCCAGTTTCGAGTTGGTATGGCATGCATAACAATTGCCGGACAGAATGGGCCGGACTTTCGAGTCGTAATACTCGGCCGATTTCGGCGCGAGTTCCTGCGCCGACGATGAGAGTGAAATGAGAACAAGAGCGAAACCTGTCGCGCGAATACCGAACATTTAGTCAGAATCCCTGCTGAAGACACGTACACGGGAAGGCGTGGGGAACGTGTAACTACGGCTCACGACGCGTAAGCTACGCATCGCAACAGGGCCTCTTGTTGCAAGGATTGGCGATTCTTAAAGCTAGCGCCAACAGCGACTTGGCTGAAAACGTCGGTGTGATCGAGGCACCTTCACAAATATCATTTGGAAGACGTTCTGTCAAGATGACTGGGTCTAGTGACGTGGGTCTAGCGCTTGGAGTATAAGCCGGATGTCCGCTATACTGCCAAATTCACATGCGTACATTTGGGTTCGTTTTGCTAGTCGCGTTCTGCGTTGGGCTGGAGGGGCAGCGGCCGGTACAGGCGCCAGCGCAGCCTCCCGTACAGGCGCCCGCGGAGTCGGCCGCCCCTACGGCAGCAAAGCGCGGACCGCGGCCCGACCGGCCGAAGAAGACAGGCGTGACAACCCCCGGCGTTCAAATTCCGATGGAGAAGCTGAAGCCGGAAGCGGAATATGCGGTACCGGGAGCGCCGGATTGGATTGCACTCGGCGATGCCGTGTATGTTTCGAATAAACCGAAAAATATCGTCGCAAAGCTGGATCCCAAATCGACAAAGGTCGAAGAAATCACGGGGTTCCATAAACCTTGTTCGGGATTGGCGATCGGATTCGGAAGTTTGTGGGTTCCGAGTTGCGGCGATCAGACAATTGCGCGCGTCGATCTGAAGACGTCGCAGATTACGGCGACGCTCCCAACCGGAGTAGCGGATTCGGAAGGCGGCATCGCATTTGGGCTGGACAGCGTTTGGATCCTGAGCAAACCCAACAGCACGTTGGCGCGGATTGATCCAGGCAATAACAAGATCGTGGCGGAGATTGAGCTGCCTGGCGGATGTTATACGGCGGCATTTGGGATGGCCGCAGTGTGGGTCACATGCACGGAACAGGACGAGGTGCTGCGCGTGGATCCCAACACGAACCTGATTGTCAACCGCATCAAAGTGGGGCCGAAGCCCAGATTCCTGACGGTAGGCGAAGGCGGTGTCTGGACACTGAACCAGGGAGACGGGAAAGTGAGCCGGATTGACCCGCAGTCCAATAAAGTCGTGGCGACGATAGACGTGGGTGTGCCGGGAGGAGGCGGAGATATTTCGGCGGGGGAAGGCTCGGTTTGGGTGACGTCGTTTGGTTATCCTTTGTCACGGATCGATCCGGATAGCAACAAAGTGGTACAGCAGTTTGTGGGAGCTGGCGGGGATGCGGTCCGGGCGGGCAACGGGTTTGTGTGGCTGTGCGATCTGCGCGGGGGTAAAGTGTGGCGCTTTGATCCGAAGCTGATCGCAGCGACGCTGGCGGAATAAGCCAAAGCGCATGCCGATTCTATGGCTGGGCAAGTGAGCGAATATCTTTGCTATCCAGAATCCGCTTCGGAGCGCCATTGCGAGTTACGGCAAGCATGGCGCGGCCGATTTGTTCCGTCGTCAGAATGAAATTGGGGAAGGCCCAGCGGAGAGTCGCCAGTAGCGGCTTCAACACGACATAAAACAGGCGATAGGCGGTCGTCTTGGACCGGGCGCCGTGTACCGGTTCTATGATGCCGGGCCGAAACACGTAGGCAGCGCGAAATGGCAGGCGTAAAAGTGCGTTTTCTGTTTTCCCTCTGACTCGCGCCCACATGATTTTCCCTTGCTCGGAACTATCGGCGCTGGCGCCGGAGACATAGACGAATGTCATTTGAGGATTCAACCTGGATAGGGTTTGCGCAGCCGCCAGCGTGATCCCATATGTGATGTGTTCGTAGTCGGCCTCTTTCATTCCCGCCGACGTAACTCCGAGACAGAAGAAGCAGGCATCGCAGCCGGACAGATCCGCTTCGATGGCTGAAAAATCCCACAAATTCTTGTGTACGATTTCACGCAGCTTGGGATGCTCGACTCCCGTTGCGGCGCGTCCGATTGTCTTCACGCTCCGGACGCCCGAGTCCAGCAGGCATTCACGCAGAACGCCTTGCCCGACCATGCCAGTGGCGCCGAACACGATGACGTTCATTGCACGCACCTAACGCTCGAAGTCATAGAACCAATCTTCCTCCTCAGAAGCGCGGTTGACTAGAAATAGCACTTTGGCGCGCGACTGCATTGAAAAATGCGTGATCTGCCAGATCCCTCCGCCTACTGGAGCTTTTTCGATCTCGAATCGCGTGCCTGGCTCGACTCGCGCCAGGAAACCTTCGATCGAAACCGGACGGATGACTCTGGCGGTTACCTTCACCCATTCGTAAGTTTTCTGGTCGATCCAGAGTTCGCCTTCCATCCCGGGCAATACCTGTGTTGCCATATTGGGCGGCTTGTAGCCGGGACGCGGGGTCGCTTTTAGAACCCAGACATTGAATGTCTTGATCTTCTTCTTGCCGAGCAACGTGAAGTCGAACGCCTCGGACAGTTGCCCCATCATTTCGTGATCGCGTTTGCGGCCTTTCTCGTAGCCGGCGATCCTGTCTTTGCGCTGTTGCGCCGATTGTGCCTTGCGGCTGGCCGCCGCTTGCTGTTCTTTCTTTAACTCCTCGGCAGCCTGTTCCGCGGAAAGCGGCTCGCCTCCCACCGCGATCAACCGCTGGTACGGGGAGCCATCGATCATCGTCACCTGGTAGGTCTTGAGTTCCTTTCCGACGCGATCTTTCTCTTTGTAATTGAACTGTGACGCGGCGCGGAAGTCGCGATCGTTCGCCTCAACTGATCTTTGAATAATAGTCTTCACATCCGGCTGCGGGGCCGCGAGGACTACGCCTGCAAACGCCCACGCAAACAGAATTCGTTGCATCACATGAACTACTTTATGAGAGGGGAGCGTCTACTCACAGAATGCCCAGCAAACGCAGTCTCATTCCAGCATGGCCATCCGGCGCGAGCGAACGAACGAAATCTCTCGAACCCCGCACCAAACATGCTGACAAGGTCGTCGGTTCGGTCTGCCCGTACTGTGCGGTCGGCTGCGGGCAGCTCGTCTATTTGAAGAACGGCAAGATTATCGATATTGAAGGCGATCCGGCATCGCCTGTTTCGAACGGCTGCCTGTGTCCGAAAGGCGCGGCGACATTCCAACTCGTCACCGGCTCGCAGCGCGTGCATGACGTGCTGTATCGTGCTCCGCACGCGAAAGAGTGGCAAACGATTCCTTTACCCGTTGCTACGCGCATGGTCGCTTCTCGGGTGAAGCAGACTCGCGACGATCATTGGGACGACCCGCTACGCCGCACGCTCGGCATAGCGCATCTCGGCGGCGCCACGCTCGACAACGAAGAAAACTATCTCATCAAGAAGCTCTTCACGACCCTGGGTATCGTTCAAATAGAGAACCAGGCCCGTATTTGACATTCCGCCACGGTCCCCAGTTTGGGGACCTCGTTTGGCCGCGGCGGAGCGACCAGTTTTCCGGGCGATCTGGTGAACTCCGATTGCATCGTCATCGAAGGCTCCAACATGGCGGAATGCCATCCGGTGGCCTTTCGCTGGGTCATGCAGGCGCGTGAGCGCGGGGCGACCGTCATACATGTCGATCCGCGATTTACGCGCACCAGCGCCGTGGCGAATCTCCACGTCCCGATCCGCCCCGGCTCCGACATCGTGTTCCTCGGAGCCATCGTTCGCTACATCCTCGAAAACAATCGCTACTTCGAGGACTATGTCGTCCATTACACGAATGCGGCCGCTATTATCGATCGCGAGTTTCGCGATACCGAAGATCTCGATGGCCTGTTCAGCGCCCCGGAGACGTGGGCCTACCAGGGTGAAAAAGATTCTACGCTGCAAGACCCGCGTTGTGTCTTCCAGATCCTGAAACGCCACTACTCGCGGTATACCCCGGAGATGGTGGAAGAGGCTTGCGGCATCGCGCCAAAGTTGTTCTTCAAGGTGGCCGAAACGTTGTGCGACAATTCCGGCCGCGACAAGACCGGCGCGTTCTGCTACGCCGTCGGTTGGACGCAACATACCGTTGGCGTGCAGTACATCCGCACGGCTTGCATCATTCAATTGCTGCTTGGCAACATGGGACGTCCCGGCGGCGGCATTCTCGCCCTGCGCGGCCATGCTTCGATTCAAGGCTCGACCGATATACCAACGCTCTACGATTTGCTGCCCGGCTATCTATCGATGCCCAAGGCAGAGACGGATGAGTCGCTTGCCAAATACATCGAGCGGAACCAATTACCCTCCGGCTGGTGGGGAGAGTTTCCGAAATATTTCGTTTCGCTGATGAAGGCTTGGTTCGGCGCGGCGGCTATCAAAGAAAACGACTGGGCCTATGGCTATTTGCCGCTGTTGACCGGCGATCATTCGCACATGCCTACGGTTGTCGACATGGCCGACGGGAAAGTAAAAGGCTACTTCGTGATGGGTGAAAATCCGGTCGTCGGTTCCATGAATGGTCCGCTACAGCGCAAAGGCCTGCGGGCGCTCGATTGGCTCGTCGTACGCGATTTTCAAGTGACCGAGACTGCCGATTTCTGGCGTGAATCCGCGGAAGATACCGCGACGGAGGTTTTCTTTTTTCCGGCCGCCACGCATACCGAAAAGGACGGCACTTTCACCAACACGCAGCGCTTGCTGCAATGGCATCATCAGGCGCTCGAGCCTCCGGGAGCGGCACGCAGCGAGCTCGATTTTGTCTTCGAGCTAGGGCAGCTTCTGAAAGATCTCTATGAGGGCGAGTTCGATCAGCCACGCAATTGGCCGCTGCGCGATTTGACCTGGGACTACGCCGAGCCGCTCGCCGAGGCCGTGCTGAAAGAAATCAACGGGTACACGGTGGCCGGCAAGAAGTTAGTGGATAGTTACACCGCGCTAAAAGACGATGGCTCGACGGCCTGCGGCTGCTGGATATATTCAGGCTGCTACCAGGACGGGATCAATCAAACCGCGCGCCGCAGACCGCATTGGGAGCAAAATCAAATCGCGCCGGAATGGGGCTGGGCCTGGCCGAGCAATCGAAGAGTGCTCTATAACCGCGCGTCGGCCGATCCCGACGGCAAGCCATGGTCCGAAGCGAAGCGCCTGGTCTGGTGGGATGAAGCGAAGAAGACCTGGACTGGCGATGACACGCCCGACTTCATCGCGCATCTAGCGCCTTCTCACCGCGCTCCGGAAGGCGCTCAAGGCAAGGACGCCATCTCGGGTGACGACCCGTTTATCTTGAAATCCGACGGCAAAGGCTGGCTCTTCGCTCCCACCGGATTGAAAGACGGGCCGCTTCCCACACACTATGAGCCGGTGGAATCGATCGTCCAAAATCCACTCTACGGCCAACAGGCGAATCCGAAACGCGTCGAGTGGCGGCGCTCCGATAATCCGTATCACAAACCCTACGGCGATCCGCGCTTTCCGTACGTCGTGACAACCTATCGTTTGACCGAGCATCACACCGCGGGCGCCATGAGCCGCTGGCTTCCCTGGCTCTCCGAGCTGCAGCCGGAGATGTTTTGCGAAGTCTCGCCGGAACTCGCCCAGGAGCGCAACTTGAAGAACGGCGGCTGGGCCACGATTCGCACCTTGCGCGCCGAGATCGAAGCGCGCGTCCTCGTTACCCGCCGCATTCCGTCTCTGCGCATCCGGGGCCGCATCATTCATCAGATCGGTCTCCCGTATCATTGGTCGAGCATTGGACTCGTGCGCGGCGATGCGGCGAATGATCTCATCGGCTTTGTGGCCGATCCGAATGTCTCCATTCAGGAATCCAAGGCGTTCACCGCCATGATAGAACCGGGACGACGACGCAGATGACCAAAGGCTTCTTTACCGACACCACGCTGTGCATTGGATGTAAAGCTTGCGAAGTTGCCTGTAAGCAGTGGAATCAATTGCCCGATGATGGATTCGCCTTTACCGGCATGTCGTACGACAACACGGTCGAATTGGGCGCGTCTACCTGGCGGCATGTGGCCTTCATCGAACGGCCCGTGCCGCTCCGTGAGCAGGATGAAGGCGCGTTCTCGTGGCTGTTCTCCTCCGACGTCTGCAAACATTGCGCACGCGCCGGATGTCTCGAGAGTTGCCCAACGGGTGCGATCGTTCGCACCGAGTTTGGCTCCGTTTTCGTCCAGCCCGATATTTGCAACGGCTGCGGCTACTGTATCGTCAACTGCCCGTTCGGCGTTATCGACCGGCGCGAAGACGATGGCAGGGCGTGGAAATGCACCCTTTGCTACGACCGGCTGAAAGAAGATCTGACGCCGGCTTGCGCGAAGGCATGCCCCACCGAATCGATTCAATTCGGCGAGTTGAGCGAATTGCGCGGGCGGGCGCAAGCGCGAGTAGAAAAGCTGCACGGCCAAGGCTTGAAAGACGCGTATTTGTACGGGGCGAGTGCGGAAGATCAGCCTGGAACCGAAGGTTTGAACGCATTCTTCTTGCTGGTCGACAAACCAGAGGTCTACAACTTGCCGCCCGATCCGGTGGTCCCTACAAAAAAAGTGAAAGACGCCTGGATGTCCATGGCGGCGGCGGCAGCGGGAATGATGCTAGTGGCTCTTGGCTCCGTGCTCGTCGGAGGCAAACGTGACGTACTATGACCGGCCGCTGTTAAAGGCGCCGGTATGGGAATGGATGGTTCCCGCCTACTACTATGTCGGCGGGTTGACGGGCGCCTCGCTGGTTTTAGGCGCGGCCGCTCAGTTTGGCGGGGCGCGACGGAGAACCGCATTGATCCGCCGCAGTCATTGGATCGGTTTTGTTGGCTGTTCCGTCAGCGGCGTTTTGCTGATCGCTGACCTGGGACGTCCGGAGCGGTTTTTGCACATGCTGCGTGTGTTCCGGCCCACTTCACCGATGAATATGGGCGTGTGGATTCTGACCGCGAGCAGCGGCGCGGCAGCCGGGGCGCTCGTGCGCGGCGGTGGTCCGTTGGGCTACCTGGCGGGTTTGTGTGGCGCGGCTCTCGCCACGTACACGGGCGTTCTTGTCAGTAATAGCGCGATTCCCATCTGGCAGCAGGCGCGGCAGGTATTGCCGATTCTGTTTGGTTTTTCCGCGATGGCAAGCGCCGGCTCGGCCTTCCGGCTTTTTCGCCAGACTTCCGAAGAGCACCGGATCAGCGGACTGTTCGGCGCGGCGGGACAAGTGGCGGAGCTGGCGGCGGCGTTCGCCATGGAGCGGCGTGTTTCGACCGTGCCACGCGTCGGCCGGCCATTGAAGCACGGCCGCAGCGGAGCGATGTGGCAGGCGGGTACGGTTCTGACAGCGGCCAGCCTGTTGATCACGCTCTTGCCGGGAAAAGGCCGGAAGAAGCGCATCGCGGCGGGGATACTAGGAACACTAGGCTCGGCGCTCATGCGTTTTTCGATCGCGGCTTTAGGAACGGCATCGGCCCTCGATGCGCGTGCTTCGTTCGATTATCAGCGGACTTCGTCGCTGACGACCGTGAATTGAGTGAGCGGCATCGCTCCGAAAGATGTGGTCAGCGCGACATCGGCCGCATCGCGGCCCACCGCCATCAACACACGTCCTATGCGCGTCAAGTTGTGGCGCGCATCGAATGTCCACCAGCGATCGTCGAGGTATGCTTCAAACCAAGCGCTGAAATCCATCGGACTGGGCGGAAGCGTAATACCGATGTCGCCAAGATATCCGGTGGCATAGCGCGCGGGAATATTCAGACAGCGGCAGAATGTAATCGCCAGATGCTGGAAGTCGCGGCAGACGCCTTGCTTTTCGTTGTAGACATCCAGCGCGCTCTTGGTCGGCCGCGCGAAATCGTAGCCGAACGTGACATGGTTATGGACCCAGGCGACCACCGCCTGCACGCGCTCCCAACCAGGCGTCACGCCTCCGAAGAGCTGGGTAGCCAGATTGGCCATCAAGTCACTTTCGCAGTACCGGCTGGCGAGCAAGTAGCGAAGCGCGTCGATGGGCAGTTCCTCTACCGGCACCTCGCGCGCCGAAAAATTCTGTGCATCCGGCAGGCCGCTGTCGTGTATGAGAAACGAATTCGATAGCCGGATACCGCCCTGGGGCGCCACAAAACGCGTGCAGCGATTGCCAAAGCTGTCGAGGTATTGAGAAAGTGGAACCTCGGGCTCTGTACGAAGCAGGTCCGGCTCAAGGAGATCCTTTTCGCGCGAAGGATGCACGTTGAGCAGCGCCACAACGGGTGTGCGGGCATAGGTGTCGAAGCGAACATCGTATCCCAGTCGAATCTGCATGTAGTGTCAGTTAGAAGATTATGGATTGCGACTTGTGACAATAAAACTTGAATGACTTATTGCTTGGGTATTGTAACCGATGATGGCTTAGTGATGGCGTCGGACTCGCGTACGAATGCGGGCTTCGATCAAGTGAACGTGTGCCGCAAGATGCATCGCTTTGTCCAGCCGGGCGAGCGCGCGTTCGTCATTTTGTGTAGCGGGAGCCTCTCGATCAGCCAATCGGTGATCACGCTCCTCCGCGGCGACTTCGACGCCGGAAAGGGGCTGGCGCAAGTCAAGAACTTGTACGAGGCGGCGCGCGTCGTTGGCGACATGGTGCGGCGCGTGGGTGATATCGACCGCGCTCCGCTCGAACGCGACGACTTCAGTTTCAACGTGCACTTGCTTCTAGGTGGACAAGTCAAGGGCGAGGCGCCCGGCCTCTACCTGATCTACCCGCAGGGAAATCCGTTGCGCGCTACCGAAGACTCGCCTTATCTACAACTAGGCGAGGTGAAAT
>Ga0193753_10003979_pt1 | contig 10742 bp, 10 predicted proteins | sample H1c2metaG_FD_144925 | JGI IMG/M metagenome (GOLD analysis project Ga0193753, IMG submission 144925) | Soil microbial communities from a riparian zone of the East river system, Colorado, United States - H1c2 | ecosystem: Environmental > Terrestrial > Soil > Riparian zone | place: USA: East... | reverse complement strand
GACCGCGGAGACGTGGAAGCCGAGGTAGGCGAACTGCTCCTTGATCTCCAGGCCGGCCGGGTAGTTGAGCGGAATGCCCATGCCCGTGTTGTCGAAGTTGATGCACGTCGGGCACCAGCTCACGCCCCCGAGCGCGCCCGAGCCGCCCATCTTGACGTCCATGCGGCGCACCTCGGCGACCTTGAAGAACAGCCTGGTCACGTTGTTGTCCGCGCCTTCCGGGCAGATGATCGAGCCGATGAAGTCCGTGCCCGCGTTGTCCTTCCAGAAGCGCAGGCGCGTGATGCCCTGGCCCGGATCAAGATCGTCCACATCCACGAAGGTGGCCGAGCAGACATCGACGGGCGCGTCCCAGTTGAAGTGGATGATGCCGCCGTTGAAGGCGTCATCCGGATCGTCGACGAGGCCGTCGGCGTTCGCGTCGATGTCGTTCTCCGCGACGATGAGCAGCTTGCCCAGCGCGGTGTCGTTGTTCGGGCCGTAGCCGGGCGTGGCCAGGTCCGGGTCCCCGCCGGTCGGGTTGGCCGAGTCGAACACGATGCACTTGTTCGGCTGCGTCGGGAGCTGGCTGTCGCACGTGATGTGCAGGCCGATGGGCGCCCACTGCTCGAGCACGATCTCGCCCGGCACCGCAGGCGCGCCGCCCGCGTGGAAGTCGAAGTCGATCGGCTCGCAGCCCGCATCGTTCAGCACGATGGAAGCGGCGTTCGTCGTGTTGACGTAGTTGTGATCCACGAACAGCGGGCGGAAGCTCACCTTGAGCAGACTCGGGAGCATCGCCTCCACCGCGGGATCGATCGTCGCGAGGAAGACGTCACTGCCGTCGGCCGCGAGCGGGTAGGGACCCAGCAGGACGGGCAGCGTCGTGAAGTCGTCGAACGACGCGAGGATGAAGTACAGCGGGCCCGTCGCCTCGGCGAGGTCGACACCGACGGTCGTGACGTCGGCGGGCTTGGTGTAGAACGCGCCGAACTCGGCAGTCTCCGAGATGAGCTGCGCCGAGACGGCCTGCGAGGCGCCGGACAGGGCGATCGCGCCGGCAAGAAGGGTAAGGGACTTCACGGACGGGGTTCCTCCAGAGTTGGGCCCGGTCTCGCGCAGCGGCGGGGTGATCGTTGCCGGTTGCGCGTCTCGACCAGACCACTTCGAGACATCAAGTGGACCTGCCAGTGTACCCCACGAAGTCGTCCGTGGGACAAACCGGGCCAGTGCACGGAGCAGGGGAAAGCCCGCGGAAAGCGAAGCCCGGTCGGAGGTCAGCGCCCTGCCGGCGCGACGCGCTCGCAGAGCGCCCGGAGCTTGGCGTACTTGGTGAACACGTAGAAGGCGCCCATCGCGCAGACCACGAGGCCCCGCCACCCGTCGAGGAACCCGCCCTGCGCGACGTACATGCGCAGGAACCGGGCCGGCGGGCGCAGGGCCAGCTTCGCCAGCGGCGCCCGCTCGCCGGCGGCATGGCGCGCGGCCGCCATCGTGTCCGTGTACCGGTTCACCTTGGCCAGGTGCTCGGCGAGGCTCGCGTACGGCCGGTGGCACAGGCGCCCCGGGAGCCTGGCGGCCCGGCCGTCCAGCTGCAGCCGGTCGTGCGGATCGTTTCCGGTCCACCGGGCACGGCCGGCGCGGACGAGGCGCAGCCGCCATTGCGGAGACCAGCCGCAGTGGTCGATCCACGCGCCGAGGTACTCGCTGCGCCGGTTGAGCTCGTAGCCGTCCGCGGCGCCCGCGCCCCCTGCGGCCCCCGCGGCCCCCGCGGCCAGGACGCCCTCCACCGCGGCACGCAGCTCGTCGTCGAGCCACTCGTCGGCGTCGAGGCACAGCACCCACTCCTCGCGCGCCAGGCCGAGCGCGAACTGCTTCTGCAGCACGTGGCCCGGGAAGTCCCGCTCGACGACCTCCGCGCCCGCCTCGCGCGCGAGCTGCTGCGTCCCGTCCCGCGACCGGCTGTCGACGACGACGACCTGCGCGGCCAGCCCCGCCACGCTGGCGAGGCAGCGCGGCAGGTTCTCGCGCTCGTTCAGCGTGATGATGCAGACCGAGAGCGCCACCGGAGCATGATCGGGCGGCCGTCGCGTGCATGCAAGCCGCGCGGGTAGGATGCGACGGACATGCCTTCCCGCGCGCAGACCATCGCCGAACCGGGCGCGCCCGGCGGCCAGCGCCTGAGCTGGACCGTGCACCCGGCCGCCGCGCAGCCGCTCCGCGCCGCGGCGCTGCTGGCCGTCATCGCGCTCGCCTCCGCGCTCGCGTTCTCCGTGTCCGGCGCCGCGCTGCCCGCGATCGTCGCGGCCGTGCTGCTGGCGGGCAGCCTGCGCGCCTGGTTCCTGCCCCGCACCTACGTGCTGGACGAGCAGGGCGCCGCCGAGCGCGGCCCGATGCAGGCCGGCCGCCGCCTCGCGTGGAGCGAGGTGCGCGCGGTCAGCCGCGAGCGCCACGGCATCCACCTCTCGCCGCTGCACGGCGCCTCGCGCCGGGTGCCCGACCGGGGGCTGTTCCTGCGCACCGACGGGGACGCGGCGATCGCGGAGCGCGCGCAGGCCTTCCTCCGGCGGCAGCGCGGCGCATGACCGGCTTCAGCGAGCGGGAGCGCACGCTCATGGACGAGGCGGCGCGCTCGATCGTCGCGCGCCGGCTGGCCGTCCCCGCCATGATGCTGCTCGAGACCGTCTCCCCGATGAACCTCGTCACCGCGTCGATGCTGCACATCGTCTCGCCGGTCTGGCGCGCGGGCATCCCCGCCGCGCGCATCGACGAGCTGGCGCGGCTGCTCGAGCGCCGCGACGCCATCCCGGAATTCATCCGCGTCATCGACGCCGCGGAGACCGCCCGCGCGAGCCGGGAAGGCAGCCGGGAGAATTGACGTGAGCCCGGGCGAGCCGCTCCCCGCCCCGGCCCCGCCCGCGCCCGCGCCCGCCGCGCCGCGCACGCGCGAGGGCGGCCCGATCCGCTCCATCCTCGCCACGGACTGCGGGAGCACGACGACCAAGGCCATCCTCATCGAGCTGCGCGCCGAGGGCTACCGGCTGGACGTGCGCGGCGAGGCGCCCACCACCGTCGAGGCGCCGTTCGACGACGTGACCGTGGGCGTCATCAATGCCGTGACCGAGGTGCAGGAGCTGTGCGGGCGCCGCCTCGTGGGCGACGACGGACGCATCATCACGCCGCGCCGCGGCGACGAAGGCGTGGACCTCTACCTGTCCACGAGCAGCGCCGGCGGAGGCCTGCAGATGCTCGTCGCGGGCGTGGTGCGCTCCATGACCGCGGAGTCGGCCGAGCGGGCCGCGCTCGGCGCGGGCGCCATCGTGATGGACGTGCTCTGCAGCAACGACCCGCGCAGGACCCACGAGAAGATCGCGAGCATCCGCCACCTGCGCCCCGACATGATCCTGCTCGCCGGCGGCGTGGACGGCGGCACCACCAGCCACGTCGCGGAGCTCGCGGAGCTCATCGGCGCGGCGGACCCCAGGCCGCGCCTCGGCGCCGGCTACCTGCTGCCCGTCGTGTACGCCGGGAACAGGGACGCGACGGGCGCCGTGCGCGACGCGCTGGGCGCGCGCACCGCGCTCTCGGTCGTGGACAACCTGCGCCCGACGCTGGAGCAGGAGCACCTCGCGCCGGCGCGCGACCGGATCCACGACCTGTTCATGGAGCACGTCATGGCGCAGGCCCCGGGCTACGACAAGCTGCTCACGTGGACCTCCGCGCCCGTGATGCCGACGCCGGGCGCGGTGGGTCTCATCATCCAGGCCATCGCGAGGCAGCGCGGCATCTCGGTCCTCGGCGTGGACATCGGCGGCGCCACCACGGACGTCTTCTCGGTCTTCCGCGGCGCGTTCAACCGCACCGTCTCCGCGAATTACGGCATGAGCTACTCGATCAGCAACGTGCTCGCGCAGACGGGCCTGGACAACGTGCTGCGCTGGGTGCCCTTCGACATCGACGAGGGCGAGCTGCGCAACCGCATCAAGAACAAGATGGTGCGCCCCACCACCATCCCGTCGATGCTGCGCGACCTGCAGGTGGAGCAGGCCATCGCGCGCGAGGCGCTGCGGCTCTCGCTCGTGCAGCACAAGGAGTTCGCGACGGAGCTCAAGGGCGTGCGGCAGGCGCGCGACATCTCGGAGGCCTTCACGCAGAAGGGCTCGGGCAGCACGCTGGTGGACATGCTCGCGCTGGACCTGCTCGTCGGCAGCGGCGGCGTGCTGTCCCACGCGCCGCGGCGCGTGCAGGCGGCGCTCATGCTGCTGGACTCCTTCGAGCCGGCGGGCGTCACGCGGCTCGCGGTCGACAGCATCTTCATGATGCCGCAGCTCGGCGTGCTCTCGACGGTGCACGCGGAGGCGGCCACCGCGGTCTTCGAGCGCGACTGCCTCGTCATGCTCGGCACGTGCGTCGCGCCCGTGGGCGTGGCGAAGCGCGGCCGGCCGCTCGCGACGCTGGAGCTCGCGCTGCCGGAGGGCCGCCGCACGCTGTCGATCGCCGCGGGCGACCTGCAGCGCGTGCCGCTCGCCCCCGGCGCGCGCGCACGGGCGGCCATCGAGCCGGCGCGCGGCGTGGACGTGGGCGCCGGCCCCGGCGTGCCGCTCGACGCCGAGCTGGAGGGCGGCGAGGTGGGCCTGCTGCTCGACGGACGCGGCCGGCCGCTCGCGATGCCGTCCGACGCCCGCGAGCGCATCGCCTCGATCGAGCGCTGGATCGCCGCGCTCGACCTGTATCCCGGCGCCGGCGCGGCGCGGGGCGTGCCCGGCCCGCCGCACCCCGCCGCACGCACCTGACGGAGAGCCTCTTGGGTCACGCCTACACGCCCGGCCTGAAGGTCTCCGCCGCCGCGGAGTACGTGCGCTCGCGCCTGCTGCCCATCCGCGGCGAGGTGCTCGTGGCGATCGGGGACCACGTGCAGCCGCAGACCGTCGTCGCGCGCGCCCTGCTGCCTGGCAACGTGGTGAGCCTGCCGCTCGCGCGGGCGCTCGGCGTCGCGGCGGCGGACCTCGCCGAGCTGCTGCTCGTGAAGGAGGGCGACGCGGTCCTCAAGGACCAGCCGGTCGCGCGCAGCCGGGGCGTCTTCGGGCTCATGAAGCAGACCGCGCTCGCGCCCACGACCGGCGTGCTCGAGTCCGTGAGCAGGGTCTCCGGGCTGGCGCTGTTCCGCGAGGCGCCGCTGCCGGTGGACGTGAAGGCCTACGTCGCCGGCACGATCGCCGGCGTGACGCCCGGCTTCGGCGCCACGGTGGCCTCGCGCGGCACGATGGTGCAGGGCATCTTCGGCATCGGGCCGGAGGTGGCCGGTCCCGTCACCGTGGCGTGCACGGATCCCGCGCGCCCGATGCGCGTGGACGACGTCCATCCCGGCCACCGGGGGCAGGTGCTGCTCGGCGGCGCGCTCGCGGACCTCGCGGTGCTGCGGCGCTGCATCGAGGTCGGCGTCGCGGCGCTCATCACGGGCGGCATCGATGCGGCGGACCTGCAGGGCCTGCTCGGCTTCGACCTCGGCGTCGCGATCACGGGCGACGAGACCGTCGGGCTCACGGTCGTGGTCACGGAGGGCTTCGGCCCGCTCGCGATGTCCGCGCGCACGCACCGGCTGCTCGCGCGCGCCGCCGGCAGGATCGCGTCGGTGAGCGGCGCGACGCAGATCCGCGCCGGCGTGCTGCGGCCCGAGGTGCTCATCCCCGAGCCGGTCGAGAGCATCGAGGTCACCGCGGTGGACAGCGGACTGCTCGCGCTGCAGAGCCTCGTGCGCATCATCCGCGACCCGCACTTCGGCGCGCTGGGCAAGGTGTCCGCGCTGCCGCCGGAGCTCGCGCTTCTGGACACCGAGGCGAGGGTGCGTATCCTCACCGTCATTCTCCCGGGCGGGCAGCAGGTGACGCTCCCGCGCGCCAACGTGGAACTCGTGGACGAGCGCGTGTGATGGACCTGTCCGCCGGCGCGACGTGGATCGGAGCGGCCACCCTGTGGCTGAACGAGCGCGCGCTCGCCCTGTCGCCGTGGATCGCGGTGAACAAGCTGCCCACGCTGGTCGCCATCGCCGGCTTCGGCGCGATCATGTTCGCCAGCCAGCGGCGCGCGCGGCGCGGCGAGGCCATCGAGATCCGGCGCATCAACGGGCTCGATGCGCTGGACGAGGCCATCGGCCGCGCGACCGAGATGGGCCGGCCCGTGCTCTACGTCCCCGGCACGGACGAGATAAAAGAGATCCAGACGATCTACTCGATGATGATCCTGAGGCACGTCGCGCGGAAGGCGGCGGAGTTCGGGACGCCGCTCATCGTGCCGGTCAAGAACTCCGTCGTGCTGGCCTTCGCGGAGGAGGCCGTCAAGCAGGGCTGCGCGGATGCCGGGCGCCCCGACACGTTCATCCCCGACAACGTGCGCTACCTCTCGGACGAGCAGTTCGCGTACTGCGCCGGCATCGCGGGGATCATGAACCGCGAGCGGCCCGCGGCGAACATCATGATGGGCATGTTCTTCGCCGAGTCGCTCATCCTCGCGGAGACGGGCTTCGGCACCGGCGCGATCCAGCTCGCCGGCACGGCGCGCTACGAGCAGCTCCCGTTCTTCGTCGCCGCGTGCGACTACACGATCATGGGCGAGGAGTACTTCGCGGTGACGGCGTACCTCACGCGCGAGCCGGGCCTCGTCGGCACGATCCGCGCGAGCGACGTCACGAAGGTGGCAGCCATGGTGCTGTTCGTGCTGGGCGTCTGGCTGGCGACGGCGGCCGTGAACGAGGCCGCGGGCACGGCCGCCGGCCGCGCGCCCGGCGCCGCGGGCGAGCTGTTCGCGCTCTACCAGCGGCTGTTCGGCTGAAGGCGGCATGAAGCGCGAGATCCCCATCCTGCTGACGGTGATCTGCGGCCTGCTCATCACGATCTCGTTCTTCGCGCCGTCCTCCAACCCGGGCGCCGTCCCGCCCGTCGAGCCTCCCGTCTGGCAGGCGGTCAACGCGGAGCTGCTGGAGTGGGCCAAGATCCTGTTCGCGGTGGCCTTCCTGCTGGGCATCGCGAACCTGTTCCGCATCAACCTCAAGCAGATCGCCGCCGGGCACGAGGACCGCGTTTACAAGGCGGTGCTGCTGGTGACGATGTCGGGCTTCCTCGTGGTGGGCCTCGCGGACACGCACGCGCGCGACCTGCCGCGGCCGCTGCTGGCTGCGCTGGTGCCCGCGCGCACGCTGGTGCTGTCCGACGGCGGCACGCTGGACGGCTACGTGATCGCGCGCTCGCAGACGGACGTCACGCTGCGCACCGGACCCGGGCTGGAGCCGACCGTCATCCCGCTCGAGCGGATCGCCAGCGAGACCGCGCCCTCGCTCAAGCTGTGGATCTACGACAAGCTCTTCATCCCGCTCCAGGCGACGATGTTCAGCCTGCTCGCCTTCTACGTGGCCTCGGCCGCGTTCCGCGCCTTCCGCGCGCGCTCGCTCGAGGCCACGCTGCTGCTCGCGGCGGGCTGCGTCGTGATGCTCGGCCAGGTGCCCATCGGCAACGAGGCCACGGGCGGTCTGGCCGGGCGCGCGCTGGCCTTCCTCATGACCTACGTCAGCACCGCGGGCATCCGCGCGATCATCATCGGCGCCACGCTCGGCGGCCTCGCCACCGGCCTGCGCATCGTGCTCGGCATCGAGCGCAGCTACCTGTCGGAGTAGCGGGTGAAGAACCTGGCCGCCATCGACCGCCGCTGGATCTTCCTCGCGATGGGCACGCTCGTCGTGGTGCTCTACGCGCTCAAGATCCCCGGCACGCTGCCCGTGAACGAGTACGTGCAGAGCTACTACGACACGATCGAGGCGCTGCCCGAGGGCTCCATCGTGATGCTCGCCGCGGACTTCGACCCGGCCAGCGCGGCGGAGATCGAGCCGATGTACGTGGCCACGATCCACCACCTGCTGCGCCGCAACCTGCGCGTGATCAACGTCTCCACGTGGCCCGCCGCGCCGCCGTACACGCAGAAGTACTTCGACGAGATCGCGCCGCAGTACGGCAAGGTCTACGGCGTGGACTGGGTGGAGCTCGGCTACACGCCGGGCGACGACGTCGCCATGGGCCTCATCGGCCAGTCGCTGAAGTCCACCTTCTCCACCGATGACCGCAACCACGCGCCGCTGGCCCAGCTCCCGCTGCTCGCGGAGGTGAGCGACAGCTTCCGCGGCATCGCGCTGCTCGTGTCGTCGTCCGCGGGATATCCCGGCATCCTCGAGTGGATCGCGCAGGTGGGCGGGCGCTACCAGGTGCCGATCCTCACCGGCACCACCGCGGTGCAGACCACCGCGCTGTACGCCTACTACCCGAACCAGCTCAAGGGCTTCCTCGGCGCGATCACCGGCGCGACGCAGTACCTGCAGCTCGTCGGCCGGGACACGCCCGCCCTGCACGCGCTGCTCGCGGAGAACCAGGCGCGCATGCTCGTGCAGTCCTGGTCGCACCTGCTCATCATCGGACTCATCGTGCTCGGCAACGTCGTGTACTTCCTCGGGAAGCGGGGGGCGCGCGCGTGATGCCGGCGATCTCCCTGCTGCTGCAGGCCGCGGCGCCCGCCGCCGCGCCGGCCGCGCCTCCGGCGTGGTTCTCGCTGGACCCGTCGGCCACGCCGGACATCCTCGGCGCGTGGATCGTGTGCTTCCTCATGCTCGCCGTGTACAGCTTCCTGTACCGCGACAACCCCTTCTACAAGTTCGCGGAGCACGTCTTCGTCGGCGTCGGGGCGGCCTGGTACACGCTCGAGAACTACGAGACCGGCGTGCTGGGGCCCGTGCGCGAGTACATCGGCCTGGCACACGGCAAGCTGGTGGCCAACCGCGCGCTGCTCGCGGCCGACCCCGCCGCGGTCAACCTGCAGTTCGTGGACCTCGGCGGCTACCCCGTGCAGCCGGGCTGGGCCATCGCGCTGCGCTGCGTGGCCATCGTCCTCTCGCTCATGCTGCTCGTGCGGCTGTTCTCGCGCAACTCGTGGGCGCCGCGCTGGCCGCTGGCCGTGATGGTCGGCATCTACGCCGCGCTCAAGATGACCGGCGAGACGCAGAGCAAGCTGGTGCTGCAGGTCAAGGAGACGATGCGGCCGCTCGTGTCGCCGACGGCGGTGCCGTGGGACCAGGCGCGGCACGTGGAGTACAGCACCGGCTTCTCGCTCTTCGCGAACCTGGTGTTCCTCGTCGGGCTCGTGTGCGTGCTCTCGCACTTCATCTTCACCTACCGGCGCCAGCGCGTGCTCGGCGCGATGTCGCGCGTCGGCATCGTGGTGCTCATGCTCACCTTCGGGAGCATGTTCGGCTACACGGTGCTCGGGCGCATCGCGCTGCTCATCGATCGCGTCGCGGACCTCGACGCGTACGCCGCGCCGGCCTACTCGCTCGCCGGTCCCCCGCTCGCCGGCGAGCAGCCCGGCTTCGGCGCCACGCTGCTCTCGCCGCCCTTCCTCGTCGGCGCGCTGATGATCCTGCTGCTCGCGGTCTGGTCGCTCGGCCAGCGCGGCAGGCGCGCGGCGGGCGCCGGGCAGGACTGAGTGCCGCGCGTTCAGGCGCCCGGCGCGGCGCGCCAGAGCGAGGCGGCCCAGCGGGCCAGCGCGGCGGCGAGCCAGCGCGCGACGCGGTCGTGCGCCTCGCCGGCGTCGCGCGGGATCGGCTCGGCCAGCTCGGAGAGGTCCAGCCAGCGCTCGACGGCGCGGCGCTCCTCGGGGCCCGTGATGCGGGCGAAGATCGCCTGCTCCATGTCGCGCGCCGCCATCGCCGCGGCGAGCGCGCGGCCCTCGTTCTGGCTGCGGTGCGCCGCGATCGCCTGCGTCTTGGCACTGCGCGCCGCGGTCACGTCCACCTCGAGCGCGTCGGGCCACGCGGGAATGGCGTCCCACACGCCGTAGCCGAGCCAGCGCGCGCCGGGCCGCGCGGCGCCCGAGCACAGCGCCGCGAGCAGCGTGGCGCGGTGGCTGTCGTGGCGCTCGAGCGGAGACGGCACGAGGACCGTGTCGAAGGCCGCGCGCCCGGCGAGCTCCGCGAGCTGCACGCCGGCCTGCCAGGGATCGGCGCGCAGGTCCGCGGACGGAAGCCGCAGGAACAGCGGCGCCGCGACGCCGAGCACGGCGCAGCAGCGCCGCGATTCCTCCTCGCGCTGCTCCACGGCGGCGCCGCCCACGATGCCGCCGTCGCCGCGCGCGGCGATGACCGGCTGGACCTGCGCGCCGGCGCGCGCGAGCAGGTGCACCGTGCCGCCGCAGCCCAGCGCCTCGTCGTCCTGGTGCGGGGCGACCAGCAGCACGCGGGCGCCGCCCAGCGCGGACGGATCGAGCCGCTCCAAGCTCCCGGTCAGTCCTGCGCGGGGCCGGCCAGCGGCAGGTAGAAGCGGAAGTCTGTGCCCAGCAGGAAGGTGTCCGCCAGCGGGATGAGCACCGGGATCGGCTCGGCGAGCAGGTCGGAGACCGCCGACAGCGGGTAGTAGGCCGGCGTCGCGAGCCCCGCGATGCCGTTGTTCAGCGCGGTGAGGCCGAAGGAGAACACCAGCGCGTCGCCGGCGCTGGCGGCCGGCGGGATGTAGTGGAAGCTGCCGTCCATGAAGCGCCCCACCGCCTGGCCGCCGGACGCGAAGGCCGGGAACAGGTCGCGCTCGAAGAGGAAGTTCTCGAGGTCCACGACGAAGGGGTGCTGCGTGGCGGACGCCGGATCGCTGGTCGCCGTGCGCGCGAAGGCGAGCTTGGCGGAGTACGGATCGGGAGCGATGTTCGACACCCACACGCCCGGCAGCGTGGCCGTCGTG
>Ga0193753_10003978_pt1 | contig 10745 bp, 6 predicted proteins | sample H1c2metaG_FD_144925 | JGI IMG/M metagenome (GOLD analysis project Ga0193753, IMG submission 144925) | Soil microbial communities from a riparian zone of the East river system, Colorado, United States - H1c2 | ecosystem: Environmental > Terrestrial > Soil > Riparian zone | place: USA: East River... | reverse complement strand
CTGGTCATCAATCTTTCTCTTTTGAATAAGATCGAATGGATAAATAACGACACAATAAAAGTTGGTCCGGGTTGCACTATCTCTCATTTATACGATGAAATACTTCCGAAAGGCAAGATCATCCCCGGGGGCTCCTGCGGTGGCGTTGGTATTGGCGGGCTCGTGTTGGGGGGTGGTTATGGTTTGCTTGCGAGAAGATATGGGCTCACCTGCGATAGTTTACAGGAGCTGTCGATGATAGATGGAATTGGAGCAATAAGAAATTCCGCCAATGATAAAGAATTACTGTGGGCGTGCAAGGGTGGCGGCAATGGTAATTTTGGTGTTGTAACTTCTCTTAAATTCAAATTGCAAAAAGCGCCAGTCACCTTGCAAAGTTTTCGGTTTCGAACGCATAATATCAATACGGCAAGGGCAAAACAAATATTACAAAACTGGTTTGAAACAACAGCAATGCTACCAGCTTCATGCTTTTCTGCTTTTGTGTTGAACAAAAAAACGATCTATATACTTCTTACCGATTCAGAAAAGCACAATGCGCAAGTGCAAAAAATAATTGACAACCTTTCTTCATTTGCGGATAAGACCACAAAGACAAGGCCACAGGCGATCGCTGCGGCATTAAAAGTCTATTATGGCGATCCGCTTCCACAATATTTCAAAAATGCATCAGCAGGACTGTATAAAAATTTCAATGACATAGAGCCGATCATCGATAAGGTTATCGATACCGTTATAGCCACGCCGGGAATGATCTACCAGGTGAATACGCTTGGAGGAAATATCGCAAAGCAGGAATTTGAAAACACGTCAGCCTTTCCGCACAGAGCCTTCCCTTATTTTTCGGAATTGCAAACGTATTGGCAAACGGAGAAGCAAGGCAAAAGGCTGATGGAAAAATTCCAGGTGGTACAGGATATCTTTCTTAATAGCGGGATCAACACACAGTATAGAAATTATCCCGACATAAAATTCAAAAACTGGGAAACGATGTATTATGGAAGCAACTACCGCCGGCTGCAGGCTGTTAAAAACAAATACGACCCCCATAACCAGATCCGGCATGAGCAAAGCGTAAGAAATGGTTGATGGCAGAGACTTCCGAAGTTTTTAGAAACTTCGGGAGTCTAATAACGACATCTATATTTTGAATACTGAAGGAAAAATTCGTATTTCGTGAACGCTAACTGCCGCCTTTGCAACTCTCCATCATCATAGTAAACTATAACGTAAAACACTTCCTGGAGCAATGCCTGTGCTCTGTGCTCAATGCCTGCCGCAATATAGAAGCAGAGATATTTGTAGTTGACAACAACTCTACGGACGGCAGCCGTAGTTTTTTGGAGACAAGGTTCTCCACGGTAAATTTCATTTGGAATGCAGAGAATGTGGGGTTTGCAAAGGCAAATAACCAGGCGCTGGCTAAGGCAAAAGGAACTTATATACTCTTTCTTAATCCCGACACCATTGTTCCGGAAAATTGTTTTGAAAAATGCTTTGATTTTTTTTCAACACATGCCGCCGCAGGCACGATCGGCGTGCGCATGATAGATGGCTCTGGTAAATTTTTGAAAGAAAGTAAGAGAGCTTTTCCATCTCCGCTAACCTCTTTCTATAAACTTGCGGGGCTTGCCAAACTTTTTCCGCGGTCAAAAACATTTGCGAGATACTATCTTGGACATTTGCCCGAAAAAGAAATTCACGAGGTGGATGTATTGGCCGGTGCATTTATGATGATACCGAAAAAAGTGATTGATCAAACGGGCGGCTTCGACGAAATATTTTTTATGTATGGTGAAGATGTGGACCTAAGCTATCGCATACAAAAGACGATCGACCCGAAAACGGGAGCTGGATACAAGAACTACTATTTTCCCGGCATAAGTATTATTCATTTTAAAGGAGAAAGTACAAGGAGGGGAGGGCTGAACTATGTACGGCTTTTTTATAAAGCCATGAGCTTGTTTGTAAAAAAGCACTACAGTGGTGGTCGCGCAAGCGTCTTCATCTTTTTTATACAAATGGGTATTTGGATAAGGGCCGCATTCTCGGCATTAATCATGTTGGTCCGGAATATCGGGCGCTTGTTTATTAAAATGGATCCTCTAAAAGAAAGTAAAGAGAGACGAACGATCGTTGTAGCTAATGAAAAGGACTTTATTATGATCAGCACCATCTTACAACACACCGCAACGGGGGAAAGGGTATTGGGGCGGGTGGATAATGGTGATATAGACACCGATAACGCCTTGGGAAAGATCAGCCAGTTACCAGGATTGATCAAGGCGCATAACATAAAAGAGGTGATCTTTTGTGAAGAAGGCGTTGGTTTTGCGGGAATCATCGCGATGACACAGCAACTACCCTCAGAGATACGCAACATGTTTCATGCTTCCGGAAGCAATAGCATTGTTAGCAGCGACAGTGCATATGAACAGGGTGAAACAATGTCTATGCATTCTCATTGACCATTGTTGGTATTAATACTGTGAACGAACGTTTTTAGCGATTCACGATAATCTCCCATGTCGGTGATGGGGTTACGGAAAGAAAAACTTGCCGCATTTTGTAGGGCCCGTTTCAATAAAAGATCTTTTTGTTCTACACAGTAAAATAATTTTTCGTCCATTAAATATTGAGCGAGGTATTCCTGTTCTGGTTGCCCGGGCGTTGGGATCAATATGGCGGGCTTTTGCAGTTTGATGAGGTCCATGACCGTTGTATATCCGCTTCTGCTGATGATCATGGATGATCGTTGTATCGCCTCACTTAGGTCTTCTGAAGAAAGATGATCGTGTACTTCTATGTTTGTGTTGACAGAAACATTGCTTGCTGAATTGCCTGGGAGTCCTCTTACAAACAAAACCCTCCCGGCTTGATCAGATAGTTGATCCAATAATAATTTTTCAAAAATGGTTCGCTGTGGTTCGGGCCCGGAGATGACAACAGTAAGATCATATTTTTTTTCAACCTCCTTTTTTTCAAACCTGGATAAAGGCCCGATGTAACGAACGGGTATTTTTGGTAAACGTTCTGGATGGGATAAAACTCCGGCGAGATTGACAGCGCCTTCGCTATCGGGAACCCAGCATTCCTTGTATTTATTGATAAAATGATAGTGAATCTTTTGAGCGATCAACTGGGTAAAGCGACTACCTGTTTTTATCGTTAACTGGTGAGTTATGTAAATACAAGGAACGGACAAGGCGTGTAATCCAAACCTGTTATCGGATATCACGGCATCGATCTTATGATCACGGATCGCTTTTTTTAACCATCGACGCTCGTTATAAATACTGGAGATCATCTTCGGGAACTGGAGCAATATCTTTATAGGCAGCCGGTAAGCCTTGCGGCTATACCGCAGCCGGTATCCCTTTAATGTAAGGAACTGCAACTGTGGAAACTCCTTTTCCAATAAAGCCCTGGCCGCTGCTTCAGCTCCGATCAGCACCTCGCAATCAAGGGCAAGGAGCTCTCGGATGATGGGTATGCAGCGGGTTGCATGGCCCAGCCCCCATTCAAGAGGAGCAACCAAAACCCGCCTTTTGGGGCTAAATATGTTAAAATTGTCGCCGCTCATCCAAACAATGCAATAAATATTTGTGAAAATAGTTTAATTTGCTAACCTGAAATTATGCAACGACTATTTAAAATAACATTATTGCTCACTTTGCTTGTAAGCCTATTTGCTACGGGATGTTCTTCTACGAAAAAAGGCGCCTGTCCATGTAATGGGATGGTTGGTTATAAGTAAGCAGCAAAACAATTCATTTGCGCCATGAATAATCCTAACCGGGATTTATTGGTCTTATTCAACCAGGAGCTTATGTCTCCACAGGCGATCGAGCACGAAGTAGAATTGCTTCATGAGTTGTTATACACAGTAGAATACATCGAAAATTTAATTACAGCACACGAAGTGATCGACCTGAATAAATTCAAGGTCATCAACAAACCTTATGATCTCCGCACAGTTATCCGCCAGAGAACATTGAAGCCTTTTGTATTCCTAAATTGTAAGAACTGATACGCTGAGCGCAGCGATCCTTTCGGCCTTGACAATCTGATCTCATCATTGTTATTTTTCATGTTGTTGCTTTTCGGCAAACGTAATTGAGAAATTCCTGAAGTAAAAGAAAGCGGCCGCTAATGACCGCATTTGGTACAAACCGGTCATATTTGGTCATATTGTCCGAAACTCGTCATAGTGAGCGCTTTTGGTCATAATTGGCCATGATTTGGGTGAAAAAGCGAGCTGGAAACCTATAGCATACCTATACCTGACAGTTTAAAAACGGGGGGTAAACATATACATGACATAGAGATGCGGTATACATGAGCGAAGGATGACCATTTTCGGACGATATGACCATGTATGACAACTTATGACCACAAACGACCAGTTTTGTACCAAAACCGGTCAATAACGGCCACGGGCATACGGTTTTCCAATTTCTACTGTATACTTGTATCGGCCTTTAACGCGTCTGAAGTTCTTTGATAAAATAAACCCGGTTGAAGAGATCGCCGGTGATCATGGATTAAAATGACCTTGCCGGCTCAGGTCAGCTTTTGCAATGCAGCTTTCAGCGTCTGTAGCATCTCATTTATTTCTTCCTTCTTACAGGTGCCGACGCTTAAGCGATACCAGGAACTTTCTTTTGAAGCGCCGAAAGCATAAAACGGAACGACCGCCAGGCGCGCCTCATCAAGGATGTAGGAGGTAACATCGGCCTGCGTTTCCAGTACTTTTTCTTCAGGAGTTCTTTTGCCAGCGTAATCGATCTGTATAGTAAGATATATTGCAGCTTGGGGTGCAATAGAGTCAACATGAAAGCCGTCAGCTTTTAATTTTTGAAAACCGTCAGAGATCTTTTGAAGCCGCTCGGCGATCTCTGATCTAAAATGAAGAAAGTATTTATCGATCGCCTCTGTTTGACGAAGATAATTGGCTACCGCTTTCTGTTCGGCCATCGGTGCCCATGCACCAACATGACTATTTATTGAACGCATCTTCACCAACACCTCCTCTGGACCAAGCGCCCAGCCTACGCGAACGCCTGTAGCAGCAAAGGATTTGCTAATGCCGTCGATAAAAATTGTGTACTGCTTCATCTCGGGGCGAAGTGAAACCGGATCCTGGTGTACGGTAGTTCCAAAGCAAAGCGTCCAATAGATCTGGTCATACATCAAATACAATTTCTTCTCTCCTTCTGTCCTGTTCTTATTTTCTTCAATGATAAGATCGCAGATCGCTTCCAACTCTTTTTTGTCGAAGGTGGTGCCCGTAGGATTTAGGGGGGAACACAAAGAGATCAGTGTTGCGCCTTTTATATGCTCTTTTATCTGCGCAGCAGTAAGCATGAAATTATTTTTCGGACAAGCTTCAATGATCACGTGCTCGCCCTCAGTAAAATGAACATAATGATTATTGTTCCAACTGGGAACCGGGTAAATGACCTTATCCCCTTTATCAATTATGGCGCGGTATAAAGAATAAATGAGGGGCCGGCCACCTGCAGCTATTAATATTTCACTCGGACCATAATGCAATCCTTGTCTTGCAGCAATAAAAGCAGAAACAGCTTCTCTCAGATCGAGATTGCCTTCAGCCGCTGGATATGTGGTATAAAGATCTTTGTAAGCGCCGATGATCTCTTGCTCCAATTCGGCAGGAATGGGAAACACAGAAGAGTCGAAATCGCCGATGGTATAATTGTAGATCTTTTGGCCCTGTTTCATCTTTTCCTTGATGGTCGCCCCAAGGCGCACGATCTCCGATGCCTGGAGGGTTTCGGAGAGGAGGCTCAATTTAACTTTACTCATAAACAGGGCATTAAGGCGCAAATGTAAAATTTATAAGGGGGATGGCAAAGAATACCGTGAAAGGAAAGCATTTTAGTGTTTTTTGACTATGGTAAAATGTTGCAGGACTTGAATTTGCGGAGAAATCCATTGGAACAGCAGGGGAAATATATAACCGCGATCCGCAATACCAACTTATTTTTATCGTACTCCGGATTTTCTCTACATTTATCCCCCTAATAGCACTCTCATGAAAAAAATCACCCTAATCCTTTTCGCCCTTTTCCTATTTTCCAACCCCACGATCAAGGCCCAGGTAAGCGACGACGACGAAGCAACAGCCTATCGTTTAAAGCGCAAGTATCCCGACGAAAGATCGGCCGTTGTCTCTGATATAGAAGAATACGATTTTGATATAGGCAAGGGAGACGACAATCGCCCTATCGTTACCGCAGTGATGAATCAGAAAGTTCAATTCATGTCTTTGCGGGAAGCAACGATGCTGCAGTACGGGGAATTCTATAATAAGTTTTCCAGCATCACCAAGATGAAACAATATTATAAGTCGGGAAACTCATTTGTATATTTTAGCAGGACGAGGCCAATAGATAAATCAGCCACTTCCGGCGATATCTTTTATGATGATAGTCGCGTAAAATTCTTCAACATCGTCATTCCCAAAATGGGTATGGGCGCCATGGTGGAGGTAGAAAAGAAAATATATGATGCCAAGTATGTAGCACGACTGGATTTCTTCAGCGGTTATCCAACTGCCGAGAAAATAATAAGGTTAAAAGTACCAGCGTCCATTGAGCTCGACGTTCGTGAAATGAATTTTGCCGGCTATAAGGTTAGCAAGTCTACCGACACGGAAGGAAAGAAAACGGTGTACACTTTCAGTATGAAAGACCTGGCACCATTGAATCGCGAAGACAATGCACTGCCGGTGAGTTATACTTTCCCGCATATCATTGTGCTGGTTAAATCTTTTGATGTTGCCGGACAAAAACAAAAAGGATTTCAAAATGTAGCCGATCTCTACGATTGGTACAAATACCTCTACACAAAATGCAATAACCAAACAAGTACGATCAAAGCAAAAGCAGATGAGTTGGTAAAAGGAAAATCAACAGACCTTGATAAAGCAAGGTCGATCTTTTACTGGGTGCAGGATAATATCCGCTACATCGCTTTTGAAGATGGCTATGCAGGATTTGTTCCCCAAACGGTACAGGATGTTTACAAGAACAAGTATGGCGACTGTAAAGGCATGGCCAACCTGCTTACAGAGATGCTAAAACTGGAAGGGCTTGATGCCCACCTCACCTGGATCGGCACCAAACACATTCCTTATAGCTACACCATTCCTTCTTTGTGTGTAGATAACCATTGCATATCTACATTATATCTTGGTGGCAAAACATATTTTCTCGACGCCACGGAAAAATATGTACCGATAGGCGAATACGCATACCGCATCCAGGGCAAGGAAGCATTGATCGGCAAAGGCGAGGGACATGAAGTACAGAAAGTGCCCGTTGCGGATATGAGCCAGAATAAAATACTTACGCAAGCATCTTTCAGTTTAAATGATAATATTTTAAAAGGTCATCTTAAACTTACTCTCACAGGAGAAGAAAGAACCAGCTTTCACCAGTTCTTCCAGGAATTGCCTACCGACAGAAAAAAAGAAGCGCTGCAAAAATTACTGGAGCTGGGCAATGACAATATTGATGTAACCAATGTAAAAACATCTGACCTCGCCAATCGCGAGATACCGGTGGTAATAGAAGGCGACGTAGACCTCAGCAACAATATCATTCGCGACGATAAAGAAGTGTATGCAGGAATTGATTTCTTTCCGAAAAAACTAACTTCTTTCATACCCGATGCGAAAAGGATAAATCCTTACGAGTTCAACAGCATCTACACCACCGAAGATGAAATTGAATTGTCGATCCCGGGTTATAAGATAAAAGATCTGCCGGAAGCCTTTGATGAGCAAACCAATGATTACGGATTTAAAGGAAGCTACACACAATCGGGCGACAAGATCATCTTAAAGAAAGCACTATCCATTAAAACAGGCACGGTTAAGAATGCTGATTTTGATAAATGGAAATCGTTTCTTAAAAAGCTAAAAGACTTTAACAATAATATTGTAATGGTTGAAAAGGATCCGAACTATGTTCCGGTGAAAGAAACTCCGGTGCTCACAACGCCTGTTAAAACCCCGGATAAGGCTCCTGTGAAGACCCCGGTAAAGGCTCCCGTTAAAGCACCTGTTAAAACAACACCCGTAAAAACCGCACCAGTAAAACACTAAAAATGAAGAAGCAACTGACCAGCATAAAAATGCTATTGCTTGCGATGTTATTTAGCCAGGCAATAGCTGCCCAAACCATCAAAGATGAATTAGCTACAAAACTCCAATCCAATATGGACGCCGTTTGGAGTGGCAGCGATGCAAGTTTTAGCAACAACCAGGTTCCTGAAAAATGGATCGGGTATTCGGCCGTTATCCTTGCGCAAAAAATAAAATTCACTTTTGATAAAAGCTCGGGCAATGATAAACTCAACGTGTACGAAACTACCCACCGAAAAATAAAACTGCTGGATAAAGTGGCGGTGAGTAATTTTTCGGAATTCTATTTTAGAAGAGGGCACGATAATGATGGCTTTTCCCTGCACATCATCAAGCCCGATGGAATAATAGACACCGTCTCGCTGCTTACTGCCGTAATTGTGGAAGACAACGACGATGTGCCATCTTTATTCACCCCATATTTTGAAAAGCAAACCACGATCAAGAACAAAACAAAAAGCGAGAATATTTATTTTAAACTCGCGGTATCTAATCTTGAGCCGGGTGATATCATTGATTGGGTGAGCACGATCTACAATGATAATGATGTATCGAAGATGAATTCGCTGGAATTTGATCCGCTGTATTATCTCTGCCACCGGAGTTACCCGGTTGTGAGCCAAAAGATAGAGATAAACACAGATGATAAAAGTTATGTCAACAGCAAATCGATCAATGGCTCACCGGATTTTGTTGAAAGCTCGTCAGGCGGATACAAAACATTTACCTGGGAAGACAAGGACCGTGAAAAATTAAAAGACACCCGCTGGGTAAATGAATACCTGTTGTTGCCTATGACCAAGTTCCAGATCATTTATTCGAAGAATAATAATGCAGAAGATCTTTTTATCGGCGATAGAGGAGAATTAAAAAAATCGATCACGCCGGAAGAGCTGGCAAAAAAAGTAAACCGCATTTACGAAAAAATGGATGCTAGCGGCGGAAAAAAAGTTACGCAGGATAATTTACTGGCCAATTTTACCACCGGACTTTTGAACCAGGTAGAATATTATTTGCGCAAAGGAGAAGCTTATGATATCCGTGATGAAGATTTTATAAAACGTGTATATTATGTGCTTCGCCATACGAATGGCATTTACGGAAGAAGCCTGCCCAGCCAGTTCTTTGCTTATGTGATGATGGAAAAATTAAAAAAGAAAGGAGTTCCTGCCGAGCTGATCGTTACCATTGATAATAGCACCACACAGATGAACGACGTGATATTCGGATCCGAAATACAATGGCTGGTGAAGGCAAAGGATAAATATATTTTTAATTTCTCGTCGAATTCCAACCCATTCGAGATGGATGAAGATTATTTAGGAAATGAAGCCTATACCATTACGCTCGGCAAAAGCCCAACAGCTACTGCTACCACCTTACCGGTAACCACTGCTGAGAATAATTTGAGCGCAGTTAATATCGTGGCCACGATGGATGAGAATATGGAGAAAGCCAATATCGTTACTACCTCTTCCTATAAAGGAATTTCAAAAGGACAAACACAGAGAGCGGCGCTTGCTTATACAAATGCATACGACATGGATTATTTAGCCTACTACGGCGAAGATGAACTAGATCAGTTCAGCGATAAAAGGAGGGAAGAGATCGACAGGCTTATAATGGCGCGTAAAGAAGAGTGGAAGAAACGGAAGCCCGTGTTGATGAAGCAGGAATTGGAAAATGATTATGATATTATTGTCAGCTATGATAATTTCAATTTGATCACCGATGGACGCACATTCAATAAGCAGGAGTTGAAGTACAGTGAAACATTTGTGCTGGGCGACCTCACGCGGAAGGCCGGAAAAAACTACCTGGTAAGTGTTCCCGGATTAATGGGAGGACAAACCCAGGTAAAGGCTGAAGACAGGCAGCGGAAGTATGATATCGATGTGCGTTATCCCCGAACATTCACCTGGGATATCAGCTATACCTTACCCGCTGGTTATACCGTGAAAGGACTTGCTGACCTCAATCAAAATGTTGAAAATGAAACGGGCGCCTTTAACAGCAAGGCAACAGTTGAAGGAAATGTTTTAAAACTCGCCATCAAAAAAGTATATAAGCAAACCAAGATAAAGAAAGAAGATTTTGGAAAGATGCTGGCGTTTTTGGACGCCGCGTATAATTTTTCGCAAAGGAGGGTGTTGTTGAAGAAAAATTAATGTCCCCCGCAGATTTCGCTGATGCCGCTGATTGTTGGGTATTCAGCTGGTCCGCACAACTACTCGAATGAAACGACACGTACTTATATTTTTGATCGGCTTGCTTGCACTACCTGCTTTTACATTTGGTCAAAACAAATTCACCAATACAAGTTTTGGGGCAGTTGACAGCCTAGCAAGAACATTGGAATACAAAGGAGACCTGATCAAATTAACGCAGGATCTCACCACACCTTATTCCGAGGATATTTTTAAAGTAAGGTCGATTTTTATTTGGGTCACAAACAATATCAGGTACGATTACAAATTCATTAATGCGGGAAAAGAGATAACGCCTCCAAGCTGCGAGGGTAAATTCAGCTGTGCAGCCGAACTGGCCGAATGGGAGAATAATTATATCAAGC
>Ga0193753_10003977_pt1 | contig 10745 bp, 10 predicted proteins | sample H1c2metaG_FD_144925 | JGI IMG/M metagenome (GOLD analysis project Ga0193753, IMG submission 144925) | Soil microbial communities from a riparian zone of the East river system, Colorado, United States - H1c2 | ecosystem: Environmental > Terrestrial > Soil > Riparian zone | place: USA: East... | reverse complement strand
GCCGCGCGCCGCCGCATACTGCTTGAACTTGTCCCATTCAAAACGGCCGCGGATCAAGAAAAACAATTGCTCGCCATCGGACGCCGCGGCAATCGCGTCCAGATCTCGCGTGTAGTCGAACTGCGTTTGCCGGACGAACTCCTGGTAGTCCTTTTCTTGTTCTTGAACGCGGCTCGCCCCGGTTAGCAGAGGCAGCAATCCCGCTTTGCGCAGCGCGGCCAGGTCGGCGTAGAATCTTGTGAAATCGCCGGGCGGCAGTTGCTTCACCAGGTCGATGTTCGATCGCACAAAGCGATGCCTGTGCATGTCGACCACGGACAGAATAGCCGCCCCTGCCAGCGCCAATATCGCGGCAACGATCCAGACCGTGGTGCGCCGGCGCATCAGGCCAGAGCGAGCTCCGCCACGCGCGCCGCTTTCCACAGCGCGATATACGGCTTAAGATCGCTCATCAGCGTCCCAAATTGATCGAGCGTCAGCGATTGCGCTCCGTCGCTGATGGCCTTCTCCGGATGCGGGTGTACTTCCATAATCAAGCCGTCCGCGCCAATTGCAACGCCCGCCCGCGCCAGCGCCGGTACCAGGCTGCGTTTCCCGGTGGCGTGGCTCGGGTCGAGGATCACCGGCAAGTGCGATAGTTCATCCAGGACCGGAATCGCCGTGATATCGCACGTATTGCGCGTGGCGGTCTCGAAGGTGCGGATCCCGCGCTCGCATAGAATCACATCCGGATTCCCGTGCGCCACGATGTACTCCGCCGACATCAGCAGCTCTTTGATCGTCGAGCTCAACCCGCGCTTCAGCATCACGGGCCGCTGCGCTTTGCCGAGCGCCTTCAGCAGCGAAAAATTCTGCATATTGCGCGCGCCGATCTGCAAAATGTCGGCGTGTTCGGCCACCATCTCCACATCGCCGTCGCTCATTACTTCCGTGATGATGCCGAGGCCCGTCTCACGCTTCGCCTTCTGCAGCAGCTTCAGCCCCTCCAGCTCCATTCCCTGAAAATCATAGGGCGAAGTGCGCGGCTTGAACGCGCCGCCGCGCAGGAATGTCGCGCCATGCGCCGCCACGAAGTGCGCCGTCTCTAGAATTTGCTTCTCGCTCTCTACCGAACAAGGACCGGCCATCACCACAAATTCATCGCCGCCAATCCCGCGCCTGTTAGCCACGATCCGCGATTTCCCCGGCTGGAATTCCCGGCTGACAAATTTGTAGGGTGCGGAGATCCGCATGGCCTTCTCCACCTGCGGCATCGCCTCAAGCGATTCGAGACATGCCGTCACGTCTCCCGTGCCCACCACGCCGATGACCACGCGCTCGTCGCCCACAATCGAATGCACCTTGTACCCAAACTCCCGGATACGATCGCAAACCGCATCGATCTCCGCCTTCTTCGCATGCACTTTCATCGAAATAATCATTTGCCCCTCCCGAGTGTTCCCATCAATAAAAAGACCCACTCGTTTCCGAGTGGGCCCCCTTCTTTACCGTTCGCCGCTATTTCAGTATTTCGCGGACGCCCCTCGGCACGATCCTGGCGATTGCCAAAATCGATACCCAAAAAAGCTCACCGCGTACCCTGGCATGAAGCTAGTAGTATGACACAAGCCGGATCACCGTAAGCTAGGTGTAATGCAGACCATGATCGAACTGCCCGACTCCATTTACCGGGAAGGAGAGCGTATCGCTCATGCCAGAGGTTTTACGCTCGAACAGTTCATAGTCGGCGTTTTGGAGCGAGAGGTCCTTCACCAGAATTCCCCCTCGCACTCCCAGCACAGGGTCTCGCTTCCATTAATCCATTCAAGGCAACCTGGAACCCTCGATTTATCAAACTTCGACTTCGATGACCTACTTGCCTGATGTTTGAGTGGGGCGGACGTCCGCGTCCGCTTCGGACCTCTGGTCCGGATGCTGAATTGAAACCACACAGGATCTGAATGATGTCGGGCCGGAGGCTCCCACCCTGTACCTTCCTTGCTATTAATTTCTGATTCAGGGGCCCTAGTAATGTGTACATGCCGATAAAATAAGGAAGTGCCTGACGCTACCCAAAATCCAAATTCGTTCTCCGCCGGCCAGCCCCCGTCTCGCACTGTTGTACCGATCATCGACTGTACCGATCATCGACGAACAGCTCGCGCGCGGCGAGCGTAAGCTTACAGATTTAGGGGAAACGGCTGTTAGAGTCCCGCCGCCGAATTGAACAATCTGGCGTACCGTTGTTGAATAGGGAACAGTTAGACTGCGAGCGCGCCGAGCGTAGGGCCGGAATTGCATAGTAGTAAAGGATGGGGGCGATCCTTTTCAGACAGCAGCACGCGCGGACTTCCGCCATTTGACGGCGTCGTTTTCGAGTGTCTCGACAACCTAGATCGGATCTTCCTGACCCACCGCCTTTGTTCGGCCCGAAACTGTGCCGAACCGTCAGTTGAACACCACCGGAGTAACCTTTCGTTCGACAGTTGTCCGAAGTTCAGCACATGCAGCTCCTAACTTCGGAGCTTACGTCGGTACAATACAGGGTGACTAAAAAACATGTCAAACGGGCTTGTGGATTACTTAGTTAAACGTTCGTCAATAATTTTGATGGCTTCCTCCGCCCACATCTTGCCTGCACCCGCAAACATATCAATCAACTCGTTCGCTGCGCCGGGATTGACGACAACTAGGGCCGTGGGGTGAGCAAACTTCGACAGTATCATGTACTTCTTGTTAAAGTCATCAACGCCGACTTTGCTCGCGACATCAGTCACTCTTGTGTAAGTGGCGTCGGGATTTTCTATGCCGCCTTCTTTGGCAGCTGCAATCATGCTATCTCGAAGCTTCTTGAAGGTCTTGCCCGTATCCACTCTGCGAAAGTGCTCTGGGATATTTAAGAGTCCAATTGCATCTCGCGCACCGTCCGAAACAAAGGTCTTGGAGTTCTCTTCCGAAATACAACAGAAGATGCTCCATACGTCCAATTCGAGGATATTCCGAGTCAGCCACGAAACTTGCAATCCATCTAGCGCTTTGGAGGCTATATCAAGCTGATATACATTGCGTAGAATCGCGGCTCTCAGCCGTCTCAAAACATCAATCTGAAGTGGTCTTTCTTCCATCATGCCTGTTTCCTAAATCTTTAAAGGTATTCTCTCTTGTCAATCCCTTGTAGATCGTCTGATAGCGGCGGTCGTTAAAAAGGTTTGAATAGGTTGCTTTGTAATAGTTCATAATCGGCGAATCAAAGGCCTTTGAAATTATGTATCTACCGCCAACGGGGATAGGAGGTATGGTTCTTGCCTTCCATACTGATTTACTTTCAATTGACCCGTCTTCTTGAACGCTCTCGAGGCGTGTATCAAAACGAATATTAATTGCTGGCCCCTTGCCAACGTTAACGACCGCTAGCGTAAGATTGTCCTCTTCTATGAACGCGAGGCTAGGAATTATGCTCTCGCCAAAGGAGCGTCGTGCTTGCTGCTCTTGAAACCTTCTTGTTGACAACATTACATAAATGGCGGTGATCGCGGAAGCCATAATTCCGATCGCCGGCAGTAAATTCATCCAAACAACGGCACCCTGATTTGCCGGCGAGACTAGCCAATGCAAGAAGCGCTCAAACATTGAGACGAGAGTATATCACTTGTAGATATATACATTCTGGACGAGCATGTTGTTTGTGCCATGCTTCCTTGAAAGGGAGAAATCTGCAAGTATTTGACCAGTTCGTCTGCGCCAAGTAGATGAGCGCGACTTACAAATACGCCTGAAAAAACAATGCACAAAGATTATGCCGCTACTGCCCAAGTGGTGCCTGGCTGCCCGCGGTCATGGCGGGCGACACCGGCATCGCTTTCGGTACCCGCCTGCAATCGCTGGTCACTGTCGCCGGCCATCCGAACGAGCTGAAGGGCGGCAAACGTCCGCGCGTCACGTTAAGCCCAACGCTGATCTTGAAAGACGGCAAACCCGTGTATGCACTCTCCACCCCCGGCGCCGACAACCAGGATCAAGCCTTGCTGCAAGTCATTCTCAACCTGATCGAATTCGATATGACTGCCCAGGAAGCGGTCGAAGCCCCGCGCTTCCAGACCCAACATTTCTACAGCTCGTTCGCCATGCACGAGTTCGTCCCCGGCAAACTGAATCTCGAAAGCCGCATACCCAAAGTAACCGCGGATCAACCTGCGAACCTGGGCCACATCGTGAGCGTCACGGGCCCCTGGAGCAACCTATCGGCGCCCGTCGTAATTAAAATCGGCAATGGCGTGCTGGAAGGCGGCGCGGATCCCCGCCGCAGCCGGTTCATATTCGGACGATAAACTGGAGAGCATGAGATGGCCTTGCGCCCTGATGCTCTTGGGAACGCTGCTCCCGGCCGCCCCGCCGGCCAAGTCTACTCATAAAAAGCCCGCCGCCCGCCGCAAAGTCGTTCGCGCCAAGCGAGGTCCTTCCTACCAAGTACATCCCGATGCGGAGCGCTACAAAGAAATCCAGCAGGCGCTCACGGAGAAAGGTTATTTTAAAGGCGAAGTCAATGGCCAATGGGGCGACGATTCGGTAAGTGCCATGAAGCAGTTCCAAGCCGACCAAAAGCTGCCCGATGATGGAAAAATCAGCGCACCTGTGTTGATCGGCCTCGGCCTCGGTCCAAAACACGAATAATCCGTGGAAGAACACGAAGTCTACGCCGCCATCGGCAACGAAGGATTCGAGCGGCTCATCGCCGCTTTCTATAAGCAGATCCCGAACGACGATATCCTCGGCCCGATGTATCGTGGGCGCGATCTCGCCGCCGCCGAGCAGCGCCTCCGCGGCTTTCTCATCTATCGTTTCGGCGGTCCGCAAACTTACATCGAAACGCGCGGCCATCCTCGCCTCCGCATGCGCCATGCGCCCTTTGTGATCGATCAAGCCGCTCGCGATCGCTGGATGCAATTGATGCGTGCGGCGTTTCTCGAAACCAATCTGCCCTCCGGTGCCGAGGGCGTCTTGCTGCAGTTCTTTGAATCCACCGCTTCAGCTATGGTCAACAGATAGAATAACGACTGCATGCGCCTTCTCGCTCTCATAGCACTACTTTCTCCCCTTGCATTAGCCTCCCCGATTGGCTCGGTCAATCAATTAGTAGTTTTTGGCGACAGTCTTTCGGACAACGGCAACGCCGCGATTTATGCGGCTTCCATGGGTATCCCGTTCCCTCCGCTGTCGAATGGTCCCTTATGGATCGATCAACTGGCCGTCAAATTATCCCTGCCTGATCCGCAGCCGTTCTTAGCCGGCACGGGCGGAACGAATTACGCGGTCGCAACCGCCCAAACCGGTTCCAATGGATTGAGTGGTGTCTCCGATCAGCTAGCCGCTTTTGCGGCAACTCATCCGGGCGGCGCTCCCGCCGACTCGCTCTACACGCTCTGGGCCGGTGCCAACGATATCTTCAACGGCGGTAATCCCGTTTTAGCCGCGGATAACATCTTCAACAATATTCTTAGCCTGGCTGCGGGTGGCGGCAAATACTTTTTGTGGTTCAATCTTCCCGATCTCGGTCTCACGCCGCGTGCCGTGGCAGCCGGTCAAACAATCCCGGCCAATCTGGCATCGGCGGCGTTTAACGCCGAATGGACCGTCGATTTAGGAAAACTCCAAGCGCTAGGAATTAACGTCACCGGCGTCAACGTCGAAGCGCTCTTCACGCAGATAGTTGCCAATCCCGGCGCCTTCGGCTTCTCGAACGTCACCTCTCCCGGCCAAGGACAAGCAAATCCCAACTCCTATCTTTTCTGGGACGACGAGCATCCGACCACCGCCGGCCACGCCTTGGTTGCCAATCTGGCGTTCGCCGATCTCTCCGTGCCCGAACCTGCCAGCGTTGCCTTCGCCGCGCTCGGGCTTCTTAGTTTGGTGCTGTGGAAGCGCCGCGCCAGGCAAGCGTAATCGCGCGGCGATCCTCGCCCGCATGCTCGATCCGAATCTCGACTCTTTCTTCCGGCATCAGTTCAGGGAAGCGCTCGCCCCATTCGATCAATGTGAGCGCTGGCCGTTCGAATAGCTCCTCGAGTCCCACGCGCCGCGCTTCCTCGCTCGTTTCAAGCCGATAAAGATCTACATGGTAGATCCGCACAGGGTCGCCATATTCGTGAATCAACGTGAACGTGGGGCTCGACACTTCATCGGCGGGCGCCGCGCCGAGCGCTTCCGCGATTCCCTTCGTCAGCGTGGTCTTCCCCGCGCCCAGATCGCCGATCAGTAACACCACTCCGCGCTGCGGCAGCAAAGGCGCCAGCCGGCTGCCGAGCGCGCGCGTCTCTTCATCCGAATTGGTTTCAAAGCGCAGGGCGGATTTCATTCATCGCCTGCGGCAGAAAATCGAGAAGATCCGTCGCCATCGCCGCTTCTTCGCCCCAGTGTTCGCCAGCGAGTTCCCCGCAGCGCCCGTGCAGCCAGACCGCGGCCACCACGGCGCGCCGCCACTCTTTAATATGTTGCGCCATCAGACCCGCCGTCATCCCGGTGAGGATGTCTCCCGTCCCGCCCGTCGCGAGCGCCGGCGAACCCGTCGGATTTATCCAGGTTTCTCCATCCGGAAAGGCGATGACGGTACGGTCGCCTTTGAGCACAATCGCCGCGCCGCTCTGCCGCGCTAATTCTTGCGCCGCTCCCAACCGGTCGGCCTGCACTTCTTTGGTCGACTCTCCAGTCAGCCGGCCCATCTCGCCCGGATGCGGTGTCAGAACCCGAATCTTTTTCGTAGACGGTACTGCTCCGGCAAGCGCGTTCAGCGCATCGGCATCGAACACGGCCGGAATCTCGGCTTCTTCGTACAGCCGTTTTACCAAACGAACTGTCTCGCCTTCGGTGCCCAGTCCCGGACCAACCGCCAGAACGGTCATCTTCTTTAGAAGCTCAAAGATGCTTTCATCCAGCGGCTCGGTCATCAATTCTGGCTGCGCGGGCGCCGGAGCGCTGCGCGGAATCGCGACCGTGACCAAACCCGCGCCGCTGCGATACGAACCCAATCCGGTCATAGCCGGAGCGCCGCTCTTGCCGGGCGACCCGCCGGCAACCAGGACGTGGCCATACATTCCTTTATTAGAATCATGCGGGCGCTTGGCGAACAAATGACGAAGATCGTCAGGCGTCGTGAGCCTGAGCCGGTAAATTGGGTTCGTTTCGCAAAGCTCGGCGGGCGTCCCGATGTCCACGACCACCAGCTTGCCCGCATAGCTTTTCACTGCTGTGAACGCAACCGTGTAGTCAACACACAGGGATCCGGACGGAACGTCGACCGCGACTTTCTTGGCCAGCGGGAAACGTTCCTCAATCATTCGGATCCCGTCGAGCGCCCGGCCATGCGGCTCGCCTTTGAATCCGGTGCCCAAAATGGCGTCGACGACGATAGTCGCGAAATTGGCTTCGAACGGTAATTCGCGCACCACCGGGCAGCCGCAGGCATCGAGCATGCGCCGGTTCGCGAGCGCGTCGCCGCTCAAATCTTCCGCCGGAAAAAGTTCCAGAACGGTTAGTTGAGCGCACAGCTTCCGGGTGAAAAGCTGGCGCGCGACAACAAAACCGTCGCCGCCATTATTTCCTTTCCCACAAACCACGACGACGCGCTGCCCGGAAAGTGGCGCGAAGGTATCCCGTAGAAAATCGACCACGCGGGAACCCGCATTTTCCATCAGGATCAGCCCCGGAATCCCGCGCTCGATGGTGAGCCGGTCCACGTCGCGCATCTCGGCCGCGGTCAGAATCTTCATGCCGTTTGCATTTCCCGCGCCAGCAGCAGCGTCATATCGTCCTGCAGCTCCGGCGTGCCGGTCCAACTGCGCACGGCATCGAGAACGATGCGGATGATTTCGTGGTCCTGATCCTTCGCGTGCTTTTGGACCAGCTCGATCAGCCGCTCTTCCCCGAACATTTCGCCGTACGCGTTTTCAGGCTCTGTGATGCCGTCCGTGTAGCACACGAGCAGGTCGTCGGCGCTAAGCGTCATAGAGCTCTTGTTGTATTGCGAGAAGGGAAAAGCTCCTACCACCGTTCCGTTCGAATCGAGCGGAACCACGCTGCCGTTACGAAAGAGAAGTGGAGACAAATGTCCGGCATTCGTGTAGGTCAGTTTGCGGCTCGCCTGGTCGAACATGGCAAAGAAGAACGTAGCGTATTTTTCGGGCGCGGTATGCGCGTAAATCTGCTGATTGAGCTTGGAGACAACTTGCGACGCATCGATCTCAGGAACGTCGCCGGAGATCTGCGCGCGCAAAGCGGCTTGCAGAGTGGCCATCAAGAGCGCGGCGGAGATGCCTTTGCCGGCGACGTCGCCGATCGCGAAAGCCAGCTTCCCGCAAGCGGTCTCCTGGTAGTCATAGTAATCGCCGGACACCATGCGCGCCGGATCGCACTGCGCGGTGAGTTTCAAACCGCGAATCGGCGCCGCGTTTCTGGGATAGAGCTGATCCTGGACCTCGCGCGCGATTTCGAGCTCCGTCTGCAAACGCTCTTTCTCTTTTTCCACCGCGAACAGCCGCTCGAGATTTCCGGTCATCTGATTGAACGATTGGCCGAGTTCACCAAGTTGATCGCCCGCGCGCACTGGAATACGGTGGCGAAAATCGCCCAGCAGCACGCGCCGCGTCCCTTCATAGAGCTCGTGGACCGCCCCGGTCAGCCGGCGCGACAGCGAAATGCCAATAATGACGGCCACCAACTCCACCAGAAGAAAGAGGACGGCGACCACGATTAGCACCGTCGACAAGTAGCCGCGCAGAAATTCCGCTTTGGAAAAAAATGTCGCGAGCACAGCCGAAGTGCGCGAGTGCACCCACAGGTAACAATCGAACGTCCGATTCGGCGTTTCCAGATGATAGCTGGGCACCGTCGATGGCAGGAACACCTGAAAATCCAAAGCTCCCATGGCTGGCGGAACCCGGGCGCGGCGGCGATTGACGACGTTGTAGTTAGGATCTTCCGCGGTCCCATTGTCTACGTCGCGCACTGAGCCGGCCGAGGCGAGCCGGCGGCTGGAGCGCTTGTCGCCCAGTTCGAGGAGCGCGATGATTCCCAGGTTGGGAACGAGTCCTTCGACAAACTCGTCCGAGAGCGGAGTGAGCGCGGTGACCTGCGCCTTCTCACGCACCCGATGCGCCCAACCATAAAATTGACTATTCCAGACGAGCAGGCCGCTCGCGTCTTTCCAACCGCTGGGCAAATCGAGAGGCGGACTATTAGGAGGATAGCGGCGCGCGCCGTCCTCATCATTGATATAAAAAGCGATATTCGGAAAGCGGCCGCGGCTTCGGAGCGCTGCGCGGGCGCCATCCGCGTGAGACTTTCGACCACGCCATTGACCGGGTCGAGGCGCCGCTCCAAAGCGGTGCTGGCAAGATAAATGGCGACTTCGTTAGTGAGGCCCCAGGCGCTCAGGCCCATCAACACAAACAGTAAAAGAATAGGCAGCGCGCCCATCAGGCCATAAACAAACAGCAGCCGATTGCGAACGCTCCACAGCAAGTGCCGCCGCGTAAACCGCAGAGCGCGCACGGCGAGGATGATCGCGAGCACGATCAGCGCGAGCAGCGTCAAGAACGCGAGCACGCTGTGATTCGAAAAGTAGAGCGCGAAATAAAGCACGAGAGAGCCTAGAAAGGCTATCCCGGACTTACCCAGGCGCTGCATGGCTTCGCGGGCTCGCGGCATCATCTGAGAGTATCGCGGAGCGGCACGGACCAATTAGTCTTGGCGATTTATCGAATCGTTCCAATAACAATTAAATCTGTGATTACATTAAGAAGCAATAACTTAATGGCATCAATCCATGCAGCAATCTAATCGATTAGATATTGACACGGCGCGCGCTTCTTTGATATATTCGCCAGCGGTTCTGTATGCGGCTCATTGCAACGCTCGTAGTTGTTCTACTGTTGCCCGATTACGCCCGGGCGCAGTCTCTCTATGGTGCGCTCACGGGAAATGCTTCCGATAGCTCAGGGGCGGCCGTGGCGGGCGCGAAAGTCTCCGTCGTGAACCACAAGACAAACGAATCGAGGGAAACGCAATCCAATGCCGATGGCGGCTACAGTTTTCCCAATCTGACGGCCGGAGAATACACGCTCAGCATCGTCATGCACGGCTTCCAGTCTTTTCAGGCGACAAACGTAGTTGTCAGCATCGACTCCGTGGTTCGCGTGGACGCGAGGCTACAACTCGGAACGATGAGCGAGCAAGTCACCGTGAGCGCGGCGGCAATTGCATTGCAAACGGACCGGTCCGACTTACGCTTTGAAACGACCGAGCGAGAACTGCAGAACCTTCCCACACCGGTAGGGAGAAATTATCAAGCCGAGCTGCGCATGATGCCAGGGTTTAGCGTAACCGGCGGAGGAGCGGTGCGCGGATCCAATCCGTCGGCAGCATTTCAAATGAACGTGAACGGCGCGCCGGCCGAGCTGAATAATGTCCGCATAGACGGCGCCACCGCCGCGAACAACTTCAATCAGGCCCTAACCGCATACGTTCCCGGGCTGGAAGCAATTCAAACCGTGGAAGCCGTAACCAGCAGCTCCAACGCCGACACCGGACTGGTGGGCGGCGGCAGCATCAACGTACAAATCAAGAGCGGAAGCAACCAGCTTCATGGCTCGGCGTTCGAATACCACACCGACAATGCCATCAAGGCGCGTCCCGCGTTATTTCCGTTGGGGCAGGGCAAGCCGAAGATGATCTTCAACCAGTTTGGCGGAACGATCGGCGGCCCCATCAAGAAA
>Ga0193753_10003976_pt1 | contig 10747 bp, 9 predicted proteins | sample H1c2metaG_FD_144925 | JGI IMG/M metagenome (GOLD analysis project Ga0193753, IMG submission 144925) | Soil microbial communities from a riparian zone of the East river system, Colorado, United States - H1c2 | ecosystem: Environmental > Terrestrial > Soil > Riparian zone | place: USA: East River... | reverse complement strand
ATATTCAGATCCGATCGCGCAGGCAGCATCCTCGACTACACTCAGACCGTGCTTGACCGCTACGGCCAGAAGGTCATTCATCTCAGCCGGCAATCCAATCTGATGCACTACCAGGATAGCTTTGGTGCGTGGTGAGATGATTTCTTCGAGCCGAGAAGGATCAAGATTGTAAGTCGCAGGATCGATGTCACCGAAAATCGGTGTCGCACCCGTGTAGGCGATCGAATTTGCGGTGGCGACAAATGAAAGACTCGGGCAGATGACCTCGTCCCCTGGCCCGATGTTACTTGCCAAGAGCGCCAAGTGGAGGCCCGTGGTACAGGAAGAAACAGCAACCGAATGATCACAACCAATATAGTCCGAGAATTTCTCTTCGAACTCGGCGACGCGGGGTCCCTGTGTTACCCAACCGGAGCGCAGTACTTCGATAACTGCCTGCTCTTCCTCGGCGCCAATGTACGGGCGAGCGACGGGGATCATTGTCGTGACAGGAGTAGAGAGAACACTCATTTTGCACCCCCAGCAACAGTAGCGAGTTCTGATTTGTTTTGGTCGCGCCACTGCACTAATGATTTTAGGCCGGCTTCGAGGTCTACACGTGCCTTGAAGCCCAGCATCTTCTCAGCTTTCTCAGTGGTTGCACGACGCGCCTGAACGTTGTTTACCTTTCGCGCCTCGTGGTATTCCGGTTTCAGATGTGATCCGGTAACCTTTAGCAGCAGATGGCACAGTTCATTCAAAGTTGTCTGAACTCCCGTTCCGACATTAAAAACCTCGTCGTTGACATCAGCGACCAGACCTGCAACGTTGGCACGCGCGACGTCTTCCACATACACGAAATCCATAGACTGCGAGCCGTCCCCAAAGATTTTCGGCGATTGGCCAGCGTCAATGGCATTCATCCAACGAATCAACACCTCGGTGTAGACCCCATCAATGTCCATGCGTGGCCCATAGATATTGAAATACCGAAATGCAACATAGGGGAGCTTGAACATCTCGTAATATGCACGAAGCATTTGTTCGTTCGCGATCTTGCCGGCTCCATAAAGTGTTCGATTGTTGAAAGGATGGTTTTCGTCCATCGGAAGGTAGGAAGGATCGCCGTAGACTGAGGCTGAGGATGCCGCCACGACCTTCTTGATTCTATGGCGAACTGCACTCTCCAGAACGTTCGATGTGCCATCGATCAAAACCTGAATCGCTTCGCGCGGTGCTTCAGCGCAGCGAGTAATGCGGAGGGCGGCCTGGTGAAAAACATAGTCAACGCCATCGATGGCGTTGTCCACCGCATCAGCGTCACGAATGTCACCCTCAATAATTACCACGTGACCCTTTGTTCTCGCGCTCTCCAGATTACGCAGGTTGCCGCGGACAAAATTGTCCAACACGCGCACTTCAGCCGCTCCAGCAATAAGGAGCTGGTCGGCAGTGGCGCTTCCTACAAATCCTGCCCCGCCCGTGATAAGTACCTTTGTCCCTTGAATAGGGTTCATTCAATCCTCTCTTGCCGTATTCGAGTGATTTGGCCTCGCATCAACTGACCGGTAACTACTTGTACTCTTGTCTGGTGCGCAACGACAACTGAGCAGCTGACTGTCATCTGCGATATCGGATCACTCGCGCGGGAACTCCCGCCACCACAGCGTATTCCGGAACATCGATGGTGACAACCGCACCGGCTCCTACAATGGAGTGAGCTCCGACATGCACACCTGGGAGAATTGTTGCGTTAGTGCCGATATCTGCTCCGTAGCCTATCACGACTGCCTTGATGTTGAGTTCTGTCGCGATGATAGGGACATCGACCGGTTCCCCTGTGTGGGAAGAACCGAGTACCTTTGCTCCCGGTCCCCATCCTACGTAGTCTTCCAGGATTAGATTCCGGGCATCGAAGTAAGCATGGGGGCCGATCCATACATGGTTTCCGATGCGGCATGTTCCGTCATACCGCCCTTGAATCATCGTCTGAGCCCCAACAAACACCGCATCGCCAAGCTCCATGGTCTCGGGATGTTTCATGACAACTCCGGGGCCCACCTGTAGAGCGTGTCCGACTGTACGGCACATCGCACGAAAGATTATTCGCCGAAGCTGAGACTCGAACGGACCTTCTTCGCTTCGATATCTGGAGTACAAAGCGAGAAGTTCCGGCGGGGAAAGGGTCTGCCTCAAGTGTATTGCGAAGTCCCACTCCCACATCGGATCATTTGAGACCTTGGCGTTGCCGAAGACGGCAGGAACAGCTCTTGGCTCAGATCCTGTTCGGGGCTCACGCTCAACCGACATAGCAACTCTCCCGAACTTCGGACGCAACTCGCTCGACCGACTTAGAATCGATGCCTGGGTACATCGGAAGCGAGAGGATACGGCTCTTAACCCTTTCCGTCACGGGGAAGTCACCTTGCTTATACCCAAGGAAACGATATGCCTCCTGAAGATGCAGTGGTATTGGATAGTGCAATCCGGATTCGATACCTACATCAGATAGTTGTTGGCGAAGAGCGTCGCGATTGTCAGACTGAATTACGTAAAGATGATAGACATGGCGGCTATAATCCATCTCGACGGGCACCTCAATGCCGGTATCAGCGAGTGCTTTGTCATACTCCGCCGCCGCTTGCCGCCGTTGATCATTCCAACGGTCGAGATGTTTGAGCTTCACAGAAAGAATTCCACCTTGAATTCCCTCCATACGCATATTGAGCCCTGGGAAGACGTGTTCGTACCTCTTTGATGATCCGTGATCGCGCCATAAACGAATGCGCTGGGCAAGGTCGGCATCGTTCGTCGTTACGGCTCCGCCTTCACCGCAAGCCCCAAGATTTTTGCCCGGATAGAAGCTGAAGCATCCAGCTACCCCGAATGCACCTGCTTTACGGCCCCTGTATTCTGCGCCGTGAGCCTGGCAGGCGTCTTCAATCACTGGAATACGATAGCGGTTAGCAATCTCCAGAATGGGATCCATATCCGCAACCTGGCCATAGAGATCGACAGGAATGATGGCGCGTGTCTTGCTCGTGATCGCCGCTTCCAACAGTGCCGGATCCATCGTAAAAGAGACTGGATTGATGTCTACAAAGATCGGTCTGCCGCCAACCGCCGTGATAGCTTCGGCGGTCGCAATAAATGTGTGTGGAACCGTGATGACTTCGTCTCCAGGTCCGATGCCGAGAGCTGCGAGCACTAGGTGAATTGCGGCCGTACCGGTATTCACAGCTACGCAGTGCTCCGTTCCACAATAAGCCGCGAACTCCTGCTCGAATCTCAAGACCTCGGGCCCTAAAACGAAGGTCGAGTTATTAAGGACGCGATCGAATACCTCACAGAGGTCGGCTTTGATCTCGCTGTGCAGCGCCTTCAGGTCTACAAAAGGGATCTTCATTTATCCTCCAGTTTTCTCAACGTACGAGCGGGGTTGCCTGCGACAATGGTGTTCGGAGGAACATCGCGAGTAACTACGCTCCCGGAACCTACGATGGCGAATTCTCCGACCGTAACTCCGCAAAGAATTGTGCAACTGGTACCAATCGATGCGCCACGCTTTACAACTGTCCTCACAACCTGCCAGTCTGCTTCTGTCTGTAATTCGCCGCTTACGCTGGTGGCCCGTGGATACTTGTCGTTGATGAACGAAACATTATGGCCAACGAAGACATCGTCTTCAATTCGGACGCCTTCGCAGATGAACGTGTGACTGGAGATTTTTACATTCATGCCTATCTCAACGTTTTTCTGAATTTCGACGAAGGTACCAATTTTGCTGTTGTCCCCGATCGAGCAACCGTAAAGATTTACGAACGAAAAGATAAGTACGCCCCGCCCGAGAATTACGTCCGGAGCAATCCGACTGAACTCGCCCGCCTTTGGAAGGCGCGATGTTTCGGTCGGAATTGAGACTTCATCAGACAAGCGTTCATCGAAATTGAATTTCGTTGGAGGCATCTTTATGCCGCTCCGCGGCTTAACGCACGCCCGTCAGGCGCAAGATTCACAAGTTTGCCCCGCTGTTTCATGGATAGAGAGGCGCTTTCGAGAATGCGGACAACCCGGAGTCCGGCCTGACCGCCAGTAATCGGCTCAGCTCCGGTACGGATGCACTCTGCAAAATGGTGTATTTCGACCTTTAAGGCCTCTGAAACGTCTAGCTGGGGGGCAAACATATCTCCAGACCGGTATCCCACCAAAGCCTTATAGAGAGAATCCGGTGACCCATTCATTGTGATTCCTTTGTCATAAACCTTTACCTTTTCGCTAGGCTCCATATCGTCGTAAACGATCATCTGTTTATTACCACCAACCAGCGTACGTCGAACTTTGACCGGCGAAAGCCAATTGACGTTGACATGGGCGATCACATTCTCGTTAAAAAACATGGTGATATAAGCCAGATTTTCGGTACCCCCAAAGACATGGTTGATTCCGGTGGCCGCGACGGCGCAGGGTGCTGACGGAAGTATGTAGTCCATGATGGCAAGGTCGTGAACGGCAAGATCCCAAATAACATCGACGTCGCGTTGGAACAAGCCTAGGTTGATGCGGGTAGAATCGTAATACAGGATGTCTCCCAGCTGTCCGGACTCCGCAATGGCTTTGATCTTGCGAACTGCACCCGTATACACGAAGGTATGATCCACCAGGAGGGTCAGGTTGCGGCGAGCGGCCTCATCGATCAGGTGGAGAGCTTGTTCAGAAGAAGATGTCATCGGCTTTTCTACCATGACGTGTTTGCCGCTCTGCAACGACTGCAATGCGAGTTCGTAGTGTGTATGGACCGGCGTCGCGATCGCAATTGCGTCGATCTTCGGATTGTTAAGCAGCTGGCGGTAGTCCGTTGACACTTCGACTGAAGGATAGCGGCCCTTCACTTGCTCAAGTCGATCCTGGCGCATATCGCTAACTGCAACTACGCGCGTCTCCGCCACTTCGAATAGATTGCGAACCAGATTTGGTCCCCAATACCCGTAACCAATTACTCCTACGTTTATCACGCTTCCTCCTATATCTGTGCAAATTCAACCGACGTAGTCATACTGAGACAAAATTTTGCACACCCTCACTGCTCGACAGACAAAAAATGATCCTCTAACTGCTCAAATCCAATGTGCATTGCCATCTAACGAGCAAAGTGCAGGAACTTCTGTACGAGAAGCATGTTAACTTCCAAACTATCAGGGACGCCATCTGAAATCGTTGGTTCCTGGCATCTCTCGAAGATTATGGAATGGCAAATTTTTCACTGCCGGCTGACTAGTCGAGACCGCAGGTAATCCGACTTCCTTTATCTTGTACAACAGAGTACGGTAGCTGATGTCCAGGCAACGCGCGGTCTTTCTACGATTCCACTTATGTGCTTCAAGTACTCCCAGAATAATTTTTCTCTCAAGATGTTGGACTGCTCGCTTTGTCTGGACTCGTAAGGGAGTTGTCAGATCAATGGCATCGAGTACCGAAGGGCGACCCTCTTCCGGCTGTTGCATAACGGATAAAATATGTTCCTCCCCGCCCAACACAACATAGCGCTTCGCCATATTTTCAAGCTCTCGGACGTTCCCAGGCCAGTGGTATGACTCAAGTAACCTCATGAAGGAGTCGCTCAGCGGCGGGGGGCTTCCTCCAAATCTTTCGCTGTACATCTTGACGAAGTGATTCATCAGGAAGCGTACATCAGAGGGGCGATCGCGCAAGGGCGGCATCTGAATCCTGATAACATTAATCCGATAGAACAGATCAGTGCGAAATCCTCCCTTCGCTACCTCAACTTCAAGATCCCGGTTAGTGGCGCAAATTAGTCGGATATCTATTGTGCGTTCGTTCACCGCTCCCAATCTCACCACTCGAAAGTCCTGCAGGGCATGTAAGAGCTTAGGCTGAAGGGCCAGATCTAGCTCTCCAATCTCGTCAAGGAATAGTGTCCCCCGATTAGCCTGCTCACACTTGCCGGCTCGTGATTCCTTCGCACCCGTAAACGCACCCGGTTCATGTCCGAAGAATTCGCTCTCGAAAAGTTGGTTCGGTATGGCTGGGCAACTCACTTTGAGGAAGTTATGCGCACGGCGGGCGCTCAAATCATGCAACAGTCTTGCAGCCAGTTCCTTGCCCGTGCCACTCTCACCTGTAATGAGAACTGGAACTTCGGTTAAGGCTGCTTTCTGCAGTTGCGCGCCAATGCGATGGATAGCCGGCGAGTTGCCAAGAAGCACTCCGGCCGGTCTGCCTTGAATTTCAAACATAAGTCCTCTACGGAGTAGAGGCACTGCACGTAAGTGACCAAACATGTGAGTAAACAAAAACTTTGGGTAATTGATTTGCTTGGAAGCCCAGTTACCGAAGGAACCGCACAACTATAGTTTTGTTCGTTCAAGCAGACACCGGAGAGCTGTGCTTGTCACACGCAATTCGGTCTTTTCCAAATGGGCAATCCAACTGCGAGTTGGGGTTAGAGCAATCATTTCCCTACAACTCACACCGTCCAGCTTTTTCGGCCGCTAAAAGATGGCAAAACGACGTCCGCAGATTGCTGCCGTGTGTGATTGACACTCATGCAGTTTTTGCGATCTGATGTCCATTAAGGTTCAGCCACTCCGGCGAGCGCGGGAGTGCTCATCGCAATCGCGGAGTTCTGGAAGATGTCGATTTCCATGGCACGTGCAATTCGGAACGCTCCGCAAAAAAAACTCGTTTAGGCGCATTCAGATGGTTTGTCATCAGTAAACCGCCTGACACAGCTGCGCAACCTCGAGAAAAGAGCCAGATGTTTTTCGGGCGTCGGTGGTTGGATGGAGGAGCCGAACTTGCAAGGACTCAAGAAGAGAGGCAACTTTTGAGGGAAGTACAAATTGTTGCACACTTCGCAAGGAACTGCCGATTGATTAGTCATTTATCTCGGGACCTATGCGGTGGCTTGGTGTAAATGACTGAAAGATTTTGCTGCATTTGGCCATCTATTTGCTCTTTGTAAGACCGGAAGGACAAACCACAGGCACACGATGCGCCCCCATAGCCCAATTCGGTTGTTTACAGTTCTGGCAGCGTTAATCTTTTCGGCGTCCAACGATCGCGCACAAAGCGTCGCGGTCACTGAATCGAATGGAATCCAACCATCCAATACGGCCCATATGGCCGCGGCACCGGTTGGTGATGTGCAAACGGATCGCGCCACTTCTCAATTCACTCTCGGAGCTTCAGATGTCATTCGTGTGAACGTCTGGAAAAACACCGATCTTTCGCAAACCGTCACGGTTGGCCCGGATGGGTTCGTGTCGCTACCACTATTAGGAGATGTGCATGTTGCTGGAATGACCGCAAACCAACTCGCACAGTCTCTGTCCGCGCGGCTGACCAGCTATGTCGTGAGTGCTCAGGTCACGGTAAGCGTTGTCGAGATCCGGAGCAGGCAAGTCTATGTTACGGGACAGGTGGGTAAACCTGGCGGTTATTCCTTGGTTGCCCCGATAACGGTTCTCCAACTGATCGCACAAGCGGGTGGACTAAATACCTTTGCAAATCGTAAGGGCATAATCGTCCTTCGCGGATCTGCCGGAAACATACAACGGTTAAATTTTAACTACATCGCTGCAATACATGGCGATAACAAACAGAACATTGCGCTCCAACCGGGCGATACGGTAGTCGTTCCTTAGGCGCCGATATGAAGAGACTGAGTTGTATTCGCCTCGTTGCGGTACTTTTCATTGGGTTATTTGTTAACTCACCTCTCGCACAGACGTTGGACGAGAATCAGGCGAGCACAGGCACCCAATCATCCAGCGAGCCGCCGTTCGTAAACACTACAGATTCGATCCGGCCTACGATCGATAGGGAAGATGAGCACAGGCAATTTGCGGCGGCACTCGATGGCTCAGGCTTGATCTCTATGGATAGCACTATGTCGAAGCGCCTGCTTGTCGGTGTGACAGCCTCAGGAGGATGGGACACCAATCCCGACAACCTTGGGAATGGCGCTTCGTCGGGTCTATATACACTGAGCCCATATTTTGGAATACGATCAAACACCGCCCGTACGCAGTTTCTTCTCCAATATCAACCGACGATGACGGGGTATAGTTCCAACGCTTACGCGAATCAAACAATGCACGCTGCGACGATTGCAGCTTCGGGAGACTCAAATGAGCGTTGGAAATGGAATTTAAATGCATCGGGCAATCATGGAGAAGATGCAATCCGTTTCCTAGCGCCACAACAAGGTGTCGCCATCGGGGAAGTCCCTGGGACCGGCCCCAGCTCCGCTTCGTATCTCGCGAACGCTGGTACCGTGACATATGTCACAGGCAGTGCGGGAATCCAGTATAGAAAATCTGAGCGAGATTCCCTGGAATTTAGCATTGCGAACGCTTTCAGCCGCTATAGCGGCCTCAGTGAGAGTAACAGCATTGCGACTACCAGCCTCGGCTATGACCGAGACTTGTCCACCTCAGTCGAAATGCGGGCCTATGGGCAAACTTATTACTACTATGGAGGCATCAATTGCGCGAGCTTTGGTGGGGGAGTCGGTATTAAGTGGCACGTCCTCGATGGAGCTTTCCTGTCATTAAGTGGTGGTCCACAACTTAATACCACAGCGTGCGGAAAGCAGCAGGGATTTTCCTACAGTGCTGCTTTTAGTACCAGGCTAACGGGAAAGTCGCAGATCTACGTGTTGGCAGCTAGGGAGCCGGCGATATCGTATCAGGGGCCTGGGCTCTGGCAGACGAGTGCGTCTGCCGGATATCAACGGCAGGTCTTAGCGTCAGGTACACTGAAATTCGATGTAGGCCATATTAGCAGCGACACCACCACTGTAGTCAATTCGTATCATGGAACTTATTTCGATTGCGTATATGGTGTTCAGCTTGGCCATGGATTTAACGCTTCCTATAGCTATCGTGGCTTCGCGGGAGAGACTGGAGGCACCGGTTTTAGCCGTAACGTTGCATTCTTCTCGCTAGCTTGGACGCCCAACGCAGGCCATTTATTTCAGTGAAGACCATCACGCCAATCTCGAGGACTTATGAATCGACAACAAGCTCGTCCGAATAGCTCATCTGTCTCAATTAGGGATTGTCTGGAAGTGCTGAAGCGGCGCGTCCATTTAGTGTTTTTGTTGTCTCTGCTGCTAGCCATTCTGGGCATCGTTGGCGTCTCTCTGTTGCCGAATATTTACAGGGCTACCACCACAATCCTAGTGGATCCTCAGAAAATTCCCGAGCGTTATGTCGCTTCGACAATAACTACTGATCCCAATGCCCGGTTAAACACGTTAACGCAACAGGTACTCAGCGACTCCAGATTGCAAGAAATTCTTGAAAAAGACAATCTCTATCCCGAAATGCAGAAGAAAAGATCGAGAGAAGAAGTCTTGGACTACATGCGTGAGAAGACAAAGATCGAACTGAAACAGACCCCTCAACCGGATCAGGGCTTGAGCAGCTTTAGCATCTCATATGAGGACGAAGATCGATCGCTTGTGGCGAAGGTGGCGAATCATCTTGCCGCGAGTTTCATCGAGTGGAATCTAAAGGTACGTCAACAACAAGCGCTCGGCACCACTGAGTTTCTCTCCAACGAGTTACGACAGGCCAAACAGAGTCTTGAAGAGCAAGAGAACCAACTTGAAGTGTTCAAAATGAAGCATGCTGGAGCAACCCCTGACGAACTCACCGGCAACTTACAGGCACTTTCTCGATTACAGGCGGAAACGCAATCGAATATGGATGCGATTAGCCGACTGGATCAGGAACGGATACTGCTGACCCAGGTGAAGCCGACTGAGTTACGGGATACAGCTTCCCTCACTGAACGAGGTCGCCTGCTTCAGGAGAAACGTCGATTGGAAAGTGAGCTTTGGAATCTGAAGCGGCAGTTTACAGATACTTATCCCGACGTAATTGCTGCGACACAGCAGTTAAAGAACCTGAACTCGCGCCTAGCGGCGATGCCTGAACCGCCAGCGAACTCTCCCGATTCGTACGACACGAACTCTCAGATTCGTCTCGGCCTCATCGATAAAGAGCTGCAACGGCACAGACAGCAACAGGCTACCGTCCAACAACAGATTCAATCTTATCAGTGGAAGGTGGATTCCGTACCAGTTCTCGAAACTCAGCTTGCTCAACTAACGCGCAATTATGAAACATCAAGACAGAACTATCAATCTCTTCTCGATAAGACATTCTCTGCAGGTATGTCCGAGGAATTAGAACGCACGCAGCAGGGGAAACGATTTACGGTTCTGGATTCTGCCAAGACGCCGGGAAAGCCGATTAAACCAGATAGGCTATTATTCATAGCCGGTGTTCTGGTACTGGCTCTTCTTTTGCCAGCCGGCCTTATCATAGGTCTCTATTTAATGAAGGGCTCAGTGAAATCGGAGGTTGAGCTGAAGGAGATGCTGCCGTTTAACATTCCGGTCCTTGGTTCCATTCCGCCGATAGTAAGTCAAGCCGATTTGCACCGTGGGCGAATGCTCACAGTGCAAACCGTTGTCGCATCAATAATTTCATGTACAGCATTGATTATCTTTCTGCTCAAGGTGAGGCCGATCCTATGAGTTCTATTTTGGCGCTACATGCGGCGACAACAGGTCGTTTCGATGACAAACCGGGGGCACGGTTCGGTTCAAGGAAACGGACGGTTACGATCCAGCCCGGCAAAAAGTCCCGGCTCGTCTTCCTCACGGAACCGGAAGGGCTCGCGGTCGAGCAGTATAAGATACTTCGACACCGTCTCCTCACGCTTCACCCCGAAG
>Ga0193753_10003975_pt1 | contig 10748 bp, 9 predicted proteins | sample H1c2metaG_FD_144925 | JGI IMG/M metagenome (GOLD analysis project Ga0193753, IMG submission 144925) | Soil microbial communities from a riparian zone of the East river system, Colorado, United States - H1c2 | ecosystem: Environmental > Terrestrial > Soil > Riparian zone | place: USA: East River... | reverse complement strand
CCATGATCACGATGGTCACCAGGAACGTGTACTTGCGGCCGATCAGATCGCCCAGCCGGCCGAAGAACAAAGCGCCAAATGGCCGGACGAAGAAACCTGCGGCGAATGCCAGCAGCGCAAAGATGAAGCCGGTGGTTTCATTGACTCCGGAAAAGAATTGCTTGGAGATCACCGCCGATAACGAGCCATATAGATAGAAGTCATACCACTCGAATACGGTACCCAATGAAGAGGCGAAGATCACCCGCCGATGCGAGCTGGCGATGCCTGGGGCGAGCGCCTCGGAAATCGCAGGTTGGCTGATAGCCATGTTTCCTCCCCTTGCCTGGATGCTGGTTTCAGAATGAGTATTTGGCGATGGCTTGCAGTCGTTGCAGAGATCCATCATCGCCGCTCTCGATCTCGCGCTGCGCGTAACGCAGCTCGAGCCCGATGTCCAATTTCGGTGCCAGTGTATAGAAAGTGTTCACGGCCAGCGACAAGCTGGACTTGTTGGCGCTGCCGCCCGCCAGGCCTATGTTGTTGTCGTACTCCGATGCGGAAACCATGACCGTGCTGCGCAACTGGCTGTTCCAGGCCTGGCGCCAGGCGGCGAAGGCGGCCCAGCCGGAAACGGCGCGCAGTTCGCCGCTGGCCGTCAGCTCCGCATCGTTTGCAAAGTTGACGCCGACGTAGCGCCCGATGCCATCACCGCCGGTGACCATGAAGCGCAGGTCGTTGGCGCCAAAGTTGATTTTTCCTGAAACGGACAGAGCAGCTGCGACGGTGGAGTCATCGATTGCAGTCATGCCTGTGGTTTCCAGCTTCAGTTGCCGCGCCAGCAGTGACGCGCGCAGGTAACCGGCGGGCAGTTTGTACGTGTACGTAGCCGTCAAATCCGGCACATCATTGTCGTCCGAGGAAATGCGGGTGCCGCCGCCGAACGGTGTGATCGTGGTCTCCGGGTTCTCAGCCGACAGTGAAAAATTCCCATTGGTATAGCGAACCTGTGGCTGGCGTACGAATACCGTCCCGTCGGTGGGCCCGATGAAGTCTGCGGTTTCAGGCAGTGCTGCGACGTCCTGAAAGTTCGACCAGCTCTGGCCCACCAGCCAATGCTTGTACTGCACGTAGGCTTGCCGCAGCAGCACCCCATAGGTGTTGGTGACACGCTCGTCGCCCAAGGCACTGCCAAACAAATCCACCTCGAGCCGCGACGAAATGGGGCTGCCGTCCGGCGCGCTGGATTCCGTACCGAAGATGAAGCGTGATGACTTGACATGCGCATCGAGGTCGGCGTCTTCGTCCGCCCCTCCCACCGGGATGGTCGATGGCAGATAGAAATCCCGGCCAATGCTGCCATCGGCGATTTCACCATCGCGATACTTGGAGGCAATGGCATCGAGCTTGAAGAAGCCAGTGAACAGAAAGCGAGTACCCGGTTGTGCATTGGGAGTGATCGACTGCGCCTGCAGCGCGGGGCCTGGTGCCGGGGATGGCGGCGGTGCGGCTGCGGTCTCCAGGGCTGGTACCGGCTTGCCTGTCAGCTCGCTGAGCATTTTTTCGAGGCGCTGGATACGCGCCTCGAGCTCCAATTCCTTGGCGGTCTGCGCCTGGGCGGTGCCGCAGCCGGCGACCATGACCATAGCGCTTACGACTGCCGCCAGCGTCCGAAACCACGCGCGAACGGTGAAAATCATCATTGATTTGATCCCTCTGCTTGTGCTGTTTTTTGAGACTTCCAAGCTCAGGTCGCGCAGCTGACCGAGCGTTGGTGATGGTGCTGCTTGCCATGTGATCCGGCGGGCAATGCAGCCATCAGTGCTGAGATTTCATCGACTTCATCGACTTGCAATATTGCCAATAGTAGTGCCGATCGTAGCGCCCAGCGTTGTGCTGACATGTCACGTGAACAGTATGTAAGCATTCCATGTCCCTGTGAGCAGACTGCTCCAAGAGCTTTGGCGTGCTGACCGCGCCGCCAATACGTCGATCAGATCTGGATCCGCGAGTTGTAGTTAGCTCATCAGACTAATGCGACATGGTTGACGTGTCCATGTGCATCCTTGATTTCGGCAGGATCGGCGCCGGGTGGCAGGTTTGCAGCATCAAGTCCTTCGATCCCGACGAACCCATCGCGCTTGGGTTTTGCGCAATGGCGTGCCGGAGTTGATCCGGTGTTGGATCGCGGACTGCCGTTGTCGGGACAACGGCGCAGCGGCCTCTAAAGGGACGTTTGACAGGAGCCGAGCGCATCTCCAAACCGGGCCAATACAGCGGCTATTCCGCCCCGCTGTACGACGGCCACTCGCTGACGTCGCAGTATGTCGCCGCGCGCGACGGCACTCGGCTGGCCGTCGACATCTTCCGCCCGACGCTCAACGGCAAGGTCGTCGAAGACAAATTGCCGGTGCTCTGGATGCATACGCCGTACAACCGTCGCAACTATCGTAACGGCCTCACGGTGGAGAATTATCCGGGCAAGGCGTTGCAATTGTTGACAACATGGGCCGCGCGGCTGGCCGAACCTTCACACGATCAGCCGCGTCAACGTGCGGCTGGAGATCTCGACGCACGCAACCAGTCCTTGATATTGACAATGCGGGCTGGCTGCGCCGCGCGCAGAGCTTCCTCGAATCGGTGCCGATTGCGATAGCTCACCAGGACCAGGAGCCGCTCCTTCGGATGAGCTCGCGCCGCTCGCACCGCACGCTCGAGCATGTATGCATCCCAACGCTCCTGTCCCTTTCTGGCCGCCTCCCCTGCCAACGAGTAGTGGATCAGGTACCAGGAACGCGCAAGGTCAGCTGTCACCTGGTCGTGGGCATCAGCTGGCGCGCGCCAATGAAGTTGCAGCACACTTTTGAGGGACTGCTGGTAGCTGTTCCAGTAGGCATTGGACGTGGAGTTCTGCTCCTCGAAGCGCTTGGCATCGGCCGATGCCTGCGCAACCCAGGCCTCGAACAGCGCGCCACCAGGCTCGATCGGTGTGACCTTGATCGAAGGATTCGCCGCCAGATAGGGCCACATGATCCGTGGATATTCCGGACGGCCGGGTGTGTCGGTGCGACCCGAGAGTTCATCGGGCCGCGTCTCCAACACGGCAACCTGTGGAGCAGTCGCCTCGATCACCCTTTTGAGATCGGCGTAATCGAAACCCGGCGTTGTGGCGTGCAACTCGTGCAACGACCCGATGACATAGATCCCGGCATCTTGCTTTCGATCGGCTGCCAAACACTGCAGCGACGGTCCGACGGGCAAATACAGCACCAACATCGCGACCATCGTGTGTAGTAGACGAGACATGAGGCGGCCTCCGCAAGCTGGTAGTGCGAAGACGCTAGCGGGTCAGCCAGCTCACGTCTTGGACGTTTCGGACGGCTCCACTCTGGCGTAGCCGTAGTCCAGCGAATAGGCGCGGCCCCGCAAATACTGGGTTGCGGTCATGCACGCCAGCTCCCGAAATTCACGCGCCAGGTGCGCTTGATCGCAATAGCCCAACTCGTGCGCCACTGTTGCGAGGCTGGCGGTGGGCTGCTCATGCAGCATGCAAAGCACCGCGTGAAACCTGGCAATGCGTGCGACGCTGCGCGGACCCATGCCGACGGACTCGAGAAAGCGGCGATACAGGCGCTTCTCACTCCATCCGGCGCTTCTGGCCAACCACGCGACTGGGGTTGCACTCGGATGGCTGACGATGTGATCCAGTGCCCAACTCACTACCGGGTCCCAGTGCGACGGCTGGGTCAACCGTTCAACCAGGTAACTGCCCAGCAACGCCAGCCTATCCTCCACCGTCCGTGCCTCATCTATTCGAGCCAGCAATTGCCGAACCGGGCGACCGCCCACAGATTCCAGGTCGACCACCTGGTTTGCCAACTCGTGTGCCGGCACCTGCAACAAGCGGTAGGCGCCTTCGATGGTGAGGCGCGCACCGCACGTCCATGATCGGCCGCCTACCGCGGTCACCAGCGCCTGCTCATGCAGCCCGGTGATCCAAGCAGCAGGCAATGCCCTTGCGACGCCGGCATCGATGAGCGTATGCGGCCCGGCAAGATTGACGACGATGGAAACGCTGCCGCGCGGCAACTCGCGCTCCCACATCGCCGGCACCACGCCATCGAGTTCCCAGACGCTCGCGATCCAGCGCCGCAGCGCAGGCGCTGGAAGTTTGGCCGTGCAGCGCCACGTAGCATCCTGCGCAGTGTGGCATCCCGACACAGTTCGCGAAAACAGACTGTGCGAAACTTTCGCGGTCATCTGGACGGCAAGCTGATCGCTGAGTGCTCCTGACCGCTGTCGGGCTGGCCCGGCATGGCGCTGACCAGGCCGCCGATCGCCTGCAGGTACTCGGCATTCCCCGCGAGATAGGGCTGCCAGTACTTTTCCAACGATCTGGCGTAGAGGTTCCAGTCACTATCGGGTGCGAACATGCCGTTGTGGTAGGCATAGGGCACGTAGTCGGAAATCCCGTCTTTTTCCAGCGTGCGCCGCACGATCTCGCCGGTCGTGAAAAACAATGTCGCGTGCCATAGCTGTCCGGGCTCCTTGCCAAGACGCCTGGCATTGGCAGCGATGTCGGCGTCGATCCTCGCGATCAAGGTATGGGACGCTTCATGAAACAGCAGCTCGAGCTTGCGCCAGCCTGCAGAGCGCTCATCTTCGATACTCGCAAAAGTGATCTGGGGCGGTGCAGTGAATGTATAAGCACCTGTCCAATTCGCGTAGTACACGAGGTCCACGTGCAGCCGTTGCTGGGCACCACCGGGCCAACTGTCGTGGTAGGAGGTTACGAGTTGCTGCTGCAGGTTGGGACCGTACTTCGACACTTGTGGTGCGAGAGTGGTGGCCAGTTGCTGATTCATGCGGTCGTGCGCGGGCCACCAATACTTGTCATAGACCAGCGACGCACGGCGCAGTATATCGGCCAGCGCCGGAGGGAGCTGAGCACTCGCAAGATTCGACCGTTCGTCCTGCTTGGCAAGCTCGATCTTGATCTGCCTCATGCCAGCGTCGAACAGCAGATCCCGCTCTTTGACGATGAACTCGTTGTAGTAGTGGCTCACGGCAGCGTCCCAAACTGACCGTTCCGCGTCACTGAGCTTGCCGATCCCCAGCAACGGCTTCGCAGTATCACCATCGCGCGGCGGCAGGCCATCGCGCGGCGGCAGGCGCCGCAGCGCATCCTCATACAATACGTGATGGAGATTGACCCAGAAGTTGCTGCGGAACTCGAACAGTGACTGTGTTTTCGAAGCGGCATCGAGCACATCGGTGTCGCGCGCGCAACCAGCGAGCCCGAGGCATATCACGCCCGCGATGACGGCACCTGCTGTACTGATCGATCTGCGATACATCGTCTGCGAATCCTTGGGTCGAGGCACTCCTGCGGTGAAGGTTGTCGGCGCGACGCGGGGCGTGATCGGGTGATCGTCGGCAATTCCGCCTGTGTCCGTATTGGAGCTCAACGGCCACTGACTTGTGCGGGTGCAGTGCTCACGGAGCATAACGGCTTACTGTGAGGCAGCCAACCACATCAAGGGCCAGCCCGATCCGCTCCCAGTGCTGGGCCCTGCGGCGGTCCAGTCCCTCAGCGATCGAGACTTGGGGAGCGTGCTTGGTGTCGTGAATGCGCCCTCGCTGCCGGTATTCAACCCTTCAACTTCCCTGACGTGGACGGTGTTATGGTTGCGCGTCCTGATCCGCGGTGAACGTCGCCCGAGCAACCAATCAGCTCAGGCACTTTGGCTTAACCCTTGAACGCACGCAACACTCAGCAGGCAGCGATGCGCACGCCACGCTGCTGCGGGGTGAAGTAGCGACTTGGACAATGAGGAGCAAGCATGGATACCATCGCACTTGATACCCGACTGAGCCCGCAGGCTCGCAGATTCGTCAGCCAGCGCAACCAACTCCTGATTGACGGCAAGCTGGTGGACGCCGCCTCCGGCAAGACATTTCCGATCTATAACCCATCCACCGGAAATATCTTGGCGCAGGTGGCCGAAGCCGACGCCGAGGACGTGGATCGTGCCGTCAAGGCGGCCCGCCGCGCCTTCGACACCGGTCCGTGGAGCAAGGTGTCACCGTCCGAGCGCGGCAAGTTGCTGTGGAAGCTGGCAGATCTGCTGGAGCAACACAGCGAGGAATTCGCGCAGATCGAGTCGATCGACAACGGCAAGCCCATCGGTGTTGCGCGCGCAGCGGACATACCGATGGCAATCGAGATGTTCCGCTACATGGCGGGCTGGGCCACCAAGATCAACGGTTCGACCATTCCAATCTCGATGCCGGGAGAATATCTGTCCTACACCTTGCGCGAACCCGTCGGTGTCGTCGGCCAGATCATCCCCTGGAATTTCCCGTTATTGATGGCGGCGTGGAAGCTGGCACCCGCACTCGCGGTTGGCTGCACAGTGGTGCTGAAACCGGCGGAACAGACACCGCTCACTGCGGTGCGACTCGCTGATCTGATACTCGAGGCCGGCTTTCCTCCCGGAGTCGTCAACATCCTGCCCGGATATGGCGAGACTGCCGGCGCGGCATTGGCGTTGCACGATCTGGTGGACAAGGTTGCGTTCACCGGCTCGACGGAAGTTGGCAAGCTCATCGCCAAGGCGGCAACCGGAAACCTCAAGAAGGTCTCGCTGGAGCTCGGCGGCAAGTCGCCGGCCATTGTGTTTCCTGACGCTGATCTCGCCAGCGCCATTCCGGGAACCGCGGCGGGCATCTTCTTCAATCAGGGCCAGACCTGCTGCGCCGGTTCGCGCTTGTTTGCTCACAAGAAAGTCTTCGATCAAGTCGTGGACGGTATCTGCAATGTGGCAAAGTCGATCAAGGTGGGTGAAGGCCTGGACCCCGAAACACAGATGGGGCCTTTGGTATCGCAGGAGCAGTTCACGCGGGTCACCGGCTACATCGAGTCCGGCAAGCAGGAAGGCGCCAAGGTTGCGACCGGCGGCACCAAGGGTGGCAGCAACGGCGGCTATTTCGTGACGCCGACGGTACTCATCAACACCAAGCCGAACATGCAGGTCGTGCGTGAGGAGATCTTCGGACCGGTTCTGGTCGTGGAATCATTCGATGACGACGATCTGGATCGCATCGCCAAGCAGGCCAACGACACGATCTACGGCTTGGCGGCGAGCGTGTGGAGTCGCGACATCAGCTTGGCCCACAAGATGGCCAAACGCTTGCGTGCCGGCACCGTCTGGGTGAATTGCCACAACGTCTTCGACGCGGCGCTGCCGTTCGGCGGCTACAAACAATCCGGCTGGGGACGGGAGATGGGCGAGGAAGTGCTGCACAATTACCTTGAGGTCAAGGCGGTTACCACGGCCCTGTAACAGACGGCTAGCAGCGGCGGTGGCGCTCGAAGAGTTCCCACCGCCGCTGCCAACAACGGTCACAACGAATAGCGAGGCCGGTACCGACGAGATCAGGAGGAGCGCGGCACCGTGGCCAATCCAGATCAAAGGGCCTGCGATTGCACTTCGCTCTTCGTTGCTCAACACAATGCAAGGCTTGGGAAAGGTGGGCGCGCGTTTCGCATAGCTGCGGCCCTCGAGCACAGCAACCTATCTTGCCCACAGGTCGCTCAGATCCAACTCAATGGCATCGAAAGGTGCGGCGCGAACCTCGATAGCTGCCGAGGAACCTCAGCAGGGCAAACGGAGGAATTCTGCAGACAGCCGCACTGTCGCCTCGGCGACAGCTAGGTGGGTGCGCATATTGAGTTTTGCGCAAGAAACTGGTTGATATGCGGTGCAGTTACGCGCAGCGCGCGTCACTCCTTCGTCTTCAGGATCTCATTGTTCGTTTCGATGAAGGCCTTGATTTCGTCGGACATGGCGAGGAGTCTGAGCCACTGTTCTTTGTACAAGGTCACGGGGAATCGACCCATGCCGTAGACGGACAGAGCGCCTTTCTCGCTGACTTTCATGCCGAGCTTGGTGCTGCGGCCGGTTTTCTTCAGCGCCTCGTTCTCGGCTCGCAGGCGCTCCAGTTCGGCTTGGAGATCTTCGGACACGGGATGCCTCAGGACAGGGATCAGGGGGACGAATTGTACATGGACAGGAGCGCTACATGGGCGCGATACCCCACATCGGTTGCCTCAACACCCCGATGAGCAAGGACGCGGTTCTGCGACTTTCTCGCTGCTTACATCGGCAGTGCATGATTTGCGAAGCAGACGAATGCCCTACGCGGCTTTGTCGCCCTTGGCCTTTTCCCCCGACCGGTCACCCTTGTCGCCCTTGCCTGGCTTCGGCGCTTTGTCCTTGCCATCCGCGGGCGTCTCAGAGCTGACAGGTTTGCAGTTGCCGTGCCACGGAGCGATGGCTGCGGGGACATCCATCATGTAGCCGAAGCTGAGCAGCGCTGCGACCGCCACAAATATCCACCGGTGAGTGCGTTTTACCCGAAGCATTCGAATAACTCCCTACTTGCGCTCAGACATGACGGGACGTCGAACAGGGCGTTGCATTCTGGATCTCGCGTCCTGATCCAGTCAATGACTTCGGTCTCGGTCTACCGTCAGAGCCATAGGTGTTTCTCGTTTATTCCGCCTGCGGCAGGGCTCGCGCCGACGACCACCAGGGGCCACACAGTCCACCGCCCTCGAGGAAGGCTCCACGGCCACGCCGAGAAGCTTCTCGTGCACCATTGCTTCGGTTGCTGCACCCGAGCGCTAAGGTTGCAAGGGATTCGCTGAGCTTGCGGGTCATCGCTGCGGCACACGACGTTGTCGCAACAGCCAATATGCGAGTGCGATTCCTGGATCCAATCTTTACTCAGCTGCACACGAAGCGGCGGCAACATGCGCTGCATGGATCGCAGTTGCAGGAGCCATCAACTCCGTCGGCCAAACGCACGGCCCTGTAGAGCGCGGACCAACTCTTCCCAGCCCACAGCGCGAGCGAGTCGGTCCATTCAAGTGTCACGACGATTCTCCTTGCGAACGGGCACATGCTGAAGTTCACCAAGACTTGGTTTTTCCTGCAGCTCGATGTGTAATGCAGCGCTGGCACTGCTGCGCGTATTCCCCTTTTTCGAGATGCCATCCATGCTAGATGTATCTGTATCCAGAATCCTTGCCGAGCAAATTCCCCTGCAGGAAGTTGTAACTGTCAAGGGGTGGGTCCGAACCCGCCGCGATTCCAAGGCAGGTTTCTCATTCGTGGCGGTTTCCGACGGCTCTTGCTTCGATTCCATCCAAGTCGTTGCCGCCAATACGCTGCCGAATTACGTGACTGAGATCCTCCAGCTCACCACCGGCTGCTCGGTCAGGTGCACGGGCCCGCTGGTGCGCTCCCAGGGTAAAGGGCAGGCCGTGGAAATGCAGGCCGAACGCGTGGAAATCCTCGGCTGGATTGAAAACCCCGATACTTATCCCGTCTCCCCCAAGCAGCACACGTTCGAGTACCTGCGCGAGGTGGCGCATCTTCGGCCACGCACCAATACGTTCGGAGCGGTTACCCGCGTGCGCCACGCGCTGGCCATGGCCACTCACAAGTTTTTTCATGACAACGGCTTCTTCTGGATACATACGCCGATCGTGACTGCCAGCGACGCCGAAGGTGCTGGTGCCATGTTCCGCGTTTCTACACTCGATTTGGCGAACCTTCCCAGAACGCAAGACGGGAAAATTGATTACGCGCAAGATTTTTTTGGCAAGCCCACTTTCCTGACCGTATCGGGCCAGCTGAATATCGAGGCTTACTGCCTCGCCTTGTCGAAGGTCTATACTTTCGGGCCCACTTTCCGCGCCGAGCAATCGTTTACGGCACGCCACCTGGCCGAATTCTGGATGATCGAGCCTGAAATCGCCTTCGCTGACCTGAACGCCGATGCCGACCTGGCCGAAGCATTCCTCAAAGCGATTTTTCGCACGCTCCTGCTCGAGCGACCGGATGACATGAAGTTCTTCGCTGATCGGATCGACAAGGAATGCATCACTCGCCTGGAAAAATTCATCGAGTCGAGCTTCGAGCGCATCACCTATACGGATGCCATCAAGACTCTCGAAAAATCAGCAAGGAAATTCGAGTTCCCGGTGCAATGGGGCCTCGATCTACAGGGCGAACATGAGCGTTTCCTCACTGAGCACATTGGCCGGCCCGTGGTCGTAATGAACTATCCCAAGGACATCAAGGCGTTCTACATGCGCCTGAATGACGATGAGAAGACCGTCGCCGCGATGGACGTCCTGGCCCCCGGCATTGGCGAGATAGTCGGCGGATCCCAGCGAGAGGAACGGCTGGACATGCTCGACCGCCGCCTGGATGAGATGCACCTCGACAAGCAAATTTACAGCTGGTATCGAGATCTGCGTCGCTACGGCAGCGTTCCCCATGCGGGCTTCGGCCTGGGCTTTGAACGGACCATTCAATATGCCACTGGAATGGCCAACATCCGCGACGTGATCCCCTTCCCACGCTCGCCCAAGAATGCAGATTTCTGATCGACCCCCGGTCGGAACCGATTGAGCTCGAGGGCGGCCCTGGCCGCCCTCGTTACCAAATCAAGAATCAACCAGGGAAGTCGCAGCCGCCATCCTTGTCCTCGGTGCGGAACGGTCTTTCGCAGCACCGCTGACCGCAGCGATCCGGCGGCGACTCGCCGCATCGTGCATGAGGTCCAGCTTTGATTGAAATTCCATCAGAGGCATGCCGGGCGGCAAGCTGCGAATCGGCACGATGATGACCGACGATCGCTCGATCCACAGAAACAGATGCTCCGACGTCGCAGTCCCCTCACGCACCGACACC
>Ga0193753_10003974_pt1 | contig 10748 bp, 8 predicted proteins | sample H1c2metaG_FD_144925 | JGI IMG/M metagenome (GOLD analysis project Ga0193753, IMG submission 144925) | Soil microbial communities from a riparian zone of the East river system, Colorado, United States - H1c2 | ecosystem: Environmental > Terrestrial > Soil > Riparian zone | place: USA: East River... | reverse complement strand
TCAATAACAGACCCATTAGAAAGTACAACTATAAAACAGCTAATGAGGTACATTTACTTAAATCAAGTGTTGCACTTATCGCTTGAACACAGCATTTGACAATATGCCAATTGTGCGTGCTATGCGAGGTTTTTGTGGTCCTTGTGTTCTCTGTGGTTCAATACAGGAACCACTAAGGCACGAAGGACACGAAGAAACGCAAAGAAATACAGGTTAAGGGTTTCGATTCAATAATTTTGGTCTTCAAACTTTGACAATGACAATCAAATCCGTCTTTATTCTTTTTGCAGCGTATATATTCTGTTCTTCTTTTGATCGGGGAGAAAATGGACGGCACAAGATGCGCATCATGAGTTACAATATCCGCAATGCGAAGGGCATGGATAATAAGATCGATTACGACAGGGTAGCGGCTGTGATACGTGCAGAAGACCCGGATATCGTGGCGTTGCAGGAACTGGACAGCATGACGAACCGGAGCGGCCGGAAGGATGTCCTGAAAGAAATTGCAGATAGATGCGGGTATTATTACAACTATGGTGCGGCCATAGTCTATGACGGCGGAAAGTACGGCGTCGGCGTACTATCGAAAGAGAAACCGCTGCGGGTGAGCAATACCCCATTGCCCGGCAAGGAGGAACGGAGGAACCTGGAGATCGTCGAGTTTAAGAAGTTCGTTGTCTTTGCCATTCATTTTTCGTTAACGGAAGCGGACCGCGATAGCTCGGTAGAAATAATCAACCGTGAAATGAAGAACATCCGCAAACCCATTTTCCTCGCGGGCGATTTCAATGCGGACCCCTCCTCCGTGGCCATCATCCGGCTACGGGATTCATACTGGAAATTGCTGAGCGGCGAGGCGCCGACCTTTCCGGCCAACAAGCCCCGCACTTGCATCGATTATATTTTCGCATTAAAGGCCAGGGAGTACCGGGTGAGCAGGGCGGAGGTGATAGCTGATTCCATGGCCTCCGATCACAGGCCGGTGGTGGTGGACATAAAACGTGAATCGTGAGTCGTCAATCGTGAATACCCCCCGCTATAAGAATATTCGAGTCGACCAGGATAGGATCCTAATCGATTCGAATATTCCCATTATAGAGTGTTGTATTCACGATTGACGACTCACGATTCACGTCGTTCACTCGGAACCTCCTGTATACTATAGAACACCGGTAGCCCCCGTTCTTTCGCTATCCTGACATCTTCATCGGCGCCCTTCGATTCGCCTTCGAGACGAAGAACGGCATCGCACTTAGTAAGCAGGCGATGGGCAACGGGATAAAGTATTTCTTCATAGGGTGCATCGCCGGGCTTTGTCGAGCCGGCAAGTTCCAATAGGGGTAACGCCAGCCATTCGCCTATCACCGGCAAATGACCAAGACGGAAGAGTGGCAGCGCCGATGCTTCCAGTTTGGCAAGATTCTCACGCATCAACGCGGGATCATCGTTTGTACCGCTCCGGTAAGGTCCGGCAATGAGTATTAGCATTGTTTTTTGTTTGCAAAGAAAAGAAGCGGATCGATCGGCGGGATTAAGATAGATTAAGAAATGCTATTCTTTCGCTTCCTGCGGAGAGCGCTCAGGAATTCAGGAGTAATGCCTAGATAGGAGGCAATCTGTTTCTGTGCCACCTGGCTCGCTACCTGCGGGTATTTCTCCAGGAAATTGACATAGCGCTCTTCCGCGGGAAGGGACAGGCGCTGGATGATCCTCAACTGCTCACGCGTATAGGCATTCTGCATCAGTATACGGAAGAACCTTTCGAACTTCGGCACCTTTATCAACAACTCATCGAACGAATCCTTTCCCAGTTGAACTATCGTGCTGTCCTCAATGGCCTGGATATTCATCATGGCTGGCCGGTGATTGACGAAGCAGAACATGTCGGTCACCCACCAGTCGGCCATCGCGAACATAATGGTCGATTCGCGCCCGTCCTTATCGGCATAGAATGCCCGGAGCGCGCCCGAATCGACATAACTGATTGTCCGGCACAACCTGCCTTCTTCCAGGATCATCTCTTTTTCGAAACTTTCTTATGATCCAGGAGCGAAACGAAATAATCCGTCTCCGCTTCATCGAGCCGTATATGCTTGGCGACATTTTGGAGAATATGGCTCATTGAAATTAAAAATTCAAAAGTAAAAAGTAAAAAAGTCGTGCTACGGGCAAAGTGATGATGAGATAGGGCGGGCCGGAATTACAGCTGGGCCCGGATAGAAAATTAAATAAAGGTAGCTCAATTAGTGGGCGGAAAAGCGGATGAGCATTGAGATACGATCCAGGAAATCCGGGTACCTTTACAGCATTATTTCACTATAAGGTATCACCATGCTTGAACTTGTTATTGAAGCCCGTAATGCCGCTATTAGTAAGTCCATGAAGGTTAAACGAATTCTTCCCTTCAGGTTGCGGCGAATGGTTGGTCCATTTATTTTCATGGATCATGCCGGACCGATCGAGGAAATACTTTCAGTCCCATCATCATTGGATGTACTGCCGCATCCGCACATCGGGCTTTCAACTGTAAGCTATCTCTTTGGCGGGCAGGTAACACACCGCGATAGCCTGGGTGTGGAGCAGATCATTCGCCCTGGTGAAGTAAACTGGATGACAGCCGGCAGCGGCATTGCTCATTCTGAAAGATTTGAAGATCCGGCTGCACTTGCAGGAGGAGGATTGGAAATGATACAAACCTGGGTAGCACTTCCTGAGAAAGACGAAGAGGCCTCTCCGTCTTTTAATAACTACACACCGGATCACCTGCCAGTATTTACGGACAAGGGTGTGTGGATGAGACTCATTGCAGGTAATGCTTATGGACTTGGTAACGATGTAAAAACCAATTCCCCCTTGTTTTACCTGCATGTGATGCTTCAGCAGGGTGCAAGTTTTGGTCTTCCGAAGGAACATTCGGAACGTGGTTTTTACATTGTAAAAGGAAGTGTGGAAGTATCGGGAAATACGTATCGTGAAGGGCAAATGCTGGTATTCAATAAAACCAATGATCCCCTGATCCTGGCAAAAGAAAACACAACCCTAATGCTTTTAGGAGGTGAACCGTTAGGTGAAAGGTTTATCTGGTGGAATTTTGTTTCCTCCCGTAAGGAACGGATCGAACAGGCTAAGGAAGACTGGAAGCAAGGCCGCATAATACTGCCGCCAACTGATAACAAAGAGTTTATTCCGCTACCTGAGGATAAGTCTAAACCTGCGGGGAGTGGGCCGAGGCCCGAACCACTATCGTGAATCGTGAGTCGTGGTTGCCGTGAATCGTTAACGTGAATCGTGAGTCGTCAATCGTGAATACAACACTCTATGATGAGAATATTCGAATCGATTAAGGTCCTGTCCTAGTCGATTCGAATATTCTTATAGCGGAGTGTATTCACGATTGACGACTCACGATTCACGTTAACGATTGGTGGTCCCGACAAGAATCGAACTTGTATCTAGAGTTTAGGAAACTCCTATTCTATCCATTGAACTACGGGACCGCGACAAGGGCTGCAAATATAAGAAAGAATCCTTCCCGGCAGGGCAGAATTCAACGGATAAAAGACCCATGGACGACCTTTATTTCAGGGTGTGCAGATCGGTCCGCTTCACTAACCATCTTCTCCGTCGGTGATCTCAGAGCCCACCCCCTTTGTTTGACCGGCATCAGTCTTATCCCCTTCCGGTAAGTTGCCATTCGCACGCGGATTAGGATTCTTTTTGATCTTCTCTACCGGATCCTTCCGCTTTTTTCCCGGATCGGGCTTTGGGCGACCGTTTTCCTGCTTCTTATCCTTCTGCGGGTGCATAATATTTTAATAACCGTTGGAAAGATCATGCCAGCCTGTAGCAGGTTCGATCGGTCCCGGACTTTTCATGACAGTAACTTTGTGCTGTTCTTTTCCTTTTTTGGGTGTTCAACAGGTTGCACATTAGCATTGCATGAAACTCCCTTCGACCTTCTTCTGTACCATTCGAGTTTGTTTTTCTCCGGTTCGACCGGGTAATTTTAGAATACCGTCTATATCTATCAAATTTGTCCTTTAAATATGTCAAACTTCTTTACAAAGCTCTTTGGGAAAAAGACAGCCCTCGCGGTCGCGGCTAACGATGACCGGTTGTATCAGCGCCAGCAGCAGGTCATTCAGCTACGCGAAATGATCGGCGAAACTATCACACTGTATAATTCGGTTTCATGCGTCTGTGCATTCCCGCGCCTGCGTCAGATAGCAGGCATTGATTGTATCGATTACAGGAAGGCATTTTATGTTACGGAAACAGAATATTTCATCGACGCACTAAAACCATTTTTCAAGATAGAGCCAGTGGAATCCGCCCGCGGTAATAGCGATGACTGGACCTGCCTCAAATGCGGCAGTACCTGGGTATATCAATGGGAAGATTTCAGCATCTCCGTTAGCCGTACCGTGCTAAAGATTAAGGAGCTAAAAGCGCAGGATGCCGGCCCCGCCGGAGAGAAGCCGATCCCATTGTTCATCGGCCTTGGCGGACACGGATTTCCGGATTATTCGGAGATGACGCCGGTTGCGTTCGATACGTTTAAGAATTATATGCAGAAGCTGTAGTAGAATTTGGCAATTTGATGATTTGTTAATTTGATAATGGGGGGACAGTCAAATGTGCCAATGTGCCAATTACCTCACCAGGATATTCACGACTGATCAGTAACATACTCACAAACGTAGACGACCCTTGCCCCAGAGGGGCAAATGTTTGTAGCAAATCAGCCCCCCACGCATCCTTTGCCCCAGCGGGGCAACATGTAAATCTGCTGGTTGATCAAAATATATTTCTTATCATCAATGCCGTGCATGATAACAATTCGATGTATTCTTTTCTGAACATTTTTTAACATGTTGCCCCTCTGGGGCAATCATCACGAGTGGTGTGGATGTGCTACAAACATATTGCCCCTCTGGGGCAAGGGTCGTTTATAATTGATCCCGGATGTGCCAGAAAAATGTTTTTTCTAATATATTCTCCGGCCAGGGTAAAGATGACGGGCGTGTGGATGTGCCACAAACATGTTGCCCCTTCTGGGCAGAGGGTCGTTTATATTGATCCGGGATGTGACAGAAAATGTCCTTTCTAACATATTGCCCTGCTGGCCAAAGGTAGCGGTCGTGCAGATGTGAAAACCTGCCTGCACTAAGCTTCGGCCTTGCTCGCCAAAGCTCCGCGCAGGCGACGCAGGCAAGTATGCCAATGATCCCAGTCAGTAAAGACATTTCGCATCGGAGCACGCTCAATTGGCACATTGGCTAATTATCGAATTGCCAAATTGTTTCCAATCTTCAATGAAGCTGTTTCTTCTTATTTACCGTTGAATCCCTGATGATGAGTTGTGGCGCCAGGTTACGCGTCTCGAATTCGGTGATGGGCCGTTTGCTTTCGATCAGTTGTAATAGCAGGGTTGTTGCGATCTGTCCCATTTCGAATGCGGGTTGCTTGATGATCGACAGGGCGGGATCGATCAGTTCCGTGAGATCGGAGTTGGAGAAACCCATTAGTCCCATATCATCCGGCACTTTGAGTTTACGTGCCTTGAGCACACGCAAGCACCCCGTCGTCAGTTTATCGGAAAGGGAAAGGATGGCATCCGGCTTCACCTTTAATGAAAGCAATTCACTTACAGCATCGTCTGCCTCCGCGAGAATGAGTCCACCATGAGGACAATACTTAATGAACGCATCCTTTTCCTTAAGCCCATGATCCGCCAACGCGGCCTTGTATCCTGCTATGCGGTCTTTGGTAATGGAGAGGATCTCGTTGCCCGCCACCGCCGCTATCTGCCTGAATCCATTTTGTATCAAATGAGCCGTTGCATCATACGCGCCGCGATAGCTATCCACGATCACCTTGTGTGTATTCAATTCGCTCACTATCCTGTCGAAGAAGACGATGGGCATCCCGCGGTCATTCAGTTCCTTGAAACCGCTGAAGTCCCTTGTCTCTGCCGAGACGGAGACGATCATGCCATCGATGGAACGGGAAGTGAGGTAATTGAGGTTGATCATCTCGCGTTCAAACGATTCACGGCTCTGCGAGATGATGACATTATATCCATTATTATAAGCTATCGACTCGATGCCATCGATGGTCTGGGAGAAAAAGCTGTTGGCTATCTCCGCCACGATCACGCCGATGGAACGGCTGCGTCTTTCTTTCAGGCTTAATGCAATGGGATTGGGGTGGTACTTGATCTTCTCCGCATATTCAATCACCAGCTTTTTGGTCTCGGGGCTGATTTCATAGCTGTCACGCAATGCCCTCGATACGGTAGAGGTTGAAAGGCCAAGCGCCCGGGCAATGTCTTTGATCGTTACGGCTTCGAATTTCATTCTTGTCTTAAGGCCGCAAATTAATCGGCTGGCCAGCTTATTAAAGATAGCTCATTTCATTTTTTATCGGGGGAATGAATGAGTTCAGCGGGTATTAATCGCCCTCATTTCCCCCGGCAATTTTTTGCTATCGGTATTGAACAAGTCGGCCGGCGACGAAATATTATTTAACCCATTCAAAATGACATCGTTACCGGGAACGATTGCGTAAATAAATAGTTATCAGTTTTTCTACACCACCGAAGTTCTGTGTAGAATTGTTACGGCTTTATGGATGAAAGGGAAATATTATCCGTTCACCTGAGCCAGGTTGCCAAAGAAAATTGCTTGCCGGAAACGAAAAGAATGCTTGCTGACTTACCCAGGAAAGGACTCGACTCCCTTTCCACTTCCTCTCTTTTCCTCCCACCGCTTTTTTCTGATTTACCAGCAACGATTCAAGTAAGATCATGTTCTCGCTTTCTTCCTACCGGATGAAGAGTGAGCCCATGTATCAGCGTATTATTTAAGGTATCATAAAAACTGCGTTATGACAAAATTCCGAACAGTAGTAGGTTGGAGTATGTTGCTGCTGACTACTTATTTTTTTCCTACCGGTGCATTCGCCCAGGAACGGGTAGTAACCGGTACCGTTGTATCCGGTGACAGTAAACAACCAATACCAAATGTAACGGTCACGGTAAAAGGGACCAGGACCTCTACTGTAACGGATGCGTCTGGAAATTACAGGATAGCCGTTTCGGGAGCTGCGTCGACGCTCGTTTTGTCCCATACCGGGTTCCTGAACATGGAAATCTCCATTGAGGGGAAGACGACGGCGGATGTGGAGTTGCAGCAGGAGATAAGATCGCTGGATGATGTGGTGGTGGTAGGCTACCAGACAGTGAAACGGCGCGACCTGACCGGATCCGTCTCTTCGGTGAATGCCCGTCAACTCAAGGACATTCCCATTAATTCCGCCGCGCAGGCATTGGCTGGGCGGCTGGCCGGTGTACAGATCACCGGTACGGAAGGAACGCCCAATGCGGATGTGATCATCCGGGTACGCGGCGGCGGTTCCATCACACAGGACAACTCGCCTCTCTTCATCATCGATGGAATCCAGGTGGACAACGCACTCAATACGATCTCCCCACAGGATATTGAAAGCATCGATGTCTTAAAGGATGCATCTGCTACCGCGATCTATGGTTCGCGCGGCGCAAATGGAGTTGTGATCATCACTACCAAGGGTGGCAAGAATATGAAGACCACGATCAATTACAGCGGGCTGATCGGTATTTCCCAGATCGCTAATAAGTTGAAAGTGCTTCAGCCTTATGATTATGTCCAGTACCAATACGAAAGAAATAAGCCGTTGGGCGCGCCCGATAGCACCAATTTCTTCGCCCAGTATGGCACAACATGGGATACGCTGTCTAACTATAAGAATGTACCCTTCCTCGACTGGCAGGACGAACTCTTCGGCAGGAATGCCCTGACGCAAACACATAATGTAAGTCTCAATGGAGGAAACAGTACTACGCAGTATAATCTCAGCCTCACCTCCAACGAAGAAGACGGACTGATGCTCGGCTCCGGCTTCAACAGGAAGCTGGTCAGCTTTAAGTTCGATCATAGTTTTACCCCGGCCGTGAGGGTAGGTTTCAACGCGCGGTACAATCATACGAAGGTCTCGGGTGCGGGAACGTCCAGCTCGGGTTCTATTTCCACCAACCGCCTTCGCCAGAGTGTGAAATACCGGCCGCTGCTGGTGGCAGGCCAGGATCTGACGGACTATGATGCGGTGTATGCTGCGCAAACAAATTCCAACAGTCTTGCATTGGTGAATCCTATTCTGCTGAACGATGCTGAATATCGCAGGGATTATTCCAATACCCTTAACCTCGGCGCCTATGCAGATTGGAAATTGACGAAGTTTCTTAGTTTCCGTACCACCGTAGGATATAATCTTACTCAACGTCGCCAGGATAGCTATGATGATTCCGTAACCAATATTTCAAAACAAAACTCTGCCCTTCCACTCGCTTCGATTGGCACGACGGAAACAGTGGGGATCGTCAATTCGAATGTATTTACGTTCCTGAGTAGCGGACTGAGCGGCGCCTTCGTGAAGAAGAATGTCTTCTCCGTGATCTTCGGTCATGAGCTGAACCAGACAACGATAAAGAATACCAATCTCCTTTCCCGTTTCTTTCCCTTCGGCTTCGGTGCGGAGAAGGCCCTCGATAACCTCAATGTCGGTACCCAATATACCGATCCGTCAAAGCCCGCCACTTCACAATTCGACGATCACCTCGTATCGCTGTTCGGCAAGCTGAACTACGCATGGGATGACCGGTTCCTGGCAGCCTTCAGTTTGCGTGCAGACGGCTCCTCTAAATTCCGCCAGACGAATAAATGGGGATATTTCCCTGCGGGCTCGGTGGCCTGGCGCATCTCGAATGAAAGTTTCTGGGAGCGCATGAAACCGACATTCAGTGATTTCAAAATACGTGCGAGCTATGGAACCGCCGGTAACAACCGCATACCGAATTTCGCCTACCTGACCCAATACCTTGCGAATACGCAATACTGGATCAACAATCAACTCGTTCCCGCATACTCTTCGCCATCCCTTGCCAATCCCGACCTGGTATGGGAGACAACGGTCAGCCGAAACCTCGGCCTCGACCTCGGCTTGCTGAATAACAGGATACAACTTTCCGTTGATCTATATAAGAACACGACAAAGGATCTGTTGATCAATGTTCCCATCTCGACCTCTCTCGGTTACTCGACGCAGATACAAAATGTAGGCTCAACGGAGAACCGCGGGATAGAAGTGCAACTAAATGCTACGGTAATGTCGAAGAGGGATTTCACCTGGAATGCCAGCTTCAATATCTCGGCGAACCGAAACCGTGTGACAAGCCTCGGCGATTATCTCGGAAAATTTCCCGGGACAGATAAGCGCTTCTTCCTCGTCAACTCAGGCTGGGGTATTGCGAGCACGCCGGCCGATTATATCATACGCGTGGGCGATCCCGTCGGTTCCATGTATGGCTTCGTGACGGATGGATACTATACGACCAGCGACTTCGATTATAATCCAACTTCGGGCGTGTACACGCTGAAGTCTGGTGTGGCCAGCAACCAGGGTATCGTTTCTTCCATTCCGCAACCCGGTGGCGTGAAGTTCAGGGATATCAACGGACCGAATGGAAAGCCCGATGGCGTGATCAATGACTTCGATAAGAAGATAATCGGTGTGGCGCAGCCTAAGTTCTTCGGTGGACTGAATCAACAATTGACCTGGAAGAATTTTGACTTCAGCGTGTTCGTGAATTATCAATTCGGGAATGATGTGTACAATGCCAATAAGCTTGAGTTCACTACCGGCTACACGACCAATACGAACCTGCTTGCGATCATGAATAACCGCTGGAAGAATGTGGATGCAACGGGAAAGATCCTGATGCGTGTTGTTAACAGCCAGATAGTGGGTGTATCACCGGATGAGTTGAATGCGAGCAATCCAAATGCGGAGCTCTGGTCTCCGAGCCTGGCTGCGAATTCCTTCACCCTGCACTCCTGGGCGATCGAGGACGGATCGTTCATTCGCCTGAACAATGTTACGATCGGCTATTCTTTACCGGGAGAATTGCTAAAGAAAATGAAGATACAAGCGCTGCGTGTCTATCTCACGGGGTCAAACCTCCAGGTTTTCACCAATTATAGCGGCTATGACCCGGAAGTGAGCACGCGGAGGAATAATCCAACGACCCCCGGCATCGACTATTCGGCGTACCCGCGCGGGCGTTCTTATGTATTCGGCGTTAACCTGAGTTTTTAATTTAATTTAAATGCTTTCAATATGAAATTGAGTCATTTTAAAACTGCGTGTTCCATTACGGCGATCGTCATGATGAGTGCGACAATGCAGTCTTGTAAGAAATACCTCGAGGTGGTGCCCGCGTCAGCATTCGACCCTTCCTTTGTATTCAACAGTGTTGAGAATGCGAAGAAGGCGGTGCTGGGTGTGTATGGCAACCTTGGCGGCGACAATGGATATGGGATACGCCTCAGTATGTACTATCCCTATGACGAGGACTGCATGATGGGCCAGGGTGGTACACCCTATCCCGATGGTGAGAGAAGGGACATTTCCCATTATAACCTGACAGCTGCGAATACACAGCTTGCCGGGCCCTATAATCAGCTTTATACGACGGTGGAGCGCGCTAATCTGTGCATCTATTTCATTCCGAAGATGGAGCTGTACACCAATGGTAGCGCAGCCGAGATCGGCGAATTGAAACGCCTGCATGGCGAGGCACTTACATTGCGTGCAATGGTCTATACCGAACTGATCCGCAACTGGGGTGATATTCCCGAGCAGTTCGT
>Ga0193753_10003973_pt1 | contig 10752 bp, 10 predicted proteins | sample H1c2metaG_FD_144925 | JGI IMG/M metagenome (GOLD analysis project Ga0193753, IMG submission 144925) | Soil microbial communities from a riparian zone of the East river system, Colorado, United States - H1c2 | ecosystem: Environmental > Terrestrial > Soil > Riparian zone | place: USA: East... | reverse complement strand
CGAAGCATGAGCACCAATGTCCGACTTCCGATGCTGCATCTTCCGCCCGACGGCGAAGAGGGCATCGGTATGTCCGACGAGTCGAACGGCGTCAACGGTGCAAGCGTTGCAAACGGTGCAGGCGGTACAGATGCGTTTCGGTCGGGCGCGGCAGATGGCTCTGGGGACGCAGGTCTCAAGCAAGTGGGGGATCTCGCGCGCGAGTCCGGCAAAACGGTGCGCGCGATTCACCTCTACGAAGAGCTCGGCCTCTTGCACCCCGCCGCGCGCTCCAAGGGGCGTTATCGGCTTTATGGGGCGGACGCGCTCGTTCGAATTCGCTGGATCGGCCGCCTTCAGGAAATGGGCTTCAGTCTCACCGACATCCAGACCATCGTGCGCGAGTGGGAAGAACTCCATTCCGCTCCCCGCGCGATGATTCGAATGAAGGAGACGTACAAACGCAAACTCGCGGAAACGCGCGAGCACATTCACCGGCTCCGGGCTCTCGAACACGAGCTCGAAGCGAGCCTCGTCTACCTCGACACGTGCGAGGTGTGCGATCCGGACCGAATGCTCTCCGCGTGCAAAGCGTGTGACCTTCACACTTGTGGCGAGCACGTTCCCGAGCTCATCGCAGGGTTTCGAGCGAGCTGACATAGCGCCCCGCGCGGGGCCGATGGTTTATCCCCTCAAACGAGGGGAATCTCAGACACGAGGAAAACAATGTCCGTACAACTCCCTATCTTCATGGATTACCACTCGACAACGCCGGTCGACCCGCGGGTTGTGCAGGAGATGCTCCCGTATTTTACGGAGAAGTTCGGCAACGCGGCCAGCCGCAGCCACAAGTTCGGTTGGGAAGCCGAAGAAGCGGTCGACTATGCCCGCGAGCGCATCGCGGCGCTCATCGGCGCGCAGAGCTCGAAAGAGGTCGTCTTTACGTCGGGCGCGACCGAATCGGACAATCTGGCCATCAAGGGCGTCGCGGAGTTTCTCAAGGGCCGGGGCAATCACATCATCACCACCGTTCTCGAGCACAAGGCCGTCCTCGATAGCTGCAAGCGCCTCGAACGAGACGGCTACGAGGTGACGTACCTCGGCGTGGGCAAAGACGGCCGCGTCGACCCGAACGATGTCGCCAACGCGATTACGGACAAGACGATTCTCGTCAGCGTCATGGCGGCCAACAACGAGATTGGTACCTTGCAGCCGCTCGAAGAGATCGGCAAAATCACCCGCGCCCGCGGCGTCTTGTTCCACAGCGATGCCGTCCAGATCATCGGCAAAGCAGACTTCGACGTGCAGAAGATGAACGTCGATCTCGCCTCCATCACGGCGCACAAATTTTACGGCCCCAAGGGCATTGGCGCCATTTACGTGCGCCGCTCCAAGCCGCGTGTTCGCCTGGTCGCGCAGATCGACGGCGGCGGGCACGAGCGCGGGCACCGTTCGGGGACGTTGAACACCCCATCCATCGTTGGCTTCGGAAAAGCGGCCGACATTGCTCGCCTGGAGTGGCGCGAAGAGGCCGCGCGCGTTCTGGCGCTGCGCGAGCGTCTGCGCGCGCGCATCATGGACAACCTCGAAGAGGTGTATGTCAACGGCTCGCTCGAGCACCGGCTCCCCGGGAACTTGAACCTGTCCTTCAATTTCGTGGAGGGCGAAGGCCTCATGATGGCGATCAAGGACGTGGCGGTCAGCTCCGGGTCCGCGTGCACGTCTGCGAGTCTCGAGCCGAGCTATGTGCTCCGTGCCCTCGGTGTGGGGGACGAATTGGCGCACTCGAGCATTCGTTTCGGCCTGGGGCGCTTTACGACCGAAGAAGAAGTCGACTACGTAGCGGACCTGGTCATCGACAAGGTGAACAAGCTTCGCGATTTGTCCCCGCTCTACGAGATGCACAAAGAGGGAATCGACCTCAAGTCGGTTTCGTGGGTCGCACACTAGTCCATTGTTTGGGGGGGGAGCGCGGCCGCTCCTCCCCCAAGCCCCCCCAGCCGGAAAGCTTCCTCGAGGCCCCCAGCCGAAAGCTCCCTCGAGGCCCCCAGCCGGAAAAACTCCCGCAAGACTCCCTCTCGGAAAACTCCCTTCCCAGCCGGAAACAAGAGAAACAAGCACTCGACCGAAACGGTCATTTCGGGGCTTCCGCCCGACAACTGGAGATCGAAAATCATGGCGTACAGCGATAAAGTCGTCGAACACGCAGAAAATCCGCGCAATGTCGGTACTCTGGACAAGAGCGATCCGAACGTTGGGACGGGGCTCGTCGGCGCACCCGCATGCGGCGATGTCATGCGTCTTCAGATCAAGGTGAACGACTCTGGGGTCATCGAAGACGCGAAGTTCAAGACGTTCGGATGCGGTTCGGCCATCGCGTCTTCCTCCCTCGCCACCGAGTGGTTGAAGGGCAAGACCGTGGAACAGGCCGGCACGATCAAGAACGTGGACATCGTCAACGAGTTGAATCTTCCGCCCGTGAAGATTCACTGCTCGGTGTTGGCGGAGGACGCGATCAAGAGCGCCATCGAGGACTACCGAAAGAAGCAAGAGGCGCGCGCGGCCGTGCAACCGAGCAGCGCCGCTGCGTCCGTGGAAAGCCATGCTCGCTGAGTCTCACGAAAAACCGTTCCCGCAGGATGCGGCTCCGAAAAAGGAGCCGCTGTTCGACGTGAGCCCTGCGGCGGTGGATGCCATCCGAACGCAAGTTCAAAAGCGCGGCGTGCCGGACACGTCTCTCCGCGTCGGAATTCGTGGTGGAGGCTGTTCGGGATTCAGCTACGTCATCGAGTTTCATGACGGTCCGCCGCGCGCGCGCGATCGCGTTTTCCAATATGACGATGTTCGGGTCGTCGTCGATCCCAAGAGCTTGATCTATTTGAATGGATCCACGCTCGATTGGGAAAAGACGTTGATGAAGCAGGGCTTCAAGTTCGTAAACCCGAACGAAAAGACGTCGTGCGGATGCGGACACTCATTTACGGTCTGAGCCACGGTCTGAGGGACGATTCCTCGCCGGTCCGCCCCCATCTCGGCGCTCATCCGTCCTCAGCGTACGGGAAGTACGCCTCCGGGCGGTGCCCGCCGATCTGGAGGCGGAGCGGCTTCGGACTCGACCCCTCAGACTTTGCTAGTGAAGTTCGTAGTTAAAGACAGTGACATCACATGGATCCGTTCCAGACATTGGGAGTTCCGCAACGGTACGATTTGGACTTGGGTGCGCTGGAAAAGACGCATCGTGAGCTGTCGCGTGCGCTGCACCCGGATCGGCACATGGGGGCGGAGACGGGAAAACGGGAGGCGCTGTCGCGTGCGGTGGAAGTCAATCTCGCGTGGCGCATTTTGCGCGATCCGGTGAAGCGGGCAGAGGCTCTTTTTTCGCTGCACGGCGTGCCCGTTGGCGAAACGAACGAGCCCAAGTCGAGTCCGGCGTTTCTCATGGAAGTCCTCGAGGAGCGCGAAGCGCTCGACGACGCCAAGCAAGCGCGCGACCTCGCCCGCGTTCACGCGATGGCCCGAGCCATCGAAGAGCGCGCACAGGCTGTGCAGGATTCACTCGCCGAGGCATTTTCTGCGGCGAACGGCGACCGCGATAGACTCGCTTCCCACATTGGCAAATTGGGCGAGCTCCGCTACTTCAAACGATTTCTCGAAGAGGTAAGCGCGATCGAAGACACGCTTGCGGAGGAGATTTGACCATGCCGAGTGCACTCCTCGATATTTTCGATCCGAAGGCCGCGCCTCGTCCCATCGGTATCGACCTCGGAACCACGCATTCGCTGGTGGCGAGCGTGCGCGACGGGCGTCCCGAGACGATTGCCGACTGCGACCAGGAAGTGCTCTTGCCGAGCGTGGTCTCGTACACGGATCACGGGGTCATCGTCGGGCGCGCCGCGCAGTCGCGCGCGGTCGAGCACCCGCGCGATACGATCGTGAGCGTCAAGCGCTTCATGGGGCGGGGCGCCGACGATCCGGAGACGCGCCGTCTCGGGCCTTACGAATTCGCACCGGCTCGCGCGAAGGAGCCCAACGTGGTGCGCTTCGTCGTCCGCGGAGGGCGCGAGGTCACTCCGGTGGAAGTTAGCGCCGAAGTCTTGCGCACCTTGAAACGCGCGGCGGAAGACGAGCTCCGAATCGTGGGAGGCGCGGTCATCACGGTGCCCGCGTACTTCGACGACGCCCAAAGGCAAGCGACGAAAGACGCGGGGCGACTGGCGGGGCTCGAGGTTCTGCGGCTGATCAACGAGCCGACCGCGGCCGCCTTGGCCTACGGCCTCGACAAAAAGCAAAACGGGCACTTTGCCGTTTACGATTTGGGTGGCGGTACATTCGATATCACCATCCTGCTCTTGGATAATGGCGTATTCCAGGTGAAGTCCACGGGCGGCGACAGCGCGCTCGGTGGAGACGATATGGATCGCGCCATTGCCGAGATCGTGCTCCGCGACCTCGGATACGAAACGGGTGCCGCGCACGTGCCGACGGATCCGTCGTTTTTACGCCTGCTCCTCGATACGTCGCGGGAAATCAAACATGCGCTGACGATCGCCCTCGAGGCCGAGGTGGTCCTGCCTGACGTGCATGGTCGCGAGAGGTCGGTCGTCGTCACGCGCGAGCGTTTCGAGGGAGCGATCAAGATCTTGCTCGACCGGACCGGTGTGGCGTGCCGGCGCGCGCTCAAAGACGCGGGATTGAAGCCCGAGGCGCTCGACGGGGTCATTCTCGTGGGCGGATCGACCCGCGTTCCGTACGTGGTTTCGTACGTGAAGGGCCTCTTCAAGCGAGACCCGCTCGCGGACATCGACCCGGACCAGGTGGTGGCGCTGGGGGCTGCCGTGCAGGCCGATCTGCTCGCGGGCGAGGGGCCGCGCGATGAAGTCTTGCTCCTCGATGTCTTGCCGCTGTCACTCGGAATCGAAGTGGGCGCCGGCGTGGTGGACAAGATCCTCCCGCGCAATTTGACGATCCCGACGGGCGCGCGCGCGACCTACACGACCCAAGAGGACAAGCAGACCGGCTTCGTCATTCACGTGGTGCAGGGCGAACGAGAGCTTGCGACCGATTGCCGCAGCCTCGCTCACTTCACGCTCAAGGGGATCCCGCCGATGCCGGCGGGGATGGCCAAGCTCGAGGTCACGTTTCAAGTGGACGCCGATGGCCTGCTCAGTGTGCACGCGAAGGAGCTCGTGACCGGCATCGAGCAGACGGTTGCGGTGAAACCGTCGTACGGTCTCGACGACGAGACGGTCGAAAAGATGCTCATGGATGCCCTCGATTACGGCGAAGAAGATCTGCTGACACGCCGAATTGCGGAAAATCGTTTGGAAGCGCACCGCATCGTGACCGCGACCGAAAAGGCCGTTACGAGCGATGCCGAGTTGCTCGAGCCCGGGGAAAAAGAAGCGATTGGCCAGTCCATGATGGAACTGGCCGAGGCCGCGCGTGGAAACGATCCTGGCCGGATGCATCACTTGATCGAGGAGCTCGATCGGGTGAGCAAGCCTTTCGCAACGCGGCGAATGAACCGCGCCATTGCGCGCGCAATCGAAGGACGCAAGGTCGACGACGTCGAGCGACGCGTCGGATAATTGGTGTGATCGATGGCAATCGTCCGATTCAAGGGCTACGGGGAAATCGAAGTTCCCGTAGGAAAGAGCATCCTCGAGGCCGCGCAGGAGCTCTCGGCGCCCGAGGGCTACGCGTGCGGAGGCGTCTGCGCCTGTTCGACGTGTCATGTCTACGTAACGAAAGGCGCAAACCTCCTCTCCGAGCAGGAAGAAGAAGAGGAGGACATGCTCGACAAGGCATTCGACGTTCGCCAAAACTCGCGCCTCGGCTGTCAGTCGAAGATCGAGCGCGACGGTGAAGTCGAAGTCGAGATCACCCGCGAGAGCCTCGAGGCGTACGAAAACGAACACCCCCAAGAGCGCGGCAAGTACGTCACCTGGCGCTAGGAGCGGGCGGGAGCGAGAGTTCGTGAGCGCGGGCGGCTATTTCGGGAGGACGATTTTGGGGGTTTTGGGGTGGCGGCGGTAGAGGAGGAAGGTTCGGCCGAGGACTTGGGCGAGCACGGCGTTCGTGCGTGCGGCGAGGGTGCGCGGGGCCTCGTGGCGATCGACGGGGGCCTCGGAGAGGATTTTGATTTTGATGAGCTCGTGCGTGAGTAGGGCGGCGTTTGCCGCCTCCACGAGGGAATCGGTGAGGCCGTCTTTTCCCAGCATGACCGTTGGGTTCAAACCGTGACCGAGTGCACGCAAGTGGCGGAGGGCTGCGCCGGCAAGCGTGGGCGCCGGCGAGGGGGACGCGGCGGTGGTGGTGGCCTCGGGGGGAGGGGCGGACGACGACATGGTGCGTCTCCTTAGCCGATTCGCTGTCATAACGGAAATCGCTCGGCGGCGATGGGAGCGTTTCGGCGACGCACGGTCCGTGATTTGATCCGCTTTTGGCGGTTTCAAACCAGCTTGGAGCACTCTCGTGACGACGGATACCCGGAGCTTTCGACTCGAAGACTATCCCTTCCGTACGGCCGACACGATTCGGTACGGCGACACGGATCGGCAGGGGCACGTCAACAACGCCGCGTTCGCGACTTTTTGCGAGACCGGTCGCGTCGCGTTTCTTTTCCCCGCCGAACAGCCGCTTGCGAGCCCGGGGACGTCGTTCGTCATTGCGCGCCTGCTTCTCGATTTCCTCGCCGAGATCACCTGGCCAGGCACCGTGGACATCGGCACGCGTGTGACGAAGGTTGGCCGGAGCTCCTTCACCCTGGCGCAGGGGCTCTTTCAAAAGGGGCGCTGCGTGGCTACGGCGGAATCGGTAGTCGTCCTCGTCGATGACGCGACACGCAAATCCACGCCGCTGCCAGCGAAGATCCTGGCGGCCCTGGAGGGAGCTACACTGCGCCAATGAAAACGCGCGCCGCCGTTGCCTACGAAGCCGGAAAGCCCCTGGTGATCGAAGAAGTCCAACTCGACGGGCCCAAGGCCTTCGAGGTTCTCGTCGAAGTCAAAGCCACGGGCGTCTGCCACACGGATGAATTCACCCGCTCGGGCGCGGACCCCGAGGGGCTCTTTCCCGTCGTCTTCGGCCATGAGGGCGCGGGCATCGTGGTCGACGTCGGGCCCGGCGTGACGTCCGTCGCAAAAGGCGATCACGTTATTTTGCTCTACACGCCGGAGTGCCGCGCCTGCAAATCGTGTTTGAGTCGAAAGACGAACCTCTGCACGGCCATCCGCGCCACCCAGGGTCGCGGTGTGATGCCGGACGGCACCAGCCGCTTTTCGATCGGGAAGACGAAGCTTCACCACTACATGGGGTGTTCGACCTTTGCCCAGCACACCGTGCTGCCGGAGATCGCCGTGGCAAAGGTTCGCTCCGATGCTCCCTTCGACAAGATCTGCTACATCGGCTGCGGCGTCACGACCGGCATCGGTGCCGTCATCTACACCGCGAAGGTCGAGCCGGGCGCGAACGTGGTCGTCTTCGGGCTCGGCGGCATCGGCTTGAATGTCGTGCAGGGTGCACGCATCGCGGGCGCCGACAAGATCATCGGGGTCGACCTCAATCCGGCGCGCGAGCCGTTGGCGCGAAAGCTCGGGTTGACACATTTCGTCAACCCGAAGGGGCTAAAGAGGGACCTGGTTGCGCACCTCGTGGAACTCACCGGCGGCGGGGCCGACTACAGCTTCGAGTGCGTCGGCAATGTGGGCTTGATGCGCCAAGCGCTCGAGTGTTGCCACCGCGGCTGGGGGGTTAGCGTGATCATCGGCGTCGCCGGCGCCGGACAAGAGATTTCAACGCGCCCGTTTCAGCTCGTGACGGGGCGCGTGTGGAAGGGGTCGGCGTTCGGCGGCGCGCGCGGGCGGACCGATGTGCCCAAGCTCGTCGATTGGTACATGGACGGAAAGATCGATATCGATAGCCTCATCACCCACAAGTTGCCGCTCGAGCGGATCAACGAGAGCTTCGACTTGATGCACGAGGGAAAATCGATTCGGACCGTGGTGGAATTCGGATAGTCGCCGGGCCCTCAGTTGCCAGCCGGGCCGCGCTTCGCCTTGTCCTCGCGCGACCAATCGGGCGGCGCTTTGCCGCCCACGCCCCGTCGGTCCAATCGCATCCACCGCGGTACCACGAGCTCGCGCAGCACTTCGCCCACCAGGTGAAGCTGCGCGATGTGTGCCTCCTTCGTCGTTCCCGAAAACCCGCGAACGTGGAATCCCCCAATGTCGGCCCGGTACATCCGCATCAGGTCGCGCGGGCCGGGAGTACGGAGCCAAACCTTCTTCGCGTGGACGGCATCCTCGAGGACGTTGGCGGTCTCCGTCGTACTTGCATATCCCGACGGCACGATGGATGAATGGGTAAAGACGAATTCCTTTCGTCCGTCGGCAGCGTCTTGTGCAAAGCGCAAAAACACGTCCAACCCCCTTTCGTCCACGCGATGCCCAGGCGGCGGCCTTGGGGCGCGCGGCCGAACATTCGCCAACCACGGCGCAGGAGGCGGGGGGCGCAGATAGTTGGCATGCAGACCATCGAGAAGGACGATGGTATCGATGCGGTCGTAATAGCCCTGCGTGAGAATGTTCCGAATGGCGCCGTAGCCCGCGCTCCACGCGAAAAGGGAAATGCGCCGCACGTGGAGTCTCGGGTTGTTGCGACTCTTGCGCAGACGCATTTCCATTTCGTCGAGCATGTTTTGAAAATGCGCCGGTTCGGCGAGCGCGTCGGCGTAGGCCTTCGAGCCCGCACCGTACGTCAGCGCGACGACGACGGCGCCGTGCCCCAGCTCCCGATATTCCTTCGCCGCCGCGCGCCCTGCGTGAAAGTGAAAGATGATATCGAAGGAGTCCGAGTGCACCTTTTTGGGTGCGATGTACCAGCCGCCAAAGTCCGTTGGCTGCCACGCGTCGTAGTCACTTCGCGCCGTGGCCATTTCTGGACCCATCGACGTGAAGCTTGCGCCTGCACCCGTTGCATCGCTCCGAACGGCGGCGGGGATGGCGACCGAAGACGCCGGCGCTCTTTCGCCCGCCTCGGCCGGCGGAAATGAACGGCCCAACCGCGAGCAATCGAACAGCAAAAGCGTCGCGGCCACCAGCGCGAGCAGGGCGTGGAGCGCGAAGCCAACCGGGCGTCGCGCTCCGCGCATTCGTTACACTCGCAGCCCAGGTGCCGGATAGCCGGCACACACGTCGCGCACTTCCGCTGCAACCTTGGCGATGACGGCATCGTCTTCCGGTGCGGCCACCACGCGATCGATCCACTCTGCAAGCTTCGCCATGACGTCTTTTCCCATCTTGCGCGACGTGACCGAAGGTGTGCCGAGCCTGATCCCCGACGGATCGAACGGCTTTCGCGGATCGAAGGGCACGGAGTTGTAGTTCAGAACGATGTTCGCGCGATCCAAGGCTTTCGATGCGACCTTGCCCGGGATGGTTTTGTTCGTCAGATCAACGAGCAAAAGATGGTTGTCCGTCCCGCCCGTCACCAGCGAAAACCCTCGTGACCCGAGCGCCTCGCCCAGGGTCTTCGCGTTGTCGACGATGGCGCGTGCGTAGTCTTTGAACGACGGGGAGAGTGCCTCTTGCGCGGCCACGGCAATCGCGGCCGTCGTGTGGTTGTGCGGCCCGCCTTGCAGACCCGGAAACACGGCGCGATCGATCTTCGCCGCGTGCTCCTTCTTACAAAAGATCATCCCGCCGCGCGGGCCCCGGAAGGTCTTGTGCGTGGTCGATGTCACCACGTCCGCGATGCCGATCGGTGAAGGGTGCACGCCGGCCGCAACGAGCCCGGCGATGTGCGCGATGTCCGCGGCCAACACGGCACCGACTTCGTCCGCGATCTCTCGGAAAGCGCGGAAATCGAGAGTGCGCGGGTACGCCGTCGTCCCGCACCAGAGGAGCTTCGGACGATGCTCCTTCGCGAGCTTTCGGACTTCGTCGAGATCGATCCGGTGCGTGTCCTTGCGGACTCCATACGGCACGCTCTTGAAATACTTGCCGGTGATCGACACGTTGTGGCCGTGCGTGAGGTGACCGCCCGCCGGCAGGCCGAGCCCCATAATGGTGTCGCCCGCGTTGCAGAACGCGAGGTAGACCGCGAGATTGGCCGGGCTCCCCGAATAGGGTTGCACGTTCACGTGGATGTCTTCGGCTGGGCCGTGCGCGGTGGCGCCAAAGAGCGTCTTCAAGCGCGCGATGGCCAGTTCCTCGACTTCGTCGATAACCGCTTGGCCTTCGTAGTAGCGCTTCTTTGCATATCCTTCCGAGTACTTATTGGTGAGACACGAGCCGGTTGCCTCCATCACCGCGCGCGAAGCGTAGTTCTCGCTCGCGATGAGGCGTAGGGACTCGTTCTCCCGGCGGTTTTCGGCTTCGATGAGCCGAAAGATCTCCGGATCGACTTGGGCCAAAGCTTCGCCTGTTGCGGGGTTCACTCCGGCCTCCCGGCCGCGGCGGGCCTCATGTTCCAATTGCTCTCTATTTGCGCTCGGTTCATGCCTGTCTTGTCGCATGTCTATGGTATGCGTGGAAGAGCCGTGGCCCCCGTGATTCGCCCCCGTCCCGTTGCCCCGCTCTTGGCGCCTCTGCTCGCCGGCTTCGTCGCGCTCGTTGCATCGCTCGCATCGAAAACGGCAGCTGCCCAGGATCGCGGCGCGTTTCCGCTCGACAAGCCCGCCGAGCGGCGAAGCGGTCTGGTCGTTGGGTTGTCGCTGGGCACCGCGGTCGTTGGCGCAAGTGGCTACCCAAACTCCGCCACGCGAACGGGCGA
>Ga0193753_10003972_pt1 | contig 10753 bp, 5 predicted proteins | sample H1c2metaG_FD_144925 | JGI IMG/M metagenome (GOLD analysis project Ga0193753, IMG submission 144925) | Soil microbial communities from a riparian zone of the East river system, Colorado, United States - H1c2 | ecosystem: Environmental > Terrestrial > Soil > Riparian zone | place: USA: East River... | reverse complement strand
TTGGTTTACCTCAGCGGCATGGGTTGACCTCGACAATGACGGATTGCTCGACCTCATGGTCCTACGGTACGTTAAATGGGATTGGGAGGACGCATGGTGCGGAGAACATCAAGAAGGATACCGCGCCTTCTGTCATCCCGATATCTTTCCTCCAATCGCACCCATGGTCTTCCACAATGACGGTAACGGACATTTCTCCGAAGTAGCCTCGAAGATAGGGCTCAATCTAGCTGGCAAAGGTCTGGGAATTGCGCTCGCAGATTTTGACCGAGATGGAAGGATAGACATCGCAATCGCAAACGATTCGATGCCGGAGTTTCTTTACCATAACAAGGGAAACGGCGAGTTTGAAGAGACAGGTTTGCTTGCTGAGATCGCGGTGGACGGCGATGGCCGCACCTACGCAGGCATGGGGATCGACGCCCAGGATTACAACAACGACGGGTTAGCCGATTTGGTAATAACGAATCTAGCCAATCAGAAATATGCCCTGTATCGCAACAACGGCGACGGTTCGTTTACCTATGACACGTATGTCGGTGGTCTTGCTCGCATGACGTTGCTGCACTCCGGCTGGGGTGTCCGCTTTATGGACTACGATAACGATGGCCGTAAGGATCTACTCGTCGCCCAGGGTCACGATCTTGATACAGTCGAGTTGAATTACCCTCAGCTCCGATATAAGGAACCCATGTTGCTCGCTCGCAACACGGGCAGCGGCTTCGTCGATGTATCCCAGAGCTCTGGTGCGGTCTTTTCGCAGGCATGGGTTGGCCGCGGAATGGCGACCGGAGATTTGGACAATGATGGGCGCCTCGATGCCGTCGTCTCCACGAATGGAGGGTCTGCCCACATTCTGCATAATGACACTAAGACCACCAATCATTGGATTATATTAAACTTGGTTGGCCATACCTCCAATCGCGATGCGATCGGCGCGGAGATTGAACTTACGACATCGACCGGTACGGAGACTGCCACAGTCTCTGCAGCAGGAAGTTATCTATCAGCGAATGACAAGCGCGCGCACTTCGGTCTCGGCGCAGATACGCATGCCCGAACTATAAAAATTCGCTGGCCAAGCGGTATCGTTCAGCTATTGCAACACGTCACCGGTGATCAGATCCTCAAGATCGAGGAGCCGGCCCGCAACTCAGCGGCGCCCGCGTCAATTCGATGATGTTCCGCTTTAGCCCCAGTCACGGCTCTTTTGGAATGATGCGCAAGCAAGTATCAACCATTGCATCGACGCTCGTGTTGACGGGCTGCATTATTGGCCAAAACGTTTCCCCAAAAGCGATACCATCTTTGGGCGACGCCCAAAAGAGCTTTGCAGGAAAGCAGTATAAAGAAGCGGCGGCACAATGCGCTCTCATTGCAGCACACGCGAACGATCCGCAGCTTCGTCTTAATGCTTTCTTGCTAGAGGCGAAATCGTTGATCAATGTCAGTGACTTTCCCTCCGCCGAGACGGTCCTCAACAAGTATTTGTACGGCAGACCTCTATCGAGCGAAGCGCTCTATCTACTGGGGTATGTGCTTGAACGTGAGAACAAGCCACGCGAGTCCCTTGCCGTGTACACTCGCGCCGCCGATTTGGCGCCTCCACAGCCGAACGACCTCAAGCTGGTGGCACTCGACTATGTACTGCTGAACGATTACTCGGATGCGGTCGTATGGTTCAAGCGCTGTCTTGCCGACGATCCTGCAAATTCTGAGGCGTGGTACTTCCTAGGTCGTGCTCATATGGAAAGAGGTGACTTCGTTGAGGCCGAAAAGGATTTTCACCACACTTTAGCACTCACTCCAAACGATTCGAAGGCTCTCAATAATCTGGGTCTTTCCCTGGAGGCTCAGAATCGCACCGACGAAGCAATTAAGGCCTACTCAGCTGCCGTCTCGATTCAGAAGGATCGGGAACATGAGTCCGAGCAGCCCTTGCTCAATCTTGGCACACTATTAAATAACGAAAATCACTTCCGTGACGCGTTGCTCTATCTCGCACATGCGGTCGAGGTGGCTCCCGGCAGCGCACGTTGCCACGAAGAACTCTCTCGTGCTCTCACGGCCACGGGAGATTCGGAGCAGGGTATTCTAGCCATGGAGCGGGCCGTTGCGCTGGACAAGGCAAATCCAAGGCTGCATTTTCTGCTCGGCCAGCTTTATCGGAAGGCAGGACAAACTGCAAAAGCCAGCGCCGAATTTCAAACCAGTAAACGCCTTTACGGAAGTCATTCGACGAAGCAATAAGACGAGGAATTGAAGCTGCTTTTGACTCATCCAAAAGGTCGAGAGATTCTAAATCTTTGGGTGGAGACTAAACTCCTCCCAAAGTTAATAATAAGAGTTGACAACCCAAGTAACGTCTCACTAATATTCACCCGACTTTCAATGCAACCGGTTACATGAGTATATACAAGACTTAATTTCAACTAACATGACCCTCGCGCAAGTTGGGATAGGTAAAGATGACAATTCATAGTTCTCCCCAAATGCGGGGCTTGAGAAGCTGTAGCCTATTTGGTGACAGTAAGATGAACAAATATAATGGCTTATTTCAATATGTTGCAGGACTAGCCTTCTTGTTTTGCGTAGCCGTATCTGCGATTAGCCAGACCAACCAGGGCGTAATTGCTGGCAATGTACTTGACAGCTCCGGAGCGGCCATCGCAAACGCGGTCATTACCGCGAAAAGCGAGGAGACCGGCTCAAAGTATGAGACCAAGTCGACCAGCGCAGGAAGCTTTCGCTTTCCGTCTATTCAATTGGGCCGTTACACTATCACCGCGACTGCGACGGGATTTAAGCCTTCTGTCAGCACTGGTGTTGAAGTACGAGTCGGAACCGTCACCTCCCTGGACATCAACTTCTCCATAGGCGGAGCAAACGAAACTGTTACTGTAGCGGCTGACTCGCCGCAAGTTGAAACTCAGTCTTCCGATGTCGGAGGCACCGTTACGACGCGGCAGATTATTGAGCTGCCGCTCGCGCTAGGCGGCGTTGGTGCTCTGCGGTCACCTGAAGCTTTCGTCTTCCTTATTCCGGGAACAGCCGGCCCTGGTACTGGTAACAGTCCCAATGGCATCTTCATATCTAAGATTGGTGGCGGTCAGAATTTCGGCAATGAGGTCCTGCTCGACGGCGCATCACAGACACGCTCGGAAAATGGTTCTTCGTTCGATGAAGAGGCACCCTCGGTCGAAGCTATCTCGGAATTCAAAGTCACTACGAATACGCCGGCTGCCGAGTTCGGCCGAACTTCAGGCGGTATTGAGAACTTCGTGACCAAAGGTGGCACAAATCGTTTTCACGGAACCGCGTTCGACATCTTTCGCAACGAAGTTTTGAACGCAAACAGCTGGTTCAATAACGGATTTAAATCCTTCTATCAATTGCAAGGAAATCCTATCGAAAGTACATACAATCGTGGCAACGATAAGCAGAATGACTACGGTGGCAGCTTCGGTGGACCGATCTTTATCCCCCACATTTATGACGGCAAAAACAAGAGCTTTTTCTTCTTTTCCTGGGAGCAGTATCGGCATACCCTTGGTGGCCCCATTACAAGCACGGTGCTGACAGCTGCCGAACGTGGCGGCGACTTCAGTGACCAGCTTGGTTCGCCGAAACTCGATGACAACGGCAGTCCAATCCTCAATCCTTGCGACGGAACTCCGCTCTTCAACGGAGAAATTTTCGATCCTACGACAACACGTACTGTCAATGGTGTGCCATGCCGGACGGCCTTTAAAAGCCCCGCCGGAAAGCTCAATGTGATCCCTGCTGGCCGGATCAGTGCGCTGTCGGCGAAGCTTCTCGCCTTCTACCCGCAGCCTACCTCTCCAGGTATTTCGAACAATTACACCCTCAACACTTCCAGTCCTCTCACGAACACTACCTATAGCATTCGAATCGATCAGACGCTCGGCGCGAAGGACAAGGTCTTCGGCTCCTATAACACGCGTGAAAACACGCGCAATAGTCCGCAGAACTTTCAGTTACCGTCACCCGTAACTCCTAATGTTCAGACACAGGACTTCATTACGCACTTTGGGCGCGGAGGTTGGGATCACATCTTCACCCCAAGCCTTCTCAACCACTTCAATGCCGGCTACAACCGGTCCAATTCCATCAACGGCTCCATTCAATCGGGGACGGGGGTAAACTACGCGCAGCAGTTGGGGATTCCAAATATCATTGACGGTTTTCCGGTTATCAATGTAACCGGATACGTGTCCTTAAGCCGTAATCAGAACGATGACAATATAGATAATGGTATCCGTGTCAACGATTCCGTGAGCTGGCAAAAAGGCCGCAACAGTTTCAAGTTCGGTGTGGACTACCGCTACCAGCAGTACTCCAACATTGCACACGATCTTGAAAATGGTTATTTCAACTTCAATGGCAACCAAACTAAAGCGGCGAAGCTTAGCCCCTATCAAGACGGAACAGGGCTCGGTGGAGCGAGCTTCCTGCTCGGCGATTTTGATTCAGCGGGCGCAACTATTAACACTCATCAGCCTCGCTGGATATCGAGTTACTATGCCGTGTTTTTCCAGGACGACTTTAAGGCTTCAAAGGATCTCGTCCTAAATATCGGGCTTCGATACGACGTGGATCAACCACGTAAAGAAGCCACAAACTCTACGTCGAACTTCAGCCCGATCGCGATCGATCCTCATAGCGGCTTGCCTGGCGCCCTTGTCTTCGGTACCACCTGCACGTCCTGCAACACCCGTTGGGCGGATACTTGGTACAAGGACTTCGGTCCTCGCATCGGCTTCGCTTACGCTCCATCTTCGTGGAACGGAAAGCTCTCCGTGCGCGGAGGATTTGCAACACTCTATGCGCCACTTCAGTATAGCGACTTCGGCGGTTCAGAGACTGCAGGGTTTTCTCTTCCGATCCAGCAGAACAGCGATGGATTTACGAATTCCTATCTGATCGATAATGGCCTTAATCCTTACACGATCAAACCAAATCTTGACCCTGGTCTCTTTAGCAATGGAAATTCGGCAGCCCCTACGAACTTTAGCAATTACATTAAACCATCTTATGGCCGGCCCGCTCAGGTCAATCAGTGGAACCTCCAGGTACAGCAAGAGGTTGCCAAGGATCTGATCGCTACCATCGGGTATATAGGATCAGCCGCATCCCATTTGAAGTCGGGCATTGAGAACGTCAACAATATTCCAACCTCTGATTTTGGCTTGGGGGACATTCTCAATCGTCCGTTTTCCCAGTACGCTCCGATAGTGAATGCTAAGTCTCCATATCCAACCTTCAACACGAACGCTAACTATTACCAGGCACTGCGTCCGTTCCCGCAATATGACTTTATCGCCACGGATTGCTGCCTTCAGAACGTTGGTCACTCATCTTACGAGGCTCTGATCGCGACTCTTGAACGCCGATTCTCGCAAGGCCTCAATTTGCAGGCGTCGTATACCTGGTCTAAATCCATCACTAGCGCCGACTCGGCTCTTCCAGGAACGAACGGAGGCGTCAACCAGGAGCAGGATCCGTCGGACCCCAAGAGCATCAAGGCTCTTTCCATCCAAGACATCCCGCACACGTTCGTCGTAAGCTACATTTATGAGTTGCCCTTTGGGAAGGATAAGCCCTTCCTCAACTTCAGCAATCCATTTCTTCGAGCAGTCGTTAGCGGATTTAAGATCGGAGCCGTACAGCGTTACCAGTCTGGTCAGCCAACTTCCTTCGGTTGTGCCGATGGGATACCTGGATACCAAAACTGCATTGCCTTCAGCCGAGTATCCGGGTCTAAGCTGAAGAGTCCGGCTTTCGATCACATTGATCCATTCCGCAAACTCAGGGCGAATTACCCGAATGTCGGTTCTGATCCCAACGTAGATAGTGAGTTCAATGGCCTGACGAATACCGGTAACGCTGCCTATTCACAATTTCAGATGACGCCTGCTATCTTAAGCCAAAACAACAGCTTCAATCGAAGCAAACGGGCAGTGCAGTCTGGAAACTGCGCTACCTGCGACAACGGGGGCTTCCAGTTCGGCAATATCCCCCGAGTTACGGCCGAGGTTAGAAATTATAAGTATCTTAATGAAGACTTCAGTTTTCTGAAGGAAACGCCGATCAGTGAAAAGGCAGACTTCATCCTTAAAGTCGAACTTCTCAACGCGTTCAATCGCCACGCATTCGGCACGCCCGATACTCAGCCATACGACTACACCTTTGGGGTTCCGACCTACACAATCAACGGACCTCGCCAAATGCAGATCACAGGCCGCATCAAGTTTTGACGATGCCTGGATACAGTCGTCAACCGCCGAGCGTTCTCCTGATCGGAGACGCTCGGTCAAGATTTCTTCCGTCGTTCATTTTAGCCACATGATATTCCGCGGTCTGCTCTCCTTTCTTCCGTATTTTGCCTTCATAGCTTTACCTTTGATTGCGCAGGAGACAGTCTTGCAAGTCGCTCCGATGCAGGCTGATCAAGTTGAGGACGCTACGGCACTTGTTACGCAAGCACGAGCCCGTATCGCCGCTGGCGATGTTGATGTCGCGCAGCAAATGTTAAGTCGAGTCCTTGTGATCAGTCCAAACTCGCCCGAAGCCAACCTTGCGTTGGGCGACCTGATGCTGAACCGCCACCGATACCCCGAGGCAATGGAACGTTTCGAGACAGTCCTCGCTATCGACCGACGTGTATCTAAGGCCCGTCTGGGCGAACTGTCGGCAGCAACAGCTCTTGCGCTGGACGCCAGGCGAGCCGGCGACCAGCAGGCCGCGCTATTGTGTCTAAACCACGCACGTGAATCACTGCAGGACGACCCAACGCTGCTCCATGCCATTGGCATTCAACTCTACGACATGAATCGGTTGGCCGCATCCAACGAGGTCTTATTAGAGGCCATCTCACTTGCGCCAGACGAGCCATCAATGTACGCCGTCGCTCGCGTTGTTGAAGCCGATCGGCAGCTGTTTACAGCGGCGGAGCGGCACTTCACGGAGTATCTTGCTGCGCGTCCGAACGATGCTTCGGCCCATTACGGCCTAGGGCACCTTCTGCAGATGCAACAGAGGAATAGAGAGGCCACCGTTCAGCTCAACAAATCCATCGAATTGCAGCCCGTGCAAACCGAATCCTACTATCAGCTAGGCCAGATAGCTCTTGATGAGCACCGTGATCAAGAAGCCGACAATTTTTTTCAAAAGACGCTTGCTCGAGCTTCAAATCACGGTGGCGCGCTGACTGGGGTCGGCATCATCGCCTTCAGAAAAAAAACCTACCGGGCGGCCGCAGCGTCGCTCCGCAGCGCAGTCGTAGCTTCGCCTGACTATCAACCTGCTCACTACTATCTGGGCCTAACCTTGGCGCGTCTCAATAACAAAAACGAGTCTGCGAGCGAACTTAAGCTCGCCGTGGAACTTGCCAACAAACAGCAAGGGAAGGAAACTCCGCTCCCCGCAGAGCCGCCTCCTTAAAAATATTTTCGGCTCATCACGATGAGCTGCCACGAGAACAGGCGAGATGAGACGAATCACGAGGGTGGGTTCGCCACGTCTCTTTTTTAGCTCCTCAAGTTACAGAGGTTGCATTTTTATTCCGGCGGAGACAAATCGATGCTTTTTCGAGCGCGCACTTCTCGTTGTCTGTTTCTGACATCGGCTGTCCTTTTTGGCATAATAATTTTCCTCGTATGGGAAAGGCTACGGCTCAGATCGCTGAGTCGAATCCAAACAGTGAAGGTCCGGTCTACATCCGGATCAGCCGTTCTACGGCACCGCAGATTTTGCCGCAGACGCTCTTCGGCAGTTTCCTGGAACCCATTCGGCAATCCACGTATGGAGGTCTTTGGGCTGACGTCGTTGATAATCCATCCTTTGAGGACGGTCTGTGGTCTGCGAACAACATCGCGGGAATGTTGCGCGAGCGTCCAGAGCTCCGTCGCGCTTCGGAGGTCGGATTGCCTCTTCCATGGGAGCCACTGAATCGCAGGCAGGGCAGCCGCTACGCGCCGATTCGCGGTGATGCCGCAAATTCGTACCAGTCGATTCTGATCATGTCGTTACCAGGCAAAGAGGTCGGCATTCTCCAGCGCGTCTACCTTCCTGTGAAACGCGAGCTTACCTACAACGGTAGTGTCTGGTTCAAGCACGTTGAGGGCCCCAAAAGTGTGGAGGTTTCGTTGCGTCGCCGTGGCCAACCCGACGCTATCCTTGCTTCCGCCACGATCGAGGCATCGGCTCCGACATGGACAAAGTACACCTTCTCCCTGAGCCTGAAGGAGCGACAAGTTGTCCCGCTGGATCCGGTCGATCTAGTCATTTCGCTTGTGAACGATGCGCGTGTCCAGGTGGACAATATTTCGCTTGTGCCAGCGGATGCTGTCGAAGGTATGGACCCCGACGTTCTAAATCTTGCGCGTGAGCTCCACTCTCCCATAGTGCGCTTTGGCGGTAATTTCACCTCGCACTACGACTGGCACGATGGCGTTGGTCCTATGGACAAACGCATCTCAAAGCTCAACTTATCGTGGGGAATCCCCGAGTACAACACGTTTGGCACCGATGAGTTTCTTGCTTTTTGCAAGCTCATCCATGCGGAACCGCAGATCGCGCTCAACCTTGGCACCGGAAACCCCCAAGACGCGGCAGATTGGGTTCGGTATGTCAACGAACACGAAGGCGATCCCAAGGGCGGCCATCTCTGGGAGCTTGGGAATGAGCTTTGGGGAGACTTTCAGGTCGGTTATCCCTCCGTGGAGCGCGTCGCTGCAAAGACTCTCGCCGTCAGTCGCGCCATTCGCGCCGTGGATCCAACAGCGCGCCTTATCGCAACCGGCGGTGACGAAGATTTCTTCCACGATTGGAATGCGCAGCAGCTCTCAACGCCACCTGATACGTTCAACTACCTGTCGACGCATTTCGTCGTTAACGATAATATCCAGGTGGCGCGCGGAAGCGACCAGTTCCGAACTCAGGCCTCCCTGGCTTTACCGTGGGGTCTCGCGGACCGCATGCAGGCGATCAAGCGACAGATCGTCGAATCCGGCCGCCCAGACGTAAAAGTCGCACTCACAGAGTGGCTGATGGTCTCCGATTCACGCACCGGCCCGAACTTCTCAAACCTCGGCGGAGCCCTGTTCGCTGGTGGTTTCCTTAATATGTTGATGCGCAATTCGGATGCGGTTGGGATCTCCGACATGACCGGCATTATTGATTTCGCTGGCATTGTGAAGAAGCACGCGCAAGCCTATGGAACTCCGTCTTACTGGGTGCTCCGCTTGTACAGTAGCGCAAATCCTCACACGTTGCTTGCGGTGCAGTCTGACTCTCCCACTTACTCAGTCGTCCATGGTGTCACACGTCTTCCCGAGATCGCCAACGTCCCATATCTCGATGTGGTCGCGACGGAGGCCGAGGATAAAAAAAGTTTCATTCTGTTCTGTGTCAATCGCCATCTAACCCAGGCGGCGGATGCCGAAATCGACCTTACAATGCTTGGCGTTAAGTCAGGTACCGCGGAGATAGCTACTCTAACCGGCGAGACCATCCTCGCAGAAAACGATGAGCTGAACCCGAATGATATCTCTCCGCGAGATAAGTCTGAAGCTTTCACCACAAAGTTGACACACAACTTCCCCAGTCGAAGCATCACCGTTATCCGGATACCCACATCTATCAGCCCTTCGGAAGGGCACCTCATCATCAAGTCCGCCAATCCGTAGGAGCATTAGAGCGTTACATGGGAGCGTTGCGACACGAACTCCGCAGGTGGAATCAGCAAACAAGACTGAGCGAGGAGAGAGAAGATGGAATTAAACGCGTAGGTCACAGGCGTCCACAAAGGGATTGCCGGATTGGTTTACAGGAGCTGTACGCGTCGATCCACTGTTTCAATCGCCCGAACCGGGGCGCGTTTATGCGGCAGTGTCACGTTTGAACCAGGTGCACGAACCGCGTGGCACACGCAGTCTCTCGGACAGACCCTCACTCTCGTTGGTATCAGGTCGCTGTAAGCCAGAAGTCGGGCCAGATCAGTGCAGCAGGTCTTACAAAGATGGTAAGCGTGGGACTACACAGTGGTACTATCTTGGGGAGATACACAAAAAGCATCCTGCGATGCGCTATGTCGCGGACCGTTGATTTGTGGTTGACCAAGGCGTTGCGACGACCACTGGGATCACCGCGTCCATGCCGATGTCGCTCACTCTGGTCGAGGTTATCGCCGGCCGCGACAAGGTCGAAGCGGTCGGCCGCGATCTGGGTTTTCCGGATTGGGACGCCCGTCATGACAGCGACGCATTCCAGTTCACCCGTTCGTTCGCGTTGACCGCAATCGTCAACCGCCTCACCTTCTGGAAGCAGCGAGGAACTCGGCATCGAACTCTCACCGGGGGATCGACGAAGTATCGCTTGCTCTCGCTGCTGATGCTTGGTCGCGCACAATGACTATGACCTATTTATCAAGCGAGCGCACAACTACCAAAATGTCTTCGATCCTTCCGTGGGGTTCGTTCGAGGCCGAACCGAGGATGGCAACTGGATCTCTCCTTTCGATCCGCGGGAGCCGTACTACAACTTCATGATGAAGGAAGCCTCGGGCTGGTCGACCCTCTTACTGCAACAGAGCCCAAATTAGCCCATGCAACCAATAGACGCATCATCGAGAGAAGTAGAGGCGGACAGACGATTGATACGTGAAAAAAACAGATGTCCTCACATTTCCTATCACGCTATTGAACATTGCAGAAACCGCGATACTGCAATG
>Ga0193753_10003971_pt1 | contig 10754 bp, 7 predicted proteins | sample H1c2metaG_FD_144925 | JGI IMG/M metagenome (GOLD analysis project Ga0193753, IMG submission 144925) | Soil microbial communities from a riparian zone of the East river system, Colorado, United States - H1c2 | ecosystem: Environmental > Terrestrial > Soil > Riparian zone | place: USA: East River... | reverse complement strand
GGTCTTGTCCGAGAACGCGGTCATCTCCAGCAGGTGGTTCTCGGAGATGTTCCAGTCCATATTCAACAGCCAGTTCGGATTGTTGGTCACATTGCTGGTGTTGGTCGAAGCCAGGACGCTGCCCCAGGTTTCGGCTTCGGTCCGGCCATACTGGATCAGGCCGTACGCGAACAGCTTGTCCTTGATCAGCGCACCGCTTGCCCAGGCCGAGACGACCGCGTTCCAGGTGGAATCCTTGGTGTTGTCCTGGCGCAGGACGCCATCCTCCTGATAGACGCTCTTGACCTCTTCGCCCAGATCTTCCGGGCTCCAGAAGACGTTGCCGCCGGCATGGAATTCGTTGGTGCCGCGCTTGGTGATCATGTTGATCACGCCGCCCAGCGAGCGTCCGAATTCCGCACCGTAGCCGCCGGTCTTGATCTGCTGCTCGGCGACCGCCTCGAACGGGATCTGCGCGAAATTGAGGCTCTGGAACGAGTTGGTGATGTTGAAACCATTGACGTAATACTGGTTCTCGGCGACGGATGCGCCGCCGAACGAAGCCAGATTGCCGAACGCGGCGTCGCCGCGCACCGTGCCCGGCGCCAGCAACGCCACGCTCGTGGCATCGCGCGCCACCGGGATCTTGGCGATCTGCGCGGCGGTCAGGATGGTAGTGGATTCGACCGAGGTGATGTCGATCGGGTTGATCGCGCCGGTGCCGATGACGGTCACGGTGTCCAGCGTCTGCGCGTCGCCGCTGGCGGTGACGAAGTCGACGTTGGAGGCCGTGCCCACGCTGACGTTGGCGGTGCGCGCGCTGGTCGAGCCGTCCGCGCCCTTGCGGGTGATGGTGTACTGGCCGATCGGCACCTGCGACAGGCGGTAGCTGCCGTCGCCGCTGACCGTGATGGTGCGCGAAAAACCCGTGTTCGCGCTCTCGATGGTGATGGTGTCGCCGGCAATGGCACGGCCGGCTACGGCGCCTGCGGTGTTGGTTTGCGCCTGCACGCCGCCCGTAAAGCACAGGCCCAGCGCCAGGCCCAGTGCACTGCGGCGGAATAGACGTTGATGATGTTGGGACATGTTGCTGGCTCTCCCCGGAATCGGTGGGTATGTATGCAATGCCGTCACGAGCCCATGCACGAAGGAAATTCGACCGAGCGAGGTGCTTCGGTAGCCGCTGGATCGCAAATGACGCGATTGCGAATGCAGGCGGCGCGATGCGCTTGCCGGTCGCGTGACGCGTTAAAAATTAGTGATCCGGAAGCGCGGCAGCTAGGACCAGTTGGCTGGGTTGAGGCGGAACCAATTCACATTTGCGGAAAATGCGTTTCCGTGATGGCCGCTTGGCGTTGCAGATGGCGATGCTTGAAAACCGGCTGCGCGCAGTCGGTGGAAATGGCCAGGCCGCAGCCTTACGCTGCGCACGCCGTTACCGGCGGCACGGTCAGGCGGAAAACGCGTGTCGGTGTTCCGACGCGCGATTACTCGCCGCGCGCAGCCGCGCGTGCGGACAGCGCCAGTGGAATGCCGATCAGCAGCACGTGCGACACGATGCAGCTGGATACCCAGAGCCAATCCGCATTGAATGCGGGCTTCGGCGGCATGGCGCCGATCAGGGGCACGACCACGTACTGGTTCGAGAGGTATATCGCCAGGCCGAACAGCGCGCCCCACGCGTAGGGGCGCTCGATCAGCGCCGCGAAGCGGCGGGCGGCGGCCTGGTAGATCACGGCCAGCAGGATCATGCGGGCGAAGAAGAGGCTGGCACCCAAGACCGCCATGCCGGTGCCGCCGGCATAGGCGTCGGGGCCCCATCCCCAATACGCCGCGATCGCCTGCATGATGCGTACCGGCGGGACGTCGTGCAGCGCCACCCAGTACACGGACGCAAAGGTGAGATCCAGCGCGGTCGCGGCAAGAGCGCCGACCATGGCCCAGGCGAAGGGCGAGACAGGGGCGCTGTGCAGTGCGGGGACGGTATTCACGATGATCCTCCGGTGGCTCCTGCCGCCTTCGGAAAGGACGTCAGGATGGGGGGGGTAGCCGATTGGCCCTATCTAAGCCCGATAAATTGGCCCTAGAAAGGTCCAATTGAGTACATTTGAATGGTGCCAATTCTTCCGGAGCGGCCCATGTACCTTGAACTCGACGGCAGCGGTCCGCTGCACGGCCAACTGACCCGTGCCCTCAAGTCCGCGATGTTCACCGGCGGCGTGCACGTCGGCGCGCGCCTGCCGGCGACGCGCTTGCTCGCTCGTGAGCTGGGCGTATCCCGCAATACCGTGCTGGCGGCATACGAGCAGTTGCGCGCCGAAGGCTTCGTTGATGGCCGTGTCGGTTCGGGCAGCTATGTCACGCCGCCGCTGCAGACGGCCGCCCTTGCGCCCGCTGCTACGCAGCCGATCGAGCCCCAGTCGGCCTACGCCCGCCGTTCTCGCCAGTATCAGGACCAGGCCCGCTTCTTCCGCCGCCGCCCGCCGCCGGCGCGTTACGCCTTCCACTACGCATCGCCTTCCACCAATCCCGCCGTCACCAGCGCCTGGGCGCGTGAGCTGTCGCATGCCGCGCTGTATACGTCGCCCGGCTATCCGACCGCGCAGGGGTGGCCGGCGCTTCGCGAAAACATTTGCGATTACCTGGCGCGGCGTCGCGGCATACTCGCCCAGCCCGAGGACATATTGATCGTCGGCGGCACGCAGCAGGCGATGGCGCTGACCGCGCGCGTCCTGCTGGACGAAGGCGACGAGGTCGCGATCGAAGATCCGCAGTATTCCGCGGTCCGCACCGTGCTCAAGGTGCACGGCGCGCAACTGGTGCCGGTCGCCGTCGACGAGCAGGGCCTGAAGGTCGAGATGCTGCCGGCCCGGCCGCCGCGGCTGGTGTGCGTATCGCCGTCGCACCAGTTCCCGATAGGTTCGGTGCTGTCGCTGTCGCGGCGCCTGGCCTTGCTCGACTATGCGCGACGTCACCAATGCTGGATCTTCGAAGACGATTACGACGGCGAGTTCCGCTACGACGCCAAGCCGATCGCCGCATTGCGCTCGCTGGACGAAAGCGGGCACGTGATCTACATCGGGACCTTCTCGAAAGCGCTGTTCCCGTCGCTGCGGCTGGGCTACATCGTGATGCCGGCGCAGCTGCGCGCGGATTTCGTGATGGCGAAATGGCTCGACGATTTCGGAGCCCCGACCGTGGAGCAGGCGGCGCTGGCCAATTTCATGGCCAACGGCGGCTTCGAGCGCCATCTGCGGCGCACGGCGAAAACATTGAAGGAGCGACGCACCGCATTGATCGATGGCCTGCGCCGCCTGGCCGGCGACCGCATCGAGATGGCCGATTCGCACGCCGGCATGCACCTGGTGGCGTGGCTGCGCGGAAAATCGCAGCAGCAAGGCGAGGACTTCGCAGCGCATGCGCGCACGCTCGATCTCGAGCTGTCGACGATTTCGCAGTTCTACATCGACCCGCCGGACCGCGCCGGCCTGCTGCTGGGCTTCGCCTCGATGTCGGTGTCCGAGATCGAGCAGGCGCTGGTACGGTTCGCGCGCTGCCTCGACGAAATGCCCTGAAGCACCGGCCTATGTGGGCCTCACCGGCTGGTATTGCTTGCGGTCGCCGTGCCGCTTGCTTTTAGCCTCGACGTTGGCGCACAGGCGGCCGTCCGGGCAGACGATGACATCGGCTCGGTTGAGCGCGCGCAGGAAGTCGGCTTCCGGCTTCAGGCGGGCGACTTCGTCGCGGTAGTGCTTAGCCCATAGCCAGATGCCGCCCAGCGCCAGTAAGCATCCGATGATCAGGCTGGCCAAGCCCAGGTAGATCAGGCTTTGCTGCGTGCGACTCAGCGCCAAGCGTTGTTCGCCCAAGGCTTTGGCCGCCCATTTCGCCGATTCGGCGCTGTGTTTGAGTTGCTCGGCACAAGGCGCTATCGCATGTTGCGCGGTCCTGTTCATGGCCGTATGCGATTCGGATTCGATGCTTTGCAGCAGATCCTTGGCGCTGGTTTCTATCCGGCGCGTGGCGTCGCGGGTCTTGTCTTCTATTGCGTCCGCCAGCAGGGCCAGGCGGGCGCTGAGTTGTTTCAGCGCTTCAGTGTTCGGGTCCATTTTCGGCTCCTAGAGGCTCATCGAAGGGCCGTTGCGCGCCTGTTCCTGCTGCTGAGCCAGCCATTGCTGGCGTTCCAACGCCAACTGCTGATCCAACCGCTGCGACTGCTGCACGGTGTCTTCCATCGGTGGCGGGGTTTGCGACAGGTCCACGCTCGTCATGCCCAGGAAATTACGGCCGGAGACGAAGACCTTGTTGTCGTGGACCGAAACATGCTCCAGGCGATCCACGTCGCGGATGCCTGCCTGCCGGGCCTGCAGCATCACGTGAGCGGCCATGTCGTCCGAAACCTCGCGCGGCAGTTGTTGGCGGATGGCGGAGTAGAGGGCGTGGTCGGAATGATCCCAATCGCGTGGGTCTTGTTTGCCGGTCAGCGTGCCGATGCTGTAGCCGTTCGGCAGGGGGCGGCCCTGGGCCAGGGCCATTGCATCGGCCTTGCGCTCCTGCGCATGGCGTAACTCTCGGCCGTCCTGCAGCAGTTGTTGGCCGTCCGCCGATTGGAAGTAGTCGATGCGGGCGGTGCGCAGGGCTGCGTCGTCCTTGTTAATCAGGGCTTCGAAGACGCGATCGAATAAGTCGGGTGTCGGTTGCGCGAGTCCGACAGGCTGCTGGACAGGGCGCAAGACGGGTGCGTCGGGATCGACATGGAGCAAGCGCTCAATTGTTCCATTTCGATTGATGTTGAGGTCAGTTGTTTGGTCGGCATTTCTCGTGCGTGTGAGATCGCTACGATCAACTTCACTCCATGCACCGCCGATATAGGCATGGCCCTCTCCATTTCGATTCCATGTCACGAAATCATTGCCAGAAGCATAAAATCCAGCACCGGTAAATTGGCTGGGATTTTGTCTGTCGACAGGAGCATTCTGATAAGCGCCGCCGCGCTCTAGCGATTCAGTAAATGGCTGAGCCCGATCGTAATGCAAAAACAAACCTTTGACGGTCGGATACTCCGAATCAAGATTCGGATGTGCTTGATCTTGATTCAGAAGCGTTGGATTGACCAGAGGATTGGCCAGCACGTTCTGCCATGCAGAAGATAGCGGATTGTCTGGGCCGGTATTTCGCAATGAATTTACAACGTTTGCACCGAGAAGAGCTTTATCGCGCCCCTGCTCGAAATAGTCACCTGTACGCCGGGGGCTAAGGTTGTTTACGGCTGCGTTTACTTCTGCAACACTTTGATATTGATTACGTTCAATCGCTTCGATGAGCGCGGTGCTTCTGTCTTCATTCTGATTGAATGCTTTGCCGACAATCACGGCCAATCGAACTTGATCATCAGCGGAGGCGTTCTGGTACACGTCGCTGCGCTGCAAAGGTGTAATAACTCGATCCATTAATTTATTGGCCTGTGCCACATCTCGCGCGTGGACCCAGTTGATTCCATCATCAGTAGACAGGAAGGAGTCGATGCGTGATTTAACCGTGGCATCAACAGCACGCCCCTGCTGCGCTCTGATTGCATTCCCGTTTCTACCAAGATCACTGATTGTTTGTTGGGCCTCCAGATCGGTGAGCACCCAATCTGGATGAGTAGACCTTGCCCAATTCTGATAGGCGTTCACGAGGTCGCGAGGCACATTCTCACCACCGGGAACGTTGGGCCGGTAATGTTGGCCCATGTCTGTTTGAAGTGTGCCGATGGTATAGCCGCTATTGTCAGCTGGTTCGAGGGCCGGCGTTGCCGCTCTATCACCTGCAACTGCCAGCTGGTAGGCCGCATATCCGCTTTCGGAGGTGACGCCGACCGCAAAGTAGAGAGTAGCGCGCAACTCCGCGTCAGACAGCCCCGTTGGCTGAGGTGGTATGGCAGGATTCTGCGGATTATCAATCACGGTGCACTCTCCTCATCTGTTTCTTCTTGGCAATTAGCGCCATCGATGAGTAGTTGCTCTCCGGCAACATCTCGATAAAGGGCGATCTCCTTCTTGTATTCATTCCCAAATTTTTGGTATCGAATTAGGCCATCACCTTCACGAATGAAATAATTCGTTTCGTCCCCATATTCCGGACATGCTGTGTAGCCCTTCTCTCCATCTTGGCTGCAATACCTAGCGAAGAGCTTTCCGTCGCGTATTGTTCCTTTAAGCAAGCCATTGGAGCCTCTGAGGTTGGTTCCCTCGCTCCATTCACCAGACACATCGTTTGCGGCCTGCTTGAGCATGATGTTGACGAAGTGCCCGAAATCGCACTTCCTCGCATATGTCCACTCCCCAATGAATAACTGATTTGCATCCTGCTTGTTCGATGCTAAGGCAGCAGGTGCTTGCGTCGAGCAAGCCAAATGAGACAACAGCACGACAATCACGCAGCTAAACCATAGCGGATGTCGAAAAAAAGTTGTTTTTGTCATGTTTATTTGCACTTCGTTTGGATCGATCACGATCAAATGCTCAGGAGGAATAAATGAAAACAATCAATCAGTTGTCAAGATAAGACTGCTTTAATTCTTTTAGGCTTTCGTTCCGATCTTCGTAGTGGCCCATGACGCACTCTCCGCCAGCTAACCCCTGTGCGTTTCCGCGGCCGAATACTTCTGAAACTATTTCGCAATCTGCGTCGATATACGATTTCCAGTCTCGCTGAGAGACCTCAAGCAATCTGGCGGCAGCTGTATAGTCAGTGCCTTGGGGGCCCGGCTTTGATAGTGCTGCCCGAATTTCCTGCAGGAGATTGGTTTGCGCGGATTCAAGAAATTCTTGATGCCTCGAATAACAGTTGGCATCCGCAAGCCGGCTACCTCCTCTGTCACTTAGGCATTCGGAGAGCCTGTTTTCTTCCTTCTTGATGAATCTATTGGTCGTATCCGCATGCTTGTTAATATCGGAATTCGCCTCAGCGTCGGATGCGGGTGTTTCGCCAGCTTTGGTTTCGGCTTGGATGTCGCCTTCAGAGGGGTCGAGGACAGGCAGAGGGGTCACGCCATCCGACGTAGCTTGAAGGTCAACAACATCCGGTATCACCAAGGAAGGGGGTGGCGGCGCTTCGCCCGGGCGAAGCGCCATTTCTTCACTCAGCACTATTGGCGAAGAAGTCTGTTCTTCAGCACTGCAGGCTGACAGCGCTGACAGGGACAGCGTTGCGAGGAGTAGTGCTGGTGCGAGGTGCGCTTGCATGGCTTTCCTTAAGTTTGCGAGCGAGCAGATGTGGCTGTGGTGGAAGGGGCAGAATGCTTTTTGCCTAAGACCCGCCGAACGGCCCCCAGCCGCGGCGTCTTAGGCAAAGACGGAAAGTCGCGAAAAGATGGCCATGCTTGCCATCGCTTATGTGCAATATGTGACGTTGGTCACACCGTCAACCGATTGCAGAATGGTTCTGAAGCGAGTCGTTATCCGGCGGGCGATCAACGGCTTTCAGCAATGGCCGATGCCGGTACCTACCGCCCCAGCCAGGCGGCCAGCACCAGCGCGGCCGCCGTCCAGGCGCGCTCGATGCCGCTGTTGGCCAGTTGCGACAGGGTCCAGGCATAACCCAGTCCCAGCTTCTGCAGCGACTCCCAGGGCACCAGGCCCATGGCGGTGCCGATCTGGGCGCCGGCGATGCCCCAGTTGGCCAGCACCACGATCATCGCGGTGGCGACCGTGGCGCAAGCGGCCCGCGCCCAGCTGCGGCGCATGCCGCCCAGGCGCAGCAGCAGCGCCGCATCGACCGCGCCGGGCAGCGCCATCCAGCCGAGCTGGCGATCGGTATAAAGCGCCAGCAACACCCACAATGCGGCGAAGCCGAGGCTGCCGAGCAGCAGCAGTGCGATGGCCAGCCCGATACGGGGCCTTGCCTGAGGGGTAGGGTGTTGCATCGGCGCTCCGCGTGGCCGCATAGGATAGCGGGCGGGCGACGTTTAGAATGCGCGCTCTTGCGTCGGGCTTCGGCGCCCGCATCTTCATATACACCGACGCCTTCCTGCCCAACATGTACTCACGCAACAGCGAACCCGTCCGTTTCGAGCGCGATTGCGATGCCGTGCTGGTACCGCAGGGCGAAGCCGTGAGCCTGCCGGCCGGCAGCATCGGCTACATCACCCAGGCGCTGGGCGGCAGCTATACCGTCTTTGTCGAAGGCAACCTGTTCCGGATCGCCGGCCGCGATGCCGATGCGATCGGCAAGGAACCCGCGGAAGCGCTGGAACTGCCGGAAGGCGCCAGCGACGACGACGTCGAAACCCTGGTCTGGAAGCAGCTGCGCACTTGCTTCGATCCTGAAATCCCGATCAACGTGGTCGATCTGGGCCTGGTCTACGAGGCCCAGGTGCATCGGCGCGAGGACGGCCGGCGCGAGGTCGAAGTCAAGATGACGCTGACCGCGCCCGGCTGCGGCATGGGCGAGATCCTGGTCGACGACGTGCGCAGCAAGCTGGAGCTGATCCCCACCGTGGCCGAGGCCGATGTCGAGCTGGTGTTCGATCCGCCGTGGAACCGCAACATGATGTCCGAGGCCGCACGGCTCGAAACCGGCATGCTCTGACGAGCGTCGGGGCACCATCCCCCGCACAAAGTTGCAGATGAAATCGTTTACGTGATCGATACGTGAAGTCTGTCACGCCTTGAGCCCCGATTTTGCTGCACCTGCAGCGTGAATCCTTGCCGAAGTGTCCTTTATGGTCACTTTTCGGACGAACTGCGTCACCCGTCCGATCACTTCGTCGGGTTTCAGCGGTCGTCAGGACCCGACTTCGCCGCCACTTGGCGGCTTTAACGTTTCGGGGGTGTCATCTATGTCGCATCAAGTCTTGCAGTGCCCGCGTGTGTTTCCGCGAGCGCCTGTCAATGCCAGCACGCACGCGCATGCCGTGCCGAGCCTGACCACCCCCGCTCGGATTCATCCAGGACGGAACCATTAACTGAAGGGAAGCACCGGCAGCCGTTTTCGGCTGCCGGATTGGATCGCAAGCCGGCTTACGGTCCGCAGGGGGTTGATCGATTTTGATGGCAGCGTTCGCCGTCGTGCGACGCGCATCAATGGCAGTTGGATTTGCCGGGAAAAAAAGCAATCGCGTTTTTGCGCGATCCCATTTTTTTCCATTTTGTAAGGACGCAGACATGAGGAATTCAAGGCAAGCTTTGGGTCTTATCGCATTGTCGCCGCTGGCGCTCGCACTTTCGGTGGCCTCCGCCGCCGACCGGGTCGATCTCCATGGCAAGGATGTCGCCCAACTCAACCGTCAATATCAGGCTGCAAGCGCAGGAGTGGGCGTAGCGGCCGCCGCCAGGGACCGTCATGCCGAACTGCTCGGCATGGATCAGGATTCGGGCCTGCAGCTGATCCGGTCCAACCAGGATGCCGACGGAACCCAGCACTATCGCTATGCGCAGACCTTCCGCGGCGTGCCGGTATTCGGCGAACATGTGATCGTCAGCGAAGACAGGAACGGCAACGTGCGTTCGCTGTTCGGGCGCATGGTCAACGGTCTGGCCAGTGAAATCCCGGCGACCGCCGCCAGGATTCCGCAGGCGCAGGCGCTGGCGACCGCCAAGCGCGCGACGCTGGGCAGCGGCCTGGCCACCAAGGTGGTCGAAAACGAAAGCGCGCGCCAAGTGATCTACGTCGGCGACGACGGCCGTGCGCGCCTGAGCTATGTGGTGTCGTTCTTCGCCGACGCGCCCAAGGGCGGCGCGCCGACGCGTCCGTTCGTGATCGTCGATGCGCAGACCGGCACCATCCTCAAGCAATGGGAAGGCCTGGCGCACGCCTTGATCGGCACCGGCCCCGGCGGCAACCAGAAGACCGGCCAGTACGAGTACGGCTCGGGCGGCTTGAGCTTCCTTGACGTGGCGCAGAGCGGCAGCACCTGCACCATGAACAATACCAACGTCAAGACGGTCAACTTGAATCACGGCACCAGCGGCAGCACCGCGTACAGCTACGCCTGCCCGCGCAACACGGTGAAGGCCATCAACGGCGCCTATTCGCCGCTCAACGACGCGCATCACTTCGGCGGCGTGGTCTTCAACATGTTCAACGCCTATGTCGGCGTGCCGCCGCTGACCTTCCAGCTGACCATGCGCGTGCACTACAGCACCAACTACCAGAACGCGTTCTGGAACGGTTCGGCGATGACCTTCGGCGACGGCGGCAGCACCTTCTATCCGCTGGTCAGCCTGGACGTGGGCTCGCACGAAGTCGCGCACGGCTTCACCGAGCAGAACTCCAACCTGACCTATTCCGGGCAGTCGGGCGGCATCAACGAAGCGTTCTCGGACATGGCCGGCGAAGCCGCCGAGTACTACAACGAAGGCAGCAACGACTTCCTGGTCGGCGCGGACATCTTCAAGGCCGCGGGCCAGGCGCTGCGCTACATGAACAATCCGCCGCAGGACGGTCAGTCGATCGACCACGCCTCGCAGTACTACGCCGGCCTTGACGTGCACTATTCGTCGGGCGTGTACAACAAGGCGTTCTACCTGCTGGCGACCAAGCCGGGCTGGAATACGCAGAAGGCGTTCAAGGCGTTCGCCAAGGCCAACCAGGATTACTGGACGGCCAGCACCAACTACAACCAGGGTGCGTGCGGCGTTGAATCGGCGGCTGTGGATCTGGGCTACACCAAGGCCGACGTCACCGCCGCGTTCAGTACGGTCGGCGTGAGCTGCGCCGGCGGTCCCGGTGGCGGCGTGGTGGTATTGAACGTGAATCTGCCCACCGTGACCACGGGCAACTGGTCGACG
>Ga0193753_10003970_pt1 | contig 10754 bp, 8 predicted proteins | sample H1c2metaG_FD_144925 | JGI IMG/M metagenome (GOLD analysis project Ga0193753, IMG submission 144925) | Soil microbial communities from a riparian zone of the East river system, Colorado, United States - H1c2 | ecosystem: Environmental > Terrestrial > Soil > Riparian zone | place: USA: East River... | reverse complement strand
AGGCTCAATCAGCGGCCACGACAGACCTTGGGTTTTCGAACTCCAGCCGATAAACTAGCAACGGTGTTGCCCTGATCCGTTGAATGAGCCACCAAATGCGGACATTCATGCTTGCAGGACTCTTCACGACCTATGTTGTAGCTGATTAACTATCGGCGAGGGCTTGCGCGACTTCGAGGGGGCGGATTCAATTCGTTTTCCGCCGCCCATATAACAGCGTGACATTTATCCGACGGTTTTCGTAGCCGGGTTTGAAATCCATGTGGTCGGTTTCATGGAATAGATTGGAATCGAAAATCACCGCCCGGTTGGCGTGATATGGCACCCTCACCGACCGCGCCCCGCTACGCGAAAGAAATTCGCGAATGGGCGCCGCCTCGCCGTTATAGGCCGCAAAGTCCCATTCCGGCGGCGCGACCTGATCCCAGATGACCAGCCCGCCGCTTTGCGGATCCAGGTTGGCCGAATCGGGCGTGATCCAGAAATTGACATTCACTGCGGCGAAATCGGCATGAACCTTGATGCCCTGCAACCGGCTATCATATTTGAAGGCCCACAGATACTGCAGGGGAAGCGAGGCGAATATGTCCGGAAAAGCGATCGGGAGTTCCTCGGCAATCTGGGTCAGCAGCGGACAGGCAAAACCGTCCTCCGGAAACGCGCCCAGATAACCTTCCTCGAATGTGTTCCGCCAGATGGTGGAGCCCAGGCAGAATCCCCTTAAGCCTTCCAGCGCGGGCTGACTGAGCAGATCGTCGATCACCACGATTTGCGGGCTGGCCTTGCGCCATTGCACACCGATATCGGCGCGGCCGGGATTGACCGTGGGCTGCGCCAGGCGAGGTCCCGGCTCAATGTGAAAACCTTCCGCGCCGTTCCGATACGCCCGCTGCTCCTGATCGTGACGCGTCTTGTGCGGCCGCGCTTCCACCGCGCCTGGCCCCGCTTTTTCGGCGAAGCGGCGAAATTCGCGCATACCCTCCTCTATCCGCCCTGTCTCGAACAAAGGCGATCCCAAATTGCGCTGCGCGTCGCCATAGCCGGGATCGACCTCCAAAGCCTTGCGATAGCTTCGCAGCGCGTCTTCGGGTTCCTGCAAATCGCGCAGCGCATTGCCGCGAATATTCCAGGCGGGCGCGAAATCGCTCTTGATCGCGAGCACGCGGTCGAGATCGGCAATCGCTTCCGCCGGCCGTTTCAGATGCCACAGCGCGATGGCGCGGTTGTAACGCGCCTCGAAATGGTTCGGCTCAAGAGCCAGCAGCCGTTCGAAGCTCAGCAGCGCCTCGGCGCGCAAACCCATATAGGCCAAAGTGGTGGCACGGTTGTAGAGCGCGTCACGGTGATCGGACCGGGCCGCCAGCACGCGATCGAAATTCAGCACTGCTTCGTGGTGGCGGCCTTGCTGAAACCGCAGCAGGCCCAAATGATAGCGGGCGCCAACATGCGCCGGATCGATGGTGAGTATCTGGCGATACAGCCGCTCCGCATCCTCCAGTGCGTCACGCCGGTGAAATTCTTCGGCCCGCGCAAACAGGGCCGAGGGATTCATCGACCCACGTCCCGGTTCACCGCTAATAGGTCACCCTAAGACCGACCGTGAAATACGCGCCAATCACATCGTATTTTACCCGGTCGGTGGGATATTGCAGGCCCGGATTGCAGCAGTCCGAAACAATCGGCGGCTTGGTGTCGAACAGGTTCTGCACCGTGATGAAGACCTGCTTCTTGAGATCGTCCCCACCCATCCAGCGCATGGCCTCGATCTCGTCCAGCCGGTAGCTGACCGTCAGATCGGTGTACCAGGCGTCGGATTCCATGTCATAGGGCTTGGCATAGAAGGAGGCGAAGCTTCTCTGCGTGCCGCCGGTGTCGCGCACGCCCAGGCGCGTCGATAGCGGGCCATTGTCATAGATCGCTTCCAGCGATACCCGGACCTTGGAATTCACGCTCGTACCGTTGGTGGTGATGAAGGCCGCATTGGCGCTGGCCTTGGTGGTATTGGCGGTGGTGAGCGAAAGATAGGAGTGCAGTTCCATGTCGCCTTCCCAGTCGGCGAAGACGTCGGCCATGGAGAAGCGGTACGCCGTCTCGATGTCCACCCCTTCGTCAATGATGGCGGCCTGGTTTTGGTTCACCAGAATGGATCGCAGCGGGATATTGGCCAGCGACCGGTCGGCGAAGCCATTGGGACGGATGATGGTCGAACAGATCGGTGATGTGCCGTTGCTCAATTCGCAGTCCTGGATCTGCTGAACCGTGTTGGTGATGCCGATCGCGTCCTGAATGCGGATGTGATAATAGTCCACCGAAGTCGTGAAGCCCGAGAACCAGTTCGGCGAATAGACGAATCCGGCCACGATGGTCGAGGCCTTTTCCGGTGTCAGGAGTGGATTGCCGCCTTGCTGCTCGACCAGATTGACGTTGGTCGCGCCGGTGTGCAGATCAGGCCGGTTGGCGGTGGCGACCTGGGTACCGGCAAAGAGCTGATAGAGCGTGGGTGCGGCGATGTCGCGGGAAAAGGTCGTGCGCAGGCGCAGATCGTCGAACACCTGCCAGAGGCCGCCCAGCTTCCAGGTCGTGACCGAACCGCTGGTGCTGTATTCGGTATAGCGCGCGGCGCCGTTCAGCTCGAAGCTTTGCACCAGAGGCAGATCCTTCACGATCGGGGCGGCGAACTCGAAATAGCCTTCGTTGACGTTCGCCGAACCCTTGGCGGCGCCGATATTGGTGAAATTGCTGATCGTCACGCCCGACGGCACGCCCTTGATGCCGGTGTAATTCACCGCCCCGGCCAGGGCGGGATCGGAATTGGAGCGCTGCAGCAGGGTCTGGCGGCGGGTTTCCGCGCCCATCGCCACCGACAGCGGCCCGGCCGGCAGGTCGAACAGCGCGCCGCTGAAATTGCCGCTGATAATGCCGGTCGAATTGTTCACCCGATAGCTGGAATCGCCCTGGGTATAAGCGATCGCAGTCGCCGAAGGCGCGCCCGCGCCCATGATGTTCATCGGCACGCAACCGGGCAGCAGCGAGGGATTGGTCAGTGTCACGCGGCAGACGATCTTGCCGCTACTGTCCTTGACCGCGTCGATGGCCGCATAAAAGCGCTGATTGTTGTTTTCGTTGACATGAACCCTGAGCAGCGCCTCGCCATAGGTGCCATTCACGTCCCAGTGCCAATCATGGTCGAACAGAGACAATGTGCCGTCGACGCCAATATTGATCATGCCGCTATTGGTGATCACCTTGGCCTGGTTGCGCGGCATGTCGTTGCCGATGCGCCCCATATTGAAGCTTTGGGCACTACCCATCATGGCCAGCACCGAGGGCTGCAGATAGGCATTGTCGTTGAATATGGTGATGCCGTTGGAGGTTCCCGCGAAACGGTCGTCATAGCGGTCGTAAAAACGGTTGTTGGCTTCCGACGCATTGACCTGCAAATGCACGTTGATTGTGTCGGTAAGGTCGTAGGAAACCCGGGCGAACACCTGTTCGGTGCGCAGACGCGAGGTCAAGGAAGAGCCCCCGAAATAGCCACCGCTGCCGCCAAGCTGGTAATCGGCGCCGCCAACCGTCGGCGTGCCCATATCCTCGGGCCGTACGGTGCCGTCGGGCTGGAACTGGTAGAAGTTGAGAGGACTGCCGCTCGCATTGAAAATGGTGCCGCCGGTCGAGGCTTTCGAAAAACGGGCGTTTGAATAGGTCACGCCTGGCGAAGCCTGAGTGCGGCCGCCAACATTGGTAACCTGGTCGCCGCCATTTTTCCGCTTGTTGATATTGTGAATGCCGTCGGAGAAATAATGCTCGAAGGTGCCTTCGATATGTCCCCGGCCGCCCGCGAAGCTGGTGCCCGCGGCAATCGTCGCCTTCCAGGAGGCATCGTCGCCACGGCTGGACAGGCCGCCCTGGAGCGTTCCCTTGATGCCCTCGAACTTCTTGTCGAGAACGAAGTTCACCACACCCACGACCGCGTCCGAGCCATAGGCTGCCGAGGCGCCGCCGGTCACGACATCGACGCGCTGGATCAGCGCCTGGGGCAAGGTGTTGATGTCGACGGCACCATTAAAGCTGGTGGCGGGCACCCGCACGCCGTCCAACAGGACCAGCGAACGGCTGAAACCCAAATTGCGCAGATTGAGATAATTGCCCTGATTAGGACTGTTGGTGTTCCAGGTGGTGCTGGTGCTGTTGCTGGTCGAGCCGCGAAACATGGGCAATTGATTGAGCGCATCGGGAATATTGCTGGGAGCCCGCTCCATCAACCGTTCCGCGCTAATGGCGGTGACCGGGGTGGGCGCCTCGAATCCGCTGCTGACAATGCGCGAGCCCGTGACCGTGACCTGCTCCACCGCATCGCCAGTTCCCTGCGCCCAGGCGGACGTCGCCAGACAAAGAGATGTCGACATCAACAAAGTCTTGGCAACGCTTTTCATGAATCAGGTCCCCCGCGCCGACTCTTGCTGGTCGCGCTACATGAATTCTTTGTCACAATGCGACAGAAAGCGCAAATGCCGGCAAGCGAATCAGTACGGAAAGGAACCGGCGGAATACCCCGCCAGATTGCGCTGATTAATCGTCACAACTTCCTCGTGTGATGACTGATTAATTGTCAGCGTCAGTATTTGTTCGGTATGGGATGTAACGGCTGCGATTTACAGGGCGCACATCGAAGGGGCGCGATTGATGTTTCGATCGATCATTCTCGGCTTGAGCTTGTTGCTGACATGGACGTGTTTTGCTATGGCCCAATCGTCCTGGGTCATGCCCTCGGATTCCGATATCCATAAAATTCTGGCCGAGCGTATCGACATACAGAAGCTGGGCGTCGGTCTTGTCGTGGGTGCACCGGGTAATCGGCTGTTCGGCTAGGGTAAGTCCGCTGCTTTTCGAGAACGCGCTACGGGATCCCTACGGCACCTGCCGCTAGCCTGCATTCCAGCCATGTCCGAATGCATTCAGCTCCCGGACAGAAGCTGGTTTAGCGGCAGGCGCAGTGCGACGACTTTCCAGCCAAAAACACCCTGCCGTTCCAAGATGATTGTCAATGCCTCGTCGGGGCGTCTCTGGCTCGCATACCGCCCCTCAAGGTGATTCAAGTCCGTCCATGAGAAATGCCCGCGCCACAATGACGGGCTGGCGGCGCTGTCGCCGGATCTTTTTGCGGGACGCCTTAAAATCACGGCGACATTGCCGGGCGTGACCACGGCGTCGATCACCTGGCTTCCCACCGCCGGCAGGACGGACAGCGCAAAATCCGCCAAGGGGCCGTGCTTGCGCTGTCTTATGCCCAGCGCACGGTTGGCGATAACGCTGCCAAGCTGGCGCTTGAGATCGTCCTTGACGTCCACAAAATCGATATCGCCCGCCAGCGTGTCGCGGTCGCCTGTTCTGGCCGCCTCGGAAAGAGAGCGTAAGAACACGAAGGGCGACAGGAAATAACAGCCAATAAAAATCGCCAGCGTGACGCCGCCGGCGATGGCGAGCCTGGTCTTCATGCTTCGCTCGGGCATATTCGGCACTCCACGTCCGCCACTCCAGCCTGACAACCCCGACAGAAAATCATGGCCATCGAACGCTCCCGATGAATGTCCGCTTTGGGTCAAAACGGGCATCCATGCTTGCAGAGTTGCGGTAGGACACCCAATAGGCCTTCATCTTGAAGCAGGGCTCGGATGGGGTGCCGGTGGCAGAGAAGCCCTGGTTATCTTCGTTGTTGCGCCGACATTGGGCTAGCGACAGCAACAATATCTCCGGCGCGCTGCCAGTCCACGCCGCCCTGAGGCAGCTTACTGCGAGCGCGAGTGGCGAACACCGATGCCTTGCGCATATCTCCGGCGTTGTACCAGACCTCTGCGGTTGCAAGATCGGACATCGGCTCGTTTTTCAATGTGCTATAGGCCTGGGCGGTCTGGAACCAGGTAAGAGGATCGTCATCCTCTACTAGGATTGCTGCTTTGAGATTCTGCAGCGCAGGCGCAGCCAGATCTGGATGCTCGGTGGCCAACTGGGCTGTGGCCAACGCAAGGCGAAGCTGCGGCGCGCGTGGACGCAGGTTTACCGATATCTGATAATCTGGAATGGCCAACGCTGGTTTAGCTAGGCTCATGTAGATCTGGCCGCGCACTTCATAGAAATAGGGATTGTTCGGCTCTTCCGCAATTAGGCCATGGGCGAAGACTCCACCATGTCGTTCAGATCGAAGACGCGGTCTTGGCCGCTGGGATGGTCCACCGCGAACTTGTCGAGCTTGTAGGCGCTCATCGCTTCCTCGTTCGCGAAGCGTTGGAAGGTCTGGTACATGCCCATGGGCGACTGATGGGTGGCCAGCAGCAGCTTGGCGGCGATCTGGTCGGCGGTGGATTCCTGCACGCGGGTAAAGAGGGCAAATTGGCCCACGGCGTAGGCCTGCCCAATCCCCATGATCGCTGGGGCTAATGCTCCCGCACCAGCGATGATAGCCGCCACCCCCGCCACCAGCGAGAGCAGCATCGGGATCATGGCTTTCTTCATGCCATATTCGCCGCGCGATAGATGCCCCGCCGAAATATGGCCGGTTTCATGCGCCATCACGCCGATCAGCTCATTAGGTTTTCTCAGCCACAGCAAAATGCCCGCAAAGATGAAGATGTCCTCAGGGTAAGTAGTGATGGCATTGATTTCGATATCGGGCGCCAAATAAACATTCACAGAGTTGAGGTCCAGGCCTGCGGCGCGCGCCAGCGGCATCTCATAGTTCCTCAGCATCTCCTCAGTTTCAGTGTCGCGCAGGGCAAAGGCGCGATTGTTCTGCGCCTGCGCGGGGATAGCATAAGCCAGCAACGCAGCAACAAAACCAGCGGCGAACGTGAGTTTCCGAATGGTGGGATGCGGCGCATTCAACGACAAGCCCGCTACTCCAGTTGCCCCGCCCCGATCCGAACCTATGGGGATGGCTAGCCAAGGTCAAACATTGCTCACGCGATTCCAGCCAAGATTACAAAGAGCGCCCAGATGAAACCGCAGTAATATTTTTGCTGCTATGAACGCGGCGTTTAAACAGCTGCAAATGCTAGCGAAATTCGCGCTCAACAATGCATTTTCATAGAAATGCACCATTGGCCGCTGCGTTTTGCGCTCAAAAATCAACGCTGTCGGCTGTTCGCTGATGCGCGGTGACAATCTTTCCAATGTCCGCTTTGCGCCAATAGCGGACATTCAAAAGGGGGGCGATGGCGACCAAAATGTTGCGCGCTATCCCCGAAACCACGCTATCCCAACACCTAGCATCAACAAGACCACCGGCAGAGCCCCCTTCGCTGATACCTGCCATCCGGTCAGGCCGTTGTATCGCGCTTGAAGTTCGCAGCGGATGAACACGAGCAGGATGTATCGCCAGGACATTTTCAACCCTTCCGAAAATGCGCACGAACGCAGCCTCCCAAATAGAAGGCGGCTTCATGCTCGATGATGTTTGGAGTTGGTGAGGCTGAGTCCCTCACCATGGCGATATCATGCCATCCGTTTTAAAGGCTCTCAATGGGTTTGGGCGAGCGAGAGAAAATATCAAGCTTTCTTGTCGAGGCAGAATGCGACGGTTTTGACTATGACTAAGTTCGGGTACAATCTCTCGCGGCCTCAGCAGGAGCTGGGTAATCCCGCGTAACCTCCTTCAATTTCCTTTCGTAAGGATACCAGGCGTGCACGAGTTAAGGCAGCTCCGGCGGCTCCAAATAGGCATCGGCATAAGATGGATTGCGGCTTTCGCAGGCGCCGCCTTAACAACAACAGCGGTGGCACAACCTGCCCAGCCGCCGCCCACAACCAGCGCGCCGGTCAGCGCGTTGCTTGCTACTGCGCCCACCATCACCATCGGCAATGGCAAAATCACAGCCCGTGTAGCCCGGATTGATGCAGCGCGTGGCTTTTACAACGGCACCCGCTTCGACCAAGCGGGCGTGGTCACCAGCCTGACTTTGAATGGCAAGGAGTTCTACGGCCCTTGGTTCGAGCGAACCGCGCCGGAGGTCCTTGACTACACCTACGTCGGCGACGACATCGTGGCGGGCCCCGACAGCGCGACCAGCGGCCCGGTGGAAGAATTCGCGCCGCTGGATTTCCAGACCAAGCCTGGCCTGTTCGTCAAGATCGGCGTCGGCGTGCTGTACCAGCCGGACCCGCAAGCCTACGACCACTATCGCCATTACCGGATTCTGGACGCCGGTCAGCGCACCACCAAGGTCACCAAGACCAGCGTTATCTTCACCCAGACGCTAAGCAATGCCGGTTATAGCTATGTTTACGAGAAAAGCCTGGCGCTAGTGCCGGGAAAGCCACAGTTGCTGATTACGCATCGGTTGAAGAATACGGGGATACGGACGATCAACACCACGGTCTATGACCATAACTTTTTGCGCCTGGTGGCGGGCAACGGCGGCGTTCGAGTGACGTTTCCGTTTACCGTCCAAGCTACTAACCCGCCCGCAGCCGACATGGTTCGCATTCAGGGCAATACCCTCACCTATCTAAGGCCCATGGCCAACAAGGAACGCATCTCTTTCCTCGTAACCGGCTTCGGCGAAACCGCCGCCGACTATGATTTCACCATTGAAGATGCAGTCAACGGCGGTGGAGTTCGGGTCCAAGGTAATCAACCGATTACCCGGCTGAATATCTTCTCGGTGGATCGTGTGCAATCGGTGGAGCCTTACATCGCTGTCGATCTTACACCAGGCACGGAGAAGCAGTGGAGCTACACGTATAGCTTTGCGGCTCCCGGCGGAAAATAACGTCTGCACCGTTCACACGACCACTTAGCTGTCCGCTACCTCGAATCGGACGGGCTCTTTAGTTTCGCCAGGTCGTCAAAAACGTCGCGATTACGGTCCATAAATGCCTCCCCGGCCTCGACCTGCTCATGCACCCCCTTATCCAGGGCAGCCAGCGAATATCCGCTCGGGGTTTCGATGGCGACACTTCTTGGCCTCTTTTGGCATGAAGATTTCGAGCATCTTTTCCGGCACGATAAATCCGACGATTTTGCGTTATCGCCGAGGAACGCACTGATCGGGCCAACGTTCTCAGCCACGGGCGGGCGCCCCTTTGGACCCCAAGTCCAGCCTTCCCAGGTGGGGTGTCTGCCCACTTTCCAATCTACTCGAATTGCCAGCGGGACCTAGTTCGGGGGAAACAACGTCGGCGAGCGCAATTGATTCGCCATGCCCCTGAAAAAGCCACTCCAGCGCACATTTCGCATCCACCGCCGCGACGACGGGCGGTTTGTCACCCGCACCCGTTAGGCGTCGATGCGTCCTTGAATATGGCCCTCGGCACTGCCCATAGGGAGGCTATCGCTGCAAGCCGTGATGAGGGCTGTGCGGTTGTGATAGAAGTCGAGCAGGCTGATGGAAGATGGAAGCGTCACAATGTCGTTCAGCCGCCGGCAAAATAAACACCCGCAGATTATTATAACGGTTCAGCCCCCGTCATTCCGCTTCTTGTGGGTTGCGTAGTACGCCTTTGAACGGGCGAGATACTGGGTCCAATCCTGGGCAATGCCTTTTTGCACGTCTGCCTTATTCATTTTGCCGGCGCGTATCTGGGCGGCCAAGTAGTTCTCTACGAGATCCTTCTGCTTGAAAGCCCTGTCTTCGCCAGTCGCGCCGTCAGGGCCACACTGCGGCCAAATATTGTCGAGCGTATCGGCGCCACCGAGTTCGATTGATATCAAATGATCCAGCTCACAGATCATGTGCGGCTCGCGATTGTTGGCCGGCTTCTTGATTGCATACCAGTCGTAAGTAATCTTTTTCCTGGTCGCAGACGTTGCCTGGTCGCGTTCGCATCCTGTCCTGAAGTTTTTGTTTTTGAGTATTGCATTGGTAAGGGCTGGGTTCACGGCGCCTGGCGTGCAGGTCGGATCGGGAAATTGGAAGCCGGCCTTCGTTCGGACCTTGCAAAGCCCAGCGGGAGGAATTGCAACCGCGTCTAGAGGTCGATCTCCCTTTACATTGAATGCTGGACAGTTTGCCGGTTTCGCTACAGCGGGTCCGCCACATACCGCAATGGCGATCAGGCTGATGGTGGCAATCCGTATCAGTTGCATGGCAGATCCCCCACAGATCGGTCTATTTATTAGTGCGCGATACTTGGTTCCACCGGTTCCCAATTTACTGTGCTAGAGGGTATTTCTTGGCACTCGCCAGTATCTGGCATCTACCAACCAGATGCCACGATACTTTTTCCATATTCTGCATCCTGACAGTGAGCCCTTCCGGGACGAGGAGGGCGGCGACTTTGACAATTTCGAGCAAGCCCGATCAGAAGCTGTACACGGATTGCGTTACCTGGCTCTCGATATAGCGCGGCAGGGGCGCATTGTGCATGGCCTATCCGTCCAGATCGCGGACAAGGATGGGACTGTGTTGGAAACACTTAACGCCCATGAATCCTTCACGTGGCGATGAACTCGCAATGATTAGCAAAGACCAGTCGACACCAGGACCACGACCAGAAGGCCGGTGATCACTGAAAGCAGTGTCCCGATAGACTGAAACCGTTTCACAAACGGGCCCCTCACCCGGGTTAATCCGGCTGCAAAACCCTATCGCGACAACCGTTCGGATATACTTAAAGGAGCAGTTGAGGTCGAGTTCCCTGGTAACCACCGACCCTCGGAAGAGGCGCATTTCTCGCGCCCAGTCCTAAGTTCCAATCATTGCTTCACCGGCTTCTTTCGTCCGCTTCTATAGCTAATGTCCGCTTTTGGCTGTCAGCTC
>Ga0193753_10003969_pt1 | contig 10756 bp, 11 predicted proteins | sample H1c2metaG_FD_144925 | JGI IMG/M metagenome (GOLD analysis project Ga0193753, IMG submission 144925) | Soil microbial communities from a riparian zone of the East river system, Colorado, United States - H1c2 | ecosystem: Environmental > Terrestrial > Soil > Riparian zone | place: USA: East... | reverse complement strand
CGCGCGACGATGTCGCGGTACGGGTGATGATCGTGGCCGCCCTCGATCCCGTGCACATGGCCGACGACCGGACCGGGCCCGATCCCGTGCACGTGGCCGTGCACATGCCCGTGGTCGTGATCATGATCGTGCCCGTGCGCATGGTCGTGCCCGTGCGCATGGTCGTGCCCATGCGCATGGTCTGCCCCGCGCAGGACCGCCGCGCCGCCTTCGACCGAGATCGTCACGTTCACCGCGGCGAGGCCGTGCTTCAGGACTCGCGATATCTGGAGTCGCTCTCGCCCCACCCCGACCCGGTCGAACGCCTGCTCGAACACCTCGCGCGGGACGCCGAGGTCGAGGAGGGCGCCCAGGATCATGTCGCCGGCCGCGCCGCTGGCGCCGTCGATGTGGAGGTGCAGGCCTCGCAGATGCTCAGCCAAGGTCGCCCTGCCCTTCCGCCGGACCGCTGGCCGCGCCGGCCGGGTCGCGCTGGTTGATGCGCGCCGCGGCGACCGCGGCGCCGAAGCCGTTGTCGATGTTCACCACGGTCACGCCGGGGGCGCAGGACGAGAGCATCGATAGCATGGCGGCGAATCCGCCCAGGCCGACGCCGTAGCCGACGCTGGTCGGGACCGCCACGATCGGGCGATCGACCAGACCTGCCACCACCGAGGGGAGCGCTCCCTCCATGCCGGCCACCACGATGATCACGGCGCAGGCTCGCAGCTGCTCGCTGGCCGACAGGATCCGGTGGAGCCCGGCGACTCCGACGTCGCTGACCCGGGTGACCCGATGGCCGAGGAACTCCGCGGTCAGCGCCGCCTCCTCCGCCACTGGCTGATCGCTGGTCCCGGCCGAGACGACCGCGATGACGCCGCGGCCGCGATCCTCGCGCGGCCGCTCTCCCGCCACCACCAGCAGTCTTGCCTCGGCGTGGTAGTGCGCGCCTGGCAGTGCGCGGATGACCGCGGCGGCCTTGTCGGCGTCGACCCTCGTGGCGAGGGCGCCGGCGCCGCCTCCGGCCAGCGCGACGAGGATCGCCGCGATCTGGTCGGCGGTCTTGAACTCTCCGAGGACCACCTCGGGGGCGCCGGAGCGGAGCTCGCGGTGGTGGTCGACTCGCGCCGAGGCGCCGACTTGCTCGAAGGGGAGCCGGCGCAGGCGCTCGAGCGCCTCGTCGGGCTCGACCTGGCCGGATCTCACCTGCTCGAGCAGGTGCCGGATGTCCTCGCGATCCACGCGCCGGTTATACCGTTTCGCGCGCCCTCGGGGCGGGGCCGGCCGTCCTCGAGCGCGGCCGCGCCGCCGTCAGTCGATCTCGATCTGGACGCTGGCGTGGCGGCAGATGTCGCGCAGGCGCGCGGCTGGCGGCGCGTCGGTGACGAAGTAGTCGAGCTGCGAGATGTGGCCGATCCGGACCGGCGCGGTTCGCTCTAGCTTCATTGCGTCGGCCACCAGGATCGACTTGCGCGCGCACTCCATGATCGCCTGGGCGACCTTGACCTCGCGGTAGTCGAAGTCGAGCAGGGTCCCGTCGTCGTCGATCGCGGAGGTGCCGATGACGGCGTAGTCGACCTTGAACTGGCGGATGAAGTCGACCGCCGCCTCACCGACGATGCCGCCGTCGGAATGGCGCACCACGCCGCCGGCCACGATGATCTCGATGTGCTCGCAGCCCTTGAGGATGTTCACCACGTTGATGTTGTTGGTGATGATGAGGAGGCCGTGGCGCGCGCGCAGCGCGTGGGCGACCTGCTCGGTGGTCGTCCCGATGTTGATGAGGAGCGACGCCGCGTCCGGGATGAGCGCGGCGGCCCGCGCGCCGATCCGCCGCTTGGCCTCGGTCGCCATGTGGCGGCGGGCCTCGTAGCCGACGTTCGCGGTGCCCGATGCGAGGATCGCGCCGCCGTGGAAGCGCTGCAGCAGGCCGCGCTCGCAAAGGTCGTTCAGGTCCTTGCGGATGGTCTGGGCGGTGACGTGGAAGCGGTCGGTCAAGGTCTCGACCTCCACCCGCCCCTGCGACTTGGCCAGCGCGACGATGTCCACCTGCCGCGGCTTCAAGCGCTCCATGGAGACGCGCGAAACGCTATCAGGGACGGGCATTGGCGGCCAATTCGAAAATGAAGGTTCGGAATTCGCGCGGGGATGTTTCCATTGACTTTCGTTTTGATTCGATTTTAGCTCTGAGTCGCTTCTGCTGTCTCGATCGAAGGGTGTTTCCCTCGCACGCGCTGGACAGCCTGAGGTGGCTGCCTCGCCCGTGTCGAATGGCCAGAGCTGTCCCGACAGCCTGGGGAGGAGATCAGCCATGAGGACACGATTGATGGCGTTCGTCGCCGTCGCGGCGCTGGCGGCGTGCAACAGCTCGAAGTCGGGCTCCGACTCGAAGAAGGGCGCAGGGGGTGGGGCCGAGGGCGGTGGCGCGACCGGCGCGGGCCAGGCGGCCAACCCGGCCGCGATGGAGGCCGCGGCCAAGAAATGGGCCGAGACCGAGTTCCAGCCGACCACTCTCTCCAAGGAGGACCAGCAAAAGGAGCTCGAGTGGTTCATCAAGGCGGCGGAGCCGTACCGCGGCCTCGAGGTCAACGTGCTGTCGGAGACCATCCCGACCCACGAGTACGAGTCGAAGACCCTGACCAAGGCCTTCGAGGAGATCACCGGCATCAAGGTGAACCATCAGCTGCTCGGCGAGGGTGAGGTCGTGCAGGCGGTGCAGACCCAGATGCAGACCAACCGCAACCTGTACGACGCCTACATCAACGACTCGGATCTCATCGGCACCCACTCGCGCCTGCAGTCAGCGGTCAACCTGACCGACTGGATGGCCGGTGAGGGCAAGGACGTCACCCTGCCGACCCTCGACGTCGACGACTTCATCGGCAAGTCGTTCACCACCGGTCCGGACGGCAAGCTCTACCAGCTGCCCGATCAGCAGTTCGCCAACCTCTACTGGTTCCGCTACGACTGGTTCAAGCGGCCCGAGCTGCAGAAGAAGTTCAAGGATATGTACGGCTACGACCTGGGCGTCCCGGTCAACTGGTCGGCCTACGAGGACATCGCCGAGTTCTTCAGCGTGCACGTCAAGAACATCGACGGCGTCCGCATCTACGGCCACATGGACTACGGCAAGCGCGCGCCCGACCTGGGCTGGCGCATGACCGACGCGTGGCTGTCGATGGCCGGGGCCGGCTCGAAGGGCGTGCCCAACGGCCGCCCGATCGACGAGTGGGGCATCCGCATGGAGGAGGGCTCGTGCAACCCGTCGGGCGCGTCGGTCAGCCGCGGCGGCGAGACCAACGGCCCCGCGTCGGTCTACGCGATCCGCAAGTGGGACGAGTGGCTTCGCAAGTACGCCCCGCCCGGCGCGGCCGACTACGACTTCTATCAGTCGCTGCCGGCCCTGGCCCAGGGCAACGTGGCCCAGCAGATCTTCTGGTACACCGCCTTCACCGCCAACATGGTCGCGCCCAAGAGCGAGGGCAACAACACCGTCGACGACAGCGGCACCCCGCTGTGGAAGATGGCCCCGTCGCCGCACGGCCCCTACTGGGAGCAGGGCATGAAGCTCGGCTACCAGGACTGCGGGTCGTGGACGCTCTTCAAGTCGACCCCGCTCGAGCGGCGCAAGGCGGCCTGGCTGTACGCTCAGTTCGTGGTGTCCAAGAGCGTGTCGCTCAAGAAGAGCCACGTCGGGCTGACGATCATCCGGGACAGCGACATCCGCGACAAGTCGTTCACCGAGCGCGCGCCCAAGCTCGGCGGCCTGGTCGAGTTCTACCGCTCGCCCGACCGCGTCAACTGGACGCCGACCGGCATCAACGTGCCCGACTATCCCAAGCTGGCCCAGCTCTGGTGGCAGAACATCGGCGACGTCAACTCCGGCGCGTTCACCCCGCAGCAGGCGATGGACCGCCTGGCCAAGGAGATGGACCAGGTGATGGCCCGCATGGAGGACGCCGACAAGAAGGCCAAGGTGTACGGCGGCTGCGGCCCGCGCCTGGGCCCGGAGAAGAACCCCAAGGAGTGGCTGGGCAAGCCGAACGGGCCCAAGGCGCTGCTCGCCAACGAGAAGCCCAAGGGCGAGACCGTCGACTACGACGAGCTGGTCAAGCGGTGGACCGCGGCCGAGGGGAGCGGGCAGAAGACCGAGGGGACCACGCCGGCCGCGCCGGCCGACAAGGCCCCCGCCGACGAGAAGGCCGCGCCGGACCCGCAGCCGGCCAAGTGACCGCCGCGTGGCACTGGAGCTGAGAGGCGTGGTGAAGCGGGTCGGCGCCGACACGCACATCCACGAGACCAGCGTCGTCCTCGCCGAGGAGGGCTTCAACGTCCTCCTCGGCACCACGCTCTCCGGCAAGACCACGCTCATGCAGCTCATGGCCGGGCTGGAGCGGCCCAGCGCCGGCCGGGTCTGGTTCCGCGGCGCCGACGTCACCGGCGTGCCGGTGCAGAAGCGCAACGCCGCGATGGTCTACCAGCAGTTCATCAACTACCCGAACTTCACCGTCTACGAGAACATCGCGTCGCCGCTGCGCATCGCGCGCGTGCCCAGGGCGCAGCTCGACGAGCGGGTGAAGCGGGTGGCGGCGATGCTCAAGCTGACCCCGGTCCTCCAGCGGCGGCCGACCGAGCTGTCCGGTGGGCAGCAGCAGCGGACCGCGCTGGCCCGCGCGCTGGTCAAGGACGCCGACCTGGTCCTGCTCGACGAGCCGCTCGCCAACCTCGACTTCAAGCTGCGCGAGGAGCTGCGCGACGAGCTGCCCGCGTTCTTCGCCGGCCGCCGCGCCACCGTGGTCCTGGCCACCTCGGATCCGGTCGAGGCGCTCCTCCTGGGCGGCCACACCGCCACGCTGCATCAGGGGCGCATCACCCAGTTCGGGCCGACCGCGGACGTGTACCGGCGGCCGGCGGATCTGACCACGGCGCAGGTCTTCTCCAACCCGCCGATCAACACCGCGCCGGTCACCAAGCGCGGCGAGACGATCGCGCTGGGCGACGGGGTCTCCTGGGAGGCGCGCGGCGCGGTGAAGAGCCTGCCCGACCGCACCTACACGGTCGGCATCCGCCCGCACCACATCGGGCCGTCGCCGACGGTGCGCGGCGCGGCGATCGACGGCCGGGTGCAGATCGCCGAGCTGAGCGGCTCCGAGAGCGTCATCCACTTCTCCCACGGATCGCTCGACTGGGTGTCCCAGTCGCAGGGCGTGCACGACGCCGCGGTGGGCGAGACCGCCCGCTTCTACATCGACGTCGATCGATGCCTGTACTTCGACGGCGACGGAAAGCTCATCGCGTCATGAAAGCGGGCGGATGGCCAAGATCACCCTGAGCGACCTGCGCCACAGCTACCAGCCCGTCCCCCAGGGCGACGACGACTGGGCGCTCAAGCACATGGCGATGGAGTGGTCGGACGGCGGCGCCTACGCCCTGCTCGGCCCGTCCGGCTGCGGCAAGACCACCCTGCTCAACATCATCTCCGGGCTGGTCCGTCCGACCGAGGGGCGGGTCCTGTTCGACGGGGTCGACCTGACCGAGGTGCCGACCGAACGGCGTCGCATCGCCCAGGTGTTCCAGTTCCCGGTCGTCTACGACACGATGAGCGTGCGCGACAACCTGGCCTTCCCGCTGCGCAACCGCGGCCTGGCCGGCCCGGAGGTGGACGCCAAGGTGAGCGAGATCGCCCGCATGCTCGACCTCGAGGGCATGCTGTCGCGGCGCGCGTCCGGCCTCACCGCCGACGGCAAGCAGAAGATCTCGCTCGGCCGCGGCCTGGTCCGCTCCGACGTCAACGTCATCATGCTGGACGAGCCGCTGACCGTCATCGACCCGCACCTGAAGTCGCAGCTGCGCTCCAAGCTCAAGGAGCTGCACCAGCGGATCGCGCGCACGATGATCTACGTGACCCACGATCAGACCGAGGCGCTGACCTTCGCCGACCAGGTCGTGGTCATGCACCAGGGCGAGGTGGTGCAGGTCGGCTCGCCGGTGGATCTGTTCGAGCGGCCGCGCCACACCTTCGTCGGCCACTTCATCGGCTCGCCGGGGATGAACATCCTGCCGTGCGAGCTGTCCGGCGGGGTCGCCAGGGTGGACGGTCACGCGGTGCCGGTCGACAACGCGCCGCCCGGCGCGATCGAGGGGCGCGTCGAGATCGGCGTGCGCCCCGAGTTCGTCGCGCTGGCCGAGGAGGGCGACGGCCTGCCGGTCACGGTGGTGCGGACCAGCGACGCCGGCCGCCATCGCATCGTCGAGGTGCGCCTCGGCGAGCACCGCATGAAGCTCCTGGCCGGCGAGGGCGTGACCGTGCCGTCCGGCGAGGCTCGGGTCCGGTTCGATCCGGGCCACACCCGGCTCTACGCCGACGGCTGGCTGGTGGAGTGACCCGACCGTGAGCGACAAGACCCAGAACCAGAAGGGCTGGCTGTTCGTGCTGCCGGTCGTGCTCCTGGTCGCGTTCAACGCGCTCATCCCGCTCATGGCGGTGGTGAACTACTCGGTGCAAGAGACGTTCGGCAACAACGTCTTCTTCTTCGAGGGCATGAAGTGGTTCGGCCAGGTGCTCCACTCGGAGCGCTTCCACGCCGCCCTGCTCCGCCAGCTCCTGTTCACCGGCATCATCCTGGTCATCGAGGTCCCGCTCGGCGTCATCATCGCCCTGTCCATGCCGCGGCGCGGGCCGGGCGTGTCGGTCTGCCTGGTGCTGATGGCGCTGCCGCTGCTCATCCCGTGGAACGTGGTCGGCGCGATGTGGAACATCTTCGCGCTGCCCGACATCGGCATGCTCGGCAAGCTCGTGAACGGGATGGGCATCCACTACAACTACACGCAGCAGCCGATCGCGGCGTGGGCGACGCTCATCGCGATGGACGTCTGGCACTGGACCTCGCTGGTCGTGCTGCTCGCCTACGCCGGGCTGCGCTCGATCCCGGACGCCTACTACCAGGCGGCGCGCATCGACGGGGCGTCGTCCTGGTCGGTGTTCCGCTACATCCAGCTGCCCAAGATGCGGCGCGTCCTCACCATCGCGGTGCTGCTCCGCTTCATGGACAGCTTCAACATCTACACCGAGCCGTTCGTCCTGACCGGCGGCGGCCCCGGCAACTCGACCACGCTCCTGTCGATCGATCTGGTCAAGATCGCGCTCGGCCAGTTCGATCTGGGGCCGGCCGCCGCGATGTCGATCATCTATTTCCTCATCATCCTGTCGCTGTCGTGGCTGTTCTACACGGTCATGACGCGGGGAGAGGACCGAGGATGAAGAAGGTCAGCTGGGTCATCCCGACCCTCTACGTGCTGTTCCTGCTGCTGCCGATCTACTGGCTCATCAGCATGTCGTTCAAGTCGACCAACGAGATCCTCGGCTCGTTCACGCTGTGGCCGCAGAAGTTCACTCTCGACAACTACCACAAGATCTTCACCGACCCGGTCTGGTACCGGGGCTACCGCAACTCGATCATCTACGTGCTGATCAACACCGTCATCTCGGTGACGGTCGCGCTGCCGGCGGCGTATGCGTTCTCGCGCTACCGCTTCCTGGGCGACAAGCACCTCTTCTTCTGGCTGCTGACCAACCGCATGGCGCCGGCCGCCGTGTTCGCCCTGCCCTTCTTCCAGCTCTACTCGGCCATCAAGCTGTTCGACACGCACATCGCGGTGGCCCTGGCCCACTGCCTGTTCAACATCCCGCTGGCGGTGTGGATCCTCGAGGGCTTCATGTCCGGGGTGCCGCGCCAGCTCGACGAGACCGCCTACCTCGACGGCTGCGGGTTCTGGCGCTTCTTCAACCGGATCTTCCTGCCGACCATCGCGTCCGGGATCGGGGTGACCGCGTTCTTCTGCTTCATGTTCTCGTGGGTCGAGCTGCTCCTGGCCAAGACGCTGACGTCGGTCGCGGCCAAGCCGATCGCCGCGACCATGACCCGGACCGCCTCCAGCTCCGGCTACGAGCTCGGCCTCCTGGCCGCGGCCGGCACCCTCACCATCATCCCCGGGGCGGTCGCGATCTGGTTCGTGCGCAACTACATCGCGAAGGGCTTCGCCCTGGGAAGGGTCTAATGGGGCTGTCGCTCTCGTGGATGGCGTGGACCTGGCAGACGGCGGTCTTCTTCCTGTTCATCGCGGCCTCGATCCTCGCCATGGGCATCTGGGAGTGGCGCTCCCCGGGCGGGGGCCCGCGCCACGGCGTGCTCGGCCTCGACACCACCCGCGGCGACCGCCTGTTCATCTCCCTCCTCGGCAGCGCCTTCATCCACCTGGGCTGGCTCGCGCTGTTCGGCTCTCACCTGATCGCGGCGACCGCCATCTCGGTCGCGTTCACCGTGGCGGTGTTTCGCTGGGTCTGAGGGTAGACTGGCCAGCGTGAAGGCCCTCCGGCTCGAAGACATCGACCTCTCCGCCAACATCGAGGACAAGAAGACCTACGAGGAGGCGCTGGCCGAGGCTCAGCTCCGGCTCCTGCGCCTGCAGCAGCGCGCGTACCAGCACAAGCAGCGCGCGGTGATCGTGTTCGAGGGCTGGGACGCGTCCGGCAAGGGAGGCGCGATCCGGCGGCTCACCGCGAAGATGGACCCTCGCGGGTTCCGGGTGTGGCCGATCGGTCCGCCGCGCGAGGACGAGCAGGGCCGCCACTACCTGTACCGCTTCTGGCAAAAGCTGCCCACGCCCGGCACCTGGGCCGTGTTCGACCGCAGCTGGTACGGGCGCGTGCTGGTCGAGCGAGTCGAGAAGCTGGCCAAGAAGTCGGCCTGGAAGCGTGCCTACGGCGAGATCAATGCCTTCGAGAAGATGCTGGTCGACGACGGGGTCGCGGTGGTGAAGCTCTTCCTCCACATCTCCAGAAAAGAGCAGCTGCGCCGCTTCCGCGAGCGAGAGACCAACCCCTACAAGAAGTGGAAGATCAGCGACGACGACTGGCGCAACCGCAAGAAGGGGGACGCGTACTCCGAGGCGATCGACGACATGTTCGCCCGGACCAGCACCGCCGAGGTCCCCTGGGTCCCGATCGCCGGCGACCACAAGTGGTACGCCCGCGTGACCACGTGCAAGACGATCGCCGACGCGGTCGAAAAGGCGCTGTAGAGGCGAGCGCCCGGAAAGGCCCGCGAGGCCCCATGCGCCGAACCGGCCTCCGTAGCCTGGTACTCGCAGTCCTACGATGAGGTGACCTCCTTGCGCGCGGTGCGCCGGTCGCTACAGTGCGCGGATGGCCAGCAAGCAGGCTCCCATCCACTCCGGTTTCGGCGCGCACACCGAGGCGCACGAGGTCGTCGGCGATGTCGCGGGCCGGATCGCGATCGTCACCGGCGGCGCGGCCGGCATCGGCCTCGCGACCACGCGCGCCCTCGCGGAGGCCGGGGCTACGGTCATCGTCGGGGCGCGGTCGTCGTCGTCGTCGGTCGCCGGCATGCCTCGCGTCGAGGTCGTGGCGCTCGATCTGCTCGACCCGGCGTCGATCGACGCGTTCGTCGGGCGCTTCCTGGCGTCCGGCCGGCCGCTTCACATGCTGATCGGCAACGCCGGCATCATGGCGAAGTCGCTCACCCGTGACGCGCGTGGCTACGAGGCGCAGTTCGCGACCAACCACCTGGGCCACTTCCAGCTCGCGGCGCGGCTGTGGCCGGCGCTGCGCGCGGCGAGCGGCGCGCGCGTGGTCGCGGTGTCGTCGTGCGGCCACCGCCACGGAGCGGTCGACTTCGAGGACACGATGTCGGAGCGCCGTCCGTACGACCCGTGGCTCGCGTACGGGATGAGCAAGACCGCGAACGCGCTGTTCGCGCTCGCGCTCGACAGGCGCGGCGAGGCGCACGGCGTTCGCGCGTTCTCGCTGCATCCCGGCACGATCGACACCGGGCTGCTGTCCAGGGCCTTCGGCCCCGAGCTGGACGAGCTGCGCGCTCGCCTCGGCCCGGACGGTTTCAAGACGGCGTCGCAGGGCGCCGCGACCAGCGTGTGGTGCGCGTCGAGCGCGCAGCTGGCCGGCATGGGCGGCGTCTACTGCGAGGACTGCGACATCGCCGCGCCGGTCGCGGATCCCGAGCTGGCGTACGGGGTGAAGCCATGGGCGATGGATCCCGAGGCCGCCGAGCAGCTGTGGGGCGCGAGCGAGCGCTGGACCGTGCCGTTCACGATGTGAACAGCCGCCGCGCGCGGGCCTCGCTCTCGCCGGGCAGCGGGGTGTACAGCGACACCCGGAGCTCGCGCCCGTCGGGCTCGACGTATCCGAGGTGCACCTTTTCGAACCCGATCTTGCCGAGCATGGGGTGCACGATCTCCTTCACGTCCTCGATCACCTCGACGACCTCGTAGTCGTTCCACAGCCGGGCGAACTCCGGGCTCACCGCGGCGAGCTCGTCGGCGATCGCGTCGAAGTCGCGGCGATCCGCGGCGCGCGCGGCGTCGAGGCGGAACCGCGCGACCGTCTTCACCGCCGCCTCCTCCCAGGCGGGCAGCTGCGTGCGCCGCGCCGGGTCCATGAACATCGACCACACGCCGTTGCGGAAGCGCTCGGGGCGCGCGGCGAAGTCGCCATAGAGCAGTGACGCGGCGCGGTTCCAGGCCAGCACGTCCCAGCGCAGCGTCGACGCGAGCGCGGGGTTCGGGTGGGCGTCGAGCACGCGGCGCAGCGCCGGGCTGACCTCCGTCGGCGCCAGCGCGGGTCGGGTCGGGCCGTGCGCGAGCGCGAACAGGTGGGCGCGCTCGGCCGTCCGCCGGCCGGATCCGCTCCCGCCGGGAGCGCAGGAACTGCGCGAGCGCGACGCGGGTCGTCACGAGACGA
>Ga0193753_10003968_pt1 | contig 10758 bp, 8 predicted proteins | sample H1c2metaG_FD_144925 | JGI IMG/M metagenome (GOLD analysis project Ga0193753, IMG submission 144925) | Soil microbial communities from a riparian zone of the East river system, Colorado, United States - H1c2 | ecosystem: Environmental > Terrestrial > Soil > Riparian zone | place: USA: East River... | reverse complement strand
GGGGGGACAGGCTTACTTCATAGGGCGATCCCTTCGGCGCCTTCACATTGACAAATACGGAATGGAGCCGCATATTGTTAAAGGTGGAGATCATAAAGGCGGCGATCGTCGCAGCCAGGGGGACGAGCGATCTTTTCAGGGATGTTTTCCTGTCATACAGGAACCATAAAAAGGCAAAGAATAAGGCCACCAGCTGGTATGTTTCCTTACTTAGGAAGGCGAGCGTGCAGCAGATGAACAGCAGGGCCGCGCTCAAAGGAACTGGCTTGTTCAGGGTGTGATAAAATAGATGAGCTCCGAGGATTAAAAAGAAATAGCAGAGATGCGACCCTACATCCTGGGTATATAATATATAGAAATAGGGTGTTGTGAACAGCAGGTAACAGTATACCCCGTAGAAGAACAGGAAGGTCCCGTCGAAAGATAATCCCAGTACCCGTTTGATCAGCAGGGCCGATAATATGCCATTGAGGAAGACCAGGCCTATCACAAAGCCGATGCTCCCGGCCGTTCCGGCATGCCCGATAAGCTTGTAGAACAGCATAAAGACAGGGCGGGTCCAGTTGGCCAGGTCCCGGTAATCCGGGTGGATGGCATAGGCGAAGGACGCCGGTATATAATGATCTTCATGCTGAGCAGATAGAGGGTTATAAAAACCGGGGAATATGAATCGTAATACGAAGGCATGGACGAGGAAAGTTATCAATAAAAGGAGGAGAAACTGGAAGACCAGCCTGCCTGTGACGTTTTTTGTGTCTAATGGGGATGGGTTATTCATTGAAAGCAGGTCAGTTGTTTTAAAAATGTTAGGAATGCAAAGGAATAGAAAATTAAAGTCATAGGCAAAGGCAATTTGAACCGGGGATCAGATCATATTTTAATAAATAATATATGAATTTAAGGGGTCTTTCGCAATATTTCCCTTTCTGGAAATAAAAATTTCTATCTTAACGAGTTGTCTTAATTTTAGCGCGTTTAAAAACATATCCTTTTTAATTCCAATACCATGCTGGCAGCCAGGAGAGATGCTATTAAGAGCAGGTTGATCAAAATGTATAAAAAGGCCAATGCGGGGCATGTAGGATGTTCCTTATCCTGCCTGGAAATGATCACCTTTATCAAGTTTGAGTTAATGAAGGCCGGCGACGAGTTGATTTTGTCCAAGGGGCATGCTGCGGCGTTGTTGTATAGTGTGCTTGCCGAAGATGGCACGTTATCCGAAACCGATCTAGAAAGTTTTTATAAGAACGGGACTTATTTGCCTGCTCATCCTCCCGTCAATAAGATCGCGGGCATCCCGTTTGCCACGGGCAGCCTGGGACATGGTCTCTCCATTGCGGCGGGGCTGGGACTTGCCGCCAGGCTGAAAAAGAACGATAAAAAGATCTTCTGCATAACCTCCGATGGGGAGATCAATGAAGGGAGTACCTGGGAAGCGGCCTTGTTCATATCTCATCATAACCTGAAAAATGTAGTTTGGATGGTGGACAGGAACTATCTCCAGGGTTTTGGAAGGACAGAGGACACGATGAAACTGGATCCGCTCGATAAGAAGCTGGAAAGTTTTGGTTTCCAGGTGATAACTGCCGAAGGACACGACTTTGACGCATTAAGGGAGGCTTTCTCACGATTCCGGGACGAACGGCCGCTGGCCGTCATTTGCAATACCGTTAAGGGGAAAGACCTCGCATTGGAGAACACCGTAGACTGTCATTACCTTCCGTTAACCGATGAAGATTACCAAAAACTAATAATTCAATAGCATGCGCAAAGAATTTGCGGAGGCAATTATAAACCTATCCAAAACGAATGATAAAATTGTTTTTCTCACTGGCGACCTGGGATTTATGGCATTGGAGGGGGTAAAGGATTTCCTGGGGGAACGGTTCATCAATGCCGGCGTTGCCGAGCAGAATATGGTCACGATGGCTGCCTCTCTCGCATATGAAGGGTTTCTTCCTTTTGTTTACAGTATTTCCCCTTTTATCACCCTGAGACCATACGAACAGCTACGAAATGATGTTTGCCTGCATAATCTGCCTGTTAAAGTGGTTGCAAATGGGGGCGGTTATGGTTATGGGATCATGGGAAGCACACATAATATAGAGGACATCGGTTCGATGAGGATCCTGCCTAATATGAAAGTGTACGTTCCTTTTACAGGAAAAGATGTATATGAGGGTTTACAGGAAATGGTAAATGACCCATCGCCCAATTATTTGAGGCTGAACCTGGCTTCCAACCGGGAAAATACCGGCGGGTTCGCCCAATGGAGAAGAATAAAGCCTGCGGAAGGATCTCCCCGTGCGATACTTGTGGGGACGGGCACGGTAGTGGACAATCTTTTTAAATTGCCTGAGGCCCTGCTCGACGATCTGGAGATATGGTTATTGAGCAAATTTCCTGTATATGATATTCCGCAGGAATTATTGGAAAGGATCGGTGATGCAAAAAATGTAATTACTTTGGAGGAACACCAGGGGCAATGCGGATTACACGAAACGCTGGCAAGTTTACTGCTAAAGCAGTTGAATACTTCCATCCGGTATAATACCCTGTTTGCCTCCGGCTATCCCAGTGGCAGATACGGCTCGCAACAATGGCACCAGGAAGAAAATAATCTGGCCGGGAAAAGCCTGGAAAATAAAATCACCGAATTTATAAGTCACCAACATGCTCGCTAACCTGATAAAAAAAGAAGTCCAGCAACTGGAAGGCCCTATCGTGATCTTCGGCGCAGGCGGATTTATCGGCAGCAACCTTTTCCGGGCCATCCTCCAATACCGGGACGATGTATATGCCATCACTTCAAAAGAACCTTTTATTCCATGGCGGATCGATGATTTACGGGAAGATAGGATCCTGCATACTGATATAACAGAAAAGAACGACCTGAAAAGATTATTCTCGAAATATCAGTTCCGTACTATTTTCGACCTGGCCGCCTACGGCGCTTATTCCAAACAGAACGACGTCCATTTGATCTATCAGACGAATATCGTAGGCCTGCTCAACCTGCTCGAAGTAAGCAGCCCATATAATATAAAGGCATTTGTACATGCAGGCAGCTCATCCGAATATGGATTGAATTGTAAAGAGCCATTGGAGAGCGCCGAGCTTCAACCCAATAGCCACTATGCCGTTACAAAAGCCTCGGCGGCGAATATGATAAAGTACTATGGCACCATTTTGCAATACCCCATCGTCAACCTGCGATATTACTCTATCTATGGCGAATATGAAGAACCCGACCGGCTCATCCCACAGATCGTCGAAAAGGGGATGAAAAAGGAATACCCGCCGCTCGTACAGCCGGACATATCGCGGGATTTTGTCTATATCGATGATGCCATTTATGCAACGCTGCTGGCTTGTAATGCTGACTTTTCCGTCATCGGCGGTAAGTCCATTAACATAGCCTCCAATAAAAAAACAACGATACGGGATATCGCGAAACTCGCTAAGGAGATCTTCGATATCCCGGACGAACCCGTCTGGGGTGATTTTGCCAACAGGAAGTGGGACCTGGCGGAATGGTATGGAAATGCGGCCCTGGCGAAAAAAGTGTTGAACTGGGAGTCCATGACGGACGTGAAGGAAGGATTGAAAAAGACATTCGACTGGCAAAGGCAATATTCGAAGCCGCTTTATCAAAAGAAGATCTACCAGGACCGGATACGGCACAAAATTACAGCTATCATCGCCTGTTACAAGGATGCACAGGCTATGCCGATCATGTACGAAAGGCTGGTGAAAACCTTTCATAAGATCAATGCCGACTATGAGATTATTTTTGTGAACGATTGCAGCCCCGACAATACATCGGAAGTACTGCAGGCGCTTACACAGCAGGACAAGCATGTTATTGGGATCGAACATTCGCGCAATTTCGGTTCACAGGCCGCTTTTATGAGCGGCATGGAAATATCCACCGGCGATGCGGTCGTATTGCTGGACGGAGACCTGCAGGACCCACCTGAACTGATCGAGGATTTTTATACAAAATGGACGGATGGGAATGATGTCGTTTATGGACAGCGGATCAGAAGAGAGGGTAATCAGGGATTGGTAAAACTGTACAAATTATTTTACAGGATCTTCAGAAACCTGTCGTATGTGCCCATTCCGCTGGATGCAGGCGACTTCTCCATGATGGACCGCAAAGTGGTGGATGAGCTGGTCAGGCTTCCGGAGACCGATCAATTTTTACGGGGCCTCAGGGCTTGGGTGGGGTTCAAACAGGTAGGTGTACCTTATGTACGCCCGGAAAGGATGTTCGGAGTAACGACCAATAACTGGCGGAAGAACCTTGGCTGGGCCCGTAAAGCTATCTTTTCCTTTAGTTATGTACCCCTTGAATTATTGACTTACCTGGGAGCGATCCTTACCCTCCTGTCTTTGATGGCAGCTGCTTTGCAGATCATTTTATATTTTGCCGTCTCGTCGATCCCTCATGGCATAACAACTATCATCGTGCTGATATTGTTCTTCGGAGGGATTAATATGCTGGCAATTTCGATCATTGGGGAATATCAGGCAAAAATAATAGAGGAAGTTAAAAAAAGGCCCAAATTTATCCGGCGCCGGATGATCAATTATAAGAAAGAAGAACATGACTGAACAATTTCAACCTATTTCGAATACACCTCCTTCCGGTTTTGCCGGTAAAATAAAATTTTATGGAAGGATGCTGCTCGATCTTCAGATACTGACGATCTTTAAGGACATAAAAAAGGCACTCCCCGGGTACAAAGGCGATGTGCTGGATATCGGGGCCGGGCAATCTCCCTATAAATTCTTGCTGGATCCGGCCGCGACCCGTTACTATGGCATTGATATCGCAGAAGCGAACAGCTTCGGGTATGATAACCCGGACGTCGTATCCTTCGACGGTAAGAACATACCGTTTGAGGACGACAAATTCGATGCGGTCATTTGTACGGAGGTGTTGGAACATGTCCAGGAATTCCAGTACCTGATCGACGAAATGTACAGGACCACAAAAAAAAATGGCGACCTGATCGTTACAATACCCTGGTCGGCGCGGTATCACTGTTTTCGCGCTTCTCCCGGGTCACCATCAGGAACAGGGGTACGGATCTTTCAGTGATCGGGTCAAAAGTGATCGTTATTTTTTTCAGGGGCTTTTTCCCCGACCGGCCGTGGAAGTATATTTTTCTTCCTTTTTACCTGCTATTCCTGCCGGTATTGCTAATTTCTGTTCTTGTCGCCCATTTGGCAATACTTTTTGACATCGGATCTAAAGAAGACCCGTTAGGTTATACAATTATCCTAAAAAAATAAATCAGTCAACCATGGCAGCAATCACAGACGACAGAGGGTTCAATCAAATTTATGAACAGAGCGAAGGCAACCTGATCAGGCTAAAAAGAAGAGCTGACTGGATGATCAATGAAATGTCTGCGACAGCGGGTAAAAAGATCCTGGAGATCGGTTGTGGTACAGGATATGTATCCCATTACATCGCTCAAAAGACGGGCATGCAGGTCATCGGTTCCGACCTATGCCAACCCTTTATCGAAGAGGCCCGGCAGAAATTCGTCCTGTCTAACCTGTTATTTGAGACCCTGGATTTTAATGAAGCGGCGGGAAGTATCCATAATAAGTTCGATTATATTATCGGCAATGGTATCTTACATCACCTTTATTACAACCTGGATACGGTTTTCGTGACACTACATGACTTGCTGAACCCCGGCGGTAAAATAATTTTCATGGAACCGAATCTTTACAATCCATATGTGGCTGCGATCTTTAAGAACAAGGCGCTCCGGAAAAGGGCCAGGCTGGAGCCCGATGAGATGGCTTTCTCGAAAAGCTTCATTGATAAGAAATTGAGAGCTGCAGGTTTTACGGATATCGGGATAACATACAAGGATTTTTTATTGCCCGGGATCCCCCGATCGCTGATCACCCCGTCGATCGTAATAGGGAATGTCCTCGAAAGAACGCCTTTAAGATTTATCAGCCAGTCTATCCTGATCAATGCGGCAAAATGATACGAGCTGGCGGATGCAGGAAATTATCATATGTATAAAATAGTATCTGTGGTCAAAAAACCGGGTATTCAATTTTTGTCTCTGACCCTATTAGCGCTGATAATACATGCGATCGTCCTGAAATTCATTTTTCCGGGTTATTATAGCCCACTCTACCCTCATCATTCGGATTTTTACATCTCCGTAGCATTAGCTCATTCTCCGGGAGTTTTTTTTCAGTACAGATATCTTGGACATTCCCGCCCCATCGGGATCTTAGTATTAAAGATAATTGGTTTTTGGGGCCTTCATGGCGCGATCTTATTTACTGTTATTAACGTAGCGGTTAACAGCGCCTTGTCGGCAACCCTGGCCAGGCGCATTTTAAAAGTTGAGTATAACCGGCACTTCGTGCTGATGTTTTGTATCTATTGTTATCTTTTATTTTCTCAATCCTATTTTTATACGTTTTATACGCAGGACGTATTGTCGCATTTGTCATTTTTTTTCCTGATAGCAGGCGCTTCCTGTTGTTACCAATTTCATGAAAGGTTTAAGATATTGGCGTATTCCACGCTGTTCTGCTGTTCGGTTATTGCTTTTCTCTGCAAGGAGACGTACGCGTTGTCCGCTCTCGTATTTGCCCTGCTTTGGTTCTTATATTATAAGGGACGATCTTCCGCAAAGGCTCTTACTCCCATTGTCACCATTGCTGCGGCTTTAATCCTGGTGGGTGTTATCGATTTGCTTATTAAGTCTATTTTTATAAATTTTGCGAGCACGCCGAAAGATCCGTACTATATAAATTTAAGACCTGCCTCCGTATTGAAGGAGATATATCTTTATGCGACGGAGGGCCTGAACCCCCTTGAATGGGGGATGGTCGCGACATGCGGATTGCTTATTGCTTTTTATTTTCGGAGAGGGGACAAAAAGGATCGATACCTGCTTTGGGGCTGCCTCTTAGCCGCTTTTTTTTCGTGGGTGCCCAATTCGCTTATACCCAATCATCATCATGGCGGTTATTCATTTAATGGCGCCTATCTTCTTTACCTGCCGGTAATTTTTATCCCGATACTACTTTGGCGGCAGAAGGTATTTATTCGAAGCCTCGTGGTTACCCTATCGATCGCAGCCCTTATCAGCCCGCTCTTCAGTCAAAAGGAATATGCCAGGCAATGGTGGATATTGGAACAGGAAACTTCTCAGCGGAATATATTGCATGCATTGGATACCTTAATGGGAGGGTTAAGGCCCGGGAAAATTCAACAAAGCATACTTATCACCGGGTTGACCATGCCATTTTATCCTTTTCACCATCCCCTTGCGCTGAAAGATTATCCGAATGCAGGATCTGCGACCTATGACGTGGTGAATTATTCATTAACGGGCGTATCGGAAAGGGAGGACCTGGTCAAATTCATTAAACCGGCAGATGTCCGGTTCGGCCAATACAGCGACGTATGGATGTTTGCGGGCGATGGACGGTTGATTGGCAGGCTTGCCGTTGATTCGGCAAGGGTACGGACGATAACAGATAATAATTGTCTGAATTCCATTATATATCCGGATAGTACCAAAAACCAGGAACTGCTCTCACTATTAAAATCAAATTAGCTTACACCATGGAGAAAGCCAGGAATTATTCTTTTATATTGGCCCTTGTCGCTATACCCATTATTATATACCTATATTTTTTACGGTGGCAGACCACGGCTATATATGGGGATGATATAAATATATATATGAGCCATTTGAACCTGCATAGCTTCAGCGGCAGGATGAACCTGGACGTGGCATATGGAAAATTCAGGCCTGTTCACAGCCTCTTTACGATTATACTGATCGAGCTTTTCAATAAGGATGCACACTCTTATTATCTGTTCAATGTTGCCGTTCAGTCTCTTATTGTGTATGTACTTGCAGCCTCCCTGAACCTGTTCCTGCGGTCACCCTGGCTTTCTCTTTTTCTAGGGCTTATTGCCGGGTTGTCAAGGTTCTCTTTCTTTAATATTTCCCAATTGTATAATGGCGGCGCATTGGAAGGATTGGCGATGGTATTTTTCCTGGCGTCTTTATTTTTCATTATTAAAGCGCTCCATCAAAAAGAGCTTACTTCATCCCAACAGATTAGAAATCTCAGCGCCGGCATTTTATTCGCTAATATAAGCATGTACACACACGAAAGATATATCGTTGTCTTTCCTTTAATTATACTGGCTATCCTGGCTTTTCCGGGACTGAGGAAGATGACGATCAGGCAAAGGACCGGTTTGATCCTTGCTGCTTTGGCGTCGGTCATTTTGAACATTTTGTTAAAGAAATTTGTTTATTCGATGCCCTTCCTGATGGGAACGGCAGGCACGAGCATTGCTTTTTCGTTTAGTACCATCTCATCCTTTCTTGCCGATGCACTTTTGTCGGTTTTCCAGGTTAATTCCGGGCCGGATTACCTGGTAGGCGCCCCGTTCTCCTATTTGACCGTTTTTGACCAGGTAATAGTGATAGTTACATTTTGCGGCATAGCGGCTGTGCTTTTATGGTATCTCTTCGTCACCGGGAAAGCCCTTGCACGGAAGAATACGGGATTCCCGGCCTCCCCGCTTATGTTACTTTTTTTAACGGCCCTTTTCTTTGCCTTTTTGATCCCTGCAGTCGTTACGGTGCGGCTGGAACAAAGATGGCTGCAAGGGTCCTTTAGCGTCCTTGTTCTAATACTGACGATCGCCTTAAATGATCTCACCAGGAAGAAATATCTCAGAAATAGTTTGCTTATTGGATTGGCTTGCCTTTTTTTATGGACGGATCATAACTATCTGTATAAGGGAGCCGACAACCTGTATATGGCCAATTGCGAAAGAATAGCGATAATTTTCAGACAGGCCATCAGTACCGGCGTCATACGACCCAATACCCCGGAATTGTATATGTGGGAGAAGAAGAGAGACCCAAATTTAGAGGGTGAGGTCGATTGGGTACTTGGGGAAGGAACTTTTTTTGAATTTTACCAGGGCAAAAGAAAAAGAGTCCTTTACGCTGATTCCACCACTTCTTTGGCCGGCTTTGATGCGGACAGTGACCAGATCGTCTACCCCGCAGGCAAGATCATCGACATAACGAAGGAGTACCTGAGAGATTCGTTAGCGGATTTTTCTGATGACCGGATCGCTGAGCTGGTGTCTACTGTCACGTATCAATACGATCAACGGCATTTATTGATTGACAGTACAAATTTCCACAAATTTTCCAAGAGGGGATTGTATGCCTATGAGAGCGGCATAAGCTGGGCGAATGGGAATTCCAGCATCGGGTTTATGGGTGATTTTAAGGCAGTGGACACGTTGAGCATAGAGTTGACTACTTATATGCCCCCGGTATGCAAGGACGTTCATCCTGTCATTTCTGTCATGGACGAGAAAAAAAGATCCTATCAACCTTTTTATTCAAAAAGGGAGGGAGATAAATTTACTTTTTTATTCCATTTTGACGGACCGACGCCTCTTCAAAAGATCAATATTGTTGCCGAGAGGATAAATTCTTACCCGGATGAACGGGTATTGTCATTCCCTTTCATAAGCATGGAGATCAGGAATGGGTCATCCCGATGAAGACCAGGACCACTCAGGGCTTGAAATTTTTGCTTTTTAGCAAGGCGAAGGCCCTTTCGTCATGTTCCATATCGGTCGGGTTAGATGCCTTGGTATCGCCCAGGGAATGCATTTCGGTGATCTCCCAGCCTGCTCTTTCAAAAATACGTTGTAATCCCTTATAGCTGAAGATCCAGTAATTGGTGGAATCATTATTGGATTCATCCGGGTCTAACAGATAGGCAACGGGGGAATCATAAAGAGGAGTTCCCTTTTTGGTGAACCTGGCTATTCTTGTGCTGACGATCAGGTATTCAGTACTCTTGCTTAAGGTTTCGAGGACGTAATAGGGATTTTTGAGATGATAGAGTATCCCAAGCAGAATGACCAAACCATATTTTTCCGTCAATTCGGGAAATTGGGCATCCAGGTTCCTTTCATAGACGTTTACTGACGAGCCAAGTGCATTTTTTAGGAACTTCGCACCCTGTAAATGATTATAATTTGTAGGGGGATAATCGACGATGTCTGCGTGAAATCCAAGGCTTTCCAGGAAAAAGGCGAGATCGCCGTCTGCTGCGCCGATATCAAGTGTCCTGCGGCTTTTCCCAACGAGCTTATCGATCGGATGGGCATCGAAGATATTCTTTAAATGAACGAAATTACTCAAAGAGCCATAGGGATACCATGTAAACGGCGCTGACGCTTCGGATTTGATAGCTGACAATTTTGTATTGAATAAGGCAGCTGCTTCTAACAGGGTGGAACCGTTCATACTAATTATGGGTTTTAAAGCTTGTTTTTTTAGATTTTGTTTTTGTGAATGAGCCGAATCATTCGCAATATTGTTATCCAGGTTACTTTTGATTTATAGTTAATTATATGCACGACTGGTTTCCATTCCAAGTAATCTCAGGGCGTCTCCCATCTTGCTATCGGACAGGATATTCAGGTTGTCCTGGGATGCCCGCCATATCCGGTCTCTGATATCTTCCGGAGGGAGGTCAGCCCCATTTGTGAATTCCAGGGCGAATGCCCAGGTTTTCCCTATGATCCTGTGGGCGGTAAAGCCGTATTTCCCCCCTAATATAGACATGGCTTTTAAGGAATAGCTGACCAGGTGGCCTCTTTTGATAGGGTCCAGATAGCCAATATCTTCCTTTAGTACATAG
>Ga0193753_10003967_pt1 | contig 10758 bp, 7 predicted proteins | sample H1c2metaG_FD_144925 | JGI IMG/M metagenome (GOLD analysis project Ga0193753, IMG submission 144925) | Soil microbial communities from a riparian zone of the East river system, Colorado, United States - H1c2 | ecosystem: Environmental > Terrestrial > Soil > Riparian zone | place: USA: East River... | reverse complement strand
GTGGCGTGCGCGTTCGCCGACGGCGTACCGATGCTGGTGCTGACCGGACAGGCGGCCTCGCACACCCTCGGCAGGGGAGCGGCACAGGAGGCCGGGCGCGAGGACATCGACATCGTGGCGATGTTCCGCCCGGTCACCAAGTACTCGGCCATGGTGACCTCGCGCAGAGCCTCTCGCACCACCTGCGCCGCGCCATCTCGCCGGAGCGGCTGTGCGCGATCGTGGGTGCATGCGCCTCGCGCTCTCGGGGCGTCCCGGGCCGGTGCACCTCAACGTGCCGGTCGAGATCTGGGGGCAGCCGACCTGCGACGACTGGTTCGAGCCCTCGACCTATCGCGGCGAGACGCGGAGCACCGATCACCGGGCGGTGGAGGCCGCGGCCGAGGCGCTGTGGGCCGCTCACCGACCGGTGATCCTGGCCGGCGCCGGGACCGCGGTGGCCGGGGCGACCGAGCACCTGCGCCTGCTGGCCGAGTTGCTTCCGGCGCGGGTCGCGACCACGCCGCGCGGGAAGGGCGTGTTTCCCGAGGATCACGAGCTGTCGCTCGGCGTGCTCGGTCTCGCCGGTCATCGCGCCGCCGGCGAGCTCCTGCTCGGCGACAGCGTCGACGTGTTGCTCACCGTGGGCGCCTCGCTCGACGAGACCAGCACGTTCGGCTGGGATGCGCGGCTCCGGCCCGGCCGAGCGCTGATCCAGGTGGACATCGATCCCGACCGGATCGGACGCAGCTATCCGGTCGACATCGCGCTGGTCGGCCATGCGCAGGCGATCCTGGCCGGGCTGGTGGGACGACCTCCGTCGCCGCCGCGACCGGGGCGCGCCTGGCGGCTCGGTCTGGGGCTCGGCCGCGCCCCCGCCGTCCGGCGAGGACCGCTACGACCACCCCGAGCTGCGCCGCTCGACGGCGGTCCCGCAGACCCCGCAGCGGTGGCGGGTCGAGCTCGACGCCGTCCTCCCCGACGACGCGATCCTCTTCTCGGACATCGGCGGGCACATGCTGTTCAACCTGCACGACCTCGAGATCCGCGCGCGGCGGCGGTTCGTGCTCAACCTCGGCTTCGGGTCGATGGGGCACGGGACCATCGCGCCGATCGGGGCGGCGCTGGCGAATCCGGGCCGGCCGGTCATCGCGATCGTCGGAGATGCCTGCTTCACCATGAACGGCATGGACCTCCTGACCGCGCGGGAATACGAGGTCCCGGTGCTGTGGATCGTCGAGAAAAACGGCATGCACGGCGTCACCTGGCACGCCAGCGACAAGGTCTCCGACCGCCGGCGCAAGCTCGAGTGCATCCGCTACCGGCGCCCGGTCGAGGTGGCCGCCATCGCCCGCGCCATGGGGCTGGCCGCGTTCGAGGTCGAACGCCCGGGAGAGCTGGTGGGTCCGGTGCCGCCCCCGCGCGGCCTCCTGTCGCAGTCGCACCGGGTGGACGGCAGCCAGCACCGCGCGCTGGTCACCACGGTGCCGGGCGGCAGCTGGTGGGACGACGGCAAGCCGGTGACCTGGCCGCTCGATCGCAAGAAGGCGCGGCACATGTTCCTGATGCTCGCCGACCGCGGCAAGGACGTGGTGGTGGACGCGCTCGCCAGGCTCGAGCTTCGACCCGAGGACGTGCAGTTCTACGCGGCGCACCAGGCGACGATCTGGTTCCGCCGCGTCACCCAGCAGCACATCGGTCTCACCGGCGCGCGCTCGGCCGACACCTTTCCGTGGGCCGGGACCCTGAGCGCCGCCAACATCCCCCTGGTGCTGGCGACCGCCGAGGCCGAGGGGCTACTCCTCGACGGAGATCTGGTCGCGATGTACTCGGGCGGGACCGGCATGACCTGGTCCGCCTCGATCCTGCGCTGGGGCAGATGAGATGCGCTGCCTGGTCCGGGCTGGTTCGTCACCGAGGTCGACGATCCGGCCCGGCTGGGCGAGATCATGGTGTTGCTGACGGAGGGGCTCGCTGCGATTACCCGTCGTTCAACGCGGTGGTCCGGCGTCGGACTTCGGCGAGATCGCGGAGCGCATGCGCCGGCTGGTCGGGTGAGGGGCGGCGCCGTCTTCACACTTCGCAACGCGGGCGCAAGAACCAGGACATGGTGGCCTCGTAGGCTGATCGTGCGGTCGATCGGTGTCTCGTTGTCTCGGTGTCGAGATATCGAGTCACGACGTCGTCGGCGGGGAGTTCATGTGTATTAACATTAAGTTATACCGCATCGACGCGTGGGGCACGCCCACCCAGGTGGCGATTGCACTCCTCGCCGGAGACTCGATATCTGCGCCAGATGTGGTGTCGACGGCGTGGTCCTCGTCTTGCTCTGGCGAATCGCCATGCGCATACGACCGTCGTATCTCGTCCCCGCCTCGATCGTCGCCGCCGTGCTGGCGGCCTGCAGCTCCAGCGCCGTGCCCGGCGGCGAGGACGAGGCCGGCTCGCCGTCGACGAGCAGGCGATCCTGTCCACCCTGGGTGGCTTCCGCACCTCGCCCGGCTTCGTGGCGGTCAACCAGAACGCGTACGAGACCGCGCTCGGCACCGGCGCGGCGATCAACGTGTTCGTCTCGGCGCAGGCGTTCGCCGCGTACGGCAGCATCGACGCCGAGGCCACCGGATCGGGCGTGACGGTCCCGGAGGGGACCTTCATCGTCCGCGAGGTGCTCGAGCAGCCCGGCGGCAAGGTGAAGACGCTGACCCTCATGTTCAAGGGGCCGGCCGGGTACAACCCGGAACTGGGCGACTTCTGGTTCGGGGTCACCGATCCCGAGGGCGCGGTCCTCGTGGAGAACGGCGTGCGCAAGGCCGGCCGGCTCGAGGAGTGCTACGGCTGCCACCTGCCGCGCGCCGAGGATGGCTTCCTGTTCGGCGTGCCGGGGTCGAACCGGGCCGGGGCCACGCCGCCGGGCGAGCCGCCCGCCGATGACCCGCCGGCCGACGATCCGCCGCCGGACGAGCCGCCCGCCCCGCCGGTTCCGGTCTGCGGCGACTTCTCGTGCGACGCCGACGAGGACTGCGCCTCGTGCACCTACGACTGCGGCGTCTGTCCCGATCCCGACGACGACGACCACGGCGGTGACGACGATGACCACGGCGGTGACGACGACGACCATGGCGGCGGCGACGATGACCACGGCCGGTGACGACCACTGAGGCCTCCGGCCGCGCTCTACCCGGAATCAGATCCGATCAGAACTGGAGGCCGAGGCTCGCGGTCGCGCCGTCGCCGCTCATGGTCGGGGCGATGCCGGGCTGGATGGTCAGCTTGGGGTCGTCGAGCGTGCGGGTCAGCCAGGTGCCGGTGATGAGGCCGGTGGCCATGCCGACCAGCGCGAAGTGGCTGAGCCGCTCGTTCTCGGAGTCGAACGCCTGCCCGAGCGCGAAGCCGGCCACGGTGCCGCCCAGGCCGGATAGATCGATGAGGGCCATGCGGCCGCGGGTGGTCTCGGAGCGGCGGGCCAGCACTGCGCCGACCACCACGCCCAGGTTGACGCCGGCGAGCAGCATCGGCTCGAGCACGTCCTCGTCGTTGTCGAACGACGCCCAGAACAGCGCGCCGCTGGCCGTCCCCCACATCGCGCCGGAGTTGATGAGCGCGGCGTCGCCGGCGTCGAGGTCGAACCTCGACGCGGTGGCCGCCGAGAACAGCAGGCCGGCGGCGCCGCTGGCCAGCGCCACGCTGCCGACCACGTCGTCGTTGCAGTCCTGGCTGTCGGGCACGCCGTCGCCGTCGGTGTCCTCGGTGTTGGACTCGGCGAAGCAGTCCTCGCCGGAGAACATCGACGCGACCATCGCCCCGTCGAACGCGCCGATGAGCGTCGAGCCGATGATGTAGGAGGTGTGGCCGACCGGGATGTCGTCCGGCACGCCCAGGTACGCCGCGCCGAAGCCGATCCCGAGCCCGCCGACGCCGATGAGCGAGGTCGCGACCGATGCCTGATCGAACAGGGTGTCGGCCATCGCGCCGGTCGCCGAGCCGAGCACGAGCCCCGAGGCCAGGATCAGCTCCCAGCGGCCCGACCGCGGCCGATCGGGCAGGTTGACGGTGACCGCGGTGGTGTTGCCGGCGGTGACCTCGATCTGCTCGCGCCGGGCCGGGCGGCCCTCGGCCTCGATCTGCAGGCGATAGCGGCCGATCGGGATGGTCTCGACGTAGCTGCCGATGCCGGCCAGGCGATCGCCGAGGAAGATGCGCGCGTCGGGCGGGGTGGCGGCGACCCGGACCACGCCCTTCTTCGGCTCGAGGCGGAAGTAGTAGCTGTAGGGGCGGCCGATCTCGGCGACCAGGCGCTCGACCACCGGCTCGTGGCCGGCCAGCTCGACGCGCATGGTGTAGACGCCCTTGCGCACCTCGATCGGATCGACGCCGTTGGCCCGGGCGCGCGCGGTGATGCCGGTCTCACCCGAGAGGGTGACCTCGGCGCCGGGCGGGACGGTGGCGATCTGGATGCGGGCCGGCAGGCTGCGCAGGACCTCCACCCGGTTGGCGGCGCGCTTGCGGTTCGGCTCCTTGTCGTCGCTCTCGCGGATGAAGCGCGCGAAGTAGGCCACCGCCTTTTCGAAGTCGAGCATTCGCTCGTAGGCCTGGCCGATGTTGAGGAACATCTTGGGGTGGGGCTTCTCGCAGTAGGCGACCACGAACTCGCGCACCGCGCCGAGGTAGTCGCCCTGCTCGTAGAGGACCAGGCCGCGGTCGTAGTGGTCGGCGGCGCGCTCGATGCGCTGCTTCTCGCTGCCCGGCGCGCGCGGGCCGCAGCGCTCGACCTCTTCGGTCGGGCTCGGCGGAGGCTTCGGCGGAGGCTTCGGCGCCGGCTTCACCGCGGCGCGGGGCTTCACCGCGGCGGGAGGTTTCACCGCGGCGGGAGGCTTCACCGCGGCGGGAGGCACCTTCGCGGCGGGAACCTTCTTCGCCGCGGGAGCCTTCTTCGCGACCGGCGCCGCCGGCTGCGCGCGCGCCGCTGGCGGCCCCGCGCCGAGCACGAGCGCGAGCGCCAGCCCGACTCCGCCGATCGCCGTGAGCCGCCGCATCCGCCGCCCCATCGCGCCCGGTTACGGCTTGCCCTTGGTGCGGTACGGCGACCCGGTCAGATCGCCGCCCGCGGTGTCGTCGCGCGACCCCGCGGGAGCCGGCGCGGCCTCGTCGCCACTGCGGCGCCGCTCGGGCCGCTTGCCCGACCCGCTGCGCGCCTTCTTGAGGCGCAGCACCGCCGGCTGATCCGGGTTGAGGAACGGATTGATGGTGATGGTCGCGTAGTCGTAGCCGTTCTTCTCGCCGGTCAGCACGATGTCGCGGTTGATCTTCTCCCATCGCCACTCGAACGGCGTGACGCCCAGCTGGCGGTCCCCCTCGAACACCTCGACCCCGCTCGGGCTCGACTGGATCGCGATGGTCGCCACCTCCACCGCCGGTTGCCGCGGCGGGACGACCGGCGGGACCAGCTCGGGCACGACCGGGGTCTCGGTGGCGGGCTCCGCGGCGACCCCGGCGCTCGGCGCGCTCTCGCCGCCCGGCTTTCGCTCCCCGTCGCCCGAGCCGCGGACCATGATCACCACCGCCGCCGCGATCACCGAGATCCCCGCCACCCACAGCATCGTGCGGAGCGCCGATCGCCGCACGGCCCGCTTGCGGCGGCGGTTCGCGGTCAGCCGCGCGCCGGTCGCCGCCATCGAGTCCGCGTGCAGCGCCGACAGATCGGCCCCCATCTCCTCCATGGACTGGTAGCGCTCGGCGCGGTCCTTCTCGAGCGCCTTGAGGATGACCGCCTCGAGGTCGGGGCTGACGTCCGGGTTGAGCTGGCTGGGCGGGGTCGGCTCGTCGGACAGCACCTGCGACAGGATGTTGAGGTAGTTCGAGCCGCGGAACGGCACCTCGGCGGTCACCATCTCGTAGAGGATCACGCCGAGCGCGTAGACGTCGATGCGGTGGTCGAGCTCGTCGTCGCCGCGGGCCTGCTCGGGCGACATGTAGAGCGGGGTCCCGAGCACCATGCCGGTCTGGGTCAGGCGCGGCGAATCCTCGCCGCTCTCCGGCTTCAGCGACTTCGAGATGCCGAAGTCCACCACCTTGACGAAGTCCTCCTCGCCGCGGCGGAGCAGGAACACGTTCTCCGGCTTGATGTCGCGGTGGACGATCCCCTTCTCGTGGGCGGAGCCGAGCGCGCTGGCGACCTGGCGCGAGATGCCGATCGCGCGGTGCGGGTCGAGCCGACCGCTGCGCGCGATGAGCGCGCCGAGCGACTCACCCTCGAGGAACTCCATCACCACGAAGGTGCGGCCGTCGATGGTCTGGCCGAAATCGGTGATGTCGATGATGTTGGCGTGGCCGATCGACGAGGCCAGCCGCGCCTCCTGCTCCAGCCGCGCGACGATCTGGTCCTTCTGCGCGTACTTGTCGAGCAGGACCTTCACCGCGACCCGCTTGCCGAGCAGCTTGTGGGTGGCCTCGTAGACCGCGCCCATCCCGCCCTGGCCGATCTTGCGCACGATCTCGTAGCGCTGCTCGAGCACGACGCCGAGCAGCGCGTCGGTCGACTCGCCGGCCTGGATCCCCTCGACCGGCTCGGACGCCGCCGCGTGGGCGGCGCCGACCGGGCCCACGCCAGCGGTCGTCGCGTTGCCCGTCGGCGGCGGCGTCATCGCCTCCATGTGTTGCGATCGCGACGCCACCGCCGTGTCGGCGTGGCTGTCCACGGCCACGGCGGGGGCCGGCGTCACCCCCGACGTCGGGACCGTGGGCGTGGTGGCGGGCGGGGCGCCGTCGGCTCCCTCCCGGGCGTCACCGCGCTTCTTCATCGGGAAGTTCCCATCCTAGGCGTCGCTTCGGACCCCTGTCAACAGAGCGCTTTCAGGGGATTAGGCCGCCATTGCTTGCAATTGACGGGCGGCTGCCGGTAAAGCTTGGCAAGACGAAACGAGCAACGCAAACGCGACGGAGAGAAGGAGATCTCGTGAACCACAAAGTAGCCGACCTGAAGCTGGCCGACGCCGGGCGACTCCGCATCGAATGGGCGGAGTCGCGCATGCCGGTGCTCATGGCACTTCGCGAGAAGGGGCGGCGCGATCAGCCGCTCAAGGGAATGCGCATCGCCGGCTGTCTGCACGTGACCAAGGAGACCGCGGTCCTCATCCGCACCTTGATCGCGGCGGGCGCCGAGGTGAGCTGGTCGGGGTGCAACCCGCTCAGCACCAATGACGAGGTCGCCGCGGCGCTGGCCGCCGAGGGCATCTCGATCTACGCCTGGCACGGGCTCAGCGTCGACGAGTTCTACTGGTGCATCGACCGCACCCTCGACTTCAAGCCGACCCTCACCCTGGACGACGGCGCCGACCTCATCTTCCAGGTGCACAAGAAGCACACCCAGCTGGCCGCCACCGTGATCGGCGGCACCGAGGAGACCACCACGGGCGTGCAGCGCCTGCGCGCCATGGCGGCCGACGGAAAGCTCAAGTACCCGGTCTACGCGGTCAACGACAGCGAGACCAAGTGGGACTTCGACAACGTGTACGGGACCGGGCAGTCGTCGCTCGACGGCGTGCTGCGCGCGACCAGCGTGCTCCTGGCCGGCAAGACGATCGTCGTGGCCGGCTTCGGCCACTGCGGGCGCGGCGTGGCGCTGCGCTCGTCCGGCATGGGCGCGTCGGTCATCGCCACCGAGATCAGGCCGACCCAGGCGCTGAAGGCGGTGCTCGAGGGCTTCCGGGTCATGCCGATGGACGAGGCGGCCAAGCTCGGCGACATCTTCATCACCGCGACGGGCATGAAGGACATCCTGACCGGCCGCCACTTCGACTCGATGAAGGACGGCGCGATCATCTGCAACACCGGCCATTACGACTGCGAGATCAACATCGGGGAGCTGGAGGAGCGCGCGAAGAGCAAGCGCGAGATCCGGCCCAACAACGAGGAGTACCTGCTGAAGGACGGGCGGCGGGTCTACCTCCTGGCCAAGGGGCGGCTCATCAACCTGGCGGCGGCCGAGGGGCATCCGTCCGAGGTGATGGACATGTCGTTCGCCAACCAGTACCTGGCGCTGTGCGCGCTGGCCAAGAGCGGCGGCAAGCTCGAGAACACGGTCTACTCGCTGCCGCCGGAGCAGGATCAGGAGCTGGCCCAGCTCAAGCTCAACACCATGGGGCTGGCGATCGACGCGCTCACCGAGGAGCAGCGGGTCTACCTCAGCGACTACTCCGCGGGTACCTGATCGCCTGCCGCTCGCGCGCGTCGGACGCGGCGAGCGGGTCACTGTCGAGGGCGCCCGCCGCGCGGGCGCCCGTCTCGCGGCTCGGGTCCGCGAGCTTGCAGACGGCTACGGGTTGGCGGCCCGGCCGGCGCGGCCCGCCGCCTTGCCGGTGCGAGCTGCCGGCTTGCCGGCGCGCGCGGCCTTGATGGCCGGCTTCACCGACGCGCCGTTCGAGCCGGCGTGTGCCGCCACGCCGTTGCGCACGCCCGCCGCCTGGCGCAGCTCCTCGATCCGAGGGGTCTGCTCCCAGGTGAAGTCCTTGCCGACCCGGCCGAAGTGACCGTAGGCCGCCGTCTGGCGGTAGATCGGGCGGCGCAGATCGAGCTCGTCGATCAGCATGCCGGGCCGCGCATCGAACACGCGCGCCACCGCCTGGCTGAGCCGCTCGTCGGAGACGGTGCCGGTGCCAAAGGTGTCGACCAGCATCGAGACCGGGCGCGCCGCGCCGATCGCGTAGGCCAGCTGCACCTCGCAGCGGCGGGCCAGGCCGGCCGTCACCACGTGCTTGGCGATGTAGCGCGCGTAGTAGCAGGCCGAGCGGTCGACCTTGGACGGGTCCTTGCCGGAAAAGGCGCCGCCGCCGTGGCGGGCCATGCCGCCGTAGGTGTCGACGATGATCTTGCGGCCGGTGAGCCCGGCGTCGCCCTTGGGGCCACCGATGACGAAGCGGCCGGTCGGGTTGATGTGGAACTTGGTCTTCGCCGTGATCATGCTCTTCGGCACGCACGGCGCGATGACCAGCTCGCGCATCGCCTCGTCGATCTGCTTGTTCTTCGCGCTCGCCGCGTGCTGGGTCGAGACGACGATTGCCTCGATCGAGACCGGACGGTCGTCCTCGTAGCGGACCGAGACCTGGGTCTTGCCGTCCGGGCGCAGGAAGTCGACCCCGTGGGTCTTGTTCTTGCGCACCTTGGCCAGCTGCATCGCCATCTTGTGAGCGAGCTGGATCGGGTACGGCATCAGCTCCTTGGTCTCGTCGGTGGCGTAGCCGAACATGAGCCCCTGATCGCCGGCGCCCTGCTTGCTCGGGTCGCCGCGATCGACGCCCTGGGCGATGTCGGGCGATTGCTGCTCGATGGCAGTCAGGACGCCGCAGGTCTCGTAGTCGAAGCCGACGTCGCTCGACGTGTAGCCGATCTCCTTGACCGTCTGTCGAACGATGCTCGGGATCTCGACGTAGCAGTTGGTGGTGATCTCGCCGGCGACGACGACGAAGCCGGTCTTGGTCAGGGTCTCACAGGCGACTCGCCCGTTCGGGTCCTGACTCAGAATGGCGTCGAGAACGGCATCGGAGACCTGATCGCAGACTTTGTCCGGGTGTCCCTCGGTGACGGACTCGGACGTGAAGAGGAAATTCGCCATGGCTCATGGACTATAGCCACCCCGGAGCCGCCGGTGTCAACGTCCGACCATTGAGCGTAAGATCCGCGCCCGATGCGCTCCGCCGTTCACTCCGCGCGCACGGCGCTGGTCGGAATCAGCCTCGCGCTGGCGACCGGATGCGGTGGCGCGGCGCCGCCGCCTCCGCGCGGGGTGATCGAGAGCGACGTCGGTGGATGGAGCTTCCGCCGCTATCAGTCGGTGCTCGACGTCGAGGTGTGGGTCAGCGACAACCGCGCCGTGGCCCACACGGCCAGCTACGCGCGCAAGGAGGCGGAGAAGCGCGGGCGGCTGTCGGAGGACGACGTGGTGAGCGCGTTCGTGACCCGCTACCAGAGCGACCAGGGCATCGACCGCGCGCTGATCCAGTTCGTCCGCCGCCTGGCCGGTGAGTCGGGCTATCGGGTCGAGGAGCGCGAGGTGCAGGGCGTGCGGCTGATCGAGGTGCGAGGGGCCGGCGAGGTCTGGGGCATGTGGCCGGCCGACCGCCATGTGGTGAAGATCGGCGGCCCGCGCGAGGCGCCCCTCCCCGACGCGGTGGTCGCGGCATACGGCAAGCGCTATCCGTCGCGGCTGGCCCAGGGCGCGCTGGACGCGCCACTCCAGCTCGGCGACGACCAGGCCGCCCAGCCCGGGCCGGATCGCAAGCCCGCGCCGAAGAAGCCAGCGAAGAAGCAGAAGCAGAACCAGAAGTCGAAGGAGAAGGCGGGCCGATGATCGCGCTCCGGCGACTGCGCGCGGAGGATCCGGACTTTCCCCGCCAGCGCGACGAGCTGTGCCGCCGCGGCGAGACCGGGGCGGGCGGGCCGGACGATCCGGTCGAGCGCGCCGTGCGCTCCATCATAGAAGACGTGCGCCGGCGCGGAGACGAGGCGGTCCGCGAGCTCACCGAGCGCTTCGACGGGCGCTCGCCCGACCCGGCCACCGGCAGTTACGAGATCGCCGCTGACCGCTGGCACGCCGCGGCCCGGCGAGTCGCGCCGGAGGTGGCCCGCGCGCTCGAGCGCGCGGCCGGCCGGATCGCGGCATTCCACCGCCCGCAGCTGCCCGAGTCGTACGAGGCCGAGCGGGGCGCGCTGGCGCTGCGCACGGTGCCGCTCGACCGGGTCGGGGTCTACGCGCCGGGCGGGACCGCGCGCTATCCGTCGTCGGTG
>Ga0193753_10003965_pt1 | contig 10761 bp, 9 predicted proteins | sample H1c2metaG_FD_144925 | JGI IMG/M metagenome (GOLD analysis project Ga0193753, IMG submission 144925) | Soil microbial communities from a riparian zone of the East river system, Colorado, United States - H1c2 | ecosystem: Environmental > Terrestrial > Soil > Riparian zone | place: USA: East River... | reverse complement strand
GTCTTCTGCGAAGTGGAGACCGAAATGTTGGGCCAGAATCGCGAGGCCCTCTTGGGCGGACGCGATGACCCGCGTGTCGGCACGACCGTCTCGCTCGCGAAGGGTGAAGTCGCGATTGAGCAAGGCGAGGCGCCGACCTTCCGGAAGCGCGCGCGCGACCATGATGCGGTCACGGAAATGCGACTGCGGGTGAGTGCTCGTGAACCAGTTGGAGACCGTCCGATCGATGAGCGGCATCTCCTCGGACGTGAACTCGTAGAGGTCGTGCCATTCGTTGCCGTAGCGGATCTGGTGGAACCACAGTGCGCCTTCGCGGACGAGGCGCCGCGGCTCGTGCGGCGTCACTTGTTCGCCCTCGGAATGAAGGCGAATCGCGGACGTGAGCGACGCGCCGCCTACGCCCACGTCCGTGAGCCAGGTCTCTCCGCCGACGTCGACGCGGAGAAACATGTGAGTCCGCGGCGGAGTGAAGTCGCGTGGACGCTGGAGGCGGACGCGCGCGCTGAGCGGCTTCGCCTCGAAGCCAAGGGCGCCGAGAACGTGCAAGAAGAGGCCGTTCTGCTCGAAGCAATAGCCGCCGCGTCGTTCGGTGACGAGCTTGCGAAAGAGGGACTCGGCGTCGAGCTCGATGGGCCGACCGAGAAGGACATCGAGGTTCTCGAAGGGAATCGACTGGACGTGCGCGGCCGTGACGGCGTGCAAGACGTCCAATGTCGGGGCGCGCGGTCCGCGGTAGCCGATCCGGGCAAAGTAGGCGTCGAGGTCGAGGTCGTGGCTCATTCGGTTGCGTACGATGCCACATCCGCGCGCCGGGCTTGACGAGATCTGCTCTGCAACGAAGGTGCGCGGGCGGGCGTCTTGACATAACGAACGACCGTCATATAAAACCGGGTGTGCGATATCCGGTAGGGCATAGAGAACACTCTCGCGAGCGCATCATCGAGGCGGCGGCGGGGCTCTTTCGCGCGCGCGGGATCAGCAATACGGGGATCGATGCGGTCATGACCGCGGTGGGGCTCACCGCGGGTGGGTTCTACGCCCATTTCAAATCGAAACAGCATTTGGTGGGCGAGGTGGTGCACAAAGCGTTTACGGATGGCCGAGCGCGGTTGAACTGCGCGGAGCAAGAGCCGCGGGCGTGGGTGGAAACGGTATTGCGTCGCTACGTCAGCCGCGCACACCGCGATCGTCCGGAGCAAGCGTGTCCGATGGTGACCATGCTCAGCGAGCTGCCGCATGCGCACGACGTGGTGCAGCCAATCGTCAAAGACGAAGTCGAACGATATGCCCACATGTTCGAAGGGCGACTCGGCGAGAGCAACTCCGCCGACGCACCGACCGCGCGCCAGCGTGCCCTTGGGACCGTCGCGCTGATGGTTGGCGCCGTCGCCGTCGCACGGGCAATTCGTGGAAGCAAGTTGTCCGACGAGATGCTAATGGCATGTCGCGCGGTGGGGGCCTCACTCGTTTACGACAATCAAGACGGCACTACGAACTCCGGTCGCCCGCAGGTTCGTGGTGCAGACAAGGGCCACGAGGCGAACGAGAAATGAACCATCCCATGCATGTCACCTCCGCGGGCGCCGGAGATCCCGTCCTCCTTCTTCATAGCGGCGGAATGTCGTCGCGTCAGTGGCGCAGATTGATGGATTACCTGGAGCCATCGTACCGCGTTCTCGCACCGGATTTTTTGGGCTCGGGAGAGAATCCTCTTTGGCCAGACGATGAACCGTTCCATTTCCAAAATGACGTCGAGGCCGTGGAACGCGTGGTGGCAGGTCTTTCGATGCCTGTGCACATCGTGGGGCACTCGTACGGAGGGTTCATCGCGTTGACGATCGCGCAAAGGCATCCCGCGGTGATTCGATCCATCGCGGTGTACGATCCGGTGGCGTTCGGGGTGCTTTACGATCCCGAGGATGCAGAGGCGCTGGCGGAGCTCCGGCGCACGGAAACCGACCCGGTGTGGACCGATGCCGTGCATGGCGGAGGGCCCGCGTGGATGGAGGCGTTCGTCGATTTTTGGAATGGGCCCGGTAGCTGGGGCATGTTGCCGCCCGTCACGCAGGAGTCGTTTCTGCGCGTCGGCAAGAAGGTCTACGGCGAGGTGAGCACGCTGCTTCGCGATCGCACCGGGCGGGCCGCCTATGGCGCGGTGACCGCGCCGGCCTTGCTACTCCACGGCGCAAAGTCGCCGCTCGCCGCGAGGCGCGTCGTCGAAAAGCTGTCCGCGTCCATGCCCCGAGCGACCCTTCACCCCATCGAGGGTGCTGGCCACATGGGGCCCATCACGCACGGGGGGGCCGTCAATGAATTGATCGCGCGCCATATCCGCGCGGCAACGCATTCGTAGACCAAGACGCTCACGGTAGCGTCGTTAGAAGTGTGAAAATTTGTGAAGCTTCGCCAAGAACCGCCGCCGAATGGCGATGGCGACGTACCATGGGCACCGATGGCACCTCAAACCAACGGCTCGAAAGCGCTCCTCGCTCCTCCCCACATTTCCCAAGCGGCCCAGGGACAGATGGCCGCGTTTCACTCTGACGTCGTCGATGAAGTGAGGCGCGCGATCGCCGGATCACCCATTGTCGTCGTCGGAATGGCGCAAAACCCCTTCGTGAAGAGAACGCGCAAGGCACTCACGGCGGCGGGAATCGAGTTCACGTACCTCGAATACGGGAGCTATTTTTCGGGGTGGAAGAAGAGGCTCGCCATTAAACTCTGGAGCGGCTGGCCCACGTTCCCGCAAGTCTTCGTGCGCGGCGAGTTGCTCGGCGGTGCGGATTTGACCGCCGCCGCCATCGCCTCGGGCGCGCTCACGTCGAAGACCGCCGCGGGCGCCTGACGCCTCTTCGCGGAGGAAGCGTGCCGTGCGCCGCGTTTCTTCGGGTGAGCTTGCGGGATGTTCGGGTGCGAGAGCGCCCGAGAGCCTATCTTGGAACGGGAGGCGCCATGAAGATCCGAGATCGGTGCGTGCTCGGCGTCAGCGTCCACACCGGATGGGCGGCGTGCGTCATTGCGTGCGGGAGCGTGCGTGCGCCGCGGCTCGTTGCGCGCGAAGAAATCGAGCTCCTAGGCGACGCCGAGCGGTTCGTCTATCACCGCGCCGCACTCGAGCGCTCGGATGCGGAGCGGTCCGTCGAGCGCGCACGAAAGGTCGCCACGGAGCGGGCGATCGCCGCGCTCGGACGCCTCGTCGAGCGCGTGCGCGCCGACGGACACGATGTTGCTGCCTGCGCGATCGTCGCGAACGAGGCGAACGAGGGAGACGCGCTCCCGCTCGACGATATTCTTGCCGCGCACCCGCGCATCCACACGGCGGAAGGTCGCCTGTACCGGGACGCGCTGCGCGCCGCCGCGGACGCGATCGGGCTGCCAACGCGCTTCATTCCGCCACGGTCCGTCGAGACGGCAGCCGCCAAGGCGATGCGCGTTCGCCCGGGCGAGCTTCCAGCGCTCCTCGTCGACGTCGGACGCGCTGTCGGCAGGCCATGGGCGAAGGATCAAAAGGCCGCGTCGCTCGCTGCGTGGACCTTGCTCGCCGGCTTGTGATAGCCGCCGCCGCCGACCGGACCTCGGCGCTGCGTCTACGCTACGGACCCGCCGCGGCCCGCTTTTCGCGCGTCCACGCGATGAGTTTCTCCGCGCTGCCCGCGTTGACGACGCGATCTGGATCGAGCCACGCGCGCTCGGCATTGAGGGCGGCGTAGCGCACGCGTTCGAGTTCGTCCGCATGGTGTGCGTCGCTGGTAAGCACGAAGGTGACGTCGCGTCCGCGTGCGCGCCGCAGAGCTTCGACCGACATGTCGAGGCGCGGCAGAGCGCCGTTGACCTCCAGGGCGGTGCCGGTGGTTTCGGCGGCGCCGAAAATCGCGTCGAGGTCGAGATCGATGGGTGGGCGACCGCCGATCATGCGGGCCGAGAGGTGCCCGATCATGCGCACGGAGGGATCCTGCATGGCGGTCACGATGCGGTTGGTTTGGGCGGCCCGATCGAGTTCGAAATGGTCGTGCACCGACGCGAGGCAAAAATCGAAGCCTCGCCGGAACTCGAGATCGTAATCGAGTTCCCCGTTCGGGCCGATGTTGAGCTCCACGCCGTGAAGGAGCTTCAAGGAATCGCCGAGCGCCGTCTGCAGCGCACGGATCTTCTCGCGCTGGTCCAGGAATGCGTCGCGACCGACTCCCGAAAGAGTCCCCTCGGCATGGTCGGTCAGTGCAAGTACGCGGTATCCGCGCGCTTTGGCCGTGGCGACCACGTCTTCGAGCGCGGAACGCCCATCGCCCGAAACCGTCGTGTGCACATGGAAGTCGCCGATCACGGCGCCCATCGCGCGCGGGAGCGTCCCGGTTTCGGCGGCTTCGATTTCGCCGGCATCTTCTCGGAGCATCGGTGGGATCCAGCGAAGTCCGAGCGCTTCGTAGATCTGCTCTTCGGTTTCGCTGGCGACCACTTTGTCGCCGTCGAGTTCGGAGAGAGCGTATTCGTTGAGTGTCCAGCCGCGGGTGAGTGCGCGCTGGCGAAGCTTGATGTTGTGCCCTTTGGAGCCTGTAAAGTACAAGCGGGCGGCTCCGAGTTGGTGCGCGCCGACGACGCGCAGGTCGACTTGCGTCCCGCGGCGCGTGATCACGCTGGTCTTCGACTCGCCCTGGACGAGCACCCGCTCCACGATGCTCATCGCGGCGAACGCCTCCATGACACGCGCGGGCTCGCCGCCCGCCACGACGATGTCGACGTCGCCGACCGTCTCGGAAAACCGGCGCAAAGAACCACAGTACGATGCGCGGCTGACGCCGGGTAGCTCGAGCATACGCGCCACGATGCGGTTCGCGAGCGGTAGCGCTACGGAGATAGGCGTACGCGATGTGGCGCCCTGCTGCTCGAGTCGGGCGAGCGATTGCGAGAGCTTCTCCTCGGACTTGGCCCCGAACCCTTTGAGCGCGCGCAGCTTGTTGGCGGCGAGTGCCTCGCGCAGATCGTCTACCGATTGCACGTCGAGTTCGGCTCGCAGTCGCTTGACCGCCTTCGGTCCGAGCCCCTGGATCCGCAAGAGCGCGACCACGCTGGGCGGGTGCTTCTGCCGGAGCGCTTCCAATTTTTCGACTCGGCCCGTATCGAGCAGTTCGCGGATCTTTTCGGCCGTGCTCTTGCCGATCCCCTCGACCTTCTGAAGGTCTTTGGCGGTGAGCTTACCGAGATCGGTCGCCTGCGCTTCGACGGCATTCGCCGCACTCTCATAGGCGCGCACCCGAAAGGATTGCGGATCACCCTCCTCGATCATCGTCAGCTCGGCGAGCTCGTGAAGCATGTCGAGAACGTCCTGCTTCGTGTCGGCCATGACCAAGATCTAGCCCAAACGGGCAACCCTTGACGGACATATTATTTGAATCATATTACTATAATACTATGACGATCTCGATGGGAACGCGGGAAGCGAAGGGGCAATGAGTGCGGCGACGACGAGCGTATCGGCCGATCCGGCAGCGCCCGCGAGCGACGCCAGCGGTCACCCGGAGCGCGCTGGGCAGGCCGCGGCCGCACCACCGCGGCGGCGGACTCCGACCCTCATCGCGGCGCTCGCCGCCGCGGCGCTGGTTGGTTCCGGCGGCTGGTATGCGATCCACTGAGGGACGGAGTCGACCGACGATGCACAGGTCGAAGGGCGCATCATGAACGTTGCCTCGCGCGTCTCGGGCCAGGTGCAGTACGTTCGCGTGGACGACAATCAGGTGGTCAACGCGGGCGATGTGCTCATCGAGCTCGATCCCGCCGACTACGTCGCGAAGGCCGATGCGGCTCGGGCCGACGTCGCAGCCGCGCGTGCGCTGGCATCGGGTGCGCGAGCCACCTTGGCCCTCACGGAGAAAACGGCACCGGCGAACGTCGTGCAAGCGAAGGGAGGGATGACGGCGGCCACGTCGTCGGTTGCATCCGCGCAGGCGGCGATCGAAGAGGCGAAGGCGGATCTCGCTGCCGCGGAGTCACGGAGATCGCTTTCGGATCTCAATCTAAAGCGCGCGCATGCGCTGTTCGAGCGGAAGGCCATCGCCCAGGTGGAACTCGATTCGCGGCAGACGGACTTCGACAGCGCGAACGCACAGCTCGATCAGGCGCGCGCGCGTCAGGTCTCGGCGCAAGCCGCCCTTGCGGGATCCGGCGGAGGCGTCGTGCTGGCGAAGGGGCGTCTCAAGGCCGCAGACACGTCCGTCGAACAGATGGCGTCCGCCCGCGCGGCCGTCGACCTCGCGGAGGCGCGGGTGGGGCAGGCGGAGTCGGCGCTCAAGCTCGCAGCGCTCAATTTGTCGTACACGACGGTGAGGGCTGCACGGCGCGGCGTGGTCTCGCGTCGCACGGTCGAAGAAGGGCAAATGGTGAGCCCGGAGAGATCGCTCTTCGCGATCGTGCCCCTCGACGACGTCTGGGTCGTCGCGAATTTCAAAGAGGACCAGCTCTCGGAGATGCGCAGAGGACAACCCGTGACCATGCGGCTCGACACGTACGGGCGGCGCGAATTCCATGGACGCGTCGACAGCGTCGCCGGCGGAACGGGCGCGCGATTCGCCCTCTTGCCGCCCGACAACGCGACCGGGAACTTCGTCAAAGTGGTTCAGCGCGTGCCGGTGCTGGTGCGCTTCGACGGACCGTCCGAGCTCGACCTTCGCCCGGGGATGAGTGCCGACGTCACCGTCCAAACGAGGTCGCGGTGAGCGTTTCGTCGCGCACCCACGACGAAGAAACAATCCTCCGCGGCAACAAGGTGCTCATCACGATGGGGGCCATGTTCGCGGGCCTGATGGCGTTCCTCGATATTTCAATCGTCAATGTGGCACTCAACGACATTCGCGCGAATTTCGGGACCCCGCTGGATCGCATCGCGTGGGTATCGACCGCGTACGCGATGGCGAACATCACGGTCATACCGATGTCCGGATGGCTACTGAAACGATTCGGGTTTCGACGTTATTACACCGCGTCGATTCTTATCTTTACGGCGGCCAGCGTCCTTTGCGGCCTTTCGTGGAATCTCCTTTCACTCGTCATTTTTCGTATTCTCCAGGGGTTGGGTGGCGGCGCGATCATTCCTACGTCGCAAAGTGTACTGTTCTCTCGGTATCCCGAAAGGCAGCATGGAATGGCCGGGGCGCTCTTCGGGATGGGCGCAATCACCGGGCCGCTGCTCGGACCGACCATCGGTGGATATCTGGTCGATTGGGCAAGTTGGCATTGGATATTTTTCGTCAATATCCCCTTTGGTCTCTTCGCGGCGTACATTGCGTGGACTCGAATCGAACAACCGGGTTTTACGCCCGACCGATCGAGGGTCGACCGTTTCGGGATTGCCCTCCTTGCGATCGGCATGGTGTCGCTCCAATACGTGCTCGAAGAGGGAAATCGCGACGGCTGGTTCGAGAGCCTGACCATCACCGTGCTCGCCGTCGTCGCCGCGGTCGCGCTCATCGGTTTCGTCAGTCATGAGTTGGAAGTCGACCATCCTGTCGTCGAGCTACGCGTCTTTGCAAACCGAGCCTACACGGCCGCGACCGCGCTCAATTTTCTCGTCGGCACCGCCGTTTTCGCCGGCTCGCTTCTCTTGTCGCTCTATTGCGGAACGATCATGCATTACCGCGCGCTCGAAATCGGGCGCGTGTTCCTCTTGGGAAGCTGGATTCAAATTTTGATCTTTCCGCTCGCGGGCAAGCTGGTCACGAAAATCGACCCGCGGCTCCTGCTCGTCATCGCGAACGCAGGGATCTTCACGAGCCTCTGGCTCAACGCGCACCTGACGACCGACGCCGATCTGGGCGTCATCGTCCGACCGTTGTTCATCCGCGCCATCGGGACTGGATTCGGTTTCGTGCCCCTCACATTCCTCGCCGTGGCGTCACTTCCCCCGGCGCAGCGCCCCGGAGGGACCGCGCTCTTCAACCTGACGCGCGAGCTCGGCGCATCGATCGGCACCGCGTGGATGAGCACGATGCTCGACCGCGAAAGCAAGCGTTCGTTCAACTTCCTCACCAGTCACGTCGACGCCTACAGCGAGACCGTCGCCGACCAAGCCTCCCTTCTTGCGCACGGTCCCGGCTCGCGCCTCTTCGACCCATCCAACGCGGCACTCGCCGTCTTGAAACAACGCCTTGATCAGCAGGCCTTACTTCGCGCCTTCAACCACAACTTCCTCTTGCTCGCTTTGACCTTCCTCGCCGCAAGCTGGCTCATTCTGCTGATGCGCGCACCGAAGCCGGGCGGCTCCGTCGACACGGGCGACGCGCATTAGCCCACCGTTGCATGGGCGGCGCGTTGCATGGGTGGCGCGTTGCATGGGTGGCGCCGCCTGTCCCGGGACAGGCAGAAATCGTCCCGTGACAGGCCAAGTCACGCGCCGAGCTTGGCTTTCTTCGGAAAATCATCAAATCGGCGATTGGCCCGAGGTTCGCACTGCGCTGAGACAGGTCGAGCCGCGGCGCACCGGACGCCGCGTCGCAAGACCGCAGACGATGGGTTTCCATTTGGTATGAGTGGGCGGAAACAGCCCCCACGTGCCTCGCGATCTTCCAGCCAGAGTTCCTTCGGGAGGCAGAATAAGCGAAGACCCACACGTGACGGGTGACGGGATGCGCAGCGGGCGCGGACCGGTGGCCGAATTTCCTCGTTGGGGTAGCTGCGTCATCAACGGCTCGCTTCCACCGGAACCTTATGCTCTCCACCTTTTCGTCTGGCTCGAAAAAGACAGCCGGCAGCGGTAGATGCGCGAGCGCGCGGAGCGCTCGTTCACGCACTCGTTTGTGCGATGATGCTCGCTGGCAACGGGACGAACGGGCGCGGTGACGTTGCGCCCTTTTTCCCGCGCGGCACGCGATGGTGCTGGCTGCGGGGGTCGAGTAGTGTCGCGCCATGCTCGAGTCTCGGACCGTCGAGTTGAGCGCGCGGCAGGCGCGCTATCTCCATTTGGCCGCGCAAAATTTGCTCGCGTCTCCGCGTCGGCGCGCGATCAAGGCCGATGTTCTGGGTGCCATTGCACGCATGCACCTGCTGCAGATCGATACGATCCACGTTGTCGCCCGCAGTCCGTATCTGGTGCTCTTTTCGCGACTCGGAGAGTACCGCCCTTCGTGGCTAGAGACGCTGCTCGCCGAAGGTGCGATCTTCGAGACGTGGGCGCACGAAGCGTGTTTCGCGCCGATCGACGACTACCCGCTGCACCGTCGCCACGTCGACGGCCGCAATCATTGGGCGCGGCGCCACGCGCACGATATGCACGCGACCCACCGCGACGGGATGGACCGGTTGCTCGCCGAGGTGCGCGAACGCGGGGCGCTGAAGTCGTCGGATTTCGAACGTGAAGACGGTGCCGATCGCCGTACGGGTTGGTGGGGCTGGAAGGCGGAGAAGCGCTGGCTCGAAGCGTGGTTCGTGCTTGGCGAATTGATGATCGCGCGGCGCGACAAGTTTCAACGCGTCTACGACTTGACGGAACGCGTGCTGGCGCAGGCGCGATTCGAACGCGATCTCGGCACGTCTCCCAGCGAGGCTGTCATGCGCCGCACCTTCGTGTTGCGCGCCGTCCAAGCCCTCGGGGTGACGCAAGCGCGGTGGGTTGCTGACTATTTTCGGCTCGGACGCCGGCTCAAAGACGCCGATCTCGATCCGTTCGTCGAGGAGGGAGAGCTGGTTCGCGCGCACGTCGCGGGATGGGACGCGCCGGCCTACGTTCACCGCCAGCACGTCGACCTTGCGTTGCGAATAGCGCGTGACGACCTGCGGGCGACGCATACGTCGCTGCTCTCGCCGTTCGATCCCGTTGTGTGGGATCGCGAGCGCGTCGCTACCATGTTCGGATTCGATTACCGCATCGAGTGCTACGTTCCGGCGCACAAGCGTCGGTATGGTTATTACGTATTACCGATTTTGCGTCGCGGCGCCCTCATTGGTCGACTCGACGCGAAGGCGCATCGCTCGGACGGCGTGTTCGAGGTCAAATCGCTCTATCTTGAACACGGCCAGCGGCTCAGCGACGCGCTCACGCGCGATGTGGCCCGGGCCATTCAATCGTGTGCGGATTGGCACGAGACGCCAAAGGTCCGAATCGGCAAGAGCGAGCCCCGTGAATGGGCTAAGTCACTCCGCATGGAGTGCAAGGTCGTCCGCTGATCCCGCCTTTCGCCGTTAGAGCGTCCCGCGGGCGAGGTCGGGGAAAACACGCGACACCTTTTGCAGCAAATAATCACCATACGTACCCCGAAAGGTGAACACGCTCGCCCCATCCCACCGCGCGGCCGCGTCAGCTCCGTCCGCAACGACCGGCGATTGGGGAGGCGGCAGCAGAGGATGGATCTCGGCATCGAAGCTCGGATCGAAGAAGAAGGGGAGCGAGAGCCGGGCGCGCCCGCTCACATTGCGCACGCGGTGCGGTGTGGATCGGTAGCGGCCGAATGTCATCCGCTCGAGCATGTCGCCGATGTTGCAGAGAAACGTTCCCGGCAGCGGCGGCGCATCGATCCATCCTCGCCGTGTCTTGACCTCGAGGCCGGCCTCGTCGCTCTGTTTGAGTATCGTGAGAAGACCATAGTCGGTGTGCTCACCGACCCCCCAGCCGGCGGCGGGCAGCGGCGCCGCCGGATAGTTGAAAATGCGAAAGAGGGTCAGCGGTTCTCGAAGAAAATGCTCCCCGAATGCGTCCGCGTCGAGACCGAGGCTCTCGGCGATGCCGCCCATCAGCGTGCGCCCGAGGTCGGTCATGGCCGCCAGGTAATCAAGAACGAC
>Ga0193753_10003964_pt1 | contig 10761 bp, 7 predicted proteins | sample H1c2metaG_FD_144925 | JGI IMG/M metagenome (GOLD analysis project Ga0193753, IMG submission 144925) | Soil microbial communities from a riparian zone of the East river system, Colorado, United States - H1c2 | ecosystem: Environmental > Terrestrial > Soil > Riparian zone | place: USA: East River... | reverse complement strand
TCGTGCAAGGGGACGACCGCGTAGTGCCTGAAGATGGCGCCTGTGACTCCTCGCTCATGACGAAGGCGCGTGGCATACGCGCCCGCGATCTGATGCGCGATCGTGCCCAGGGGTGCATGCAGGACTTGCATCGCGAAGCGCATTTCGTTGCCCATGCAGCGGCAGGCATAGATGGCGCCGCCGCACCAGAAGAGCATGCGTGCGGCGATCAGGCCAAGCGCATGCCAGTCCTCGTCGTTTTGTATGAGCGCGTCGCTGTGACGCTCGCGTAGCACGAGTTGTACCAGCACTTCCGTCGATTGTGGAGCAAGTTTGGCGCCCATTCCGATAAACTAATCGGGTGTGAGCATCGAGGTGTGATTGCATTGTCAGTGTTGTTCTTGGCTTTCCGAACACCTCCTGTGTTTGGCACCGCTTCTGCGGAAAATAACCGAACAAGTCACTTGGCTCTCTGCCGAAGTGCTGCGAATTCCTGATGCGTCGCCGATTGTGTCATTAGATTCGCAGCGGCAACAGAGGGAATTGCCTGCTTTACGCAATTTACCTTTGCGTTTGCGCTTTTCTCTGATCGACACAGAGTGTGCGATGTCGGACTCTCGTGTCGCAAGGGAATTCAAGCGGAAGGAGTATCGCTTGTCGCGACCACATCGGCTCGATTTCCACGGTGCGGTTCATCTGGTGCAGATGCGGGGCAAAGAGGGCTTCAGCATTTACTTTGAGCCCGGCGCGCTCGGGCGCACCGTGGAACGCGGCCATGTGCCGCATCTTTTGTACTTTCTTGCTCTGCTGGATGGATGCTGCTCTGAGAGCGCAGCACGGTTGTTCGGTTACTGCGTAGAGCCGAATGAGGCCGCCTTGGTGCTGCGCACATTGGGTGCGCCGCTGGAGGCGTTCATGCAGCGTCTGGGTGGGCGCTATTCGCGCTACCTGCATTTGGGCAAGGTCCTACCCAAGGGTGTGGCGGCCTTCGCCGCCCGCTATGAATCCAAGGTGGTGGCGCCGGAATACTTGCCACATGCCCTTCGACGGGTGCATGCGCGACCCGTAAGTGCGGGATTGGCCCGGCGCGCGGTTGATTATCCGTTCAGTTCGGCGGCGGCCTACGCGGGGGAGCGTGGGCCGGTGCATCTGGAGACCGATGCACTGTGGCAGGCGTTGAAAGTCAAGGGACTGTTCGGGTTGCGGGGCTACTTAGGGTTCATGGAAAAGGCGGAGACGCCGCATGTGGCAGAGCTGTTCGAGAAGGGTTCGCCCCTCGATGCACGGGTGGTGGGCGACCGAGCCTATGTGGTCATGGCGCGCGATGCGGCGGGACACCCGACGCGCCCGCCAACTCGCGAGCAATTGATAAGGGGCGTTGCGGAACTGCTGGGTGTAAGAGAGCAAGATTTGTTTTGGGGTGGCCACGAGGCGGTGTTGGGACGGGCGTTGGTAGCGTGGTTCGCGCTCAACTCCGGGAGCGCGAGTGTGCGCGAAGTGGGAACGTGGTTTGGCGTGACCGGTGCGACCCTGGGCAAGGCGATACGACACTATCGGCGTGTCTCACCGGCGTTGTTTCGCGACGCGCTTCCGGGTCTCGATCGGGATCGTCAGGTGGACGAATAGGCGGTCGGAGTTCTTGTCTGGCACGGGAATGCGGTTCGAATCGCGGTGCAAGGTGCATGCGTGGCACTCCCGTGATCGCGTGGTATGTCCATCCTCGATGCAGGAGTAGATATGTGGACTAGCTGTGCAGAGCGTCTTTTTACGGCGTTTCATGGGCCTATGGAGAGTCGGAGAGCCCAAAGGTGAAGAGAAAATGTCGTCCAAAAAAGAGAGTACGGCGATAGCACAGTTGACGAGGCTCTGAGCCTTGGCGCTAAGGTGGTTGGGCTACCGCGGATAGCAAGGACGTTTTTTCTTAAAGTCAGACAAGGAGATTCACATGACGACGAACCAACCGGTCGAATTGGGCAAGGTGTCCGAGGAAACCAAGCAGAGTGGTCCTAACCCGACAGACAATTTCGTTACCCCGGATGGGGAGCCCTTGGGCTAAGAGACCGTTGACGCGGATGCGTGGTTGGCCACGCATCCGCCCTTGGCGAGGGCTGCGGTGATGACTGATCTGGCAAGAGACGATTGCATGGAGAGCATCTCCTTTTGGATCCCTGCCCACGTGCATGTGTGTACGACAACGGACGGATCGGTGTTGCTGGATTTGAAGCGTGACCGATATCTCGGCTTAGGTCGAGAAGAGACGGAGTTGCTCGCGGCCGTCTTGGCGGAGTGGCCGAAGCCGCGCTGGGAAAGCACGCCGTTGAGAATACTTCCAGGCAGTGAAGGGGAAAAGCGGGCTTTGAGCTTGTGCGAGTCGCTGGCGGGCGATGGGTTGTTGGTGCGTGACACGGAATTCGGTTCGCGAAGCGCGGAGCGGTCTGAGAGCGAGAATCGAAGACTGCGAGAGGGCGCAGGCCAAGATATGCGGCGGGAGTGGATCTCAATCGGCGATGAATTGGAGGCCTTGGGCAGGGTCGGAATGCGCGATATCGTCAATTTTTTGTGGGGCTACCTTTGGGTGCGAGGTTCGCTGGCGTTGCGACCGTTTTCGGCGACGGTAGAATCGGTGCGTGCTTTGAAGACGAGGGCGGCGATTAGCGGAAGTACCTGGCAGGTCTATCGCGTGGCGGAGCTGGTGGAGGTATTTCGGAGGCTGCGGCCCTTATTCTTTGCCGCTGAGGGGCATTGTTTGCTGCATGCATTGACGCTGGTGAAATTCTTGAGCCGCTACGATTTCCATCCTGAGTGGATGATCGGCGTGACCACGCAGCCGTGGGGCGCACATAGTTGGGTGCAGTGGGGTAACTTTCTCCTGGATACCAACCCGGAGAAAGTGTGTGGCTATGTGCCCATCATGGCAGTGTAGGTGTGTTTCGTTATGTTGTGTTGATGTGCGATGCGCGGTCGGCAGCGAGCCTATCTGAGGCTCAAGGCTTGGAGCACCGAATTTTGGCGACCTCGCCGAGTTGGCGGGTCGAGCTAGCGGTCGACAATGTAACGGTGTTGGTTGCAGATGCATCGCGAGCTATGCGTGCGCACCTATTGCGCCATGGTTTGGGCCGGGAGGCTACCGGTGTGGTGCTGGGAGAGGTATTCGCGCGACCGACGGATCCTGGCGGTATCGCGGCAATGCCCGACGCGCGCCTTGGGCCCTCTGAAACTGAAGCGCTGCTCGCGAGCGAAGGCCGAGCTCTGGCGAGTAACTATTGGGGGAATTTTGTGGGCGTGCTGTTGGATGGCGGGCGGCGCAGGCGGTTAGTCTACAAGGATCCTTGCGGTACCTTGCCTTGTTATTTTTCGCGTCTGAGCGGCGTGCAGTTGTTGTTTTCGTGCCTGGCGGATTGCCGCGAGATCGGACTTAAATTTGCGGTGAATTGGGATTTCGTACGGGCGCGAGCGGTGAATGGATTTCTTGATCTCGATACGCCTTCCTTCGCGGGCGTTTCGAGTGTCCATCGGGGCGAGTGCGTGGAATTTGGCAGAGATGGCGCGCTCGTCAGGCGATCGTGCTACTGGCATCCGTCGAGCTTTGCGGGAGCATCGGACCTGATCGTGGAGTCCTCCGAGGCGGCGCAGGCAATGCGTGCTGTAGTGCGCGGATGTGTGCATGCGATGGCGGGGCATCACACCGCCGTGCTGGCGCAGATTTCGGGTGGGTTGGATTCGTCCATCGTGCTGGGGTGCTTGAGTGATGCGCCGAACGCGCCGGCCATTACTTGCTACACAGGCTACGTGGAAGGTTCGGTTTGCGATGAGCGGCGCTGGGCGCGCCTGGCGACGGCGCGCTGGGGTTTACGGCACGTGGAAGTGTGCGCTGACCCGCGGGCGCTGAGCTTTCGACATCTTCCGGGCTTGGCTCCGTCCATGGAGCCGGCATCATTGTTTTCGCAATGGCAAAAGGGACCGTTGGAGCGGAATTTGGCGGCTCCTGATCGTGCGACGGGGACCTTTACGGGCGAGGGTGGTGACTCGACACTGTGTAGTACGTCGTTCGTTTACGCCGTGGATCACAGCTTGAGAAGGCACGGCCTTGGGCTGCGGACTTGGCGCACGGCGGCAAGGGTCGCGACGCGGCGTGACCGCACGCTGTGGCTTGTGTTGGGTAAGGCGATCGGTCGACAAGTGTTCGGTACGGGAAGCGCAGATTATCGGCGCCGACTCGCGCATCTGTGTCAATTGGCCTCGAACGAAGCGCGCCGCGGACTGGAGAGCGACACACGGATCTCCGAGTCTTGGTTCAGTTCTGCCGGAGAGATGTCGCCGGAGATGGTCATGCGATTGGGGCCGCTGGCATTCGCGCCGGCGTTCTACGATCTGTCGATATCGCAGCATGGGGAGTCGCCTGTGGCGCTGTCGCCGCTGTGTTCGCAGCCTGTGTTTGAAACCTGCGCGCGAATTCCGGTGGATGTGCACTTTGATGCGGGGCGTAGTCGAGGATTGGCGCGGCGTGCATTCGTCGCCGAGGTGCCAGAGCGGATATTGCGCCGGCAGTGGAAGGATCGGCCTTTACAATATGTGGCTGAAGTGATTCATCGCAATCTGGACTTTATTCGTTCGACGTTGCTCGAGGGTGTGTTGGTGAGGGAGCGCATTTTGGATCGGGCGGCGGTCGAACTGGCTTTAAGCGGCGGTCCTAGTCGCAGCTCAGCGATCAACGGTGAAGTGCTGAAACATTTGGATCTGGAGCTATGGATTCGCAGTAGCGCTTGAGGTGCTTGAGGTTCGCCAGGCTCGCCAGCGGATATATTGCTCGTGTTTTGCTGGATTGGGGTCTTCGCGCCCGGTGAGCCAGAAGCTGAACCAGTCGAGCACGCCCTCTTGAATGGCGAGAATCTGCCGGGGGTTTTGCGGCGTGTGCGCGGGGTGGGTGTTGGCGCCGGGCATGAGGTACATCTCAACGGGCTTTGCGAGGTGTTGCAGGCGGCTGTAGGTCTCCCACTTGGATAATATGACTTCAACTCCGGCGGATTGGCCGATCATTCGCAGTGGCGTATGAATAGCCTCGGCATTGAAGCCTGGCGCGCGCTTGAGCCATTCTTGAAGTCCGCTACCAAAGGCCGGGGCGCCGTTCATCAGTTCGTCTTCGGCGCGCCAATTGGCGAGTGCCGATTGAATGTAGCTAGGGTCGTAGTTGTCGGCGGCGATGGCGGCGACAAATGGAAATTGGGTGTGCGACAGGGTGTATTCAACCCAATAGCCGTTCTTGCTGAATCCATCCAAGGCAATTCTGTTGCGGTCAACGAGTAAGGATGCGGACAGCTGCTCGGCGACAGTCTCAAAGGCGAGCTGATAGTCCTCGGCTTGGCCAACTCCGGATGATGGCTGAATGAGGGCGAGCTGTAGCACGGCGATGTTGCGAGTGGCGAGGAGCTGCCCAGGATAGGCGGCGAAGGCGCTTGGACCCAATCCCATGCCATTGGCACCCCAAAATCCATCGAGGCTGAATTCTTCAGGTCCGAAGCCGTGCCCGTAGAGGGACTGAATCACCAGGGGATAGCGTTTGCTGGAGTGGTAGTCGGCGGGGTAGATGAGTTGGCCGATCCATCGCCGCTGGTTGGCGAGCCTCCCCGATAGGCGCTCGACGCGGCCAAGTTTGAAGCGCTCCAGGAGCTGTGGATTGGTGTCGAAGATCAGCCGCTCATCGCCGGTGCGGACATCGACGGCAAAGATGCGCGGCGGTAAGTTCAACGTTTGCCGTATGTCGATGCGGATGGGAGATGCGTGCGCAGGGGCGCCAACAGGCGACTCGGTGATCTGCGCGGCTCTCCATGTGTCGTGCTCGCGAATGAAACGGTGCGATTGTGGATCGGCGCCGAGCACATCAGTGGTATCTATCTGAATGCCAGCGGGGGAGGACCACGCAGTGTTCACGACGATGCGCGCGCCCAAGTCGACCGGTAGTACGCGATACTCGCCCGTGCGGATGTCGAGTTCGGCGGCGGCAGTGCCTTTGCGGCCGGCTGCGCTTTCTGTCCGCAGCGGGAGGAAAGTCGGCGCGAGCAGAATCGAATAGGTTTTGGGCGACCAACGGACTTGGCTGCCAAAGGCCTTCGGGGAATTCCAGAGGGGGCGTGAGCTCGCCGTGCGCAGGTCCATGAGAGCGTAGCTTAAGGGCGAGCGAATGACGCTGGTTGCGTTGCTCTTGAGGAGATGCTGCAGCGTGGGGTTGTCGTACTGTGTCCAATCGGCGGGCGTCGTGGCGGGCGAGACGCCGACGACGGCATAGCGTCCGTCGGCGCTCATGGTGAGTTCGCGAAAGAAAGGATTGGAGACGTCGATGGGTTTTGAGTTGATGTAAATCGGGTGGGTGGCGCCGTGGGAAGAAATAAACCAACGGTTGTAGTAATTGAGGCCAACGGAATTGCTACCGTCGATGTCGCCGTTGAGAATCGACCAGGCATCGGATGTGTCTTTGACGGTGAAGCCTTGGGACCATAACCGCCGCGAGGTGTCATAGGGGCGCGGTATTTGCGCATTGATCAAAAGAGAACCGGCTGGTGTAAAACCGAAAGAGAGCACGTTGGTACGGCTTGCTGAGAGGAAACCGTGCCGACAGTTTTCAAGGTCGACCGACATCACTTGACGATGCGCATGTGAGTCGCTCCACAGAAACGCTACGTGCGTGTCATCGAGCCAACGGATGAGATTGGACGACGTCGGGTCAGACTCGGCGGACTGCCCGCTGCTGGTGGAACCTAGGCCGGTGGTGAAAAGATGCGCGCAGCGTCGCGGATGTGCGGCGGCTTCGAGGGAATTTAAGGGCGCCGTGAGCAGATCCATCCATACGCCGTTGCGCTTGGGGTCTCCATACGCGAGTCGCAGCAGATAGCGATTCCCGTCGGGTGATGTGCTTCCGTCGTCGGCGCGTTGACCGGGATACAGTTGATTCTGCATCGCGCGCACGGTGGCGATGGCGTCCGCAGGTGTGAGCTCGCGTTTGGACGTATCGATCGCGGCGATGGATGGGCTGGGTGTGGTGGCGAGGAACGCCGCTGCGAGCAGCGCTGGGGCTGCTGCAGCGGCTCGGGTTACCACGCTTGACGGATCTGGAAGGAGAGAATACGGCCGCGGGGATCGCCATTGTTTGGATCGTAATTGATGTGGTTGAGACCCGGGCCGGTCAGGGGCGGACCGGAATTGAAGGCATTCATGATGTTGAAGGTCAGTGTGGTGGCGGAGGCGAGAATGCGCCAGCTGGCATTCAAATCGACGGTAGTGAAGGCGGCTACGCGGCCCGGCGGTGTGAGATTGGTGTCGGAGTAGGCGTTGGCATAATTGACAGCGGCGTTGCTGCTGAAAATGCCGTTCGACCAGCCGGCTGCTGCGCGCAAGCGCAGCTTCAGGGGCTGGCCGTAGATGTCAACGAGGTCGGTAGCGGCGCAGCTGTCGCAGAAAGTGGTCTCGATGTCCTTGATGTAAGTGGCGTTGAAGTCGAGGATGAGCTTATTGGCGGCATCCAGATTCAACAGAGAGTGAGCACCGAGATCGATGCCTTGAGTGCTTTCCTTGGCAGCATTGATGTCCCCGGACGGGAAGCCGAAGCGCACGCCGCTAAGGCCGGTGTGGTTCGGAGTCAAGTCGACCAGGGTGTGTGGGGGCTCGAGGTCGGCGACGAAGGCCTGAACCGCTGCATCGTTGGGGAACTGTTGGATCAGGGGTCCATAGATCTGCGGATTGAGGAAGATGTTTACGGTGATCGGCGAGGTGATAATCCGGTTGCTGTAGATGATGCGGTAGTAATTAAGCGAGAAGCGCGTGTTGGTCAAAGCGGTGGGCGTGAAATCCAGACCTGCGGTGAGATTGCGCGAGGTTTCTGGCCCCAGGACTTGGTTGCCGAAAAAGATCACACCGGTGTTGCCGCTGGGATCTTGCGGTTGCGGGAAACCGGTCTCGACGTAAACTTTGGTGGCCGTGATGGTGGAAATGATCTCGATGGGATTCGGCGCGCGGAACGACGTGCTGTATGCGACGCGCAACCCGACTTGATCGATGGGAGAGAGGAAGACGCCGAAGCGTGGATTGATCTTGCTGCCGAAATCGGAATAGGAGTCATCGCGCACGGCGGCCGACAGCTCGAGTTTTTGCAGGCCCGGCAGAGCGTTCGCGGCGGTGATGAGCGGGGCATAAAATTCAGCAAAGGCGGCGTGAATGTGGCGATCGGTCGGGCGGTCCAAGTGTGCAAATTCGACCAGGGAGGAGAAGTCCTCCTGACGATAGGAGGCGCCGAGCGCGGCCTTGACGCTGGAGCCGCCGGAGGACCAGAGAGTGCCGTCGAGTTTGAGGTCGGCTTCTTCGATGGTATCGAGATTACGCAGGTAGGGCGAGCCGTTTGTGTATCCAAACGAGGGTGGGGTGAACGCCACTGTCGTGAGAGTGTCTACTTGGCTGAATAGAGCATCGCCTTCGAGATGCCAATCGCCGAAGGGCTGCCAACGAATGCCCGCGTTCGCGGAAGCTGAGTTGGTCTTGCTGGTGATGATTTGCGTTTGCGTGGTCAATCCGCCGAGGGTGTCTGCACGCAGGCCGTCGTTGTGCTCAATCAGAGCGTCGGCGAACAGCTCGAAGGAGGCCCCGAGCGATTGGTTCGCTGTCAACGTTCCTGAGTAGCGCTTGGAGGCAGGGAAGACATCCGTGGGGCGCGGCAGGTTAGCGGTGAAGGAGCGCTGGTCGGAGCGGATGGCATCGGCGTCCTGGAATTCAAACACGGCGAGGGCACTGCCGGAGCCCCAGGTTTTGCCGAGCGACTGGCCGATTTGCTTCAGTTCGCCGCCGCTGCGGGCCAGGGTATCGAGGCGTGCGCTAGTTTCCGCCCCGTCAAAATCTTTGCGCAGAATGACGTTCACCACACCGCCAACGGCGTCCGAGCCGTATATCGCGGAGGAGCCATCCGTCAACACGTCAATGCGCTCCACGGCACTTAAGGGAATCATCGATAGATCGACGCCGCTGCCGTAGGCGGAGGGCGCGACGCGGTGACCGTTCAAAAGTGTCAGCGTGGAGTTGGCACCTAAGCCACGCAAGTTGGCCGCGGTGGAGTTCTCGATGTTACCGAGTCCGAAGCTGCCGGCGGCGAGCGCGCCATCGGGACTGTTGTTACCGCTCTTTAAATTCTGCGGCAAGCTGGTGATAAAGTCGGCAGTCGTGGCGTAGCCGCTGCGATCAATCGCGTCGCGATCGAAGCTGAGGATGGGAACAGTCTTGTTGTCGATGCCGGAGATGTTGGTGCCGGTGACAATGATCTCTTCGAGGCCGGGGGTCTTGTTGTCGTCGGTGCTGCTGTTGGTTGCGGAGGCTGGGGCGGTGGTTTGATCGGTCGGCGTTGGCGCTGCGGCTTCGGGCTTGGCGTAGGCGAGGCGCACCATCGCAGCCGGGCGCGCGGGGTTCAGATCTGTTGTGGACGATGCGCTGTCGAGCACTTGGATGGTGTTTTCGTTGATGTTGACCGCCCGCAGGTGAGTGCCGCGCAGGATCAGCGATAACGCATCGGGCACGGTGTAATCGCCCTTGATGGCGGGGGCTTGCAGATGCTTGACGCTGGCGGGGTCGTAGGAGAGGTTGCAGTTCGCTTGGATGGCGAAGTCGCGTAAGGCCTTGCCCAGTTCTTCGGCTGGGATGTCGAAGCGAGACTTCGACTCGGTGGCCGCGGCGGGCAGGGATAGAAGAAGCGCAACCGTGAATACAAAAGCGCGACAGCCGCGCGATGAGCGGAATTTCATCATCATCCCCCTTTATTTGTCAGCCTTGAAGATTCAAGACGTAACAGGGGTGCAACAATGGATCAGGGGGCGGTGAGTTTTATTTCCTCCGGACTCTCGATCAGATGCAATTGATGGGCGTTTGCCATGGCGCGGGCGAAACTGTCGGGGTCGCCGATGCGAAACACGCCGCCCACGCGGATCGTGTTGGGGACGCTCAAGTCAATGGTGAGTCGGCGCTTGCCGTAGCGGTTAAATTCCTTGGCGGCATCGCGAATGGAGGTGTCTTCGAAGATCAGCTGGCCGTGCTGCCAGGCGGTGACTTTGTCGATGGGAGGAGAGTCCAAGGCGTCGGGAGCATTGGCGGCGAAGCGCAGGCGCTGGCCGGGTTTGAGGAGTGTGATGGCGTCACCGGGCTCGACGGGAAGAAGGTTGGGGGCGCTCAAGGGTTGGATGGCGATGCGGCCTTCGATGAGGGTGACGGTGAAGGAGGGGTCGAGGGAGTCTTCGCGGCGGACTTCGAAGCGGGTGCCGATCGCAATGACCTTGCGGCTGCCGACTAGAACTACGAAGGGGCGGCTTTGGTGCTTGGTGACATGGAAGAGGGCTTCGCCGCGGGTGAGGGTAATTTGGCGGACCTCGTTGGTGTAGTTGACGAGGAGGCGTGAATTGGCATTCAGGGTCACTTGTGTGCCGTCGGCAAGATCCACGGTCTTTTGTTCGGCGTAGCCGGTGGAGAGGGTGGGACCTTTCAGCCAGTAGAAAGCGGCCGCAAGCAGCAGACACAGCGCGGCGGCGCCGGCGAAGCTGTAGGCGCGTGTGCGGTGCGATGGTTCAGACTGATTGGACCAGGGGGCTTGAAGGTTGCCGGTGCGCTGCCAGGCGTCGGTGGCGAGTTCAAAGGCTTGGGCGTGCCTGGGGTCCTCGGCGAGCCAGCGGCGCAAGCCCGCTTCGAGTGCGGCGCTGCGGTCGGGGCCGTGTAGGTCGGTCACCCAGACCGCGGCTTGGGCGCGGATGTCGCGTTGTTCCT
>Ga0193753_10003963_pt1 | contig 10762 bp, 6 predicted proteins | sample H1c2metaG_FD_144925 | JGI IMG/M metagenome (GOLD analysis project Ga0193753, IMG submission 144925) | Soil microbial communities from a riparian zone of the East river system, Colorado, United States - H1c2 | ecosystem: Environmental > Terrestrial > Soil > Riparian zone | place: USA: East River... | reverse complement strand
CCCAACCACCCCGCCGTCAAGTCGATTGGTGCCGTTCATTGTCCAGATCGCGGCCTGGCCGAAGTCGTTCTGCCAAAGGACGTCCGACATCCGGTCGCCGTTGAAGTCGAGCGTGTCATTGCCGGAACCACCTGTAAGGTTGAGCGGCAAGACAACAGTCTGATCCGTGAAATGCAGCGCTCCGACATTGAACAAGGTCGCGGTGCCGTGACCACCTGCCGAGACCAGCCAGGAACCGTCGGCCTGTGCCGTCCAGCTGGCGTCGCTGGACGCCATATCATATTCGACCGTGGTATGGCCCGCGCGGCTGGCCCGGATGGTGGCGGTCAAATGGGTCTGGCCGCCGGTGATTTTCACCGTCGTGGTCGCTGCACTCGTATAGATGACATCTTGGACCGCCACGTCGCCGGCATAGCCCGCCGAAATTCCGATATATCCGTTGAAATTGCCGCCGCGTAGATCGATCGTCCGGCCCGGCCCATAAGTCAGTCCGTATTGGGGGAAATAGTTGAACGTGAAACCCGCATAGTCATCCTCGATCAGAATATTGCCGTTGATCGTTCCCGTATTGGAGATGCGTGAAATGGCGCCGCCCAGTATGATGTCGCCGGTGATGGTGCCACTATTCTGTATATTGACGGACGGCGCCTGTTCCGGCGTTCCGCCAGGAACAGTGTATACGCTCTTAATGGCGATCTGAGCTGAAATCGTTCCGGTGTTGACGATCGGAGCCGGCGGTAATTGCACATTGTCCGTTCCCGCCAAGAGGATGCCGTAAGTCGTGCTGCCGGGGGTGCCAGAAACAAGAATACTGCCATTGTTAATGATCGGGTCGGCCGTGCTGCCGTAGCCAGAGTTGTAAAACGCGGTGGCGAATTGATTTTCGACAATGCCGTAGACGTTTCCCGTCCCCGACACGCTGAACTGCCCATCGTTACGGACAGTGCCGCCATTGTGCAAGTCCAGGCCAAAGGCCCAGTCGCCCGATGTGACCGCAAATGTCCCGGTCGCAGAGTTATTGAACGCAAAACGGGAATCGTAGGTGAAAACACCCTTGGCCTCCTTCACCGCGCCGGAGGCCGACACTTGGAAATTTCCAGCGTTCATAAGATCAGGAGAGCTACGCAAGTTTTACCGCCATATCCCATGAGCTACGCCGTTGCTGTTGATGGCGGTAAAACTGGCGCCCGCTTCGTTGATGAAGGCGCTACTGTCCTCGATATTACCACCCATATTGATGGCATTGAGGTCGCCCCCATTTGCTGAGAATGACATATTTCCGAAATTGTCGATCCCGGTCACCACATTCGGCTTATTGGTATCGCCGTCCATGGTAATGCCATCGTACTCCAGATTGGCAGACCCGAGTTTCATCGATATCTGCTCACCGGCATAGACTTTGAGAGCGTGATTCAGATAGATCGGATCCGAACCGAACAGGTCCAGCGGCAGCGACGTCAGCGGGGGTAGATAGTCTTCCGCCTCATAGACGACAGCTCCGCCGGTGAGCGAGGACGATAGGACATTCTTGAGCAGTATCTTGTCGCTGCCCGACAGGGTGATTAGCGTGTCCGCCCCCTGTTGCTGGGTCGAAACGGCCGAGCCATAAGCGAAGATCTTCAGGACATCCTGGTTGCCATTGGAGCGAAAGTCGGTGATCACCGACTGCTGGTCGCCGGCGGTGTAGATGAAGGTATCGTCGCCGCCATCGCCGGTCAGCACATCGCCGCCGGCACCCGCCACCAGAGTATCGGCCGCGGCGCCGCCCCGGAGGGTATCGGCGCCGCCGCCCGCCATCAGGAATGCGGCGCTGTTGCCGGCGATCAGCGTGTCCGCAAAGCCTGATCCGATCACGCGCTGCATATTTGCGATGGTGGTGGTCCCGGCGCCGACCGCCGTGCCCGCGCCGAGGTCGACCGTATATCCCCTTGCGGCGGATTCGAGCGACAGGGTGTTGTATCCGCCCGCGCCATTCAGATGATTGTCGCCGCGCGCGATCATGAACGTGTCGTTGCCGGCGCCGCCGGTGACAGTATCGACGCCACCGCCGCCATAGACGGTGTCGCCATCGTTCCCCAGCGTCACCGTGTTGGCGGCAAAGCCGAGATAGATGTCGCCATAGAGGTGGCCGCCTGCACCGTCATATGTGCTGGCGGTGTTGCCGAAATGGATATTGCCGGCGATGATGCCGGTATTGTGGATTTGATTGGAGCCATTGGCCAGCGAGATGGCACCAATGATCTTGCCCGAATTGACTATGTTGATGTCGGGCTGGAAAGCCGGGCTGACCGAACCTTCCGAAACATAGAAAGCATAGTCGGCAATGATGGTGCCACTGTTGGTGAGCAAGCCGCCAATGGGCGCTTGCCGCGCGACCACGACGCCGATGCTGGGCCCATCCTCATTTACGCTTATGGCCTTGATGGTTCCACTATTGTTGAAAGAGGTCATGCCGACGACGCCAGTCGCGCCGGGGGCGACAAGCCCGAGATCGATGTCGCCAGTGACCTCGATCAGGCCGGCATTGTCGAAATTGCCGCCTTGAATGAATACGACGCCGGTGGCATCGTATTTTCCCCAGACGCGCACCGTGCCGCCCGCGGCATTGGTGAAATTGCTACTTGCCAGTACAAAAGTAACGCCATGGGCGATTCCTTGAGACACCGATTGAATGAGGCCGGCATTGGACACGCTTTCCTGGTTATCAAGTACAATGCCGTCGGAAGTACTGTTGCCGGTCGCTTCGGACATGACGATGCCTGTCGCCGTATTCGTGAACACCGCGCTCGCCGGAAAGCCCCCGTACCCGATGACGTCTATCGCAACGCCGCCAACCGTTGACGATTTGACGATCGTGCCGGCGTTTGTGGCCGAACCCAGGAGCGTATAGTTGGCATAATCGCTGAAATAGGCGGTCTGGCCCTGAGCTATTTGCGCACCGTCGGCGAGGTTCGCACTGTTTAGCGGCAGCGTGCCCGGCACTGGCGTACTGGGCGCCGCCTGATGCGGGTGATAGCCGAACACGTCCAGCATCGTCTTGTCGGTCGAGGAGAATTGGAGCAACTCTCCTTCATCGCCGAACGCGTCATAAACATCGCCGGTGAGGGAGATGCTCCAATCGCTTGGAGTTCCACCATTCGCCGGATCGTTAAAGGGCAGCAGGAGATGCTGGCCGTCGATGGAGAAATAGGCCGTGCCTGCTGCCGGCGAAAGAACCCCAGGCACAGAATAGCGGAACAGGTCCAGCGCGCCATACAGTATATTGCCGCCGGGTAGCGCCTCGCCCAGAGAGGAAACTCGGCCCAGCACATGGCCGATTTCATGCTCCAGCACGCCGATAGCGTCGACCTTGCCCGCCACCTGCCGGTTGTTGGGATCGAAGGTATAGGTTGAAGTCGTGTCCAGAACGATGGTGCCGTCAGAGGCCGTCATGCGGGTTGGCACAAGACCAAGTGCCTTGGCTTGTGCGCTGGTCATGAAGAAGGTCCCGCCGTTCGTCGGGTCCGCCGCCGGTAGGTTCGTCGCCGCGGTCAGCGCGTCGCTGGTCTGTGCATCGGCCCATAACGCGTTGCGAACTTCTTCGTAGTTGAAGTCATAGCCGGATGTGAAAGTCGCGCCCAAGGCGCCATCGGGAATTTGATTGCCTGCGGCCGTGCCCCAGCCAATCGTTATGTTGACGGTGACGGGCGCGTCGAAATTGGCTTCGTAAAAAGCGACGGCCGCATCGACGGCATCAGTGAAGCCCGCCGGCGCAACGGTGACGCTTGCATCATATGCGATATTGATTTTCATTGTCCGCCCTGACCGCCACCCATCCGCATTTGGCGTTAAAATTGCCGGCCGAAATTCAGCCCCTTGCTGAGCCAACTCTCTGTAATGGCTGTCATAGTATTCCCCCGGAGTCTTTAATCTGTTCTCGGACAGACCCCGCCCAAATTCTGCCGTAAATCTTAACAGCGAACATCGGATGCACGTCAATGCCGCAGCGGTGATTATTTGTCATCGAAGCAACAACAATTGCAGCAGTCCGAATGGTATCACCAGCTACCCAACACGAAGTGATGGCGGCGATTGCTCGCGCGCCGATGTTGGTTCGTCTTCCGATATCGCCTCGCCGCTACTATCGGTTGAGTTCGCCACCTCTAAGAATGTTTGGGGCTGAACAGACGACCGCGCGATATCAAGCCGTGCAAAGCCCTATCGAGCCTCGTCAACATCGAAATAGCGAATTTCTGCGAAAGTCACTTTTTGCCGGTGTTTCGGGGTCCGCCACGGTGCGAGTCAGCGCTTGCTTGGTGAGTTTCGCGGCGTGCGCAGGCGTAAACTCTTTCGATGAATTGGTGAGCCCGGATGGTATCGAACCATCGACCCTCTGATTAAAAGTCAGATGCTCTACCACTGAGCTACGGGCTCCCAAGTGGGCCGGACCATATGGGGACCGCCTCGGGGGGTCAACCGCCATTTTGCCGAAAATTTCCAGCTTTTCTGCGGATTTTCGCGACGTCAGCCTATGAGAAACTGATCCTTAAGACCGGCCGGGCGAACATGGTTACCGAATTATTGCGTTGGCTGGCTTTGCACTTATGAACGCTCCGCTTCTCACCCGCGATCTCCAGTGCCATAGCGGCCGGCTGTGTGTCTTCGCCTTTTTCCATCTCAATCTCGCCTTTTCCTCAATAGAGGAGGAACGCCGCGCCGAGGTAATCGCCCGCTGCTATTGGCCGTTGCTGCGGCTGGCGGAGAACCATCCCCATCTCGGCATCGAAGTTTCAGGTTATACGCTGGAAGAAATCGCGCGCCGCGACCCGTCCTGGATCGCCAAGGCCCGCGAACTGATCGCGGCCAACAAAATCGAACTGATCGGCTCCGGCTTCAGCCAGATGATCGGCCCTCTTGTGCCGGGGCGGGTGATGGCCGAAAACCTGCGGATCGGCAATGAAGTCTATCGCGAATTGCTGGGGACCCAGCCTGCCGTTGCGCTGGTGAACGAACAGGCCTTTTCCGCAGGGCTGGTGGAGCATTATCTCAATGCCGGCTACTCTGCCTTGTTAATGGACTGGGACAATCCCAGCGCCAACCATCCGGAATGGGAAGCGGACCGTCAATACTTGCCGCAATATGCGAGCGGGACGGGGGAGCGCAAAATCGCCCTGCTGTGGACCAACACCGCCGCTTTCCAGCAGATGCAGCGCTTCGTCTATGACGATATCAAGCTGGAAACCTATCTGCGCTTCGTGCGGAACCGTCGCGCCTCATCCACCCGCGCGCTTTGCCTCTACGCCAGCGATGCGGAGATTTTCGATTTTCGCCCTGGTCGCTTCAGGACAGAAGGAATACTGCCCGATACCAGCGAATGGGCACGGATCAGCAACGCATTGACCGCGGTCACCGCCGAACCGGGCATCGAGTTGATCGGGCCGTCGCATGTGCTCAAGCTGGTCGATCGGGAAGGCGGCGGCAATCTGCTGCAGCTGGAAAGCGCCGATTGTCCGGTCCCTGTAAAAAAACAGCGCAAGTACAATCTGGCGCGCTGGGCTGTAACCGGCCATGACAATATCGCCGTCAACGCCGCCTGCGAACGCATTTACCGTGGCATGCTGCAAGGCAGGGATGCCGACTGGAAAGAGCTCTGTTATCTCTGGGCCAGCGATTTCCGTACCCATCTGACGGAAAAACGCTGGATGAATTTCAAGGCGCGGCTAGGCGCGGCAGAAGCGAAATTTGCCTTACCCGCCGCGCCGGCCGTCACGATTCCGGCGGTCGCGCCGGCCGTAGATCGTCATCTCAACATCGAGACGCCCACGATCAGCGCGCGGCTCGATCGCCGTCGCGGCCTGGCACTGGAACAGGTACGCTTTGAAGGCAATGAACAGGCCGTGGTCGGAGGATTGGCCCATGGCATCTTCGAGGAAATCGCGCTGCAGGCCGACTGGTACACGGGCGATTGCGTGTTCGAGGCGCCTGGCGAACACAAAATCACCGACCTGGAATGGTGCGAGGCCAGAATTCAACAGCTGGAAAGCGGCGACGTTGTCGCGCATGCCGGTATTAAAACCCCCAAGGGCCGGATCGAAAAACAGATGCGTTTCTCTGGCAGCGAGCGCCGCATTGACTTCGATATCTCCTTTCACTGGGACGATTGGGGCAAGGGCGTGTTGCGGTTAGGTCATTTCACCCTGCTGCCCGACGCCTTTTCCTTGGACCGGCTACACCTGGCAACCACCAATGGAGGCGGGCGGGAGAGTTTTTCCCTCGCTGGCCGCTCCATCGATCACGGCGCACCGGTATCGTTTCTGGTGTCTTCCAGCCACGGACTGGGGATGACGGAAGGCTGGGCCGAAATCGGTGACGACAGGACTCAGTTGAGGATTACGGTAGATCGCTGCACCGCCCCACTGCTGGGAATGCTGACCCACCGGCCCGCCAGGCGTTCAGACGGGTCGGCTGGCCTGTTCTGTCAGCTGCAGCTCTCGGCCACGGAGCTGGATGATACCCGCAAGCCGTCAAACTATCGCGAGGGACCGCGGCGCTTCCGCTTCTCGCTAAGCCAGGTCAGCTAGGTACCTATACTGAGACTTTTTGTCTCGACATCGGGTACTAATTGGCTCATATGCAAGGAATGAGAGCCCATATCACTGACGAAGTAGCGAAACAGCTTAAGGAAAACGAGGTAATTTGGGACAACTTGGACACAGGCTTCGGAGTTCGGCGTCAGCGGCGCAGTGCAGTTTTCATCGTGCGCTATCGCCAAAATAGAGCGAGACAGTGCGTCTCCATTGGCCGCCACGGAGACATCTCAGCCGAAGACGCTCGGCGCAAAGCGCAAAAAATATTGGAGGCCGTCCGAAAACGCGCACCCGATTCGGCGCCATGGAGCATTCGGCGATCGAAAAATGGAATACTGTACTTTGGCGAAGTAGCCGAACGGTATCTGACCGAATTTGCCAAACCCCGGAAAAAGCCAAAATCACTACGCGCCGATCGGCGAAATTTGGAATTGCACATCCTCCCCCGCATCGGGAATCTGAAACTTTCCCAAATCGATCGGCCTCTTTTGATCAAGCTGCATGCGTCGCAGCAAGAAACACCAATCGCAGCTAACAGATGCCTGGCATTGATTTCCCACATTTTCTCCATGGCAGAAAAATGGGGTATCACTGCCGTAGGTTCGAATCCTTGCCGAGGAATCGATAGATTCCCTGAAGCTTTCCGAGAGCGATATCTAAACGAAGAAGACTTGAAAACGCTCGGAGACGCCTTGAAGATTGCAAGCGGCGGCCATCAGGCCGTTGATTGGTCTTCTTACTCGAGGGATGACAGATGCACCCGACGGTCGCCGGAAGATTGGAGGGCTGTTGCCGCCGTGCGCTTACTCCTCCTTACCGGAGCCCGAATGAATGAAATATTGACGTTGCGATGGTCATGGATCGACTGGCGCTTGGGTATCGCCCGCCTCCCTGATAGTAAAACCGGACCAAAAACGTTATTCCTTCCCGAGCCAGTGTTGCGGCTCTTGGAGAAGCTAAAAGTAACAGTGCAGCGCGATTACCCGAGAAGCCCATTCGTATTGCCAGGCGACAGGGTCGCCACCAATTTTCAAGGGCTATTCGGTGCGTGGCAGCGCATAAGAACGATCGCTCGGCTCAAAGATCTTCGCTTACATGATCTGCGGCATGTGTATGCATCGACGGCCGTTGCAAGCGGAGACAGCTTGTATATTGTGGGGCGAATACTCGGGCACCGTCGATCCGAAACCACTGAGCGGTATGCTCACCTTGCGATTGACCCGGTTCGCGAGGTCGCAAACCGTACGGCAGCCAAACTCGCCGCATTCTTAAGCACAGATGAGTGACGGGAGCGGTGCGTCCGTCTTGGCGTACGAGTACATCTAAGATCCGCCTATGAGCAACTTCTTCACCCCCAAACTGCCACCGAGAGGCTTCGTTTCACTCGAAGCGGCAACGGAGATGCTTTGGCAGGATGAAGCCGATCCGGACCCTAGATGGGGTATCGCGTTCCTTCAATTTGTGGCTGACACCCAGGGGTTCACTGGTACCGGCAAAAACGTGGACATACGCCTTCAGTGGTGGAGCACTAATGCTAGTCACCCCACCCACGTTCGCGCCAGCCAGGTCCCGATGCTGCGGCCTTTCTTCCTTAGATGGTGCGGGCTGCCATTGCCGGAGGATAATGTTAAATCAGCGCCAAAGCCGGGCCGTGGGCGACCAAAGGGCAGCACAATTGCAACTGATCCCGCTCATGTGAATGTGGCGATCAGCCTCTTCCGCACTGGACAAGCCAAATCCCTCACCGATGCAGCTCGCATCGTATCCAAGCGTGCTCAAGGTGCGGGCCCAGAAGCCAATTATCATCGCCTCCGCAAAAAGGTGGTTGCCGAGTGGAGAAACTACCGCCAGAAGGAAAATAATTAATCTCCATAATTCTCCAAGATTTAACGCCATTCTTCTGCGGCGATTAGTCCTCACGTTTCAGGCATAGTTCGGTGCGTTCAACGGAAGGAGTAAAACAATGCCAGGTTCCGAGCGTGTTCAACAGGTGCAGGAAGCAATTATCGACCATTTGAAAGCCGTGGGGGCTCGTGATTGGGAAGAGGTGCAGAAAGAGTTTTTGGACGTGCCCACATCCAGCTTCTGGCGGTATGTGAAGAAGGCTAAGGAGCAGCTCGAAAGGCCGGTCGCCCCGAATGTTGCTGCGGACCTTTTTTCCCGGGAGGAACGGACGGGAGGGGGGCCGGAGCCATGGGATAAGCCTGAACTGAACTCCATCTTCCGTTCGCTGAAGCATGCTCAGCGCTTTTATGATTTGCATGCTGATATTTTGGCGCTTCGTCAGCACGCTTTGGATACGGATGGGCGGATCCGCGATCCGCAACTTTTTTCCAAGACGATCCGCCTGCGCAACCAATTGCTCAAGGATGAGCTAAATGTGGCTGATGGGGTACGCGAAACTGATCTCAATACAAAATTGTTCGACGCGGTCATTGAAGCGGTATCAAATGCGTCACCGGAAGTCGCGAAAACCATCATGATCTCGCTCAACGACCTCAATGAAGAAATCCAGGAGTTCCGGCGCGGAGATAAGGGGGTTGCGGCTTAGATAGGCGAGACTCTCACCAAAAAAGTTTTTAAGAAGTTGAGAGTGAGACTCTCACCTCACAGAGAGATTCAGGTGCGATTGCGCTTCCGCCAGGCGGTCACTAATAAGCGCCTTCGCCTCTCAGCAGCACCCAGACCGTCTGTAACAGGATCACCAGGTCGTACCAGACGGTCCAGTTCTTGATGTACCACTCGTCATAGGAGATGCGCTCGGCGAAGGTGGTATGGCTGCGCCCGCTGATCTGCCACAGACCGGTGATTCCCGGCCGCACCCGCTCATACAGGCTGATGACCGCGCCATATTCGGGCAGTTCGCGGCGCAACAACGGGCGCGGCCCCACCAGGCTCATATCGCCCAGCAGCACGTTGAACAGCTGCGGCAGTTCGTCGAGACTTTTGCGCCGCATCCAAGCGCCGATGCGGGTGACGCGTGGATCGGCCTGCAGCTTGAAATTGGATTCGCAATAGCGCGCCAGCAGGATCGGGTTTTCCGTTTCCCAGCGCGCCATTTGCTCCTCGGCATCCACCACCATGGTGCGGAATTTCCAGCAGGTGAAATCGCGCCCGGCGCGCCCCACGCGGGTCTGGCGGAAGAAAATCGGCCCGCGATCCTCCTTCCAGATCAGGAAGGCGAACAACAGGAACATCGGGGCCAGCAGCACCGCCAGAATGACAGCGCCGATAAAGTCGAGACTGCGCTTGAAGATGCGCTGCGGCAGCCGCGCCAGATTGTTGCGGACCTGCAGCAGCAACAGGTCCTTGCCGAAGAAATAGTTGGTGGACAGGCCATAAAGCGGCAGGCGGCGCAGCGACGGCACGATCGCCACGGCGATGTCGGCGCCGACCAGTTGATCGATGAGGTCGTTCTGGTTGGTATTGGTGCGGTCATCCGGTACCAGAATGACCTGGCGGCAGCCCGCTGCCATCAGAGCCGGTATCAGCTCGTCAGGCGGCACAACGACCGGCGTAAGCCCGGCAAACGCGCTGGAAAGATGCTTCTCCGCCGTTTCCGGCACTACCCATTGCACCTTGAGACCCAGCGCCAGCTGCTCGCCCAGCACCGGCACGACTTCCTGCGCCATGGGGCTGGTGCCGATAATGGCGGTGGGCAGATGCCAGACACCGATCCTGCCCAGCAGCAGGCGCATGGCCTGACGCGCGGTGGGCAGCGCAAACACCATGCCCAGCCAGACAACGATGCCCGCCACCAGACCGCTGGGCTCCAGCAACGACACCGCCGCGCTGTAGGCGCTACCGCTGACCAGAAGTGCGGTGGTGGTTGAGCGCGCGCCGTCCCAGAATAGCTGCCGACGGCTATAGTCGCCGACAAGATAGCGCGCGCCGACAAAAACCACCGCGATGATCATCACCAGGTCGATCACGGTATTGGGCTGGCCCAGCGAGCGATTGCGGAACAGCGCCAGGGCGGGAGGCGTCGCCAGCAGGTGCAGGGTCACATCGGCAACGGCAAAACAGGCCAGGTCCGCCGTCATCAGGCCAAGCAGAATAGCCAGGCGCCGCACATAAGAGCTGCCGCCACGAACCCCCACGGGGTAATGGCGTGTCTGTTCAAAGGACGCGGCGACAGTCATGAATTCCTTGGAGCTCCACCTCGACCAAGCCTAACAATTCGCCCCTGCAAAATC
>Ga0193753_10003962_pt1 | contig 10763 bp, 7 predicted proteins | sample H1c2metaG_FD_144925 | JGI IMG/M metagenome (GOLD analysis project Ga0193753, IMG submission 144925) | Soil microbial communities from a riparian zone of the East river system, Colorado, United States - H1c2 | ecosystem: Environmental > Terrestrial > Soil > Riparian zone | place: USA: East River... | reverse complement strand
CAGGTTCAAGGACACTGTGCTCGATAATGTGGTTACTCATGAAAATGCGATGACCGTAAGAGGAACATTGCAAAAATTTGGTTTCCTGTTCATAATGGTAATGGGAACCGCATTTTATGCATGGAAGGAATTTTCAGATGGCGGGAATGTTCTTCCACTTTTGTGGGGTGGTGCCATTGGCGGCCTCGTTGTAGCCCTTGTGATCGTATTTAAGAAAGAATGGTCTCCCTACCTTGCACCATTATATGCATTGCTTGAAGGATTGTTTGTTGGTGCCATCTCCGCCTACTATAATGAGGCGTTCGCCGCGAAAGCTCCCAATATTATAATCAATGCAGTTGGGCTAACTTTTGGTGTTGGTGTCGCAATGTATCTTTTGTATAGCTTTCGCATTATTAAGGCAACGGAGAAATTCAAATCCATTGTGATCACCGCAACTGTAGGTATTGGAATTTTTTACCTCCTCGTTTGGGTACTGCGTGCATTTGGTGTAGAAAATATGCCTTTCCTTCACGAAGGAAGCCTGATGGGCATTGGCTTTTCTTTATTTGTTGTTGCGATCGCAGCGCTGAACCTTATCCTCGATTTTGACATGATCGAAAAAGGTGCAGAACTTGGCGCTCCTAAATATATGGAATGGTATGGAGCTTTTGGTTTGATGGTAACCATCGTTTGGTTATACCTGGAAATATTGAGGTTGCTGTCTAAACTTTCCAGTAGGAATTAATTTTTTCTTTATAAAAAAATCCCGGTTATTTACCGGGATTTTTTATTTCAATTCGTTGATCAGCTCCTTTACTTTCCTTTCAATGAGGTCCCTCACTTCATTGAATTTTTCCGGCTCCATATCTTTAGGATCAGGTATCTCCCAATCAATGAATTGCGTTGCCGGCATCCAGGGACAAGCATCGCCGCAACCCATTGTCACCACTGCATCAAAGGGAGCGTATTGTTTTACTTCATCGAGTGATTTAGATTGATGTTGGGTAAGGTCGTATCCCTTTTCCTTCATAGCAACGATCGCTTTTGGGTTGATGACGCCAGATGGTTTACTACCCGCGCTATAGGCTTCTACATTTTCTCCTCCATGCATGACAGCAAATGCCTGGCTCATTTGTGAGCGGTTGGAATTTTCGATGCAGACGAAGAGTATTTTCTTTTTCATGTTCATCTTGAAAAACTTTGCCAAAGTATTGAACTTTGGCAAAGTAGTTTTGTTTAGCAGCAACCCATATCGGTGATACTGCAGCATCCTCCATCTGTTGTGCAACAGGTGGGATCTTTTTGATTTGTGTTCATGGCTTTACTATTTAAATTGTGAAAAAAACTCTCGTTAACAACATGCCTTCTCATTCTGCACCTTCAGTTTATTGAATAAGAAACTAAACTCACTCATGAATTTTTCGAATGCCTTCCAGTTGATGCAATAGCAACTTCTTGGGCCATCGACCGTGCCGGTGATCAGTCCCGCTTTCTTTAATTCTTTCAGATGCTGGCTTACTGTGCTTTGCGCCAGGGGCAACACATCAACAAGTTCGCCGCAGATGCATTCGTTGCGCTGCGCCAACACTTTTAATATGGCAATGCGTGCCGGGTGAGCGAGTGCCTTGGCAAATTCAGCCAGGGCCTGCTCTTTTTGAATGAATGCGTCTTTTTTATGAGTAGCCATTTCTTATTTTATATCGCAAATATACGATAAACGAAATGAGATCTCCAAACTATCCCTTCTCTTTTTTAAAAAAGAGTTCTTTTAAAGGTCCTGTCGGCCGAAAAGCTTTGAATTATTTTAACAAGGCTTTAAACCTTCATGATCAAATCGCATCATAGGGTGGTCTGCATCATTAATCTTTAAAATTTATACGATGAAAAAGATACCACTACTGCTCTCTCTTACCGCAGCTTTTCTTTTAAATGTCTATACCTCCCGTTGCCAGGACACCGATTCCACGGGCCTTCCGGGCGACCACTTCAGCTTGCAGGGCGCACTTGAAATGTTCAAGAAAGCCAGCTCGCCTGAAGAGTTTGAAAAACTCATCAACACAGAATCAAACAATGTCAACAACCTCGACCTCAATGGAGATGGCGAGATCGACTATGTGCATGTGATCGATAAATCGGAAAAAGATGCGCACGCTTTTGTGTTGCAGGTAGCTGTTTCAGAAACAGAGAACCAGGATATAGCAGTAATAGAACTGGAAAAGGATGGCGATGAAAGCGCTGTGCTCCAGATCGTGGGAGATGAAGAAATTTATGGAGAGCAGATGATCGTTGAGCCCTCAGATGGCACGAGCGGTGATGACGATGATAGTCCTGCCAGGAATGGCCCAAGCTTCAATTTCGACAATACAAATATTGTTATAAATGTCTGGCTATGGCCTTCAGTTCGCTTTGTGTACAGGCCCGCTTATGTTCCCTGGGCATCGCCATGGCGTTGGAGAACACATCCAAACTGGTGGCATCCATGGCACCCTGCCCCCTGGCGTGTTTTTCATCCACGTGTCGTGGGATTCCATCCATATTGCAGGGTAGTGCATACACACCGCGTGATCGTTGCACACCGTGTGTACACACCATTCAGGTCAACATCTGTATTTGTGCATACCCGCCACGTGACAGCAGTAAACCATTATCGCAATACCCGTACTATCCGCACAGTAAGAGTTGCAGGCCCAAGAGGCGTGCGTACCACTACCACGGTCAGGGGAAGAGATGGTGATGTGAAATATAAGGAGACGAAGGTTAAGGGAAGAGTTCGCAGAGGTTGAAGTAGTTGCTAGGTGGTAGTCGGGAGCGTTCTGACTACCACCTACCACCTACCAACTACTCCCTACCAACTTTCTTTATTCTCTTCCATCCAAAAGATTCCCGAGTCCCCCCAAAATACTTCCTTCTTCTTTACGATTGAATGTTCCGTATTGAATGATGCGCCCAGCTAAGCGGCTAATGGGTAATGATTGCAGCCATACTTTACCCGGGCCCCTTAATATTGCAAAGAATAATCCTTCGCCCCCAAACATCCAGTTCTTGATACCGCGAATGAATTCGATGTCGAAATCAATTCCTGCTGTGTAGGCAACAACGCAACCCGTATCAACTTTCAATATTTCGCCCGCCTGCAATTCTCTTTCTACAACATATCCGCCCGCGTGTGCAAAGGCCAGCCCATCTCCTTCGAGCTTCTCCATGATAAACCCTTCGCCACCGAATATGCCTGTGCCCAGTCTTTTTTGAAATTCAATACCGATGCTCACGCCTTTCGCTGCGCAAAGAAATGCGTCCTTTTGTGCGATCACCTTGCCGCCCAGTTTTTGCAGATCAAACACAATGATCTTGCCGGTATAGGGCGCCGCAAAGCTTACCTTCTTCTTTCCCTGGCCGGTATTGGTGAATGCCGTCATGAACAAACTTTCGCCCACAAGTATGCGTTTCCCCGCATTGAGCAACTTGCCAAGAAAGCCCGTGTTCTGCTGCTGGCTGCCATCGCCAAACATCGTTTGCATTTCAATGCCGTTCTCCATCATCATAAAAGCGCCGCTTTCGGCAATGGCGGTCTCATTGGGGTCGAGTTCTATTTCAACGAACTGAAGTTCTTCTCCGTAGATCTTGTAGTCGATTTCGTGATTTTGCATTTTTATTTAAGATTTAAGATTGAATATTTAATATTGGTGAACAGCCTCCAATTCGCAAGTTGCTCAAAATATTCAATATTAAATCTTAAATATTCAATTTTCCAGTGGGCTGTAAAAATTTGACAGCCGGCGCGGATTCCTCGCCTTTTTTGCTTTTATTTGAAGTCCTAAAATCAATCACCATGTATGTAAAAAAATTATGCTGTGCTGCCATCATTCTTATGTGCGGCAACATTGCTTTTGCCCAGCCCAAGCTGGTAGAAAAAGTAGAGAAGAAAGGAGATGAAGTGGTTATCCCTTATTCAAAATATGTGTTACCCAATGGGCTCACGATCGTGGTTCATGAAGACCACAGTGATCCCATCGTTTATGTGGATGTAACCTACCACGTGGGTAGTGCCCGCGAAGAGATCGGCAAGAGCGGCTTCGCTCATTTCTTTGAACACATGATGTTTGAAGGAAGTGATCATGTTGGAAAAGGCGAACATTTTAAAGTGGTGACGGAAGCAGGTGGCACGCTTAACGGCAGTACCAACCAGGATCGCACGAATTATTTTGAAACAGTGCCCAGCAATCAACTGGAAAAAATGATCTGGCTCGAAGCTGATCGCATGGGTTATTTGCTCGATGCAGTAACGCAGGAAAAATTCGAGAACCAACGCAGCACGGTGAAGAATGAGCGTGGACAGAATTATGATAACCGTCCTTATGGACTTACGGGTGAATTCGCTTCTAAGAATTTATATCCTTATGGCCATCCCTACAGCTGGCTCACCATCGGCTATGTTGAAGACCTCAACAGGGTGAATGTAAACGATCTTAAGAATTTCTTTTTGAGATGGTATGGTCCAAATAATGCCACGCTAACAGTCGCCGGCGACGTTAAAGCAGCCGATGTGGTGAAATTGGCAGAAAAATATTTCAACTCTATTCCAAAGGGGCCGGATGTTCAAAAGACCGTTCTTCCAAAAGTAAGTGTAGCATCTGACCGGTATGTTTCTTATACTGATAACTATGCAAGGCTTCCGCAATTATCAAAAGTATATCCTACTGTTGCTGATTATGATAAGGACCTGGGTGCACTGGCTTGTCTTGCGCAAGTATTGGGACAAGGAAAGACATCGATCCTTTACCAGCAATTGGTTAAACCAAAAAAAGCTTTGAATGCAAGCGCCTTTAGCCAGCTTTCTGAACTGGCAGGAGAATTTAGTTTCCGCATCACTCCATATCCGGGAAAATCTTTGGCATCAATGGATTCATTGCTGAAAGAAGCGCTGGTAACTTTTGAAGCACGCGGTGTAACGGATGAAGATATTGCCAAATTCAAAGGTGGTATCGAATCGCAATACGTCAATCAATTACAAAGTGTACAAGGAAAGGGTGCAAGGCTTGCTGCCTTCCAAACCTATACCGGCAATCCGAATATGATCGGAAAACTACTTGACATATATCGTTCTGTTACCAAAGAAGATGTATGGCGCGTATATAATGAGTACATCAAAGACAAGCACAGTGTAACGGTGAGCGTGACCACTAAAGGACAGGATAAAGATAAAATGATCGCTGCGCCCGATAATTATACGATCGATCAAAGCAATTATGTAAAACCAAATTATGGTTACGAGGGATTGCATTATGTAAAAGGTCCGAGCGGGTTCGACAGGAGTAAAGTTCCGGGCAACGGCCCCAACCCTGTAGTGACCGTTCCCCCATTCTGGGAAAAAAAATTACCAAATGGCATTCAAATGATCGGCGCACAAAACCTTGAATTGCCGGTTGTTACTTTATCTGTAAGCATTCCCGGTGGCCACCTGGCCCAGGCAAATGACACGGCGAAGATCGGCCTTGCAGATATGGTGTCGAACATGCTCGCAGAAGACACAAAGAATTATACCGCAGAAAAGATGTCGGTCGAACTGCAAAAATTAGGCAGCACGATCAACGTCAACAGCGATCTGAACAGTATGAACTTTAACGTGCAGTGTTTAAAAAAGAATGTAGATCAAACATTGGCATTACTGCAGGAAAGAATGTTGCATCCCAATTTCACGCAGGAGTCATTCGATCGTTTACAAAAACAGGCGATGGAAGGATTCAAGCAGGCGAAATCACAACCTGCAACTATTGCAAGCGCCGTGTACAGCAAACTGAGCTATGGTCCCAATAATATTCTTGGCATGAATCAGAACGGCACGGAGAATACAGTAAAGAATCTTACGCTGAAAGATGTGCAGGACTATTATGATAATTACATGACCACACAAGGAACCAAAGTGGTGGTGGTTGGAGATGTAACGCAAGCTGAAATAGAACCAAAACTGGCTTTCTTAAACAGTCTTCCTAATAAAAAGATCAATCTTCCTAAGCCGGGAGTAGCTCCTGCAATTCCAAAGACGAGGATCTTTTTGGTGGATGTGCCTAAAGCTGCGCAAACGGAATTCAGGGTGGGTTATGTTACCGATCTGAAATATGATGCAACGGGCAATTTCTACAAAGCCAATGTGATGAACTTCATACTGGGCGGCGGTTTCAATGGCCGTTTGAATATGAACCTGAGGGAAGATAAAGGCTGGACATACGGCGCCCGTTCTTCTTTTGCAGGAGATGAATACACGGGTAATTTTACTTTCAGTTCAGGCATCCGGGCTGATGCAACCGACAGTGCATTATCTGAAACAATGAAAGAAATAAAGAACTATGCAGCAAACGGCATCAAAGATGATGAACTGGCATTCACAAAGAATGCGATCGGTCAGCGTGATGCATTGCAATATGAGACCGGTGTGCAAAAAGCAGGATTCATCAGGAGAATTTTAGATTATAAATTGCCTGGAAATTATGTGAAAACGCAAAACACGATCCTTGGCGGCATGAACAAAAAAGAAATTGACGACATGGCAAAGAAATGGTTGGTGAGTGATAAGATGAATATCTTATTGGTAGGTGATAAAACCAAGATATTACCAGGACTGGAGAAGATGGGTTATGAGATCATAGAGCTGGACGTGGATGGGAATAAGAAGGATCTTCATGTGAAATAACTGTTCAAAGTTGAAGGTTTAAAGTTGAAAGTTGAAAGTTGAAGGTTGAAGGTTGAAAGTTGAAGGTTGAAGGTTGTGACAACCTTCAACCTTCAACTTTCAACCTTAAACTTTTTTTTATTAAAGATGGCCTCTGCGTTATCTCATGATAACAAACACAATCCGTATTGAAATAATGAAACACCATACTCTTCCTTGTTTTCGATCTATTGATATGCGGTTCTCCTCCGTGCAATAGGTTGGCGTGCCAGATCAGCAGGTCGCCTTTCTTCGCTTTGAATATTTTCTTTTCGATACCGTGTTCTATGATCTTTCCCTCCAACATCTTTTCATACTCGGTATAGTCTTTATCGCCAAGCAAAAAATAAGATCCTTCGTTGTCATAATCTGAATTGAGGTAATAAGGCAATTTGTGGCTGCCCGGGTAATAATGCAGCGGGCCATTCTCTTCATCAATATCTTCCAGTGCGATCCAAACGCCTAAGAGTCCGCCCAGCGGGTACGTGGTCATATGTATGCTGTCGGAATGAGTATGTTGTTCGCTACCCATTGTGAAATTGATACTTTGGAACAAAGCTGCTGGTCCCTGTAGTAATGACGATAAAAGTTCGATGAGTTTTGGATCTGTGCCGACTGCTTTCAGCTTATCAGACTTATGAATGGCAAACATGATCTTGTTGCCATGCCCGAAATGGACTTTCTTTGACTGAAGTAAATTATCTATTTCGTTGTTGATCGTCGAAACTTCTTCGGGTGAGAGGTATTGCTTTAAGATCGTGAATCCGTCTTTTTCAAAATTCAATATGCTTTGTTTCGAATCTTCAACAGCACCTTTAAAAAGATCAGTATCTTTTAAGGCAACGACTCCTTCATCACTATTTTGAATTCCCGCCTGAACATTTTTGAAATCTTTACTTGATACCGGTGAATAGTATCGTTTCTTCAATCCCAGTTTTTTGTAAATGGGCACATTGTGGACGAGTTGGGTCTTGTGTAAGAAATTATAAAGTGCGTACAAGAATTTTAAACGTTTGAGCATACTATGACAGCACTCTGATTTTAATAAAGAAACGAATTTAAGAACACAATTTCAAAACTTCATCCGCACAACCCCATGATAACAATACTCCCGATCCTCCATGTCCGTAATTGTGTATCAAGAAGTCAACTTCCCTGTCTTTTTCCAATCTTATTCCATCCTCTCTGTAAGGTCGGTAGCCGGTTATACCGCCAGGATCAAGAGGTATAGTAAAATTAGCCAGCGGCGGATAAAACCTGCAATTGCGGGCAAACAGGCCTGAATAAAACTGCTCTTCCAGTAGGGATTGTTCTGTATGATCTCTCATCGGAATAGCATATCCCCCGATGACCAAAGAATCTTTACCCCTGGGAACAATGTAGTTAAATTCATTTTCATCTTCAGAATTTATTGAAGTGCAATGCGCCTCCAGTATTTGATTACCCGAATTATCATAATTCCTCAACCTCAATAATCCTCCTTTAACCGCAAACACCGTTTTATCACATAAATCGTATGCCCCCAGGCCGGTACAATTGATGACCAGGTCAACCTCGTTCTTTGATTTTAAACGATGGGCTTCTTCTGATAAATTTCGTTCGATCTTTTGTGTGCGCAGGATAGCCCCTTTGCTTGTAAGATGATCAACCATCCATTGAAGATAAGTGTCAGTATCCACCATCGGAGCCAGGTATTGATATGCATCAACAATTTTATCGTCTGCGATCTCATTTTTTTTAACTATCGATTCGGAATGCAGAAAATTCAGCACAATACCCTTTAGCTCATTCATTTTAGCTGCTTCCTCTGTATTAGCAAGGACCGGCGATGAAAAATAAAAGTTCGCTTTTCGCAGGAATACCCCCGTCGGTAGTTCTTTTTTATGAAGATCATAAAATTTCCTATAGGATATTTCTGCCCATTTTTTTTGAAGCGAGATATCTTTCGATTGTTTGGCATCATAAAAACCGCAAACTGCAGGCGGCCATTCCCATAAGGCGCCTGCGACATTTGAAGTAGTGAAAGGAGGAAACCTGTCGGAAACGATGATCACCTGATGCTTTGCTTCCAACAGCCTGTAGGCACATGTGAGCCCATTGATACCGGCGCCTATGATCAAAAAACGGCTCATCGTATTAATTTTAGCCTCGAAATTGCACTATTTATCAGGAATCTCAAGCTTCCTAACTGTATGACCGATATATCCCCTTCCCGCAATACCTTTCTTTCAAAGTCTTCCAGAATTTTTATATGCCGCGTAGAGCCGATATAACCTAAGAGACGAATACAATTTGCTACCGACAGATAGTGAATTTTGTTTTTTGAAATATCAACATCAAGATCAAAAAATTTACAAAAGCTCTCGATTTGTCTTTCTATTACGGAAGCTATATCGTGTGTGTCATGAAACCTGATATTCCTGGCAACACCTTTTTTCTTAATTTCCAGTATTGAATTTGTCGCAGCAAAGGATATCCATCCTGTAAGTTGTTCCAGGTCTTGTGTTTTTTGGGGGATCAATTTTTCAATTGTATACGATAGTGCTTCAAGTACAGCATCGTGTTCAAATTCTCCCAGGGCTATTGCACCGTAATAACGCACCATTGTTTCTTTTTCCTCTCCTTTGACTATTTTGATCAGGGGATTTAGGAAGAGTTCGTTAAGGGTAGATGAGAAAACGGAGTCGTCGACACGCTTCAAGGAACTGATTACGCCGCAGGCATGGGCCCTTCTCCAAATAAATTCATCATACAAGGATTCCCGCAGAGCCGGCAGCAACTGTTTTATTTCAGATAAGATACCTCTCTTAACCTCGTGCGAGTTATCTGCGGTAATATTATAGTGATAATAAAGTAACTCCAGCTTCGAAATAACATCAAGCTTCCCTGCTTCTTCATTATAAAAGTTTTTTACAATGCCGTTGATATCATCAGCTTTCGAGCACGTATTCAGGGCAATGCACAGATGCCATAAATTGTGTTCCCATTCATCCCGCAACTTTATATCTCCTGATAATTTTGCCTGCTTAACCTGGTTATAATAAACAGGAAGATTTTCTGCAACTAATTTGTTGGATCCGGGGTTATTTATTTTACCAATACAATCAATAGCTGAACGACGCAACATGCCGATGGGTCTCGATCTAGCCATCGTCTTAGATTTATGCTTAACAAATATTTCAAAAGGCTCTTCGGCATTATTAAACCATTGGCGTTCTTCATAATCGACAAACAAAAATTCTGTTAGCGCTTCAGCTCCGTATTTTCCAATATACTGTATTTCTTTTGCCACTTCCTGTGTGGGTATTTGACCATAAGCATCATACGCTTTGTTGATGTTCACAAATAAAGTTAATATGGCAGCTCGGGCAGGCTGGTGCCTGGAGTTCCTGATATATCTTATCAAGAGATTTTGGGTATTGTCGAATAATGTTTCGCCTGATTTTTTAATTAACAGTTCAATGATCTTGTCATTAGTGCCGGGATACGGCAGCAACCCGCTTGTAAAAATCAATACACCCCAATATTCAGGGCGATCTATGAGCGAACCCGCGTATTCTATGGCGTCAAGAGATTGCGCAATAACTTTTGCCATTATGAAATCTGTAAAACTGGGATGGCTAAACATCCGTTCCTGGCCGGTTGATTCAGGTATATTGGTGTTATTTATCAGGCCATTGATAAACCGGCCACTATGCCCCTTTAATTCGTCCAGCGTTGAAAATTCTAATTTGGGAAATCTTACATTTTGGCGAAACAGGTATTCGTCGTAAATAGTACAGATGTTGAACGATTCATCCCATTCACCCTTTACCCTGTTAGTGAGCAGATCCAAAAGCATAAATGTGATCTCGTCGGGGTAGTAATGATGTACCGTATCAATAATCGCGGCTAAACCAGATGAAATTTCTGGCTTAAGATTTTGTTGCAGCTCGATATAGTCTTTTATCTGAATATCATTCAGGTAACTCAGGCACAGCTGGCAATCATTTTTAATATTAGTCAAATGAGTTTGCTGTCTTTCCAGGTATACCTCTTTCCTGGAGGTTATGAATACAAAATTAAGCTTGGAAAC
>Ga0193753_10003961_pt1 | contig 10763 bp, 5 predicted proteins | sample H1c2metaG_FD_144925 | JGI IMG/M metagenome (GOLD analysis project Ga0193753, IMG submission 144925) | Soil microbial communities from a riparian zone of the East river system, Colorado, United States - H1c2 | ecosystem: Environmental > Terrestrial > Soil > Riparian zone | place: USA: East River... | reverse complement strand
TGCCGTGAGTTGATTGCCTATCAACAACGGGCTCCGGAATCCGGAGCGCCTCCTCAGCCGGCGACGGAATCACCGCTACCCGAAAAAATCGCGACGAACGAGGAACTCTATCTCACCGGTCTGCATCTCGAGCAATACCGGCACGCCACGCGAGCGCCCGAGCCTTACTGGAAAGAGGCCCTGCGTCGCGATCCGGAGGATGCGCGTTCAAACAATGCGATAGGCCTGTGGCATCTTCGGCGAGGCGAGTTTCACGACGCGGAGCGGTTTTTGCGGCGGGCGATCGCCACGCTGACACGCCGGAATGCCAATCCATACGATGGCGAGGCTTACTACAATCTTGGGCTGACACTGCGCTATTTAGACCGGCCGGAAGAGGCCTATGCAGTTTTCTATAAAGCAACTTGGAACTATGCGTGGCGCGCGGCGAGTTTTCACGTGTTGGCAGAGTTGGACGCGCAGGGCGGCAATTGGGAGCAGGCCTTGGCGCATACCGAACTATGCTTGCGCACGAATGCGGACGATCTGAATGCCCGCAATCTAGCGGTGTTGCTTTTGCGGCAGCTGGAGCGGCCTCAAGAAGCGGATGACATGTTGGCGCAAACTCTGAAGCTGGACCCGCTCGATCCTTGGGCCGGGCATCTGGCGGACGGCACGTTTTTGGGTGACGATGCGATGCGCCTGGATGTGGCTTTCGACTATGTGCGCGGTGGATTTTACGTGGAAGCTCTCCCCCTGCTCGATACGGCTCGAGAGCCGATGCTGGTTTATCTGCGCGCCTATTGCGAGACACGAGCCGGGCGCAGCGCGGAAGAATCGCTCCGGCAAGCGGAGCAGGCTTCGCCGGATTACTGTTTTCCGAGCCGGCTGGAAGAGATGCTGGTCTTGCAGTTTGCGATAGAAGCGAATCCGCGCGACGCGCGCGCCTGCTACTACCTGGGCAATCTGCTGTACGACCGGCGGCGGCATCGCGAGGCAATCGCGTGTTGGGAGCAATCGGCAGCGCTCGATCCTGCATTTTCGGTTGTCTGGCGGAATCTGGGCATCGGCTACTTCAATATTCTGAGAAACGCAGAGAAAGCGCGGGAGGCGTTTGAAAAGGCCCGTGCGGCAAATCCCGCGGATGCCCGTTTGCTGTACGAACAAGATCAGCTTCGAAGGCGCACTGGGGCAACGCCGCAGGCACGGCTCGAGCGCCTGGAACAACAGATGCAATTGGTGGCCGGGCGTGACGATTTGAGCGTGGAGCTGGCGTCGCTCTATAACCAGACAAGACAACCGGAAAAGGCTCTGGAGATCTTGCGTTCCCGGCAATTTCAACCGTGGGAAGGTGGCGAAGGATTGACGATCGCGCAGTATGTGCGCGCGCATCTGGCTTTGGGACGGAGGGCGCTGGAGAAGGGCGACGCGGCGGGAGCGGCGCGCGCATTCGAAGCCGCGCTCGAGAATCCGCCGCAGGCCGGGGAAGCGAAGCATCCTCTCGCGAATCAGAGCAACATTTATTATTGGCTGGGGATTGCTTGGGAAGCCAGGGGCGAAGAAGAAAGAGCGCGCGGGTGGTGGCGCAAGGCCGCAGCCGCAATGGAAGAGATTTCCGAGATGACATACTACAGCGCGCTAGCGCTACGGCGGCTGGGCGAAGAAGAGGCTGGCGAGCGATTGCTGCGGCGGTTGCTGGCGCACGCGCGGCAACTCTCTCGTCAGCCGGCCAAGATCGATTATTTCGCCACGTCGCTGCCTACGATGCTGCTGTTTCACGAAGATTTGGAAGCGCGGAAGAACATCACGGCAGCTTTTTTCGAAGCGCAAGTGCGGTTTGGCCTGGGCGACCGGAAACGCGCCCGCCCACTGCTGAGCAGAGTCTTGAAACTCGATCCGAATCACGCGATGGCGATGGACCTGCGCGAAGAGCTGCTATTGGAGCAGCCCGCTTCGATCGAAGCCCGAGTCTGACGGATGAATACTCTTAACGCCCGCTACGCCTGGACCATTTCCTGCGCGGCGGCGCTCGGCGGATTGCTGTTCGGCTACGACTGGGTCGTGATTGGCGGCGCCAAACCGTTTTACGAAACCTATTTTCGGTTGACGAGCGAGCAATCGATCGGCTGGGCGAATAGCTGTGCGCTACTCGGCTGTCTCGCGGGCTCGCTGGTGGCGGGCTGGGCGAGCGATCGGTTCGGCCGAAGAAAATTGCTGCTGGTCTCGGCGGTGCTGTTTGCGGTGTCCTCCACATTTACCGCATTGGCGAGCAGTTTTGACGAGTTCATCGGCTGGCGAATTACCGGCGGCCTCGCGATCGGCATTGCTTCGAATGTTTCGCCCACCTACATCGCCGAAATCAGTCCCGCGCCCTGGCGAGGGCGGCTGGTGGCGCTGAATCAGCTTACGATCGTGGTTGGCATTTTGGCGGCGCAGATTGTCAATTGGCTGATTGCCGAAAAAGTTCCGGCTGAAGCAACGGCAGAGATGATCCGGCAATCGTGGAACGGACAATACGGCTGGCGTTGGATGTTCGCGGCCGTAGTGGCGCCTTCGATCGTTTTTTTCCTGGCGGCGCTCTTCGTTCCGGAGAGTCCGCGCTGGTTGCTGAAGAAGGGGCTGCTCGAAGGAGCGAGGGCTACGCTCGGCCGGATTGGCGGAGCAGCGTACGCGGACGAGGCGGTGGCCGAAATCCGGAGTACGCTTGCGGGCGACCGCGGCGCGCGGTGGGCCGATTTGTTCGGTCCGGGTGTCCGGCGGGCGCTCGGTATCGGCATCGCGCTGGCCGTCCTGCAGCAATGGAGCGGCATCAACGTTATCTTCAACTACGCGGAAGAAATTTATCGCGGCGCCGGTTATGGGGTGAACGATGTTCTTTTCAACATTGTGATCACCGGAACCATCAATTTGATGTTCACGTTAGTGGCATTGCAATTCGTGGATCGAGTGGGCAGACGTCCGCTGATGCTGATCGGGTGCGCGGGAATCGGAATCGCGCACTTTCTGATCGGCATGGCTTACCGCGAGGGGCTGCATGGGCTACCCGTCTTGATCTTGACGTTGCTCGCAATCGCCGGCTACGCGATGTCGCTTGCGCCAGTGACTTGGGTGTTGATCTCGGAAATTTTTCCGAACCGGATACGCGGACGGGCCATTTCGGTTTCGGTGTCGGCATTGTGGATCGCTTCGTTCGCGCTGACATACTCGTTTCCCTCGATCAGTAAAACGCTGGGGTCTAGCGGAACGTTCTGGCTTTATGCTGGAATATGTCTCATAGGGTTCGGCTTCGTTTTCTGGGGCGTGCCCGAGACCAGGGGAAAGACTCTAGAGCAAATTGAGCGCGAGCTGGCGGCTGCCTGAAGCGCCGGCCGCGAGAAAATCGATGCCTCGTCGCTTCTATCGAGAACCGAGCACGGCGCGGGAGGTTGCGCATGCGATTTCGCGCAGCCGCCGGGAATTCCTGCGCGAAGCAACAGGCGCCGTGGCCGCGGGCACTCTGTTACGTCCGTATCCGCTCAGCGCTCTCACACTGCCGCGTGCCCGCAAAGCCGTAGTGGTGACGTTCGGCGGAGGCGCACGCGACGACGAAACCTTCGCGCCCGATGGGCAGGACAATATTCCGCACATGCTTACGGAGCTGGCGCCGCGCTCCACGTTTTTTACGCAGGTGATCAATCGAGGCATTCTGGGCCATTACGTGGCAACCGCCAGCCTCGCGACCGGCGTATACGAGACGTTCAACAATTTCGCGAAGGTCTCGCCGGACCATCCGACTGTTTTCGAATATTTCCGCAAAGATTTGAAGCGCCCGTCGACCGACGCCTGGGTGATTGCGCCGAGCAACGGATTCAATCGCATTGGCGAAAGCGGATATCGCGGATATGGTCCCGGATTTGGGGCTGGGGTGATTCTGCCCAAGCGCTTGTTGGCGGCCGCGCTCGCGAACGGCGGCGAAGGAAATTTCAATCATCTGCTGCGCGACAACTATGAATCTTCATCCTTCAGCCCGGTGGTGGGTGGCAACGATATCGAACTGAAGACGCTCAGCGATATTTTCCAATTGTCGGTCGCGGATTTTGTGGCGCATGCAAAGAGCCTGGCGAGTCCGGACGAGCTTTCGGTCTACATCGCTCGGCAACTCATGCATCGGCTAGCTCCGAGCCTGCTGTGGATCACGCTGCACGATATCGACGTAGCGCATTCGGGAGCGTTTTCGCTGTATCTGGACGGGATTCGCCGATCGGACCGGTTATGCGCGGAGCTCTGGCGCACGATTCAAGCCGAGCCGGAGTACGCCGGGAAGACGACGATGTTCATCCTGCCGGACTTCGGGCGCGATTCGGACGCGAGCGCGGGAGGCAATGGTTTTCAGCATCACCGCACCGGCGATGCTACATCGCGGACAACCTGGATGATGGCGCTCGGCGCGGGCGTTCGCGAGAACACAATCGTGGACCGGCCGATTGAATCGACGGACCTGGTTCCGACGCTCGGATCGCTTTTAGGCTTTTCGGCGAGCCTGTCGCAGGGTAAGCCGCTACCCGAGGTGCTCTAGCCGCCATGCTGCCGCCACAGCTTAACGCTGAACATTTTCGCGGCTATCCTCCCAAGGCACGGCAATTGGCCGTCGAGAATATCGAATTGCTGCGGCGATTGCCATTGGGCTTCGTGCCCTTTCTGCTGAAGGAAATCATCCTCTACGACTGGAAATTTCCGGCGGAACAGCAGGAGCTGAACGGCCAGGTCGCATATCTCGAAGCGCTGCCTGAGGAACGGCGGCAGGCGGAGATGGCGCGTTTTGCCGGGCTTCGGCTCGCCGCACCGCTCGAAGCCTTCGATTGGGTAAATTCGCCCGGGCAATTTTTGGAATTGCTTTCGGCGCATTTGTGGGCAACTCATCAGACGGACGAGTTTCGCGAGGCGTCCGAGCAGTATATTCACAAGTTCTATGCGGCGCTTCGACGGCCCGCACTTCCGATTCCACGGCTCGGGATCGTCGTGTTGGGGCAGGGCGTGGGCGAAAATCGCTATGCGTTGTTTCGCAAGCTGCGGCGAGACGGTATTTACTTCAGCAACGTGAATCCGGCCAACGGTCTGGACGCGGTGATGGATACGGTGAGAACCCGGGCCGCCAATTATCCGCGGGCGTATGGGCACTGGTCTATTGAGGGTGGAGGCCAAGGCGGCGGGAAGATAGCCGCGCCGGGAGTGACTTGTGTTTCCTACGACGAGTTGACACCGGTGCGCAGCGCGCTGGTCGAGAAGATGCGCGCCGCCTACGAATCGCCGAAGTTCAGTCCGGAAGAGTTGCGTACGGTGCTCGCGCAGGTGGCGCCCGCCGCGCTCGGAATGGCCGGCCCCGGACGCGACGGGACGCTCGACCGGTTTCAGCTTAGCCTGCTAACGGAGGGCTCGGGAACGCAGATCTACAGCACGACGTTTGTGCAATGGGCCGCGCGCGAGGCGCTACGGCGCGCGCAACCGCTGACCTTACTAACGCGCTACGCGCCGCGTCAGAAAGAGCGGCCGATGAATGAGCTGCTCACGGAAACCGGGCGGACGGTTGCGACCGATCCCGAGGGCTCGCTGATCGATGCCGATATGGGCGCCTACTACACATGGCTCAATCAGCAGCGGCTTTCAGGCGCGGAGCAGTCCCGGTTTCTAGTTTGGTTTGAAGGTCACGGCGAGGCCGTAGCGATTGGGCCGCATCTCAAAGCCGGCACTTCCGATGCCGACGCTATCACTGTTGCAGAATTGCTGCGGAAGTTAGCCTAGAAACGCGTCAAGGATATGCTGGAAGTGCAAATGACGAGACTATTAGGAAAGAATGTGCTCATCACGGGCGCGTCCTCGGGGATCGGCGAGGCGATTGCGATCCGCTTTGCGCAGGAAGGCGCTAACGTCGCGATCAATTACAACAGCGGCGCGGACCGGGCGGAGGGAGTGCGGGCTAAAGTAACGCAAGAGAATAAGTCTGGCAAGTCTCTGACTGTTAAGGCAAATGTGGCCGACGAACAAGAAGTAAAGACAATGTTCGCGACCGTCATCAAACAACTCGGCTCGTTGGACATTCTGATCAATAATTCCGGGATTCAGAAGCCCGCGGCGAGCGATGAACTCGATATGGCGGACTTCGATCGGGTGCTCGGCGTGAATCTACGCGGCTCGTTTCTCTGCGCGCGCGAAGCGATTCGCCATTTCCTCTCGCGCAAAGCGAAGGGCGTGATCGTGAACAATTCGAGCGTACACGAGATCATTCCCAAGCCAAAGTACGCGCCCTACTCGATGAGCAAGGGCGGTCTCGAGAACATGACGCGGACGCTGGCGCTCGAATACGCCGACAGAAATATTCGGGTGAATTCGGTTGGGCCGGGCGCGATCGTCACTCCGATCAATCTGGCGTGGATCAACGATCCGAAAGCCAAATCCGAAGTAGAGAGCCACATTCCCATGGGGCGCGCGGGCGCCGCGGAAGAGATTGCTTCGGTGTTCGCGTTTCTGGCATCCGACGACGCATCCTATATTACGGGGCAGACGCTATACGCTTGCGGCGGATTGACGCTGTATCCGGAATTCCGCGTGGCTTGGTCTTCAGGGGAATAGAGGAAAGCGTCCGGCTGTAGAGCTGGAAAGGCGCCCAATAGTAGGGCTTGCTATATTGCGTCCGGAGCAGTTTCAACTTGGCTCCGCGAAGGGCGGCTGGATAGCCCTGGCCAGACTCGACGGCCGCGTAGAAGTATCCCATGAAGGCCGCAGTGGAACGATCGTTCACGTCCCACAAGCTGGTGACGACGTTGCGTGCGCCGGCCTCAAAAAAGGCCCAGGCGAACCCGACCAGTCCTTCGCCCGAAAGCGTGCGAGCGCCCGCGCCGCGGCAGGCGGAAATTGTAACCAGATCGGCGTCCAGCGGGATCTCGGCGATGTCGCGCGCATAGAGTCTGTATCGATTGGCGCTTGGCGACAGAATGATAGCGGAATCGAGCGGGCTTTGCTGGTTGGCGTCGGCGTGCGTCACGAAATGGATGGTCGAGAAGAGGCGTGGTTGAGCGAAGCTATACGCCTCCGGCACGGCGTCCGCTTTGGTGAAGACCTTGGTTTGAGCGGGCGGGAAATGCCGCCGTATTTGTTTCATCTCACCGGCGGCTTCCGGGAGCGGCTCGAAGCCGGTACCCGCGGTGAGCGGATCTCCCATGAGCAAAAGCGATCGGTGGACGGCCGAGGGAGCCTCTCGTCCCGCTTGCAAGATGCCGAGAGAGGGCGCGATCGAAAGCGTTACATCTTCGATCCAATAATGGGGGACGGGCTTCGGGACGAGCAGCGTTTCAAAATTCAGATTGTGCAAAGACCCATCGGGGATAAGCACCACTTGGCTTCCTTTGGCGATCAACGACGCGGCCGGACGGATGAGCATATCGTAGAGCCGGAGGCCGACCGCACTCGCACTGGCGGCGGGATCCCGTTTCTCTCGCTCGATCAGTGAGCGGTAGGATTCGACCTCTCGATCGAGTTGCTGTTTATCGGGTAGGACAAACAGCTTGAAAGCGCCGGGAGAAACAACCCACAAATAGGAGTGCTTCGGCGCTAGCCAATAGAAAAGCACCGTCGTATCGATCGACTTGAAATCGAGTCGATGCGCGTGCGAGGCGAGATTTTCGGTCAGAACGCTGGCGCGGCTGGAATCGGCCACTTGGAGCGCCTGCCGCGGCTCGTTTTGAGAGATAAGCAGTTCGACGTAATCCTGGTAAAGACCAATCAAGTTAGAAAGAAAAGTGATCTTGTATTCGTTATGGAGTTGATTGGCACGGTTAGCGCCAATCACCTGTAACGCGCTTTCATAGGCGCTCTTGGCGTTGGTAAAGTCGCCGTCTTTGGCGTAGAGCGCCGCGAGTCCGCCATAGGCTTGCCATCGAACAGTAGGCACGCTCTTGCCCGCGCGCAGAGAGTCAAAATAGGCTTGCCTGGCTTCCGCGGCGTGACCCCGGCGGCCGGCGATCAAGGCGCGAGTCAAGTAAGCATAGGCAAGCTGCTCTTGGTCGTCCCGGCTGCAAGCATTGAAAGCCTGTTGATTGTAGCGTTCCGCCTCGTCGAGCGAGCCGGCTTCTCCCAAAGCTTGTGCGACGCTGCTCGCCACGGCGGCAAACTCCGCGGGCGAATCGCTTTTCTTGACCAAACCCAGGGCTTCACGAAAGTATCCGAGCGCTCTGGCCGTCTCGCCTTGCACAAGATAGATATTGCCGAGCTCGCGGTAGCTGTCCTTCAGAGACGTCGCGAGACCGGCGTTCTTCTGTATGGCCACGGCTTCCAGGCGCGACCGAAGGGCGCGGGGAAAGTCGCCGAGGTAGACAAAGCACGTGGCGGTGTTGCCGATGGCGTAGGAGTTCAACAGGGCCGCGCCAATTTTCGTCGCGATGCGGCTGGCTTCCTGAAAGTAGGGAATGGCATCGCCGTAGTGCGCGCGCTCGAGGAAAGTCATACCGAGGTTCAAGAGGGCGGCACTGTGGTCATATTCGAGATGGTGCGCGATTGCCAGATCGAGGGCCGCACGCGACGCTGCTTCGGCCCTGACTTTATCTTTCAAGAACGCGCCCAGGAGCAATTGAATGTCCGCCTCGACCTCGAAATCTCCGACAGAGTGAGCAGCCTCGGCCGCCGAGCGCAGCAAGCGCTCTCCACCGGCATAGTCCTGCTGGCGGAACAGCACATACCCGCGCAACTTGTTATAGGAAGGCAGGAGAGAGCGTAAAGCTGGCGGAGGAGGAGTGGCGAGAAGAGGCTCCGCTTGAACCGTATCGCCGTTGTATAGCAGCATCTCCGCCAAGAGCAGCTTGAATTTCCAGTGCCACTCGGAGGTAGGTTGCTTCTCAAATTTCTTGTAGCCTGCGGTGGCGAATTGCCTGGCGCGCGAGAACTGGCCTTTGATCGATTCGGCCCGCGCGGATTCGAAAAGCCTTTCGGGGGAGCGCGAACAGCCGGCCGTAAGGCATATAGCCAACATGACGACGGCGCCCAAAGCCCGCCAATGGCGGCCGCTCAGTATCCACGTGCCCCGCTTCCATGTCACCAAAAAGGAAGAACCCAGTTGAAAGCGTACCAGGGTCACATGGGAAAACTACCGCATCCGGTGTAACATCTACTTGGAAACTTTATGGCGGACGTTGTTGCATGGCACGGCAGGAATTTACAAGAGCACGTCGGTTTGCGCGATGATGCCGCAAAGAAGGGATACCGTTTTCTCTCGCTGAGCGTTTACGGATCGACGTCGTCGCCGTTTTATGCGGCGGTGATGATCAAGCGGGCGGCCGTTGTGGCGCAGCGCGATTTTCCCACGCTGACGGCCAATCAGTTTCAGGCGACATTCAACGATCAGGCGCAGAAGGGTTACGGGCCCGTGCTGATCGCTGCGACCGGGCCGGCATCGAGCCCTCTGTTCGCCGCGGTGTTTCAACCGCAGAATCTCATTCCGCTCACCCGGCACATTCTTACGTCGGGCGCCGATACCGACCTGAATACGATTCAAGGAATGAACAAGCAAGCGAAGACGGATGGCCAGATCTTGCATTCCCTCGCGAGCTACGGCGATCCGGGGAATCCACGATTTGCGGCAGTCTGGCTCCCCAATCCGGCGAAGACTTTCTGGAACAATGATGGCCTGATCGACAGCGTGGCCGATTACCAAGCGCGTTTCAACGCGGAGACGTCGGCTTGGTGCAGGCCCGCCTTCGTTGCGGTCGATGCCGCGAACCGCTATATGTCGCTATTCGTCGCGAACGAGGTAGGGCCCTGGGTCGCGCGGCATAACCTGAGCCCTGCCGCTTATCAGAACGAGTTCAATACGTGGACCGGCAAGGGTTACTTTCCTACGTGCGTGCAAGCCGGCGGGACAGACGCGGCGTCAGCGCGATTCGCGGCGCTGTTTGTGCAGAGCGAGGCCACCGTCGCACGGCAATTCCATGCGACGGGCCCGGTAACTAATTCCGCGATCGACGCCGTCGTGCAAAAAGGCATGACGGATTCGCCGGTGCGTCACGCCGCGCTCGCGATTGTCCACAAGAAGCAACTGGTTTATGCGCGCGGCTATACGTTCGCCGAGCCGGACTGGCCGCAGGCTCAGCCCGTGACGCACTTCAGGATGGCCAGCGATTCGAAAATCATTACTTCGCTTGCCATATTCCAGTTGATCGAATCTGGAAATCTGCATTTGACGGACAAAGTGCAGAACATTCTACAACTAAAAACGCCGGGCGGCGGAAACCCGGCTGACAACAAGTTCAACGATATTACGATTCAGCATCTGCTCGAACACACCAGCGGCTTACAAGCCGACGCTTTCCGCAACGCCGTAGCAGTGAAGCAGTCTTTCGACCAGGCGGGGCATCCCGTGAACCTGCCTGTATCCGCGGCGATGACCGATTCTTACGTCGCCGGTCTGAACCTGCTCGCGGCGCCAGGAACTTCGCATTACTACAACAACTGCGGCTACTACCTGCTGGGAAAAGTGGTGGCCAAAAAACGCGGGCTGGGAACGATCGAGTCGTATCAAAAATTTCTGTTCGATCCGCTCCACATCAAACGTATTCGTCTGGATACGAGTCTTCTGGCGGCGACGCCGGCCGATGAAGCGCGCTACCAGAGCCCCGATCTGGGCGTTGGGCCCAGTGTAATGACACCCGGACAGCCGCTGGTTCCTTATGGATACGGAACGGAGGATCTGGAAATTCTTTCGGCCGCGGGCGGTCTGACGGGCGCCGTAACCGATATCGCGCGGCTGATCGCGATGATGA
>Ga0193753_10003960_pt1 | contig 10764 bp, 7 predicted proteins | sample H1c2metaG_FD_144925 | JGI IMG/M metagenome (GOLD analysis project Ga0193753, IMG submission 144925) | Soil microbial communities from a riparian zone of the East river system, Colorado, United States - H1c2 | ecosystem: Environmental > Terrestrial > Soil > Riparian zone | place: USA: East River... | reverse complement strand
GACTTAGAGACAACGTTAAAGTACTTTGCCGCGAACGACCATAAGAGCGAGAAGACTCGGGAACAGGTCAACAACACTTTCGCACTTGTAAGAGTAACTGCATGAGTTGAAGCACAGGACACCGAACAGAAATTATGAGCGTCCACTTGACTGCGATCCGACCAGCGACCCAAACTTCGCACAATGGGCCGAAGAAACGCCGGACGATTTTATCTGAGCGAAGTGGAACGTCCGCACACACAGATTGGAACTGTCTTGGATTAGGCAGCAGCTTTTTCATTCGTGTCGGAGGGCCACTCGGACAACTCTTCCAGACTTTTCCCTTTGGTCTCCGGCAGGAGAACTGCTGTAAACACCAGCCCCAACATGCTGACGACTGCAGCGACTCCTTCCGCTGCTGAGAGGCCATGCCAACGCATAAAAAAAGGAAATGTGAATACTCCAAGAAAGCCACCTATTTTCCCCATCGCGGCGGCGATGCCGTGTGCGGTAGTCCGAACCCTGACCGGGAAGATCTCCGAAGGGTAGACAAAGGTCGTTGCATTCGGCCCGAATTCAGTGAAGAAGTAGCTGAGACCGTAGATGATTATGAACGGATAAACGAGCTCCGTAATGTTTGGAATGATGGCTAGCAAGCCGAAGGTGACCGCCATCATACCGAACCCCAGGATCTGTATAGTCTTGCGACCAAGTTTATCCATCGCAAGAACTGCAGCGGCGTAACCGGGAAGAGCAAAAGCTATGAAGATTCCAAGTTGTATCAACGTTTTCCGGAGCATGGAATGGTCTCCACCGAGCGCCGACAGAACAAATGGGCTTGAAACTGTATTGCCGTAATATGCGAAATCCATCAGAAACCACGCCGCACTTGCGCCGATAAGGCGAGTAAGAATTCTTTTGTCATCGACCAGACGATGAAAGCCGTCCCAGAACGAGACTGAGTGAACTTTCTTGTCACACTGTTGAGATTTTTGCAAATTTCCGGCCTCATCTTCTTCATAACCGGAAGCTTCCAAGAAACGGGGAGTTTCTTTGAGATGTCGTCGCGCGCCATAGACTGCAAGCGCGGGTACCGCCCCAGCCGAAATTAGAATTCGCCAGATAATGTCGTGCGAAAGATGGGTAGATAGCAAGAAGGCTGCCAGAAGAGGACCTGCGATAAGACCAGCTGCCTGCATTGCGAACACCAGGCTTACCAGCATCCCTCGATGCGCCTTCCCCGCGTATTCACTCATGATGGTTGCGGAGACCGGATAATCCCCACCGATTCCTACGCCAAGGATGAACCGGAACCCGATAAGCCACCAGATATTCGGAGAGAATGCGCAGGCCAAGGCGCCTGCGCCGAGAACGAGCACCTCTGTTCCGTAGATTCGCTTGCGACCGAGCATGTCGGCGATCCGACCGAAGAGGAGTGCACCAATTGCGGAAGCCAAGAGAGCAGACGACTCGACCAGCGCCTCCTCAACCTTGCCTACATTCCATGTGGGGCGCAGGAGCGCCATTATCACACCGATGATGAATAGATCGTAGGCGTCAGTAAAGAAACCCATACCTGAGATCAACATTATCTTCCAATGTTCTTTGGATATTTTCGTTTCATCCATCTCAGAAGATTCATGTTGTCTTGTATCGATTGCGATAACCATAGCTATGTATTCTCCTCGACACTTTGCGTTTTCGAAGTATCGTTTTGTGATTTACAGATTAAAGAACTCTTCATCGGATCGCTATCCGTGTCGTTACACGAGGGGGCCGTGCGGTTCCACACAGGTGTTGTGTAACACCGCATTCAGATCATGTAGCGACCTCTATTTCTATCGCCCGATCAATTTCCTATTCTCAACACAGGATGAAATCGCCTGTGGGTATACAACAGCCCACGCGAAGGTTTTGATCCGCGGAAACATTAACTTCATCAAGATTTCTAGATTTTGCCCTTCAACAGGGCTTCAAGGAGTGAAAAGTGATTATCAAGAAGCTATTCATTTCGTTGTTTCCCGCCATGCTGCTTTGCGGGGGACTGACCATGGATGCGACGGCACAAAGCAGCCTCACGTCACAGCCAGCTACCGGCTTTATCGGATGGGATACAAGCAAGCCCAAATCATCCGACGTCGCCGTCACCGCGGTTATCCAGGAAGTCGTTCCAAACCATGCTTCGAGGATCTCGGCCGGACTCCACGTCATGCTGGGCACTCCTCTGGGAGTGTTGGACGCAAGTGTGGGTCCTTATCTCACATCAGGTATTCAACAAGCACTGGTCGCTGGCAAGCAGGTCCAGGTCTTCGGTCAGGTAAAGACTATTCACGAACAGAACTATTTTCTCGTTCGCCAACTTGTTCTGGATGGCCGACTCGTCATAGTTCGAAATGATCATGGTTCTTTGATTCGCATGCGATCACAGGAGCGCGTCGGCAAACAATCTTCTTCGAACGACCAGAATGGAGGCATCCAGTGAAATTTCGTAGCGCGATCCGATTCTTAGGCACCTCGGCAATAGCTCTCTGGCTTGTGGCGTGCAGCAGTGGCACGAGTTCAGGCCCTACTCCGCCAGCGCCTATTTCAGTGTCTTTTCTCAATCAGCCAGTCACTTCGTTGAATGTTGGTACCAGCACGGGCGTTATTGCTACGGTAAGCAACGACACCAATAATGCCGGCGTTACCTGGAAGGTGAGCTGTGGAAGTTCATCCTGCGGAACAATCAGCCCTGCGTTGACTGCGAGCGGAGGGTCAGCTAGTTATACGGCGCCGACCGCAGTTCCGACGCCAGCTTCGGTAACAATTACTGCAACCTCTGTTACCGACAACACTAAGTCTGTATTTGCGTCCATCACCATTACATCAGCGGCGCCTCCGCCACCGATTTCAGTATCGTTTGTGACTCAACCACCATCATCAATGGTGATTAGCACGACATCGAACCTCGCAGCGATGGTCGACAATGACACCAAGAATGGCGGAGTCAACTGGGCCGTAACCTGCGGAAGCGCGCAGTGCGGAAGTTTCAATCCAACTGCAACCGGAAGCGGCTCATCGACTGTCTATACGGCGCCAAGCGCAGTTCCAACTCCTGCCACGGTGACGGTTACCGCAACGTCCGCCACCGACAACACTAAATCGGTCTCTGCAACGATTACGATAGCTGCAACTGCTCCTCCAGTCATTGCGGATGGTACGTACGTCTATCACCTGTCCGGTCAGGACAACAATCTCAACTATTATGTGGTCGGCGCTTTCTCCATCAAGAACGGAGTGATCATCGGCGGCGAGCAAGACTATACCGATGCTTCCAATTTCGGGAGCGATCCGCTCGTTCCTGCCAGTTCCAGCATCACTGCCACCTCAGGCAATATTCAGCTTGTCTTCGCTACCACCGATCCCAACATCGGAGTCAATGGAACACTGATTTTGCGAGGGACACCGGTTTCCGGCACACGGATGTTGATTTCTGAATACGACAGCTTCGGCGCAGCAACGGGTTCACTCGATCTCCAGACCAGTACAGCGGCACCGACCGGCGGGTATGCCTTCGCCATCAACGGCGAAGACTCCACAACCGCTGAAAATCAACTTGTCATCGGAGGCGTACTGAACTTCTCGGCAACCTCGCTCAACACTGCAAGCAGCATCTTCGATCTCAACGATGGAGGGGGAACGACCCTGCTGGCACAGAACTTCTCCTCCGGCTCAATCAGTGCTCCTGACTCTTTCGGCAGGACTACTATCAGTCTGACGCCGAGTTCTTCGTCACTCAAGAGCATTGAACTGACCGGCTACGTTCTTGATGGTCACATAGTTCAACTGCTCGAGAGCCAAACCGATAGCCTCAATGGCGGCCTCGGCGGAACAGCTCTCGCGCAGGGAGCCAACGCGGGTCAGTTCAGCGCGAACAGCGTTGTCAACTACACGTATGTTCACGCCAGTCAGGGACAGGATACAAATGGCCCCGTCTTTATTGGAGGAGCTTTCAGCTTTACTTCAGGCGGAAACGTCTCCGGGCTTCTTGCCTTCAATGACATATACAACACTACCGGCAAGGGCAATAACTTCAATGGCGCCTCGTATACTGTCAGCTCGACGGGGCGCGTAGTCATTACTAATGTCGTTCCCTCTAACATCTCAAACATCACTCTGAGCTTCATCCTCTATCTGGATGGAAACGGCAACAGTGTGGTTCTGGGGGCCGACAATGTCCAGCAGACTACAGGCCTTGCCTACCTGCAGAACGGTCTCTCAGACTACGAAGGTAGCTATGCGATCGCTTCTCAAGGCTTTCTGAGCGGGCCGAACTATTATCAGCCGTATGGCGCGGTCGGCCCTGTGACTATAACGTCCGATAGCTTCAACGGTTTTACAGACTATACGTCGCAAGACCCGAACCTGCAGAAAAACGCGCCAACTCCTTTCGACAACTACCAAAACACTCCGCTCAATGGCCTGGAGAACAACTCCACTGGTCTGATGACGCTGAGTGGGTTGAATTCACTCGACTTCAGCTATTCCGGTGGATTCGGCTACTACCCGATTGATGCAAACAGAGTGCTCGCGATCGACCTTGACCACAATTCGACAGGTTTCCTGATCCTGGAGAACACCAGCCAAGTCCAATCGAAGCACTAAATCTGTCAACCACTACCAACACGCGGGCCGGTGTAAATGCACTGGCTCGCGCCTGCTTTTAGAAGTTTTGGGGAGAATGAAAGAGTGACTATATTGATCGTCGAAGACAATGCCGCTGTCCGGCGGCTCATACGACGCGCAATCGCCCATTTAGCTGAGGAGATATATGAATGTGGAGATGGAGCTGATGCTCTGAGCGCTTACGCAGAGCACCAACCCGATTTAGTTTTTATGGATATTCGTATGCCACGAATGGACGGACTGGCGGCAACCAGGCAGATTAAAAGAGCTCATCCAAATGCACGAATCGTCATCGTTACCGACTATGACGAGCAGGAGCTTCGAGCGGCTGGATTTGCAGCAGGTGCGATTGGATATGCTCTGAAGGATAATCTCACCGAGCTTGAGTACCTGATTGCGAGATTGAATACAGAAGGGAAGCTGGGGAACGTCCTGAATCTAGAGTGAATTGGCAGTTACTTCAAAGCTTCTTTGTGCTGCACCGCAAATCGAAGCAGTGCATTGGCTCCTTCAATATTAAGTTTGCGGCAGATATTCGTACGATGGTTTTCGACCGTGCGATAGTGAATTGACAGTTCATTGCCTATCTCTTTACTCGACAGGCCTTCAGCGATCAGCTTCAAGATACGTCGCTCGGAGACAGTGAGATCGCGAAGGAGCGGATTCTCTGTGGCTCGGGTTGATGAGCCATCGCCATGCAGCAACTGAAGAGCAATTGCGGAGCTCATGTAGATTTTTCCGGCATTCACCGTCTGAATGGCAACTACGATCTCTTCCATCGCACTGTCTTTTAGTAGATATCCCTTACCGCCTGCCGCCAGGGCGGCACGAAAAATGTCTTCGTCTTTGTGAAACGAGAGAAAGATGATCTTCGTCTCTAATTTGAGTCTGGCAATCTCTTTGGCGACTCCTAGGCCGTCCAGCTTCGGCATATCAATATCGAGTATTGCGAGGTGTGGACGATGTTTTCCGATGAGTTTCACCGCTTCTTCACCATCAGCGGCCTCTGCGATCACCTTCAGCGAGGCGTCCTCTTCGATGCTGGCCTTCAGTCCCTTCCTTACTACCGGATAATCATCCGCCAATACAATCCGAATTTCGTCCACGGTCACTCTCTCCCGCTCTAGATATTTGAGGCTACACCGTCCGGAGACGATCCGAACCCTACACTATGAAACGCCGTTCTCAGTGTATGCGTTGTGGTAGAACTGGAAACCGATGGAAATGTTCGAGTATGGAAAAGATTGAACCGAACCGGATATCTACTCTTCCCCCGAGCCACTTTTCGCCGACCAGGTTCCAAGGGTCAATGGGATGGCTTACTTCATTCCTTCGAATCACTGCGTTCTTAGTTATTGTTGCTTCGGTGGCACATGGGCAGTTTCGCTCAACTCAGTGGACTGCCGATTCCGGGCTTCCACAGAACATCATTCGAGGAATTGTACAGACTCCCGATGCCACGATGGTCCGGGGGGTGAAGGGTGATCTTTGGCTGTATACAGAAAATGGTGCCATTACCCGATATCACAATAATGAGTTCCATCCCCTCGGCGAAACTGAAGGGGTACCCGCAGGTTCGGTTCACGGCATAACAGAGGATGGTCATGGCCACGTATGGGTAATCCAGAACGAAAGAATTTTGGAATGGAATGAAGAAAACCGGCGTTTCGAACCAATAGCGAGCGGCGACGAGGCTAAGTACAAAGGCCTCAATTGGGACGGTACAGGCTTTTGGGGAGTTCTCGGACAAAGGCTCTATTGTTTTGCTTATGGCAAGCTCTCTATCAATGCTGTGCCTGACTCCATTGTGCTGGCAAACGTTCAGAAGGTGGCGGCTGGCCGCGACGGAGCGATCTGGCTGACTCTCTCTAACGATCGTTTCGCAAGACTTATCGACGGCAAGTGGGCGCTGTATTCCAAACCGGTGCAGACACCATTTCGGGGCTCCAAAGGTTCCTGGAAGGCCACCATTGACAGCCACCTGGACCGAACCCTTTCTTTCCCTGGAGAAATGGAAAGAGGGATTCGCTACAACACAATTGTTGAAGATGCTGAACACAATGTTTGGGTGGGGTCAGAAGGTCAGGGCCTCTATCGCATTCAACAGCAGACAATTCATGTGTATTCCACTGCCCAGGGACTGGCGGGCGCAAATATATATCCGATATTGCGAGATAGGCGCGGAGATATGTGGGTTGGTACGTGGCCCGCTGGTCTGACACAGGTGCATGATGAAACATTCAAGACATATACCTCTAAGGAGGGGTTGCCCGGACTTGTAAGTGCCCTTTCTGACGATGACGCCGGAAATCTTTGGATTGGCACTTACAGTGGACTCGCCGTTCTAAGGAAGGGTCAGATTCAGAGAGCGAAGAATGTTCCCAGAGATATGCCGGTCATACAAGCCATTCTTAGTAAGCGCGATGGCTCGCTGCTGCTTGGTACTCCCGTGGGTGTCTATCAATATAGCGGGACAGGCGAAGTTCAGAGCAACTCATGGATAGAGTCGCCGAAGGGAACTTCAATTGGCGACGTACGTGTCATAATCCAAAGCCGAAATGGTGACATGTGGTTTGGTGGCTTTGGAGGGCTAACCAGAATCCATAACGGGGTTATGACACGGTTTACCGAGCGCGAAGGTCTGCCGAGCAACAATGTGCGGTCTCTTTACGAGGATCCGGAGGGCGTCCTCTGGATAGGGACCTACGACGGAGGCCTAGGACGCTACTCTGATGGCAAATGGACTCGTTATACGCAGAAAGATGGGCTGTTTGACAATGGGGTATTTCAAATTCTCGATGACTCCCATGGCAACTTTTGGATGAGTTCAAACCGAGGAATTTATCGGGTCAGCAAACAACAACTCAATGATCTGGCCGACGGCAAACGAAAGACTGTAACCACAGTCTCCTATGGCCGTAGCGATGGCATGTTGAACTCTGAATGCAACGGCGGACTTTGGCCGGCAGGCGCTATAGCCAAAGATGGGAAGCTATGGTTTCCCACTCAAGACGGCGTAGCGGTCGTTGATCCGGAGATCGTTCCAATCAATAAACGGGCTCCTCAGGTTGCTATTGAATCAGCAGATGTCGATCACGTTTCAACGTCTCCTGGAAAGGAGATCATCATCAAGCCCAGGCAGGAGAGTCTGGAGATTCAATATACTGCGTTGAGTTTTTCCAAACCCGAGCAGATCATTTTTCGCTACATGATGGATGGTCTCGACACGAACTGGCAGGAGGTTGGGCATCGACGAACGGCATATTTTTCTCATCTCCCACCAGGAAGTTATGTCTTTCGGGTAATGGCGGCAAATAGCGACGACGTCTGGAGCGACATACAGAGCTCAGCCCCCATTACCGTGTTGCCCCCGTTTTATCTCACTCGCTGGTTCCTGGCTGCTGCCTTCGCCATGGCGCTGGGCCTGATGTATCTGTTATGGGGTTTCCGAGTGAGACAGCTCAAAAAGATTCAAGAGGCCCAGCAGGCCTTCTCTCGGCAACTGATCGCCTCGCAAGAAAATGAGCGTCGACGCATCTCCGGCGAATTGCACGATAGCCTCGGACAGCGGCTCATCATCATTAAGAACCATGCCTTGTTTTTGTTGCGCCCTAGAGCGAGTGCGCAAAGTGATGAAGAACGCCGCGAGACAATTGAAGATATCAATACGGAAGCATCACAGGCAATCGAAGAAACGAGAGCAATTTCTTACGACTTGCGTCCATTCCAATTGGATCGCCTCGGCCTCGCTAAAGCGATTGAGGCATTGGTTCGATCAGCTTCTCGCGCGACGGAAATTCATTTCGCTACTAATATCGCTGACATTGATACCAGCTTTCCCGAAGATCTTCGCATCAACTTCTATCGTATCGTTCAAGAAGCCATAAACAACATCATGAAGCATTCAGGTGCGACTGAAGCAGAGATTCGAGCCGAAAAAAATAGTCACGGAATTTCTCTATTGATTCGTGACAACGGCACGGGCTTCATTCCTGATCATAAAAGTATTGGTATTGGTAAAGGTGGTTTCGGTCTAACAGGAATTAGAGAGCGTGCGTCGCTCTTAGGGGGAACCGTAGATATTCAAAGCCCACCCAGTGTAGGAACTCGTCTATCGATCGATTTCGATCTGAGAAACGTCCGGCCCGGTGATCCCAAGACGACGCAGATCTAGGAGAAAACGCGCCGAAAAGGTGGACTCTTAGCGAATTCGGCTCCGCCCCTTTAGGCAGACCGACAGCACACAAAATGAAATTCATGCCGATCGTCCATTGGCTCCCCAGTTGCCTTCGGGAGTTTCGTTAATGACAACCATGGTGTGGGGTCGGCGTGAAGATTCTCGAGAATCTTGAAGTACCGTATCCTAACCGCTTGGTAATACGCTGCTGTCCCTTCAATCTGTTTCTGTAGAAAGTGGTCAGGAAAGCCCAAATAGACTTCATTCGACCTGCAGCTACGTTTCTCTCCACAAAACTCACAGTGCACTCCAATTGCTTTGCGCCTAGTGTGGAAACGCACGAACCTGAGTGTAGCAACACGGATTGGTTTATGTTCCCCCCTCTACTAGACTGGCTTTGTTGTCAGACGGCATAACCTCAAAACGGTCCCGTCGCACTTCAAAACTCATAGGAGAAAATCAATGAAAGCCATCGCACGTATCTCAACCGCAATCGTCCTCGGAACTGCAGTCTTTGCTTTTGGTCAGGCTCCGGTGGTGAACATCGGTAACAATCATGGTAACCTCCGCGCCGCGCAGCAATCCATCGTCGCGGCTTATCAGAGGATCAACGCTGCCCAGCACGACAATGACGGCCAGTTAGGCGGACATGCACAGCGCGCCAAAGACTTGCTCATTCAGGCCGACCAGGAACTTCGTCTTGCCGCCAACGTCTCCAACTCTGAGGGCCGCTAACACTCTCTCCTGGGAATGGTCAGCGTGACCCATTGGTGGACCAGGTTCTGTTCTACGGCATTGCTGAAGCTGTGCCGTAGAACTCGCAGGGTAACGTAAGCAAAGACCACCAGTGGTTCTCACGAAACAACCTGCCATCGGGGCCATGTAAGGCCCGCATCTTCGTCCAGACGGCAGTCCTTTTCCGGCTTCCGAGATTAGCGTGCTGGCCTTTGAAGCGGACATTATCAGGCTGGCGATCACTGCCAAGAGGCATCGGCGCGAGCCAATTCGGAGACTCGATCGGGTATTCAACCGTAGTTTTGCGAATTATTTGGCATAATTCTCTGCGCGCTGTGTGGCAGATCCCCGCGCCCTAATCGGGCTTTGTGAGAGAAATCACCGTCACCGCATATAGTGCTCTATTCCATACACATTGGAAGCGAGAGTCGCAAGCGTCACTTACCATGAAACTTAGCTGTTTTCGCATCGCAGTTTACCGCTCAATAAGCGTGCAGAAAACCGTTACCCAGCTCGATCTCATACGCCGCCAGATCCACTAATTTTGCAAGCGTGTATCTCTTCGATGGATCCAGCAAATGTCAATTGTCGTGGGGGAACAATCGGGCCGCGGGCGTTGCGATGAGAAATACAAGGCCAAGCTGGATGACGCATTTTGCATCCAAGTGCATTGCACCCTGAAATATTCCAGACAGAGTGCGAAGTGAGCGACCAGACGTCTCAAATTGTGAGAATGCAGGTATGCCTGAGATACATCAGGCCACCGATGAATACCACTACCAGCTACCGCAACAGCCTTGATCCAAGAGTAAGCGGTTTATCTATCGCAGATAAATAGTGATTTCTATACGAGTCTGCGTGTGGTTCTATCGAGGATTCTTACAGAAAGCCCGTACCGTGCGAGTTCGGACGCCATCGTCATTCCGACGGGGCCTGCCCCAACGATCAAAACATCTGTCTTCATCTCTAACTCTCTTTTCTATCGGATCTTAATTTTGCGGCTCTTTCACGAGCCAGGTCAGTGGTACCGTCTACAGGTTTAGCGCGGAAGCGGGCCCAGAAGGTGAATCTTGTTCTTTTCGCATACCTGAGCTAACCGCGCTAGATCAGGAGGTGTCGGAGTTGGGAGATTGCGGCGGTCGTAGATAGGTGTCGCCAGTTCGAGCATCATGCCGACGAACCCAACCTTGCAACCGGGTATCGCGTCG
>Ga0193753_10003959_pt1 | contig 10766 bp, 9 predicted proteins | sample H1c2metaG_FD_144925 | JGI IMG/M metagenome (GOLD analysis project Ga0193753, IMG submission 144925) | Soil microbial communities from a riparian zone of the East river system, Colorado, United States - H1c2 | ecosystem: Environmental > Terrestrial > Soil > Riparian zone | place: USA: East River... | reverse complement strand
CGGTCTCCGATGTGGCCCGCGATGGGCGACGCGATGGCATAGCTCCACAGAAAAAACGACCCGATCGCTCCCAGACCCACATCGGAAAATCCGAGATCCGTTTTTAGCAGCGTGTAGACGGCCGTGATGGAAGTGCGGTCGGCGTAGTTGACGATCCCCACGAAAAACAGCAGCGCCACTACCAGCCATTTGTCCCTCTTTGCAGGCATTAGGGCCAATTCCCAGGATTCAGCCAGCGCTCGTCTTCAAGATGTATCGATTGTATGGAATGAATTTCTTCGGGAGGGAGCGGGCCGAGTTCGAGGTATCCGATGCACGCGTCGATTTCAACGCGGCTGGCTGTGCCGATCAGAGCGCTATGGGGCAATGCTCCACTAGAAACGTATCGATAGGCAAGCTCAGGCAATCGAGAAGCGGAACCGGCGAGCTGGGCAAGCTGCCGAATGCATTCCTTCAGCGCGCCGAGCGCTTCCGGGAGCAAGAGATATCGTTCCGAAAGAGCTCCTTTCAGAAGCACGGAGCGAGCGATCACTCCGATGTCCTTCGATTCAGCCAGCGCCAGCATTTGCGTCTCGATTCTTCGATCGAGCATGCTGTAGCCCACTTCGATGCAGTCGAACCAGCCGCAGCCAACCGCGGCTTCACCGGCCTCCGGACCATATACGCTCGAGCCGATAAAGCGGAGCTTGCCTTCTTGCCGAAGCTGGTCGAGTTGCTCAAATATCTCGCTGTCGGGTGACGCCTGCTCGGCGCGGCAGTGGATCATCATGACGTCAATGTGATCTGTTCGCAGTGTGGCGAGGCTCGTTTCCACTTGAGATCTCACTTCAGAGGGGTGGCCGGGTTGCGGCAGCACTTTGCTGACGAGCACGTACTCATGGCGCCGATGCTCGAGGGCGCGGCCGATGATTCGCTCGGCATCGCCGTACGCTCGAGCGGTGTCGATCAGGTTGATGCCGCGATCGAGGGTGTAGTGAAGGAGATCGCACGCCTCAGCTTCGGATGGCCGGGTCGCGTCGATTCCGTAGTCGAGACCAAGCTCGACCGTGCCGAGGGAAAGCTCTGAAATCTCCAGATTGGTCCTTCCCAACGTCTTGCGCCGCATTGACCGCAAATGTCATTCTCGCGCGGGCTGCCTCGTCTTCCGGCCCTCTCAAGCCTTCGCGTCCAGCATCATGGATAAAGTGTGGCTGGGCGGCGCTCCGTGCCGGAGGGGAGGGCCGGCAAATGGTTATACTGCGTGCGATATGCCTAGCTTTCCCGCGTCACGGGCGATCCTCGATCGGAATCGCCGGCACATTCCCGGCGGCATGTTTTCGCTCAATCGGGAAGCGGATCCTGCTTTGGTTTTTGAGAAAGGCGAAGGCGCTTATCTCTGGGATGCCGATGGGAATCGGTTCATCGATTATCATGCCGCGTTCGGTCCTTACCTTCTGGGCCACAATGCGGTCGAGATCAATCGGGCCGTGGAACAGACGCTTCATGACGGAGCCAGTCTGTTCGGCGTGAATACAACGCGCCAGGAAGGCCGGCTGGCGGAACTGATCTGCGATTCCATTCCTTTCGCGGAGCTGGTACAGATTCTGAACACCGGCAGCGAAGCGACGTACCAGGCCATCCGGCTGGCGCGTGCGTTCACGTCACGGGACCATATTCTTGTGATGCAGGGAGGGTATAACGGCTGGCATAACGACGTGGCTTGCAACGTGATGACGCCACTTTCGGAGATTGGGCCGCGCGTATCGCCTGGGGAATACCCCGTGATTCCGTTGGGCGCCGGAATTCCGGAAGCGCATCGCTCGCTCATTCACGTTGTCAATTTCAACGACGTTGAGTCCGTGGAATATGTTTGCCGCAAGTATCCGATCGCCGCGATTCTTACGGAACCTATTCTGCAAAACATCGGCATCGTGAAGCCGCGGCCTGGATATTTGGAAGCGCTGCGCCGCGTGGCGGATGAGTTTGGCTGCGTGCTGATCTTTGACGAAGTAAAAACGGGATTCCGGCACGCGATTGGCGGTTACGCGACAATAGCCGGCGTCTCTCCCGACCTTGCGGTGTATGGCAAGGCTCTTGCCAACGGCTACCCGATCGCGGCAGTGGCCGGACGCACGGACCTGATGAATTTGTTTGCGCATCCGGACCCGAAGCGGCGGGTCTTTTTAGCAGGCACCTACAATGGCCATCCGGTGCCCGTGGCCGCGGCGATCGCGACGATTGAGTGTTTGCTGGACCGCGAGGTGAACACGTACGCGAAACTCGAGAAGCTCGGCAAGGCGTTTGAAGCGGGCTTCGAATCGATACGGAAAGAAGCGAGCGCGCCTTTGACACTCGTGCGGCAGGGCTCGGCGTTTTGCATCTACTTTATGGACCATGCGCCGGTGGACTGGCACGATATTGCCAAACATCATGACTTTGCGGCCGATACGGCGATGCGGCGCGCAGTGATCGAACGCGGTAGCTTTCCGTTTCCGCTGGCGACGAAACAGTGGTCGATTTCAACGGCGCACACGGAGGCGATGATTCAGGAAACGGTGAATGCGGTGGCGAGCGCGATCTTGCAACCGGCAATGCGCTAGCTCACTAACGGGAAGTCGGCGGGGCCCTTCATGCGCGCCGGATCGGTCAATCTTACTCTTTCGGACATGTATACGTAGATCAGACCGCGGCGGGGCTTGTCGCTCTGGTTCGCCTCGCTGCGATGAACGGTCAGAGAGTGATGCAGAATGACGGATCCGCGGCGTACTTCCACGGGCCGTTCTTCAAGGGCCGCAACCCGAGCATCTTCCATTAAGCCGAGCGAGTTGCCCACGACGCCCGATGGCGCATGCGGAAGCATGCCGAGTTTGTGGGAACCGGCGACATAGCGGACGCAGCCGTTTTGAATCGTGGAATCGTCGAGCGCGATCCAGGCGCTGACCAATTCGTAGGGCTCGAATGGCCAATACGGCATGTCCTGATGCGCGGGTACAACCGTTCCCACGCGCGGCGGTTTCGCAAATACCTGGCTTCCATAGAGACGTAGAGATTTTCCGAGGATCGCGTCCAAGGGACCAATCAGCTTGGGGTGCTTCGCCGTTTCTAAGAACTGCTTCTCGTAGACATGCAGACGAAACGCGTTGCGGACGCGCCGCGGCGAGGAGTCCGGTTCATACACAATTTCGGTTTCCGGCAAGCTGGAAGCCTTGCCCTCGATCACGCGGTCTACGTCATTTGAGACGGCCGCGATTTCGGACGGCGAGAACACGTCTTCGAGAACGGCAAAGCCATTCTTTTCAAATTCTCTTACGAGATGATCGTAGGACATTATTTGCTTTCGGGAGGCAGGGGATGATATTGCTGCTGCAATCGGTAGACCGCCCACGCGTGCTCATGAAGCAGGGCTTCCCAATGCGCGGCATCTTCCGGCAGATAGGAATAGAACCGTTGGCCGTTGGCTCGCATCTTTTCGAGCGTTTGCGGAAGCTCCGGATTGTTCGAGAGCGTCGGCAAGACGCCCTGCATGGCCTTCGCATACAGCGCGGGGCCGCCGGTGATATCGATCCAGCGAAAGGGGCCGCAGAGCGTCGCCCAGAGCCCGCAGGCATTGCGGAATGCGGTATCGATGGTCTCTACGCCGGCCACGCCAGTTTCGAGCAGATGGAAAGCCTCGCGGTACATAGCGTAGCCGAGGCGATTCACGATAAATCCGGGAATATCGCGCTCGACCAGAGCAGGCTCTTTGCCGGCGCGCCGCGCTAGATCCATGGCAGCGGAGAGTGTGCGATCGGAGGTTTGCTCGCCGCGGATCAGTTCGAGAAAACGCGTGGCATATGCTGGTTCGGCCCAGTGCATTCCGAGAAACCGCTCGGGATGTTTGCGCTTGGATTGCAGCAGCGTGATGGGAATCGCCGATGTGTTGCTCGCGATCGGGACGCGCGGCTTGACGGCTGCTTCGATCTCGTCGAAGACTTGTTGTTTGATGCCGGGATCTTCAACGACACTTTCGATCACGAAGCTGCACGGCGCGAAGTCCGCAAGCGATCTCGCTTCGAGGTAGCGCGCCGGCCACTCTTGCTCTAACGATGGCGGAAAGCCGGCATGCGCTACCAATTCGCGCATTGCTTTCGACGCATACGCTCTGGCCCGCTCGTGGGTATCGTCGCCTATTGTGTATCCAATTACCTGAAATCCATGCGAGAGGAGACAGGACGCAATGCCCCGCCCCAGCAATCCAAGACCAGCGACTCCAATCGGATCGGCGTTCATAAAATCGCGAAGACGCCTCACCTTAACATGGAAAACGGCGCCTCGAAGCGGTGAATCCAGCCGGTAGGACGCTGTTGATTCTGGCGCTTGGATTGCTAGCGAGCGCTTTCGTACCATGTGCCCGTGCGACCACAATGGACAGACGAGAATTAGGGCGGACGGGGGTGGAGGTTTCCCGGATCGGACTCGGATGCGCTACTTTCGGCCGTGAAATCGATCAGTCCGCTTCTTTTGCTCTGATGGACTATGCGGTCTCGCACGGGATCAGCCTTTTCGATACAGCCGAAGCGTATGGCGGCGGCGAGGCGCGCGAGTATCGGCGCACTCAGTTGCAGGTGGACGATGCGCGTGAAGTAACCGGCGAATATCACTCGTCGGAGAAAATTATCGGCCGCTGGCTGCGTGAGACTTCGATGAGAGATGAAATTTTTCTCGTGAGCAAAGTCATAACGAATTTCTCGCGCGAGCATGTACGCGAGGCTTTGCAGGCGAGCTTAGAGCGGCTTCAGACGGACCGGCTCGATCTGTATCTCTTTCACGGCTTTGACCGGAACACGCCGCTGGATCAGGCGCTCGAGGCAATGGACGAAGTAAAACGATCGGGCCTGACGCGATTCATTGGTTGCAGTAACTTTAGCGGCGCGCAAACACGCGAGGCACTGGCGCTGAGCGGGCCACGCCTCGATGCGGTGGAGGCGGTCTGTAATCTCGCGAATTGCGAGGCTGAAGAAGATTTGTTGCCGCTCTGCGCCGAAGAGAGTCTCGGATTTCTGGCTTATAGCCCGTTGGCGGCGGGTTTTCTGACAGGCAAATATTCAGGGGATCGCGCGGCGCTCCCCACCGGCTCGCGATTTCACGTCATACCCGGACATGCCGATGTCTATTTCAACGAGAAAAGTTTCGGCGCCTTGGCGCGTCTGCGCGCGATGGAACACGAGACTGGAATTTCGGGCGTGCGGCTAGCGATCGCATGGGTTCTAGCGCATCCGGAGGTGAGCTCGGTGCTGTGCGGAGCCCGCACGATCTCGCATCTCGAAAACGCACTCGCCGCAATGGAGGTGAGATTTTGAGCCGGTACCCCAGGGGCATTCTCGTGAGCTGCGAAATTCCCTGGAATGAGCACGACCGTCTGCTCGAGGATGTTTTCCGAAACGAAGTGCGCAGGTTCCTGGCGCTCGGATTCCGGCATATTTACATTTTTGGCACGGCGGGCGAGGGCTACGCCGTAGATACTTCTCGCTTTCGACAAATCGCGCAGGTGTTTCATGAAGAGACGCGCGCGGAAAGCATATTGCCTCAAGTGGGCGTGATCGGCCTTTCTACCCTGGCGATTCGAGAACGGATCGACGTGGCGTTTGAGTTAGGCTTTCGGGAATTCCAGATTTCTCTGCCGTGCTGGGGAGCCTTAAACGATCGGGAATTGATCCGGTTCTTCAAGGATGTGTGTAGCGCTTATCCGGAAGCCCGGTTTCCACTACAATCTTCTGCGCGCGAAGCGTCTGCTTACCGCGGCGGATTATCGGAGAATCATCGACGAAGTTCCGAATCTGGTGGCGACGAAGAACACCAGCGCGGACGTATCTCATACCGCGGCGCTGATGCGGGAAGTTCCCGAGCTGCAGCACTTCTTTGGAGAGGCCTCGTTTCCCACGGGTTGCCTGTATGGCGAATGTTCGCTGCTCAGTTCCTTTGCGCCCTTGTTTCCTCGAAAGACTCTGGAGCTGTTCGAGCACGCGTGCGCCGGCCGGACGGAAGCTTTGTTTCAGTCGCAGAAAGAATATCTGTCGGCCGTCTATGACGTGATCGGGCCTATGCTGCGAGAGCCGCTGATCGATGGCGCTTACGATAAGGCGCTGATGCGGCTCGGCGGATTTCCGATGCCGCTGCGTCTGCTGTCTCCGTATGAAGGCGTGCGCGAGGACGTATTTCTCGAATGCCAGAAAATACTAAGAGGCCGCGAGGACATTTTCGATGATTGAGAACAGGCCGGCCGCGGCGGCGCCAATCCGGCTCGCCGTGCGCTTCAGCTCAGTCACGAGATAGGAAGTATTTTCAGGCACAATTTCAGAGGTTGTGCCCGCAAGGCTCACGGCGGCTACCGGGCGGCGGCCGGGCGCGAAAACAGGAACACCGACGCAACGCATTCCCAATTCGTCCTCTTCATCGTCGACGGCGTAGCCCATACGCGCTACGCGCTCGAGCTCCTCGCGAAATCGCTTAGGACTCGAGATCGTGTTTTCATTGTGGCGGCCTAGTCCGTGCGCCTGGATGATTGCGTTGACGTCCGTTTCCGGCAGGAACGCAACCAGCGCCTTGCCCAAGCCGGTACAATGCACTTCCATTCGCTTTCCAAGCCAGGTCGCGGTTTTCGAGCCGCCTTGACCATCGTGCTTCGAAATCAAGACCGCTTCATTCTGCTCGAAGATGGCTAAGTGGACGGTAAGGCCGGTTCTCATCCGCAAGGCGGCCAAATGTGGCGCGCATTTCTGACGCAGCTCGAGCCCCTTGAGCGCCGAATTGGCGAGACTGAACAGCTTCGTTCCCAGCAGGTAGCGCCCCGCTCGCTCATTGCGGTGAACGTATCCGCGGCGCTCGAGCGTCACAAGCAGGTAATGGACCGAGCTCTTCGCCAAGCCCGATTGACCAACCAAGTCGGGGAGCGTGAGGCCGGCGCGCGATTGCGTCAGCAGCTCCAAAATACAGAGTGCTTTATCTAACGATGGAACAGTGCGAGTCTTGATAGCTGGCATGATATTCTCCTTCGTAAAATCTGTTCAGATTCAACAGAGAATCGGGTCACGGGTTAAAGTCCTAAGTGAAAGCGGACGCACGCCTCGGCGTTTCGTTTTCCCGCTCCACTCAAAAAGTGAATGAAATACTCGTGCTCCTCGTCGAGCAATTTCGGAGTGAGTTCCGGGCGCCCGACGTTGAACAGCGGGCCATACGCAAAGAATGAAGCCAACAGCGTTTTGAGAGCCGCCGCCAGCTTGCTATTTCCGGTGCGCTGCCAAATCAGGCTGTGAAATGCCATGTCGGACCGGCTGCAACTCAGGACTTCGCCGGCACCGTAACTCTCCACCATTTGGCGTTTCAGCTCCGATAGCTCGCGAAGGTCCGCCTTGGACATTTTCGGTCTGGCAAGCGCGAGCGCGGTGGTTTCCAGTGGAAGCCTCACCTCGTTGATCTCTTTGAGATCGTCCTGGGTGAATTTGACGACGGCGAATCCCCGGTTCGGCGAATGTGTCAGCAAACCTTCCTGCACGAGACCGAGCAATGCTTCGCGGACGGGGCCACGGCTGATCCCCATTTCCGCTGCGAGTCCGGCTTCGGACAATGGCTCGCCGGCGCGGAAACGGCGGTCGTGGAGAGCCTTTCGAACCGCGTCGCCAACGCTCTCTCGCATGGAGACGGCCTTGAGCTGGGGCAGCCTGTTCATTGGCAGGATAGCCAATGGTACACAACAGACACACAACTGTCAACAGTTTACAAACTGGTTTGCCAACGGGCATATCCCTGTCCAACTGGTGGGATTACACGGCCCGAAGGCAGGTTGCGAGGGTTTGATCGTTCGATCACAGGCCCTATTAATAGGTCTGAGGGCATGATTGTGTTCACTCGACGGCAGTGTTGTCTCTTGTTCGTTCTGTTGGCTAGCGGGCGAGGCTTACAGGCGCAGGCCACCTTCGGCAGAATTTTTGGAAGCGTTACGGACACGTCGGGAAGCGTCGTGCCCGGAGCGAGCGTCACGATCACGAGCGTCGAGCGAGGCGCGAACCGGACGACGACGACCAATGAATCCGGAGAGTACAGCTTGCCAGATGTCGATCTCGGCTCGTACGTTTTGTCGGTGCAGGCTCGAGGGTTCAAGACTCTGCAGCATCCAGCGGTCACGATGACCGTTAAGGCCCAGATCCGCGTGGACGCGCAGCTTGAGATTGGCGATGTTTCGCAGACGATCAAAGTGGAGGCCTCTTCGCCGTTGGTTCGGACGGGATCGGCGGAAGTAAGCAACGTGATCTCGCGGCATGAGCTGCAGGACCTGCCGATCGTCAGCAGAAATCTCTTGAACGTCGCTAGCTTGAGCGCCGGTACGAACGGGGGGAATCCGGGAGGCCGGCAAGCGGGCATCTCAGGCGCGGAAATTATCGTCAATGGAGCGCCCGCCGAGGCGAATAACTTCATCATCGACGGCGTTTCGGACAATATGGAATTTAGCGGCACGATCGCGATTCTTCCGCCGATTGACGCGGTGCAGGAGTTTGCGGTGCAGACCAGCCAGTACTCGGCGGAATTCGGACGCGGCGCGGGCGGCCTGATAAACATGGCGCTCAAATCCGGAACTAACCAAATTCATGGGTTCGGCTACGACTATCTTCAGAACGACCTGCTCAATGCGCGGCCGTTCGATTTCACAAAAACGAATCCGGCGAAGCAGGCGCTTCGGAGAAACCAGTTCGGCGGCGGCGCGGGCGGACCACTCAAGAAAGACAAGATCTTCTGGTTCGCCAACTATGAAGGCATTCGGCGTCCGAGCTCAACGGTGAACCAGTACATTGTGCCGACGATAGCGCAGAGAAGCGGCGACTTCAGCCAGGCGGGCTTCACGATTTACGATCCGGCGACGGCTCACGCCGACCCTAACAACTCGAGCCAGGTCGTCCGCAATCCATATTCAAACAACCGCATTCCAACCACGCAAATCAGCGCGGCCGGCGCGGGATTGCTGAGCTACTACCCTGCGCCCAATTTCAGCAACGGTACACCCGGCTCGTTTAATTACCTGGCGATCCAGCGATCGAATGAATACCAAAATTCGGTAAATGCCAAAGGCGACTTCAATCTCACGCAGGCGGATACCGTGTCGATCCACTATTCGCGGCAGCGGCGGCAGTTAAGTAACTCGGGCGAATTTCCGGATGGGCGGCTGGGGGTAGCAGACAACATCAACGGAGACAATGCTGGCATCACCTATACAAAGATACTCAGCCCACGGTTAGTGAACGAAGCACGCATTTCCTATAACCGGTTGAACTTTCCGGTCACGCTTTTTAATACCGAAAATGTTATCGATCAATACAATATTCCCGGATGGCACACGCTGCCTTTCGGGAATGGATTTCCGACGGTGAACGTCACAAATCTGAGCACAACGGCGCCGACGCGGCCGATCCAGGTTTTTCCTCCGCCCTTCCAATTGGTCGAGAATACTTATCAGGTCTTGGACGCGGTGACGTGGCAGAAAGGCACTCACTCGATCAAGATAGGAGGAGAAGTCGATCGCATTCACGAGGATCGCTTTCAAATACGGAGCGGCGGCGGAATTCTGAGCTTCAATGGCAGTTACACCACCCAGGTTGTCGGTCAGTCGGTCGCTTCGCCGAGAAATGGCGTGGCGGACATGCTGTTGGGACTCGCCAGTTCGCTCACCACGCAATACGCTTTCGATGCGGTTCGCATTGGAGCATACACTGCCAGCGGCTTCGTGCAGGACGATTGGAGAATCGCTCCTAAATTCACCGTTAACCTCGGAATCCGATACGACTTTTTTCAGCCCTATCATGAGAATCAGGATCGCCTCGCGAACCTTGACTTGGCCACAGGAACTCGCTTAATTCCGGAAAGCTCGCGATCCGTTGTTGCGAACACTTTGGGCCTTCCGAACGGCACACTTCCGTCCGGCTGGGCTTATGTGCCGCTCGACCAGGTGATGCGGCATGCCAACTACAAGGACATTTCGCCGCGCATCGGCCTGGCTTATGCGGCCACACCGAACATTTCGCTTCGAGCGGGCTACGGCATCTTTTATGCGCCAACATCGAACAACACGTTCAACAATCAGGGCACCGACGGAAATCCTTTCTTCTTCGATTTCACGCTGACGGGCGATGTAGGGACACCCATTCCGATCTCGTCCGGCTTTCCCGGCGGTGGCATTAACAATGTGCTCGCTTCGCCGGCGTTTGGGGCTTACTACGGTCCGCTGAATCGTCCCGATCCTTATTCGCAGAAGTACAACGCCAATCTGCAATGGAGTCTGAAGAAAGACTGGCTATTCGATCTTGGCTACGTAGGACAGCGCTCGCTACACTTTCCTACGCTGGAATCCGGTAATCAGGTAGCGCAGCCGGGGCCGGGACCGCTCGTGCAACGCCAACCGTATCCGAATATCGGCGCCTTTTATTTCTACGTGCCATATTCGGTGAGTAACTACAACGGTATGACATTCTCCGTTGCTACTAACAACTTGTGGGGCCTGTCCCTGAAGAGCGTTTTCACTTACTCGAAAGCTTTGGGATTCAATACGGGCAGCGATCAACAAATCACGAATCGCTATAACGTGTTCTATGACTACGGGCCGATGGATTATGACATTCCGAGGCGCTGGGTCACGTCCTGGGTGTACCAGATACCGGCGGCGCAAGGCCTGCCCGGATTTGCCCGCGCGGTGTTTGCGAATTGGGATGTTTCGGGAATCTTTACACTGCAGTCCGGCCTCCCGTTCACGGTGAATTTTCCGG
>Ga0193753_10003958_pt1 | contig 10768 bp, 10 predicted proteins | sample H1c2metaG_FD_144925 | JGI IMG/M metagenome (GOLD analysis project Ga0193753, IMG submission 144925) | Soil microbial communities from a riparian zone of the East river system, Colorado, United States - H1c2 | ecosystem: Environmental > Terrestrial > Soil > Riparian zone | place: USA: East... | reverse complement strand
GACGGGGTATGCCCAGGAAATCCCCACTTGATTCAGATTTTCGTACCAGCACGCATAGAGCAATCTTCCATCCGAAAGAGAATTTGAAGGAAAGACTGTCCATGTATGAACATCGAGATGCTCTCGACGGAGGAAGTAGAGTGTGGCAAATGCCAGAATATACTTCCTGATGTCGATGTACTGCGAAGTGTCCGTACGGTACACAGACGGGTGACCCAGGGTAACGGTCGTGGGAGTGAGCTCATTTTCGATACACACCAACGAGGACGGATGCGATCCGGACTGGTCAAGACACCGTCCCGAACCCTGTTTTTCCCAGGTGGAGATACCTTGAATCCTCAAAGAGGTGTCTATGGTTGTGCGAGTCGACACCCCCTGGTCAAACACAAAAAGTGGCCGCTCAAACGGTAGGGTCGGAGGGATATCAAACTCCTTGCGAAGGTTGATGTCTATGCCCATGACGTCGCGTGTGAAGCGTTCACAGTTGGAGACTCCTTCTGCAACATTCGAAGCTTCAGTATCTGAATCTGAAGAACATAGTTGTGAAATTCGACGCTGAAGGTCGATCAAGCAGGGATCATCTAAAAGTTGCATAGATTCCTTTCTATTGCAGAGACACCTGCGACTAGACGGTAGGTGGGGGTTGCTGTGACGAACTCTTTCTATATGTTATGCCCATGAAAGATCAGTGTCAATAAAAAACAGAGGATAACCCGAGCCCATCTCCCATTCACTATCAATCCCGTGACCATCTCGCAAAAATACCGCATGGAAGTAATCGTCCGTGACCACTTACTCCCTTTGTGCCCGACTCTTCAAGAGTAAGCTCTCCTATCTCTATGCTTCCTCCATACTTTATGACGAGTGGTTTCAATATATTTTCATAAGCGACAGCAGAGTAACCTGCAGAATATCCATTGATCATAAAGAAAAGTGGTTTGTCGGTGAGAAGCTTCATGCAATCATCTACAAGTGGCAAAAAATGTTCTTCTATTTTCCAAAGTTCATTGTCGGGACCATGACCAAATGCTGGAGGATCCATAATGATGCCTTCATATTTCTTTTCTCTTTTTATCTCTCTCTTCACAAATGTACGCGCATCGTCGAGTATCCAGCGAATAGGATTCTTACCCATATGTGAAAGTTCCGCATTCTCACGAGCCCAGGCTATAGCGGCTTTGGAGCCATCAACATGGACAACATGTGCTCCTGCTTGTGAACACGCGAGAGTTGCCCCGCCCGTATAACCAAAGAGATTGAGTATCGTAGAGGAAGCGGAAGAAGTAGAACTTTCGACAGGTCGAGAATTGTCTGCTTCCAAAATGATACTCGATAACCAACGCCAATTAACCGACTGCTCAGGAAAAAGTCCTACGTGCTTAAATGCAGTGGGCTTGATGACAAACTTGAGACCACTAAATGAGATTTCCCAACGGGCAGGGAGATCTTTTGAAAGTGCCCACTCCCCCTTCTTCTCATCCCGCGTAAATGATCCTGAGACATTCTTCCAGAGAGCTTGATCATGTTTCTTCCAGAGAGCCTGAGGATCGGGACGAGAAAGAACATGAGCGCCAAAGCGTTCGAGTTTTTCACCGTCACCCGAGTCTATAAGTTCATAGTCCGCTTCAGGAGCAGTTATGAGTACGTGCGATTCTTTCATGCGGCCAGTGTATCAGTCACTGTGTATTTTGAGAATACCCAGATGGCTCCCATGAAGAGAAGTGTAGAGGTCGCAGCCGAGCCAAGGCAATACACACAAAAGCTGTGGAGAACAAATGCTTGTAGATATAAAAACCATAACGTACCAATAAAGCCAAAAAATGTAAGTGCAAGAGTCCATTTGAGGAGAAAAGTCTTTTTGGTATCTATGTAGGCAAAAACTCCCACCAGTAGAACTAGGTAAAACACTACCCCTAACAAAGAGACCGGGATCCCAAGCACTTTTGAATAGGTGCTTGTAAGTACAGTTTCACAACCCGAAACCACTGAGCACGGTGGTATAACTCCACGATAGTGCTCGATAGTGAGATACGAAGCATCGGCAAATCCGAGAAGAGCGATGACGAGAAGAATAATCGCTACCTTAAGGGGTACTGGTTGTAGCGGACGCTGTAACCAGCGCTTTAAATTGGTCATACGTTGATGGAGTTACGACAGCTTTCCCATTGACGAAGAAGGTCGGAGTGGAGTTTACACCTATAGCTTGTGCAGCGTCCTGATCGGCACTGATGCGTGACTTCACAGCCGCACTGTCGAGATCGGCTGCGTAACGAGTAAGATCGAGACTGAGTTGTTCTGCATATCCAGAAAAGACATTGCGGGCAGAAGTGTCAGAAAGTTCATCCCAGGTCTCTTGGTTTTCAAAAAGAAGTCGATACATATCCCAGAATTTACCCTGAAGCGAGGCTGCTTCAGATGCACGAGCTGCAAGAAGTGCGTTTTGGTGTTGAGGCAAAGGATAATGGCGGTACACGAGTCGAACTGTAGTTGAAGCCTCGGACATGAGTTTTTCTACCAAAGGATAGTATGACTTACATGCAGGACACTGGAAATCACTGTACTCAATAAGTGTAGACACGCTTGTAGAGGTAGCGCCTGCCACGTGATCGACAGCAGTAACCTCTGGAGCAGTGCCACTTATGCCCGTCTGTGTAACCGGCTTGCCCATAGCTACGATAAGACCCCATACGATAAGAATAAGAATAATGGCAAAGCAGACCCAAAAAATAATGCGTTTTGTATTCATGTGCTGATTATAGTGAAGGAATGGACGCTCTGCAAGCCAAAGATCAGAATGTCTGGGCAAAATTCACAATAAGATATATGCCAAGTACGTTCATGATAAAAGCTATAGGCAACAAAAAGTACAACTTTGTGCGTGACATCCCCATGAGCATAAGACCAAACTCATCCGGAAGAGGAGAGGCGATGATGAGTGCGCCTAAGATAGGTGCGAACCATTTCATAAAGCCGAGATGGAATGATTTGAAAATATGACGGACCAACGATGGCTTGAAAGCGCTTCTCAGATCCTTGGCAAATTTGTCTCGAATAAATAAAAATAAAATGAGATCACCACACATAGCACCGAGTGCCCCCAGCAGGGCCACGTCGAGAACGTTCGTACTTTCCGAGATGTGTACGAGTGCGATAGCAGCAGGGGCAAGAGTAAATACTGAAGTAAAAAATATACCAGCAACAAAACTTGCAAACTCATGTCCCCCAAGACTTCGTATGAGTGCATCAATCAAACCCGACTGGGTCAGATAGATAGCAACAACCACTCCGATGCATATGTAAAAAAAATCTTTGAAGAGTTCTTTTTGAGCTTGTGCGCGCCGCATATGACATTATTGTAGCATTTTAATTCTACGGAGTACGAGCAAAGTGCTCTTGAGATGCTTTTGGGATGAAGAGGAGCCATATCAAGAAGATACGCCCCGCCCAACCGAGTATCGCAAGGATCTGAAGTGGCAAAAACTGCGTAGTAGAAAAGGCGTATATACTGCCAATGAAGCTGAGGAGTGTAAAAAGTGTAAGCAAGATGCGAGCTAATCGGTACCGACGATAAACCATGAAGGCCAGTACACTCCATGCGATGATAACCACGATATGAAAGAGATTGCGACGCAAGAGCATCTCCTGGACCACATCTTTTACATTCTCTACAGAAATTGTAGGCAATCTGGTACTTAAACCAGTAACCAGCGCATGAAATATGGCGTCATTTTGAAAAAGAAGAATGACTAAAGAAACCACATTCATGAGAATGAGGGCTGCGAGACAATAAATAATCCACCTAATTTCCTGGGGCTTATCTTTCATGAAATGAAGTATAGCAGAACCGTAAACTATAGGACGATTGAAAAAGAAATTTCTTACAGAGAGCCCATGTGGTAAGGGGCATTAAAAGTTCTACTTCCTCCTCTGGTGGCGAGTAATATTTTCCGAGAGTGACCGTCTCTTTTTACATCAGTCGAACTTATTCACGTAACACCCTATTCATCATGAAAAAGAAAACCGAAATGTCACTTCAAGATTTGTTACTTCTTAAACTAAAAGCACTCTACGACATAGAAACACAGATCGTTAAAGCTCTTCCAAAAATGATCAAGAAAACAGATGATGAAGACTTGCGCACAGCCTTCGAAGAGCACCTCCAAGAGACTGAGGTTCATGTGGCGCGCCTTGAGGAAGCATTTGCTCTCATGGATATAAAGCCTGCAAAGACAAAGGTAGAGGCGATCCGGGGACTCGTGAATGATGTTGAGTGGGTCATGAAAAATGTCTCTGGTCCAGAAGCACTGGATGCACATATCATAGCGGCAGCACAATATATCGAACACTATGAGATAGCAGGCTACGCCACCGCTTCTGAATGGGCCAATCTTCTGGGCATGGAAGAGATTTCCAACCTGCTGATTTCGACTCTCGAAGAGGAACGAGCTGCTAGTCAAAAACTATCTGAGCTTGCCACATCCAAGATCAACGAGCTCGCGATAGCAGATGAGGAAGATGTGAGGGAAGCCGTTCTGGGAGGAAGTGAGAAAAGTATAGTGGAAGAAGAATAATCCCCCGAGCGATGAGGGAAGATAGAACTAAGCAAACCTTTTCAACTCTTCTACAACTACCTGCAAATCCTTCACACCGTCCCCTTCTGTGAAGTGTCCCTTGTTATGCTCAACGATCATCTTTGGACTAAGCTTAGCCTGAAATAATTCTTGATTTTCTTTGAGTGGAACGTCTTCGTCATTATCAGAAAAGATGAGGATAGACTCTTTGACCACTTTTTTTATCTGAGAAAAATCAATCGGATTTTCAAGCCATGGACGAGCGATATCTTTGTCTTCTTCAGTATGAAGACCAGTGAGCGTGAGCCATGGCGCAATACCTATGACAGCTCCTGCCTGCATGATTTCGGGTGACTGCAAGTATCTGACGATAGCTTGAAAACCTATACTGTGTCCTATAAAATGCGTACTTTCATCAGGATACATAACTGCCGCCTCCAATGCAGACACCCATGCTCCGATAGTGGGCGTGTGTGAGCCCGGCATCTCGACGACTGTGGTTTCAAAACCGAGTGCTTTTCCCTGCTCACCCAACCACGCAATCATCGGTTCCGTGATGCTGCCGTCCCAACCGTGCACTATAAATAATCTTTTTTTCATGCCGCAAAGTATACCACTGTGTGCGTTGCGGCCGCTACTTCACCTACAAAACTTTTTCTATCAAATCCGGCACCGTAGTATCATGCACCACCTCAAAGGTCACTCTGCCGATGATCTGTCCCCGCTCTGTTTCAATATTGACTGTCCACTCTCCCACTGCCAGATTGGATTTCATCGTATACCCGCGATGCCCGCGATCCGTTCCTCCGACGATGGTATAGGGGATTTTGCTGACTGAGATCCATTTCCCCATAGTGCTGTCAAAATATCTCCAATGATGCACAACTGCAATCCGAATATTATTGGGTGCAAACACGGCACTGTACACATAGAGCGGATCACCTTCCTTGATATGAATGTTTTCAAAAAGTTGCAACCTGCCCCAGCCTGACTGTACTTCTTCCTTCACCACATATCCTTCCTCAGTGCGAGTGATGGAATGATATACTCCCGAATCCTTGAGTGAAAGTGGGATAGGAGGAATAAGGTTAGTGAAGTAGAGAACGTTGATGAAGAGATATGCGGAAGCCACTGCCATGCAAATGAATTTTCTATTCTGACGAATGCGCTCTTCTACCAGGTGCGAGAGAAAGTAAACAAAGGTAGAGATGAGACCGAGGGCAACGATACCGCTTAAGATAAAAGCCCACGCCCCCATGTGGTTAATAAGGACAGGAATAAAAAAGATGGTAAAGAAAAACAAGGCTACAAAGAAAAAAGTGATCTGGAAAACCAGTCGGGCGTATTGTCTTTTCAGCATTTCATTACCCACCAAAAGTGAGACGAGGATAAGGAGAAATGGCCAGCTCGAGACGATGGATCCGCTCTTGAAATAAAAGACGGTAAAACCGCTAAAGAGGCCGCCAAAAGCGAACTGAATGAGGAGCGGCAGCCACGGAGAGATGCGGAGCGCCCAGAGACCTGTTACGCGACGCGCTTCAATGAGATTGAGGAGAACGATACCGCAGGCAATGAGAACAAAATATCCAATGAGTACGAGATTTTCATAGAGGGTGTCCACCCGTTTCAAAGTGAGCGCATCCACAATGAAACCGGAGAGAAGAGCGAGCGAAGAGAGGTGTCGCTCATGTTGTTTGACCCAGTCGCGTATTTTGTAGATACGTTCGTGCACCTATTGAGAATACCATACTTACCGGAGCTTAGAGCCTTCAAAAATTACACCACATGGTCTAATGAGATTTACCCTTGAACTCTGCTTTCTAGCTGATACACTGGCGCCGGACCCTTTACCGTAGAACGCAATTTTGTGTGAAATTGACCGTTTTGTGGCTCATATCTTGAAAATAAATGCCCTATGCCCCAACCTCTGCTTCGCAGTGTTCTATTCTTCTGCCTTCTCGTTTCTTCTCTGGTACCCCTCAGAGCCGACTCTTGGGTAAATCTGACCTGGGACGAGAGTCCGGATCCTATTGTCGCCGGATTCAACGTCTACTGGGGGACGGCCTCACGGATGTACAGCTCCAAACTTGATGTGGGACGTTCAGTGGCCGTCCTTATTCCGGGACTGCAGACAGGAAAGCGCTATTTCTTTGCGATCACCGCCTACGATCACAACCGCATCGAGAGCAATTTTTCTGCCGAAGTGACGACTGTCATCGCGGCCGAGATGAATCTCCCCTTCTGGTACGACTTTCATGTACCGGGAAGCCTGGCCGAAAGTGCCACATCAGAAGTGAGCGGAAGTGCTTACTGGTGGCTCGCTTCCGGCGGACGCCTCATCATCGAAAACGGAACCGGCAGTACCTACCTGGGCAACCGTCCGCCCAATGACGTCATGCGTCTCCGTTACCAAGAACAAGCCCCTGAAGTAAGCGATGCCGGTTTCCATCCCCAAAACGTTTTCCAGCTCTTTCTCCGGAAATGGCTCACCAACGTTTCGGAGGAAATTTACGTCCTGAAGAAAAGGGACAACCTGACCAACGCAGCAAATCATGCCGCATGGAACGGCATTTCCCTTCTCGGCAGATACCGGGATGATGACAACTACTATTTCGCCGGCATTCGTGCTGACGGAAATATGGCCATCCGCAAGAAAGTGAACGGCCTCTATGAGACGCTCCTCCAAAAGAAAGTTCTTCCGGGAATCTACGGTCAGGCACTTGTACCCAGTCTTATCCCTGCACATGTGTGGATGGGACTGAAGATGAGTGTTGTTGATACGGACGCAGGCTATCCGAAGATTGCATTGTTCATGGACATGGGTCGTACGGGGACGTGGACCCTCGTAGGTGAAGTTGTGGATGATCCGCTCCTCTACGGTCCGCCCGTAGGTGAAAAAGGTATGTTCGGCATCCGCAGTGATTGTGCCGATCTGGTCTTCGATGATTTTCGCATCAACGTAACCAGCCTGACTAGCGGAGAAACACGGACAACCTCGAGTGCTATCATGCCCGATCCTGCCTTCGAGTACACTCAGTCTCGCATCGTACTGTCTCAGCTTGATTCACGAGGCAAGCCGCTTCTCATCCTCTTTGGCATGGTGGGGAGACCCTACACACTGGAGAGATCGAGCGACCTTCGAAGCTGGAGGGAGGTAACTACTATCACCATCCAGTCCGAAGACGGTTTCTTCCATCGAGACGAGACGGCCAGCGGAGACAGCTGTTTCTATCGCATGATTGAAAAATAGTCCTTTGTCTATTCTTTGTTCAGGCCCTCTCGATTTGAGAGGGCTTTTTTTGAGTTATTATTGAGTTATCAACTCTTACCCGAACGTAAATGCGTATACTTCTGCTCCTTCTCCCCGAATACGCAACTCCAGTATATGTTCCCCTGGAGTGCTATTGTGTATAAGTTTATAGAGTCTGCTTTCTTGTATCCTCACCACACCCTCTGTGTTCACGTCCGCTCCAGCCGCATCTGTAACCAATACACCATCCTGCCAAACTTCCATCTCTGCTGCCGTATCTGCGCTCATGACCAGGTATACGTCCCCTGCCTTGTAATGATAGATAATTTTTGAGTCTTTGACCGATGTAGCGTATTCATCGGTAATATTCCAGGTACCTCCAAGAAAGAGGGTATTTGGTTGTGCGCTGGCACTCGTTGAGGCCGTGAAATTTTGTGTGCCACTCTTCCTTGGTATTCCATTGCCGAGAAATTCATTCCTGGCTGAACCCAGATACGTCTCAGGGCTTTGTGCCGACAATGTTACCTTGGGTATAGTTGAGACCGCGAGCGGTGTCTCAGGATCTATTGAGGCACTTTCCTCCAGGAGCTTGGCACGTTCGTCGAGGGCGGTACGGATCTCTATTTCTGTTTCTTCATAACCACCCTCCCCAATATGGTCATAGACTACATTGCCATGAATATCGATCAGGTATTTTCGTGGCCAATAGTTGTTGCCGTAGGCATTCCACGTGCCATAATCGTTGTCGAGCACTACAGGAAATGTGATGCCGAACTTCTTCATAGCCTCCTCTACATTTTTCTTGTTCTTCTCGAAGGCGAACTCAGGTGTATGGATGCCGATGATAATAAGACCGCTGTCTTTGTACTTTTCGTACCACGCCACTGCATATGGGAATGTCCGCTGGCAGTTGATACAAGAGTAGGTCATAACATCGAGCAATATGACTTTCTTGCCTACATAGTCTGCAAGCGTGATGGGCTGGTCGTTTGTATTCACAAAGCCTCCCGGCCTGACGATCTCTTTGTAGGGAATCCCTCCTGTCGAGGTCACAATGTCGGAGTCAGGCACAGATGTTTTTTGTAGAAGGATAGTCTCGAGCTTGGTGACATCCAAGAATCCGCTATTCAAAAGTGCTGTCTCTAATTTCTTTTCGTAACCCATAGCTATAAATATGCCAAGAACTACAAAAAGTACGCCGAGTCCACGCTTGAACTTGCTCCTTGGATCAGAAAACCCCGAAAGTCTGCTGGAAAACTTTTCTCCCAGAAGGGCGATACAGAGAAGCACGATACCGAGACCAAGCGTGTATGCGAGGAGGTAGAGTGTACCCAGGAAGAAGCTTGCCGGAAGGACGGATGCAAGAATGACAAAGTATGTGGGCGAACACGAAGAAAATACCGGACCCAGTGCTGCTCCCACGAGCACATCGCCGAGCACGCTGTTTTTGAGATGGCCGGCTCCCAAAAGTTTGTTCGACCTGATGGAGAATTTTGCCATTCCCGGAATACGTTCCCACAGTTCCGGAAATACGAGAGTAAGTCCAAAGAGGAGCAGTATGCCTCCGGAAAGATACGTCCAAAACTCGGGCGGCACCATGATAAATGCCGTCGAGGCTTTGAGAAGAAAGGTGAAGAGGATGGTAGAGACTGCAAGTGACGCTACCACTATATATGGAGTGACCTTGCTCCTGCCTGACACTGATGAACCTACAACCACAGGCAAAAGTGGCAAGATACAGGGCGCAAGGACAGTCAGTACCCCGGCGATGAAGGAAATAGCAAGAAAGGTCATGAAGTAAGTATACACTCTCGATTGAGATCTGAAAAAAATAGTACACATAGTTGTTTTTGCATATGTGTGAGAAACTAGTGGCATCAATCTCCTATGGACGACCTCAACTTGCGACACATATCACTCGAAGAACGCTTAGAAATCGCCAATCGTCTCCGCACGCCAGAAACTCCCCAGATAGAAACAAGAAGGCGCACGCTGTCAGTAAAAGGCATCTGTAATGGAGTTCTAAAAATGATTGTGATCTTATTTGCCCTTATCGGTATAGGTTTTGTCGGTGTCTATGGCGGAGTTCACTTTCATCTGACCAACACCGAAGGGATCGTCGATAATCAGACGGAAGGATTTTGGGAACAAGGAAAAGCCATGGCGGCAGTCGGTGAGAGTTTCCCTTCTTCAGAAGAATCAACCCTCCCTCAAACAGAAGACGGAAGCACTTTTTTCAATGCTTCTAACTACTGCAAACTCAAGCTTTTGAAAGATCCATTTCCTGATACATTTAGAAGGATTTTTAACGTCTCTATGAGCGATGAAACCCTCGCCCAAAATAATCTCGATGTAGCACTCCTCTCCCTCAATATACTGAATATTCCATTTACAGGATGTATTGAAACTCCAACAGGATCTGTGTCCAAGAAAGATTTTGAATACCTTGCATATGGGGGAACAGATACGAGCGATCTGTTTATTTTTGCCACATCTACAGAATGGGCCTTCTTCAAAGCCAGCGTCCTCAAAGACAAAGAGGTATTGAAAAGGGTGGAAAACGAAACGGGTGTAAAGAGTCGCGTCATCGTTGCTGAGCTTGTTGCTGAGCAAATGAGACTTTTTTACAGTAACCGCGCCTGGTTCGAAAAAGCCATCTCCCCTCTCAAAGTTCTTGCCAGTATGAATAAATATTCCTGGGGAGTGCTTGGTATAAAAGAGGAGACGGCGGTAGACATAGAGCGCAATCTCAAAAACCCAAAATCAGTTTTTTATCCCGGAGCAGCATACGAACAGTTGCTTGATTTCAAAACACTAGATATCAAGAATGAGAGATTTAAACGTATCACTGACTACAGTAATCACTATTTTGATTATTTGTATGCCGCACTTTTCACTAAAGAGGTTATCGCTCAGTGGCACACACGACAGGTAGACATCTCGAACA